>Ga0255768_10000022_pt1 | contig 167110 bp, 151 predicted proteins | sample 071ome_33_FD_179983 | JGI IMG/M metagenome (GOLD analysis project Ga0255768, IMG submission 179983) | Coastal salt marsh microbial communities from the Groves Creek Marsh, Skidaway Island, Georgia - 071412AT metaG (version 2) | ecosystem: Environmental > Aquatic > Marine > Intertidal zone >... | reverse complement strand
GATTAGGTCTCACCAGTTTGCAGTACTTTATCTTTACCCTAATTGCTATCTTTGGCTACATCCAATGGAAAAAAAGTTACAACAACAGCAAACAAGCTGCCTGAGGATCGTTTTGTACGGTCCAGAGTCGACGGGTAAAACCACTTTGGCAAAAGCCCTAGCGGCTGCCTACGATACTGCTTGGGTGCCCGAATTTGCCAGAGACTACCTGCAACAAAAATGGGATCAAAAAAAGGAGGTTTGTGATTTGGAAGATCTCTTACACATCACTGAGGGGCAGTTACAGCTCGAAAATCAAGCCTTGAAAACGGCCAAAGACTTCCTTTTTTGTGACACCAACGTATGGGTGACTAAACTGTGGTCTGAGTCCCATTTTAACGGCTATTGTGCTCCCGAAATTCAAGCGTGTGTAGATAATTTTAGTTACGATTATTTTTTTTTAACAAACATTGATGTACCTTGGGAGAAAGACGATTTAAGAGATCAGCCCAACGAAAGAGAAACCCTCTTGCTTCAGTTTGAAGCACTACTCAAAGAAAAAAAACAGCCCTATACACTTTTAAGTGGATCTCTTGAGGAAAGACTCAGTCAAGCAAAAAAGATTCTAAAGGAATTAAAAGATAAGTAATGCTCTCGACAACTGATTTGCAACAGCTACAAACCAGTGGACGTTCCTTAGAGCTCATCCAAAGGCAATACGAGCACTTGACAGCTCCAAAAGTGCCCCTTGCAGGCATTCGTCCAGCCAAATTGGGTGATGGTATCTTTCGACTGAGTGAGGAGGAGGCTGACCAAGCACTGCAATTTTACAACAATAGGTCGGACGAAAAGCGTTGGATAAAATTTGTTCCCGCCTCTGGTGCTGCCAGCAGAATGTTTGGCCCCTTGTACAGCTATCTCGAAGCGTTAGAAAAAAATAAAACAATACCCACCTCCTTTTGGGACTCTTCAAAAGGAAAAGAGGTTAAAGCGCTCCAAACCAAACTCAAAACCCTTCCTTTTTTTGGAACGATCTTCGGACAGATGAAGGAAGCCGAAGGGATTGATGTAAAAGACGCGGACACCTATTTTAAGCATTTTGTTCAACTTATGCTGGCCAACTATGCAAACCAACCGAAGGGATTGATTCCTTTTTTTACGGATGAAAAAGGACAGGAATGGACCCCTTTTGAGGTACAGCTTCTAGAATTGATTCGTTTGAGTGAGCGGAAAGGTGTTGTACCCCTTCATTTAACGATTGATAAAGCACACCGCAAAGCATTTGATGCTGCTTTTAAGGTCTTTAAACAAAAGAGAAGTAGATTGGACTTTACCACGGTTCAAGTCGAATACTCCCATCAACATCCTTTGACAGACACTCCCTATATCGACAGAAACAAGGCGTGGGTAAGGGAAGCAAACGGTACCCTGGCTTTTCGAAAAGGAGGACATGGGGCTCTTTTGGAAAACCTCAATCAATTAGATGCAGATTGTGTATGGATAAAAAATATTGATAACGTTCAGCTGGGAGCGAATAATGCAATTGGAGAATTGTGGATGAAACGACTGGCAGGGCAGTTGTTACTCGTTCAAGAAAAGCTCTTCGCTCATTTAATACAGCTTTCAGAGCAAAAAGAAAAAACCGATTTAGCACCCATTATCGCTTTTATCCAAAAGCATTTTGACCCTCAATTTAGCCTTAAAGCAGAAGGAAAGATGTCCCATGCAGCTCTTTACGATTACCTACATCGTCCTCTTCGTGTTTGTGGAATGATTCCCAATGCAGGGGCTGTGGGTGGAGGCCCTTTTTGGAATAAGGAAACCCGAGGTCAGACGCTTCAGATAATTGAAGGCGTAGAGTTGGACCCCAATGAGGCTACACACAAAAAAGCACTTGAGGAAGGGACCCATTTCAATCCCGTGATGATGGTCTGTGGTATTACTGATTTTCGTGGAAAGAAATTTGCCTTGCATGATTTTAGAGATGAAAAACGCTATATGGTGAGTGTGAAAGCAGACCCACGCCAACCGATTACCATACTCGAATGGCCCGGCTTGTGGAATGGTGGTATGGCCTTTTGGAACACCCTTTTTATCGAATTACCAGCAGAAACCTTCCATCCCGTAAAGTCCATAATGGACCTGATTCAATAAGGATTTTTAATTACCTTTACACCATCTCAAAGGGGTGCCGTGTATGCGGCTGAGAGCATACCCATAGAACCTGGGCAGGTCATGCTGCCAAGGGAAGTGTTTACAAAAATAATAATCGGATAATAACCCCTTTTATTTGAATAAAACATTCGAATGAAACGGAAGTTCTCAATACTGATTTTCCTCATCACAGTTGTCCTAGAGGCACAGACAACAGATACAGCTGCTCAAGCATCTGACAGTTTAAGTACTATAAGCTTAGAAGAAGTGCTTCTCAATGGGATTCGAGCTAATGAAGAGCAGCCCGTGACCTACACCAACGTTAGCCGGCAAGAGCTGGCTCCCAGAAATTTAGGACAAGACATTCCAATCCTTTTGAATTACCTTCCAGGTGTGGTTACTACAAGCGATGCCGGAGCTGGAATCGGCTACACCGGTATACGTGTACGCGGGAGTGATGCTACACGGGTCAATGTTACCATCAACGGCATCCCCTACAACGATGCAGAATCTCAGGGGACCTTTTGGGTAAACTTACCCGATTTTGCCTCCTCTGTAGAGCGGCTTCAATTGCAGCGAGGAGTGGGGACTTCCACCAACGGCTCTGCAGCCTTTGGAGCTAGCCTCAATATAGAAACCGACGCCGTTCAAGAACAGACATATGTCTCTCTTGCGACCAGCGCAGGGAGCTTTAATACCTTAAAAAACACTTTAAAATTTTCTAGTGGTGTTCTCAATGATCGGTTCACTTTTTCTGGGCGATGGTCCCAAATCCAATCTGACGGTTATGTAGATCGTGCCGCCTCAGATTTAAATGCCTTTTTTTTCCAAGGGACCTATAAAGACGAAAACAGTTTAGTAAAAGCGTTGGTATTTGGAGGAAATGAGATTACCTACCAATCGTGGTACGGTCTGGATGCTGCTACTTTGGCTTCAAACAGAAGATACAATCCTGCTGGAGCCCAGTTCGACAATCAAGGTAATCCAAACGGTTTTTATGATAATCAAGTAGATGATTATACCCAAACCCACTATCAATTTCATTGGAACAAGCGTTTAAAGGGCGGATGGAATTGGAATTTGGGGTTGAATTATACCCACGGACAGGGTTTTTACGAAGAGTATAACGATTTGTGGTATGATCAGAATGTCGGTTTTTTAGGTACGACCTCTTTTACCTACCTGCAGCTCAACCCACTTCTTCTAGGGGAAACAACAATCGATAGTAGTGAAAACATTACTAGAAAAGCACTGAACAATGACTATTATGTAGCGACACTGGGACTAAATTATGAACAGGGATCTAGCCAGTTCAATTTTGGAGGGCTTTTCAGCCGTTATGTAGGGGATCATTTTGGAACACTCATTTGGGGGAAGACGTTGGGGCAGACCACACCCAACCATCGTTTTTATGACAATCAGGGAATAAAAACAGAAGGCAGCTTTTTTGCTAAAGCGACACATCCCCTGGCCAAGGGTTTAGTGGCATTTGTGGATTTTCAACTTCGAGCTATAGACTACAAAGTAGCAGGAGAACGAGCTGGACCGGCTCCCTTTTCGGTAGACGATCAATTTTTATTTTTCAATCCCAAGGGAGGAATTACGTATTCCTTAACTCCCGATCAAAAAGTGTATCTGTCCTATGCCAAAGCCCAGCGGGAACCTAACCGCACCGATTATGAAAACGGCACTCCCAAGCCTGAAAAATTAGATGATTTTGAACTGGGGTGGCGTTTCAAAACGCCAAAAATTCAAGCACAAACCAATGTGTATTGGATGGAGTACAAAGATCAATTGGTTTTAACGGGAGCTATAGATGCCGTAGGGGCACCTATTCGGCAGAACGTGGGAAGAAGTCGAAGAATTGGCTTAGAAATAGAAATGAATATGATGCTTCATTCCAACTGGCTGTGGCAACCTAATCTGGCGATCAGTAGCAATCAAAATAGGGACTTTTATTTTGAACGCAACGGGCTATTAGAAAATTTAGGGGCTACTCCCCTGGCGTATTCACCTAATTTGATTGCTGGAAGTGCTTTGATGTATGTTCCTTCAACCCAATTCCAGGTGGGACTGTTGTCCAAATATGTTGGGAAACAGTACATGGGCAATAACAATTCTGAAAATGCGCTATTGGAAGCCTATTTTACTACCGATTTAAATGCGGTATACCGCTGGCAACCCAGGCGCTGGATCAAAGAACTTCAATGGTCGTTGTTAATCAATAACCTGTTCAACACATTGTATTCATCCAACGGCTATTTTTATACCTATGACGATACCTGGTCTTCGCCTGGACAAATAATTACGATAGAAGGAGCAGGCTATTACCCCCAAGCAGGGATTCATTTTATAACGGGGCTAAAAGTGCTTTTTTAGAACCGGTAACTCACTACGATCCGGGCAACAAATTGACCAAAAGGGCTTTTACGAACGGTATTAAGAAGCTGTTGTCCCAGGAGGGTGACCTTGAGCTTTGTGTTGTATTCCATTCCCAATTCAACAGCATAGCCATAGGACCAAGGGGCTAACTCTCCATTAAAAAACTGTTGCCGACTGAGGGGACTCCCTTGATGAAGAAGCAGTGCTGGAAAAGACCAAAAGTACAAACTGCTGTTGGTCAGCGGGTCTTCAGTGATTTTACTTTGATACATCCATCCCAAACGGCCGTAACGATCAAAAAAAGAGGTGTTTTGCAAATTGGGTAAAGGCGGTCCTTGAATCCATTTATTACCCAAAACCAGTGCCATTTTGTTGAGGTAAAGTTCATTAAAGGAAAGTGGGATACTGTAAAAAAGAGCTCCATTTACACTTCCACCAATGGGATTCATTAAAAAATCAAAGGTGTTGAGGGCATCGATTCGATTTCCCCTCCAAAGGGTTTGTGTGCCGTAAAGCGTTACCGACAACTGACTCCCGTTTCTACTGTCATATCGGAATTTTGCCCCTTCGACGGTAAGGTCCAAATGCTTTAAACTGCTCACTCCTAGGGTCCCCGATCGCAAGAATTGTACTCTCAGTCGGCTTTCTTCCCTAGTGCCACCGCTGTAATCTACCTCCAATAACTGTCCAAAGCAAAGGGAGCTAAATAGCATTAATCCTACAAAAAATCCCACTTTGTTACTGTAAAAAAATCCTTTAGAGCATCCCATTTTTAAGGCCATTAGTTTGTAATTCTCAAGGTACCATTAAAATTTTGTACTTGATAGAACAAGAGCCCTTGAGGTGGGTTTAACGCTTCAGTTGGGTTAAGCAATTGCCCGGTTGCGAGACTGTATTGAAATTGTTCACAACTACATTCTGCCAATACACCTGTGATGGAAAGGACTGAACAGGCCTGTGGTAAATGATTGGGACAAGTCGCTTCCCAAGCTAAAAAAGTAGTTCCATTGAGATTAAAGACAATCACCCCATTGATTCCCAGGTCTCGTATTAAAATACTTCCGCCTACAAAATTGAGACTGTTGTAAAGAGGTAACGATAAATTGAGTTCTCGCTGAAATCGGAGATCTACCAGATAAGGATTGCGCTGAAGGGGCGTTTTGCCGCATCCTAAGACAATTAAAAAACTTCCCAAAAGGAGTAAGGAGAAGGAGTGAAATGTTTTATTGACAAGGCTCAATTGTGTATCTTTGATTTAAAATCCACCCTTGGGAGGATTTTTTGTTTATATAAAACGTATAAATCATGAGTAAAGTATCTTATTACACCGAAGAAGGCTTAAAAAAATTACGTGCGGAGTTAAACCAACTCAAAGATGTGGAACGTCCAAAAGCATCTCAGGCTATTGCAGATGCTCGAGACAAAGGAGATTTAAGTGAAAATGCGGAATACGATGCTGCCAAGGAAGCTCAAGGGATGCTAGAAATGCAAATTGCCAAACTAGAGAACACCCTTGCCAATGCTCGTATAATAAATGAATCGGAATTGGATACTTCCAAAGTACTGGTGCTATCTTCGGTATCGGTAAAAAATAAAGCCAACGGCGCTCAGATGAACTACACTTTGGTAGCACAAAGCGAAGCCGACTTAAAAACGGGAAAAATTTCTGTAGATTCTCCCATTGGGAAAGGGCTTCTAGGAAAGGAAGTTGGAGAGGTAGCTGTAATTGAGGTACCCAACGGGAAGATAGAATTGGAAATTCTATCCATATCACGTTCGTGATGGCCACACTATTTAGTAAAATCATTGCGGGAGAAATCCCTTCCTATAAAGTAGCTGAAAACGAAAGTTGTTACGCCTTTTTGGACATCAATCCCAATACAAAAGGTCATGTCTTGTGTGTTCCAAAGAATCCTGTGGATCAACTTTTTGATTTACCACAGCAAGAGTACCTGGAGCTGATGTCATTCGCAAAAAAAATAGCAAAAGCATTAAAAAAAGCGGTGCCTTGTAAACGCATTGCGCTTTCCGTGGTAGGCCTGGAAGTCCCACACGCTCATATTCATCTAATCCCTTTAGATGAAATGGAAGATATACGTTTTCAAAAAAAGGTAAGCCTCAGTCCCGAAGAAATGCAACAAACGGCAAAAGCAATCGCAGCCTTTGTGCAACTTTAATTGGTTTAGGTTTTATTCAAGAGAATTTGAAACTGAGTTCCCTTGCCTGGAAGAGTTGCGAGCACACCAATCTTTCCCTTGTGAAAATCTTCAACAATACGCTTTGCAAGTGAAAGTCCTAACCCCCAGCCTCTAGTTTTTGTGGTAAATCCGGGCTTGAATATTTTGGATAATATTTCTTTTTTAATTCCTGAGCCTGTATCAGAAATGAGAAGTTGTACTTGTTTTTCCTGTTCTATTAACTCAATAGTTAGGGTTCCTTTTCCTTTCATAGCATCGATTCCATTTTTAATCAGGTTTTCGATAGTCCAGCTCATCAGCTGTGGGTTAAAAGGGATAAGCATTTCCTTATTTGGTAATGTGCACTCAAAAACAATGTGTTCTGAACTTCTCTTTTCTAGATAATTTAGGGTGGTTCTTAGGGTTTCATTCAGATCTAAAAGGGTAAGTTCTGGAGCAGAGCCTACCTTAGAAAAACGTTCGGTGATGACATGCAAACGATCAATATCTTTTTCAATTTCAAGTAAGGAGCTTGTCTCTTTTCTTTGTTCTTTGAGTAAGGTGATCCATCCCATCATAGAGGTCAGAGGGGTGCCAATTTGATGTGCAGTTTCTTTTGCCATTGCCGCCCACAGCCTGTTTTGCTCGGCAATACGGGCAGTTTTGAATACGAAATAGAGCACAGCACCAAAAAGGAGGATAATCAACAATAAGGCTAGGGGATAGTACTGTAGTTTTTTTAAAAGTGCAGAATTGCCGTAATAGAGTTTTTGATCAACGAGTAAGCTACCTGTTTCATCTCGGTATTGAATAAGAATAGGCTCGTTTTCTTTTTTGATTTTAGACAACAGAGCATATAATGCAGTAGAGTCCTTTTTGTCTCTATCCCATTCGATATTCCGAATTTCGATTATACGCTCTGAGGCATCTACCTGAATCATGGGGTTCACTCCAGAACGCTGCAAGACCTCAAAGGTCAGATTGCTTAAGTTGGGGGTTTTAATGTATTCTTTTTGAGCCATGGCCCAAAGCTCCATTTTACTCCTTTCTTGTTTTCTTAAACTGCTAAGCAAGGTGTTTGTATTCCAAACAATGAGAAATACAAGAATAAAAGCAAACAACAACCAAGAATACTTGAGCTGAGATTTTATGTGTTGCAGTAGCTTCATACAAAGAGGTTCCAAACGAAGATACTTCAATTTGATAAATTAGAGGAAATGCGCCTTTCTCCACTCAAAACTTTTTATATTTTTGCTCTAAGCACACAAGAGTATGGAAGTAATAGGTAAAATAAAGTGGATAGACGAAACAAAAACCTATGGCAACAATGGATTTCGTAAAAGAGAGGTTGTCGTCACCACTGAAGAACAGTATCCCCAACACCTTTTGGTTGAATTTATCCAAGACAAATGTGATCTTTTAAACACATTTCAGGTAGGACAAAACGTCAAAATTGGAATCAACTTGAGGGGAAGAGAGTGGGTCAACCCACAGGGAGAAACGAAATACTTTAATTCCATACAAGGATGGAAAATCGACGCATCGGAAGGAGCTGCGCCCTCTGAGATGCCTCCTATGCCCCCTCCTTCAGCTTTTGAACCTGCAGAAGGGGAAGCCAATGAAGTAGAAGACGATTTACCTTTTTAGGTCAACTCAGCATAGCGAAAACAATCTACCAAGTGGTCGTTGACCATTCCTGTGGCCTGCATGTGGGAATAAACCACAGTGGGACCGACAAAGGTAAATCCCTTTTGTTTTAAGTCTTTACTTATTTGCTCTGCTAGAGGAGTGTATGAGGGAAGCTCTTCCAGGCTTTCATAAGCATTCACAATTGGTGTTCCCGAAACAAAATCCCAAATGTAGTTTGAAAAACTCCCGTGTGCACTTTGGATGTTGATAAAAGCAGTAGCATTTTTTATGGTGGCCTCTATTTTGAGTCGGTTTCTAATGATCTTTGAGTTGGATAACAACTCCATTTTTTTTGAGGTACTATAGGCGGCTATTTTTTGGTAGTCAAAACCATCGAAAGCTTTTCTAAAGTGTTCTCGTTTCCGTAAAACTGTGATCCAACTTAAACCTGCCTGAAAGCTCTCTAAGGTTAGAAATTCAAAAAGTGTTTGATCGTCATATACAGGGTTACCCCATTCGGTATCGTGATATTTTTCGTAGAGCGAATCTCCTAAACACCAGTCACATTTTTTCTTTGGCATGTCGTGAAGGTATAAAAAAAGCACCTCGAAAGGTGCTTTAAATTTAAAATGTATCGGTTTTATTAAACCAAAGCAACACGGGCAAAGGCAGTTACTTCTGCACCACCTTCTGCTTTTACATAGTCACCTACGGACACCTTGTTGTCTTTGATAAAGTCTTGATTGACCAAGGTGTTGTCTTTAAAGAAACGCTTTAATTTTCCTTTAGCAATGTTGTCTAACATTGCCTCAGGCTTTCCTTCTTGACGTAATTGCTCTTTGGCAATTTCTATTTCTTTTTCTACGATAGAAGCGTCCACTCCTTCTTCATTAAGGGCGATGGGGTTCATCGCTGCTGCTTGCATTGCAACGTTTTTAGAAACCTCTGCAGCGCTGGCTACAGCACTAGAGAGCCCTACAAGCGTAGCAATCTTATTTCCAGCGTGGATGTATGATCCCACATAGGGAGCTTCAAGTCTTTCGAAACCACCGATTTCGATTTTTTCACCGATTACACCTGTTTGCTCTGTTAGCTTTTCGGCAACAGTCATTCCCTTGTATTCAGCTGCTAGAAAACTTTCTAAGTTATTGTGTTCCAGCGCAAGGTCAGTAAGCTCACTTGCCAGTGTCAAATAACTTTCGTTTTTAGCGACAAAGTCGGTTTCACAGTTTAAGGAAACGATTACTCCTGCTGAATTGTCAGCATTCACTTTTGCTAAAACAGCTCCCTCAGAGGACTCTCTATCTGCACGATTAGCAGCTACTTTCTGTCCTTTTTTACGAAGGTTTTCTACCGCTTTGTCAAAGTCTCCTTCAGCTTCAACTAAGGCTTTTTTACAATCCATCATTCCCGCTCCTGTTGCTTGGCGGAGTTTATTTACTTCAGATGCAGTAATTTTCACAGTATTCTATTTTTGTTGGGTTAGGCTTCTTTTTCTTCTTGGTTTTCTTCTGCAGCAGGAACTTCTTCTGCTGGAGCTGCTTCCTTCACTTCAGGGGTAACTGTGGCAGTCTCAGCTGCTGTAGTCTCCTCTTCTGCTATTGCAGCTGCTTCCATATTTTTGGCGTCGTTGTCAGAAGTACCATCTTTTTCATTTTTGCGTTCACTCAAGCCTTCAGCAACTGCAGCAGTAACTAGGCTTAATATTTTCTCGATGGATTTAGACGCATCGTCATTTGAAGGGATTACATAGTCCACATCTCTAGGATCTGAATTGGTATCCACCATTGCAAAAATGGGAATTTTGAGTTTTTGAGCTTCTTTTACAGCGATGTGTTCACGTGTGGTATCTACAATAAAGAGAGCTCCTGGTAAACGGGTCATATCTGTAATAGACCCCAAGTTTTTTTCCAATTTTTCGCGCAGACGATCTACTTGAAGACGCTCTTTTTTGGAGAGGGTTTCGAAAGTTCCGTCTTTTTTCATACGATCGATAGCCCCCATTTTTTTTACTGCTTTGCGAATGGTAACAAAGTTTGTTAACATTCCCCCAGGCCAACGCTCAGTAATGTAAGGCATGTTTACTGCTTTTGCTTTTTCAGCAACGATGTCTTTCGCTTGTTTTTTTGTCGCTACAAATAAAATCTTACGACCAGAGGCAGCAATCTTTTTTAATGCGGCACTTGTTTCATCAATTTTAGCCGCTGTTTTGTAGAGGTTGATGATGTGGATTCCATTGCGCTCCATATAGATGTAGGGCGCCATGTTTGGATTCCATTTACGGGTTAAGTGTCCAAAGTGGACTCCTGCGTTGAGCAGGTCATTTACTTGTGTATTTGCCATTGTGTTTTAGTTTACGTTCCTTTTTGATTAGCAACAAGTTCGAAACTTGTTTAGATGCTAAACTAACATCCGCCTTAGCGGTTTAAGCAACAGATTGATTATTAAATGAATGAACTTTGTTTTGCGTTTGCAAAACGGTACCAAATTAACGTTTCGAGAATTGGAATTTTTTTCTCGCTTTCTTTTGACCGAATTTCTTTCTTTCTACCATTCTAGGGTCTCTAGTCAATAAACCTTCAGGTTTTAACTCTGCACGAAAGTCTTCGTTTATTTTGCAAAGGGCTCTAGAAATTGCCAAACGAACGGCTTCTGCTTGTCCATTGGTTCCACCACCTTTTACTGTAACATTCAAATCGTAAGCTCCTTCCGTATTGGTCAACTGGAAAGGCTGTTGAATTTTATACTGTAAACTTGGTGTTGGAAAGTAGTCTGTATAGTTCTTTTTGTTTACCGTTATCGCTCCTTTTCCTTCGCTAACAAAAATACGAGCGACAGAAGTTTTGCGACGACCTATAGTGTGAACTGTATCCATTATAAGAAATCGTTAATATTAATGGTTTTTGGATTTTGTGCTTCTTGGCTATGCTCAGCACCTGCGTACACACGAAGGTTTCTGAAAAGGTCAGCACCTAATTTATTTTTTGGTAACATCCCACGTACTGCGTTTTCCACAAGGCGGGTGTCTTTTTTGTTGTGAAGCTGAGTTGCATTTAAAATACGCTGACCACCTGGGTAACCTGTATGACGAACATATTCTTTTTGTTCCCATTTATTACCGCTCAAGGTAACTGTGGCTGCATTTACTACAATCACGTTATCACCACAGTCTACATGTGGTGTGTAGTTGGTTTTGTATTTTCCTCTTAAAAAGTTTGCAATTACTGTTGCTACTCTTCCAAGGGGAAGATCTTTTACATCTAATACAACCCACTCTTTGTTTACAGTGTTTGCATTAGCAGATACGGTTTTATAACTCAGTGTATTCACAATATATAATTTATCTCCTATTGAAAATTGCTTCAACGGGCTGCAAATGTACAATTATAAATTACTTTGAAAAAATTTTTTTTTGATTTTTATTAGGGCCTTTGGCGAAGAACAAACAAGGTTTAATGCGCTTCTAACCAATTGTTTCCAATCCCAATATCGACCACCAAGGGAACCTCTAGTTTAAATGCGTTTTCCATTTCGATTTTGACCATGGATTTTAAAGAATCAACTTCATCTTTAGGAACGTCAAAAACAAGTTCGTCGTGTACTTGCAATAACATTCTAGTTTTCCAATTTTCGTTAGAAAGTCTTTTTTGTATGGCAATCATGGCTAGCTTGATGATATCCGCAGCACTTCCTTGAATGGGGGCATTTACAGCGTTGCGCTCTGCAGCACCTCGAACAATTGCGTTTTGGGAATTAATATCTCGTAAATAACGTCTCCTTCCCAGCACAGTGGTTACATAACCGTGGTCACGAGCAAAATCTATTTGATCTTGAATGTAGGCGCGTAGTTGAGGGTAGGTCGCATAGTAGGTTTCGATGAGCTCTTTGGCTTCGCTTCGATTCAGATCGGTTTGTTGGCTGAGACCAAAAGCCGAAACACCGTATACAATTCCAAAATTGACCGTTTTTGCATTACTGCGTTGCTGGCGAGTAACCTTTTCTAAAGGAACATTAAACACTTTAGCGGCGGTGGCAGCGTGGATGTCTTCGTTGTTGTTAAACGCACTAAGCATTCCCTCATCCTTACTTAGTGCCGCAATGATTCTCAGTTCAATTTGAGAGTAGTCTGCAGCCAATAAGACGTGATTTTCATCTCTAGGAATGAAGGCTTTTCTTACTTGTTGTCCACGTTCTGTTCGAATTGGAATGTTTTGAAGATTGGGGTTGTTACTGCTCAGTCTTCCCGTAGCAGCCACTGCTTGATTATAAATGGTATGGACACGACCCGTTTTACTGTTGATTTCCTTTGGTAGTGCATCTACATAGGTGTTTTGCAGTTTTTGTAAAGAGCGCCAGTCAAGAATATCGGAAACGATAGCGTGTTCTTTGGCCAATACAGAAAGCACTTCCTCTGCAGTGGAGTACTGTCCTGTTTTTGTCTTTTTGGGTTTATCAACCAACTTGAGTTTTTCAAATAAGATGGGACCTAACTGCTTTGGTGATGCGAGGTTGAAGGTAGTGCCAGCGGCTTCAAAAATAGCTTTTTCCAGTTGAAGTATATCGCTGGAGAGCCCAACAGAAAGCTCTTTTAAAAAAGCAATATCTAGATTAATACCTTCACATTCCATAGCAGTAAGTACTTCCACTAAAGGAAGTTCTACCTGATCGTAAAGTGTACGTGTATTTGCTGCCTTGAGTTCTTTTTCAAAATGGTGTTTGAGCTGAAGGGTAATATCAGCATCTTCTACAGCGTACTGGGTTTGTTCCTCGAGGGGAACTTCTCGCATACTTCCTTGTGTTTTTCCTTTTTTTCCAATCAATTCAGAAATGGGCTGTGGACTGTAGTTGAGGTAAGTTTCTGCTAAAACATCCATGTTGTGACGCATGTCAGGATTGATCAGATAATGCGCAATCAGCGTATCAAAAAGAGGCGCTTGTACTTGAATCCCATAGTTTCTCAAGACTTTCAGATCGTACTTTAAGTTATGTCCAATTTTTTCAATTGAAGGATCCTCAAAAAAGGGTTTAAAAAGAGCAATAATCTGTAGAGCTTCTTCTCTTGCTTCTGGAAGGACGAGGTAATAACCTTGTCCGGGAATCCATGAAAATGCAATACCCACAAGCTCCGCCTCCAGTGCATTTAAAGAAGTGGTTTCGGTGTCAAAACAGACTTGTTTTTCCTCCATTATTTTTTTCAGCAATAAGTCTCGTGCTATAGGGCTGTTCACCAGTTGATAGCTGTGTACAGTAGTGGATAAATTTTTTCTTTCAGAAGCCTCTCTTTGAGCCATTTCTCCACTGCCTGGGGCTGCAAATAGATCGAACTGCTGTCCTGCTTGTGGTGTTTTTTGTTCTTTTTTTTCAGTTGTAGGTTCTGAGGATGTCGCCTGCTGAGGGTCAAAGAGTTTTTTAAAATTTTCTGCAATCCTACGAAATTCCAGTTCTTCAAAAAGAGCAGCTACTTTGTTGTGATCAGGGGTGCTGAGGGCGTAGTCTTGGGCTTCAAAAGTCACAGGGACATCTAAAAGAATGGTTGCCAGTTCTTTTGATAATATTCCTTGTTCTTTGTTTTCTTGAATCTTTTCGCCTAGTTTTCCTTTGACTTCGTGCGCATGTTCTAATAGCGCTTCCATACTGCCATAGGTTTTCAACAATTTTTTTGCTGTCTTGTCTCCTACACCGGGCAGTCCGGGGATGTTGTCCACCGCATCACCCATCATTCCGAGGTAGTCGATCACCTGTTCTGGACGATCTACTTCAAACTTTTGCTGTACTTCAGGAATTCCCCATATCTCTATACCATTGCCCATACGGGCTGGGCGGTACATGAAAATATTTTCAGAAACCAGTTGGGCGAAGTCCTTGTCTGGTGTAACCATAAACACCTGAAACCCCTCTTTTTCTGCTTGTTTTGCAAGCGTCCCTATGATATCATCTGCTTCATAACCTTCTTTTACTACCACAGGAATGTGCATGGCTTTTAAAAGCTCCTGGATGTAGGGTACTGCTAGACTGATGGGTTCTGGAGTTTCTTCGCGATTCGCTTTGTATTCGGTATACATTTCTGTTCGAATCTGGGACCCCCCTTTGTCAAAACACACGGCCAGGTGGTCGGGTTGTTCCCTTTTAATAACGTCGAGCAAAGAGTTGGTAAAACCCATGATGGCAGAAGTGTCCATACCTTTAGAATTGATTCTAGGGTTTTTGATAAAGGCGTAATATCCTCTAAAAATTAAGGCAAAAGCATCGAGTAAAAAAAGGCGTTTTTGTGTGCTCATGGATTCGTTTGGGATAAATTTAAAAAACTATACGGCAATGGGCTTCATCCCAGAACTTTATTTAGCAACAACTCCATTTTTTTAGCAAGGGTAGATGCATCTAGACCTATTTCCACTAACAATTCTGACGCATTGCCGTGGGGCACAAATACATCTTCTACTCCTTCTAATTGGATGGGAAGGGAGTACTGATGACGGGAAGAAAATTCTAGAATAGCACTTCCTACACCTCCGTGTTTTACTCCTTCTTCAACGATCATTACTGCGCTGTAGGTTTTGAATATGTGTTGTAACATTTCTTCATCCAAAGGTTTGGCAAAACACAAATCGTAGTGGGCAAAAGCTTCTGATTCATGGAGTGTATCCAAGGCAGCAGCTACTGTTTTTGCCATTGTTCCTAGCGAAAGAACAGCAATCTGACTTCCTTTTTTCAATTGTTCCATTTTTCCCCAAGCGCTTTTTTGGAAATCGAAAGAGAGTGTTTCTACTTCGCTGTAACCTCTAGGGTAGCGAATCGCTAGAGGGGCTTCTATTCCCAGTTGAGCGGTGTATAAAAGGTTTTGAAGTGCAGCTGCGTCTCTTGGGGCAGCAATGTATAGGTTAGGGATGCAGCTTAAAAAAGAGAGATCAAAAAGACCATGGTGGGTGGGACCATCATGTCCTACGACCCCAGCTCGATCAATACAAAAAACTACTGGGAGTTTTTGTAAGGCTACGTCATGAATAATTTGATCGTAAGCCCGCTGTAAAAATGTGGAATAAATGATACAAAATGGGATCTTTCCCTGTGTGGCCATTCCTGCAGCTAAGGTTACAGCATGCTGTTCAGCAATTCCTACATCGATGCACTGTTCGGGGAGGACATTCATTAAATCGACTAGGCCACTTCCTGTGGGCATGGCTGGTGTAATGGCTACTATTTTTTTGTTCTGTTGTGCTAAGCGAAGTAAGCTTTGACCAAAAACTTCTTGAAATTTGATTTTTTTGTGGTTTTGTTTGGGATTGAGTTTACCCGTTACTGGATCAAATTTGCCAGGTGCATGATAGCGCACCTGTTCTTTTTCAGCAGAGGGCAGCCCTTTGCCTTTGGTTGTGACTACATGGAGTATACGTGGTCCTGTATTGTTTTTTTGTTTTTCAAAAGCTTTCAGCAAAGCGTGAAGATCATGACCGTCCAAGGGTCCCTGATAGTCCAAATTTAACGATTGAAAAAAGTTTGTACTACTGGATTTTTCTTTTTTTACCCGATCAAAATAGTTTTTTAGCGCTCCCACGCTGGGATCTATACCCATACTGTTGTCGTTCAACACAATGAGTACATTGGCTTTGGTCGTTCCCAGATGATTTAAGGCTTCAAAAGCCATACCGTTGGCTATAGAGGCATCGCCTACCACTGCGATGTGCTGTCTTTTGTTATTGGAGGCACTCAAAGCCATCCCCAATACAGCAGAGAGTGCTGTACCCGCATGTCCAGCCCCGAAGGGGTCGTAAGTGCTTTCTTCTCTTTTTGGAAACCCGCTTATACCGTGTCGCTGTCTGAGATGCTCAAACTCTTTCCTTCTTCCGGTGAGCATTTTATGACCATAAGCTTGATGTCCCACATCCCAGACCAAAATATCCTCTGGGGTATTGAAGCAATAATGAAGTGCAACGGTGAGTTCTACCGTACCCAGACTGGAACCCAGATGTCCTTCCCCTCGTGCTAGTGTATGGATAATTTCTTGGCGAAGTGTTTCTGCAAATGCCTGAAGCTCCTCTGGGGGGAGTAATCGAAGTTGCTCTGGTGTTTGAATCTCTTTAAAAGGATGACTGGCCATGGAGTAAAGGTACTGCAAAACATTTTCAGTTAAGAACCCAAGAGAATGTGTATTTTTATTCCATGGATCAGGACGATGCCTATTACATGAAATTGGCCTTACAAGAGGCAGAAAAAGCACAAGAGTTGGGAGAGGTGCCTGTTGGGGCAGTAGTGGTAGTAGATCAAAGGGTTATTGCGCGGGCTCACAATCTTACAGAGCGTCTCAATGATGTTACTGCACATGCCGAAATGCAAGCCATTACAGCTGCGGCTCATTTTTTAAACGGTAAGTATCTAGTAGGGTGTACCCTATACGTTACTTTAGAGCCCTGTATTATGTGTGCTGGAGCTTTACAGTGGAGCCAGTTGAGTCGGGTGGTCTATGGCGCTTCAGATTCCAAGAGAGGATTTCACCAAGCGGGAATTCAATTGCACCCTAAAACACTTCTATCAGGGGGTGTTTTAAAAGACCAAGCAAAAGCCTTGTTGGATCAATTTTTTGCAAAAAAAAGAGCATAAAAAAAAGCATCTTAATCAAAAGATGCTTTTCTACTAGTAATAATATATAAACTATAATAAGGTAATATTGGAAGCTTGCTTGCCTTTTTTTCCTTCTTCTTCTACATACTCTACTTTTGCCCCTTCAGAAAGGGTAACGCCGTTTAGGGCTGAAATGTGAACGAATACATCTTGTCCAGACTCATCGTTGGTAATAAAACCAAATCCTTTGGCTTCATTGAAAAATTTAACTGTACCAGTCATGTTTGTATTTAAAAATTATTGACAAAGGTAGTCTTATTATTCGGTCAGCCTCTTTTTTTAACACTTTTTTCATATCAAAGTGGTTGATTTTCAATAATTAACCGAATAAATTGGGTATTTATCTCTTCTCACGCATTTTTTTGATGTTTTCCTCACTAAGGGTGTAATCTTGAAGGCGTTTACCCTTCCAGCGGTGGTAGAGAAAAAGGGGAAGAAAGAATACTACCCCAGAGAGTATACTAAAGCCAATAATGCGTTCACCAGTAGCAAAATCAATTGCTGTTCTATGGTAGGCACCGTAGGATATGGAGGCTATAAGAATCAGAAAGAGCACCCTAAGGACGTATTTCATGCTTCTTTTTTAGGTAATGTTTTAAGATTTAATTCCTCCAGTTGTTCTTGGGCAAGATAAGCGGGTGCATCAATCATTACATCGCGACCACTGTTGTTTTTGGGGAAGGCAATAAAATCCCGTATGGTTTCTTCTCCTCCCAGAATTGCTACCAATCGGTCTAACCCGAATGCAATTCCTCCATGGGGCGGTGCTCCGTATTGAAAAGCATCCATTAAAAAGCCAAACTGGGCTTGCGCCTCTTCTTTGGTAAAGCCAAGGAGGTCAAACATTTGGGCTTGGAGCTTTTGATCATGAATTCGAATGGATCCTCCTCCAATTTCATTTCCGTTTAACACCAAATCGTACGCATTGGCTTTTACGGCTGCAGGATCAGTAGCTAATTTTTCTAAATCTTCAGGCTTGGGTGCAGTAAAAGGGTGGTGCATGGCATGGTAACGTTGGGTGTCTTCATCCCATTCCAACAGAGGAAAATCGGTAATCCACAAGGGAGCAAAGACTTTAGGATCACGCAGATCCATGCGTTCTGCCAGTTCCATACGCAAGGCACTGAGTTGGGTTCGGGTACTGTGTGCTTCTCCAGAAAGGATCAGCAGTAAGTCGCCAGCTTGAGCCCCTGCTTTTTCAGCCCATACTTTAAGATCATCTGGACCAAAGAATTTATCTACAGAGGATTTAAAAGTCCCGTCTGCATTGCACTTTACATAAACCAAACCTTTGGCTCCAATCTGTGGACGTTTGACCCAGTCAATCAACGCATCGATTTCTTTTCGGCTGTAAGAAGCGGCACCGGGTACTGCAATTCCAACCACCAACTCTTGGTTATCAAAAACTCCAAAACCCTTGCCTTGAGCAGAATCGTTTAGTTCAGTAAAGGTCATCCCAAAGCGGATATCGGGTTTGTCGTTCCCATAGGTTTTCATTGCTTCATCGTAGCTCATTCGAGGAAAATCCCCTACTTCAATTCCATTAATTTCTTTGAGTAAATGTCGGGTCAAGCCTTCAAATTGGGTTAAAATATCTTCTTGTTCCACAAAGGTCATCTCACAGTCAATTTGGGTAAATTCGGGCTGTCGGTCTGCACGCAGGTCTTCATCTCGAAAACATTTTACGATCTGGAAATACTTATCCAAACCACCCACCATCAACAACTGTTTAAAGGTCTGAGGGGATTGGGGTAAGGCATAAAACTGTCCTTCATTCATCCGTGAAGGCACCACAAAATCTCGAGCTCCTTCTGGTGTGGATTTAATCAAATAGGGAGTTTCTACATCAATAAAACCGGCATCGGTCAAATAATTTCTAACCGCCATGGATACCTTAGAACGGAAGAGTAAATTTTGTTTAACAGGATTTCTGCGTATGTCCAAGTAGCGGTATTGCATGCGCAGTTCTTCGCCTCCATCGGTTTGATCTTCAATAGTGAAGGGAGGAGTTTTGGCTGGATTGAGGATATTGAGTTCGTTCACCAATACTTCAACGGCCCCTGTATTCATATTGGGGTTTTTGGATTCCCTTTCAATTACTGTTCCGTGAATTTGTATAACAAACTCACGCCCTAGCTGCTGGGCTTTTTCGAAGACAACTTTTGGAGTCCTTTCTTCGTCAAAAACCAATTGTGTTATCCCATAGCGATCGCGGAGGTCTACCCATACAATAAATCCTTTGTTTCTGTTTTTTTGAACCCATCCAGCAAGGGTTACGTTTTGGTTTACGTTTTCAATTCTAAGGGCTCCGCAGTCGTGTGTTCTGTACATAAGTTGTTTCGTTCGGACAAAAATAAAAAATCCTAAAGCGCAAACCTTAGGATTTTATGGTCTTTATAGCATCTTTTTATACCAAAGTTTTATCGAATATACAATGGAGAAGGTAGCAGGGACAATAACTAAAGTTAAAAAGGTGGCAAATGTAAGCCCAAAAATAACGGTCCAGGCTAGGGGTCCCCAGAAAATAACATTGTCTCCACCCACATAAACTTGTGGATCCCATTCGGAAAACAAAGAGAAAAAGTCAATGTTTAATCCTATTGCAAGTGGAATCAATCCCAAAACAGTTGTTATTGCTGTGAGAATTACAGGGCGTAAGCGCGCAGTACCTCCTTCAATAATAGCTAGTGTCGCTTCCTTTTTGTCTAAAGTTTTATTACTGGGTAGATTGAGTTCTGCACTTCTTCTGTCAATAAGTAGCTGGGTGTAATCCAATAATACCACACCATTGTTTACTACAATACCTGCCAGCGCGATAATTCCCATCATGGTCATTAGAATCACAAAAGGCATTTGAAACGCAATCAACCCTAAAAAGACCCCTGTAAAACTCAAGAATATGGAGAGTAAAATAATCAGGGGCTTTGAAATGGAATTAAATTGGAAAACGAGCAGGAGCAAGATCAACCCCAAGGCAGCCAAAAGAGCATTGGTAAGGAAAGACATGTTCTTCTCTTGCTCTTCGATTTCTCCAGAAAATTTAAAATTCACCTCTTTAGGTAGTTCATAGTTGGCCAAAGCATTTTTCACTTGATCCACCACAGCATTTGCATTGTATCCGGCTAGAACGGGAGAATACAGTGTTACTACCCTGTTTAGCTGTCGGTGTTTTATAGCATTAAAACTCGTAGTGTTTTCGCGTTCTATCAAAGCTGATACAGGAATTTCTTTAATACGTCCCGTAGCCTGATCCCTAAAGATGATATTTTGGTTGTACAAGGCGTTGTTGTCATATTTGTTGGCTTTATTGAACCGTACATTGATGTCGTAATCGTCTCCGTCTTTTTTAAAGACACCTGCTTTAGATCCAAACAATGAGGTTCTCAGCAGCTGTCCCACTTGAGAGGTTGAAACACCCAGTTCTCCAGCTTTTTCTCTATCGATGGTTAGTTTAATGCCAGGTTTGTTTTTGTTTACATCAATTTTGAGTTCCTCTACCCCAGCCACATTGATGCGATTGAGGTAGTCTTTCATACTTTGAGCAGTTTGAATGAGTCCTAAATAGTCTTTTCCTGTAATTTCAATTGTTATCGGATAGCCTGCTGGTGGACCGTTTGCATCTTTTTCTACAGAAAGTGCGACACCCGGGAATTTTCCATCCAATTGTTGCTGTATGTCTTTTCGCAAAGCCTCACTCGAGACTCCCCCTCGCATTTTAAACTCGCGCATGGTGAGAGTTATTTTTCCTTTATGGGGCAGTTCATTGGTATTCCCATTGTCAATAAAAGGATTTCCAGCACCTTCTCCCACCTGAGCGACACCGGACTCGACCAATAAATTGAAGCTACCTTTATTGTACTGAGGACGTCCAATGACATTGTAAATTTCTTCTTCTATTCTCCGTGTTGTTTCGTTGGTCTTTTTGATTGCAGTTCCCTCAGGATATTCAATAAAAACAAGGATTTGCTTGGGTTGGTTTTCTGGGAAGAACTCAACGCTAGGAGGGAATATGCCCATGAGGGCAAAGGAGGTAAAAAGCAATAAAAACGTTCCTCCTAAAAACAGGATTGGTTTATACCCTCCCAAAGCAAAATTCAAGAATTTTCTATAGCTGTTTTCCAAACGAACTAAGAAGCCATTTTGAAATGCCAAGGCCCATTTTTTGATAAAGAATTTATACAGCCAAAACAGGGCAGATGTCAGAATCATGATGTTTCCAAAAACGCGTACTCCAGGTCCACCAAATAATAGAAGAATGCCGAGACCCCCCATAATAAAGGTCAAGCGCCAGAGTGATTTTGTGGATATTTCACGATCAGAAATTTCCATAAACTGGGAAACCAACATTGAGTTAAAAAAGATAGCAACGACGAGAGAAGATCCCAGTACTACGGAAAGTGTAATGGGGAAATAGATCATGAACTCACCCATCAAGCCCGGCCAAGCACCTAATGGGACAAAGGCAGCAATGGTGGTTGCCGTGGAGACAATAATAGGGAAGGCGATTTCTCCAATTCCTGCTTTTGCTGCTTCAATACGGGACATCCCTTCTTTCTCCATTAATCGATAAACATTTTCAACCACCACAATTCCATTATCCACTAACATTCCCAATCCCATCACCAAGCCAAAAAGAACCATGGTATTCATAGTATAACCCAGCGCAGAAAGGATCATAAAGGACATAAACATAGACATGGGTATTGCAAACCCTACAAACAAGGCGTTGCGGAATCCCAAAAAGAACATCAGAACGGTAACTACCAATAAAATACCAAAGATGATACTGTTGACCAGTTCACTTACTTGATTTAAGGTCATATCCGATTGGTCATTTGAAATTGTAATTTCTAAATCGGAAGGGAGTCCTATTTCTTGCGGTTTTGCCGTTATTTTTCGAATGTCTTGAGAAGCCAGAATCAAATTCTTTCCTCCTCTTTTCACCACATCTAGTAAAACAGCTTTTTTTCCAAAGGAACGCGCAAAAGAAGTAATTTCTTTTTCCTTAAAGGATATTTCTGCCACATCTCCTAAATAAACAGGTCCACCGTCTGTTTTAATGACAAAAGACTTGAGTTCTTGCGGGTTTTGTATTTCGCCTGTCAAGCGAATATTTCGCCGTTGTCCTCCCATTACGATGTTTCCTCCGGATAGGGTAGAATTTTCCCTGGAGATGGCTCCCAGGATGTCATTAAAGGATACTTTAGCAGCAGTCATTTTGTAGATATCTACTGCAACTTCTACTTCAAAGGTTTGTATTCCCCTGATGTTTACCTCTTTGATTTGTGCCAGTTGTTCAATTCGGTTTTCCAGTCGTTCAGCATATACTTTTAGTTGCTCAATAGGGTAGTCACCTATAAGACTGATGTTTAATATGGGTTGTAGTTCGGAAAAGTCCAGTTCAAAAACATTAGGCTCTACTTTAGCATTGTTAAAAACGGGCCAATCGGGACCTGCTGTAACTCCATCGACCAAATCTTTGGTCTTTTGTTTGGCATCATCTATAGTTATGTTTTCGTCAAACTCAACTTCTATAACTGAAAAATCTTCTGAGGAGGTAGAACGAATTTCCACCATATTGGGAACCCCTTTCAACGCTTCTTCCAAAGGATCAGTTACAATACGTTCGATATCTTCTGCCGTGTTTCCAGGAAACACAGTACTTACAAAAACCTTGGTATCGTTGATCTCTGGGAAGGCTTCCCTAGGCATTGAAAAGTAGGAAGAGATCCCGAGTATAAAAAACAGAGCCATGATGACATAGACTACCGTACGGTGTTCTATGGCCCAAGAGGAGAATAAAAATTCTTTGATTCTGGGAGTATTTTTTTGTTTTGCCATTATTCTAAGATTCTTTTAACTTTTTGATCAGCTACCAAAAGGCTTACCCCTTCGTCAACTACCAGCTCTCCAGGGGTTATTCCTTTGATGATTTCGACGAATTCATTTTTGGTTTTCCCTAGTGTTACCAGGCGTTGTTCCGAAGTATATACATTATCTGCTTCGGGTTGTGTTAGAACAAAGACATAGGATTGTCCTTGCGCATTTTCACGAACAACACGTTGGGGAATCATAATCGCTTCCGGGTTGGTATAATCGACTATGCTCAAACGAGCGTTGAGATTGGGTTTGATCATTCCTGAAGGGTTTTCTAAAGCAGCCTCAACTCGAAAGGTCCTGTTGCTTGGGGTAATAAAGTTTCCTGTTTGGTGGATGCGTGTAGTTTGGGTCTGATTTAAAACAGGAATTTTCACCAGTGCCTTACTTCCTTTTACAATACTAGTTAGGTAGTTTTCAGGAACATCGGATTCTACAAACATGCTGTTTAGGTTTATGATTCGCAATAGAGGAGTAGCCCCAGGCACTAAACCGCTACCGACTCGAGCTGGGATCTCGTCTATTATACCATCAAAAGGAGCATAAACTTTTGTTTTTGCTAGTTGTTGTCGAATTTGGTTAACCTGTTTTTGGGCGGCTTTGTAGCGTGTTTGAGCTTCTAAAAACATCATTTCAGATCCTATTTTTTGATCCCAAAGTCTTTGTGTGCGTTCATAACTCGTTTTGGCCAATTCCATTTGAAGTGTAACCTGCTCCAGCTGATCTTGAATACCTGCATCATCAATTACAGCCAAAAGACTTCCTTTTTTTACTTCTTGCCCTTCCTTTACATTCAGCTTTAAAAGACGTCCGGCAAATTCGGGATAGATCAATACATTTTGACGTGTTTTGATATTTGCTTGTACTTCTACAGCGTGCTCAAAAAGTTGCGTTTTCGTTTCAAAAGCAGTAATGAGTACGCGTTTTTCACTGCCTCCAAGTGCTTCAATAGCATTGTTTACTTGTTCTAATTTAAGATTGAGTTCGTTTAACTGCTTTGAGTAGATCGTCTTTTGTGCATTGAGTTCTTCTAAAGAACTGTTTTCAATGGTAAAAGTTGTAGTGCTTTCTGATTCTGGATTAGCACAGTTTGAAAAGACGAGAGTGAGTATAAATAATGGGAGAAATTTTTTCATAATTTTTATTGTTGTGGAAGGTTAAGTAAGGTTTCTAAGGATAGTTTTTTTTGAATCACTTCTTGAATGGATTTGATGTAGTTATTTTGAGCGCTATACAGTTGTAGCTGTGCTTCTCTCAATTCAAAAGAACTGGCGACTCCTTCAAAATATTTTGTTTGATTTTTTTGCTCTATTCTAGTGGCTAATCTCAGATTTTCCTTGTTTGTAAAGTAGTTTTCAACAGCCAGTTTGTAGTCGTTTTCAGCGGCTTGAATTTCTATAGAAATACGTTCTTTTGTTTCTGTCAATTCGGTTTCTGCTTGAGACACTGCAATTTTTGCTTTTTGTGAAAGCGCACGACGCTTCAAGGAACTAAAAAGGGGGACTTGTAAATTGACACCAAATAAAGCGGCACCAAACCATTTTTGATCAGCTTGAGTAAAGGTAAAGCTCTGACTGTTTCCCGTGTAATTCCCGTTTAAAAAGGCAGAAAGTCTGGGTAAATTCTTTGAGCGCTCGTATTTATACAACAAGTTTTCTGAAAGCAAGTTGTTTTGAGCAATTTTTACATCAATATTATAGTCTAAGTTGATGTTGTCTGGTGCGGAAGCGTTGAAAAGACTTTCGTTGGTTAAGGCCTCCAGGGTATCGGACAATAATAAAGGAGATTGGGTTGGGAAGCCCATTAACAATTTTAACATATCGAGTGAAATTCGTTCCAAGTTTTTGGCATAGCGCAATTGCGTTTCTATGCTAGAGAGTGTTAGTCTGAGTTGCTCCACGCTTTCTTCTTCTTCAAAACCGTTTCGGAACAACTGATTTAATTCTTCCAAATTTTTATTGAGGTTGGTTTTATTCTTTTCGAGAAAGTCGATGTTTTCACGAACCAGTAATACAGTGGAATAGCTGTTTACGATACTTTTTCGCACTTCTAGTAATGTTTTTTCAAGCACATTTTGAGAGATCATTAAAAAAATATTGGAGGCTTGAAGTCCAACGATGTAGGAACCGTCAAAAATGAGTTGTTGCATAGTGACGCCTGCATCCATAGTTTGGGGTGTTCCAAACTGTACTTCTGCAAATTCACCTTCTTTCCCTCCAAAAAATTGGGCGGGAATAAGTGAAGTTGGAAGTTCTATGAAGTTTTGATAATTCGCGCTGGCACTGATTTGAGGGAGTCCAATTGCTATGGTACTCCACTTTTCTTTGTAGGCCTTTTGTACTTCCATGCTGGCCTTCTGTACCGTCCGGTTGTTTTGCTCTCCAAATGCAATTGCTTCCTCTAAGGAAACTGCATCGGGTAATGTTTGAGCTATGGAGGTAAAGTAGCTCATGGTAAAAAGAAGCAGTATGGCTGTTTTTGAGGTCATAAGTTCATTTCTTTTTTATAGTTATTTAATTTTTCAATTCCTTCTGGTGTGCTTATAGCACGTAAATGGTATTCTGAAAAATGGATTAATACTTGATCAATCTTAAATTCATTGTCAGGGAAGAGTTCAATATCTTGAATTCCTCGGATTCCGTTCAGGAATATTCGTATGACAAAGTTTAGTTCGAGATCGCTACGAAATAGTCCTGTTTCAATCCCTTTTTGAAGACTTTTATAAAACAAATCTTGAAGCAGCGTGAACTCTCTTAATTTTAATTTTTTGTAGATTCCGTTGTAATATTTTTGAAGCTGATATACAGGAGAATTTTTGTCGTTAGACAAATGATTTAATGCTTCCTTTTTTATTTGATAAAGCTCTATAATTGGATCTTTCGAATACTTTGCAATGGTCAGTATCTTTTCCATAACAGTGTCAAAATGATGCATCACTGCGGTTTCTACAAGGGCTTCCTTTTTGGGGAAGTAGGTGTAGATGGTTTTTTTAGAAACGCTCATTCGTTCTGCAATGTCATCTACTGTGACACTTTTAAAGCCGTATTGTAGGAAAAGGGGTATTGCCTGTTCGACAATTTGTTCTTTCATCACCTCAATTTTAGGCAAATATACAACCGGAAACTTTAAATACAAAAAAAGTTTCCACAGTTTCTTTGGAGACTCTATTTTAGAAATCCTATTTTTATAAAAAAGAAATAACTGTGCTTTCTGACTATCAACAACTTTTTCAAAATGCTTTAAAAGAAAGCTTAGGTTCTACTGGACCAAAAGGCTTATATGAACCAATCTCTTATTTACTTAATTTGGGGGGCAAACGCTTGCGACCAGTATTGACTCTGATGGCAGCAGAAACTTTTGGAAAAAATCAAAAAGAGGCTGTTGGTGCAGCTTTGGCAATTGAAATATTTCACAATTTCACCTTGATGCACGACGACATTATGGACGCTGCTCCTCTTAGAAGGGGAGCTGCAACTGTTCATCACAAATGGGATACAAATACTGCTATTTTATCTGGCGATGCGATGTTGATAAAAGCGTATCAAGCTTTGGAAGCCTACCCGGATCCTCTGTTTGGAAAATTGACCCGTTTACTCAGCCAGACTGCACTTGAAGTTTGTGAAGGGCAACAGTACGATATGGATTTCGAAACTCAAAAAGAGGTTACAGAACCTCAGTATTTGGAAATGATTCAATTGAAAACAGCCGTGCTGGTGGGTTGTGCATTACAAATGGGGGCATGGATTGGAGGTGCTTCAGATACAGACGCTCATAAGCTTTATGAATTTGGAGTCCTGTTGGGTACCGCCTTTCAAATACAAGACGATTACTTAGATGCTTTTGGTGATCCAGAGTCCTTTGGAAAACAGTTGGGGGGAGATATAATTGAAAATAAAAAAACTATTCTTTATCACCAAGCAATGGCAAAAGGGACTGCTGAGCAAAAGGAAAAGCTTCTTCATTGGTTTTCTAGCCCCTCAGTTGCCCCTAAAAAAACCGAAAAAATCCAGGAGGTCAAAGCCCTTTTTGAAGATACTGGATCTCGTATTGCTAGTGTAGAGCTGGTTAAAAAGTTTACTGAAAAGGCTTTTGAAAAGATTGACGAGCTTGTAATTTCTACCGAAGGGAAAGAATTATTTAAAGGCTTCGGTCTCCAATTGATGGAGCGAAAATTTTAAAAAATCCGTTGGAACAACGCTTTTATAAACCAACTTTTTTGTTTTAGTGAAAAAGAGGCTAGAATGCTCAACTCTTCCCAAAAACTTGTTTTTTCATCTAAAAAGTGGAAAATTCGAACTGGAGGATTTTTTTCAAACATCCGGCTAAAAAGTGAACTACCTTCTGAGTTGTAACGTGTCAGAACATCCAAAAAAAGCAAGTCATAAAAACGAAATCGGTTTTTTATTTTAAAGTTATTTAAGTCCTGATCTGTTTTTAAAAAGGCACAAAGGCGTGCAACATTTCTGCGTGTATTCATAAAAGTAAAACCTGTACTTGCTTTAGTCCAACCCCCTGCAGTTCCAATATGGAGTAAGCTTTGGGTGTTGAATTGTTCAAAAGGGAAACAGGTCATAGGGATGGTCCCTTGTTCTTTTTCTTCAAGGGTGTATTCGGTAATACCTTTTTCTTTTAAATAGGACTGTATGCCCATTTCATACTCTTCTAGGGGCAGTAAATGCTCAGAAAAGAGGGTATATTCTACGAGTGCAGTTTTTGTGTCTAGTGGGAGTAGGTATAAAAAACGAGTTTCCTTTTTTTGAGGGATATCAAAATCCATAAAAAGCAGTTTTTCTGGATCAAAGACAGGGTCTTCAGTTTTGATATACCATCCCACAAAATGTTGTTGCAATACAGGATATTTTTTTTGTTTTTTAAGGGGCTTAGGATCAAAAAGACTGTTGAAAACTCGTTTGGCAATAAAAGATTCATGAGAAGTAAAAACACGAGTTTGATTTCCCTCTGAGGTGACTTCCTTAATTTCTGCTTGTTTAAAAAAGGTATTCTTTGAGTGTTTTAAATTGGTATGTAGCTGTTTGTATACCCCTGAAGAACGCAACATTTTATAAGAAAGGGGCGCTAGCTGAAAGTCCAATTGTAGCTCGGAGGATTTAAATTGAGCATGGTCCCATTTTTTTGTCAAGAGCTCATCAAATGGCCCTTGAGGAGTTTCCCAAAAACACCAGGTGCGGTCATTACTGTTTTTGATTTCTTTTTCTAAAAGTAGAATTCGGTAATCGTCAAAGAAAGAATCCTTTCTCAATGCATCGAGTAGTAGTAAACCAGAGGCTCCTCCTCCACAGATTATAAAATCAAAGGACGTTTCTTTCATAGCTGAGTTGTAAAAATAACTAAAAGCAATTTAGATACTTAAAATTTCAACCAATCTATTTACTTTAGTTAAAATTTCTGTTATGCAAACCGTACTTGAATTTTTTAATCAAACAGACCCTGTTCTAGGTGCACTCTATGCTACTTTGTTCACTTGGGGTTTGACAGCACTAGGTGCATCACTGGTATTTTTTGTGAAAGAAATGAACCGAGCGCTTTTGGACGGGATGCTTGGTTTTACAGGGGGAGTTATGGTGGCGGCTAGTTTTTGGAGTTTACTTGCTCCAGGTATAGCCATGAGTCCAGGGGAAGGATTTATTAAAGTGATTCCAGCAGCCGTTGGTTTTGCACTTGGGGCTCTATTTATCTTTGGATTGGATAAGATACTACCTCATGTACACATTAATTTTAAGGAAACTGAAGGAATCAAAACACCTTGGCATCGAACGACTTTATTGGTTTTAGCGATTACTTTGCATAACATACCTGAAGGCTTGGCCGTCGGGGTATTATTCGGTGGTGTCGCAGCGGGTATACCAGAGGCTTCCATAGCAGGTGCAGTTGCACTGGCTCTGGGAATTGGGATTCAAAACTTTCCCGAGGGAATTGCAGTCTCTATGCCGATGAGAAGACATGGCGTTTCTCGTTTTAAAAGTTTTTGGTATGGTCAGCTTTCGGCTATAGTAGAGCCTGTTGCTGCTGTAATTGGAGCTATAGCAGTTACTTTTTTCACTCCCTTACTCCCCTATGCTTTAGCTTTTGCTGCAGGAGCAATGATTTTTGTGGTAGTGGAAGAGGTGATTCCAGAAACTCAACAAGACCGTTATACTGATATTGCTACTCTTGGTTTTATAGGAGGGTTCATTGTGATGATGACCCTAGATGTAGCTCTTGGATAACTATTCTTCAGAAAAAGATTGCCACCCTTGTGCGGTGAGCTCTATTTGTTGTCCTAGTCCAGTGACCAAATTACACCCCCTGCTGTTTTCACACGCGTGACCAATTACGGTTAAATATGGATGTGATTTAATAGCGTCATAGTGTTTTTGGTCTACAGTAAAGAGCAATTCGTAATCTTCACCACCATTTAATGCAGCAGTAAGTGGATTGAATTTGAATTCTTCACAGATTAGGCTTACTTCTGGATCAATAGGGATTTTTTCTTCAAAGACCTGAAATCCAACACCAGAGGCTTTAGACAAATGTAATACTTCAGAAGACAAGCCATCGCTGATATCTATCATTGCTGTAGGGATGATATTTAGCGTGTTTAGTAATTCAACAACGTCCTTTCTCGCTTCAGGTTTTAGCTGCCTTCCGATACTATAACTATAGGGACTCAAATCGGGTTGCTCATTGGGGTTGACTTTAAAAACGGCTTTTTCCCGTTCTAAAATTTGAAGACCGGCATAGGCACCTCCCAAGTCGCCACTCACTACAAGCAAATCATTTTCTTTGGCTCCACTTCGACATACAATCTTTTTCTTTGGAGCACTACCCAAGGCAGTGATGGAAAGAATCAGGCCTGTTGTACTACTTGTTGTATCTCCTCCTACTAAATCTACTTTATAGTTTTTACAAGCAAGTGCAATACCCTCATAAAGGTCTTCTAGAGCTTCCAAGGTAAAACGGTTAGAAACAGCTATTGATACCGTGATTTGCTGGGGATGGGCATTCATGGCATAGAGATCAGAAAGATTGACCATAACGGCTTTATACCCCAGGTGTTTTAAAGGCATGTAGCTCAAATCAAAATGAATCCCTTCTACCAATAAATCGGTACTTATTAAAGTCCTTTCTTTCGCATGTTCGACTACTGCTGCGTCATCTCCTATTCCCACTAGGGAGGACTTGTTTTCTACTTTAAAATTTTGTGTCAAGTGAGCTATTAATGCAAATTCACCGAGTGCACTTAGAGCTGTTTTAGAGGGATTTTTTTCTTCTAGCATACTACAAAAGTACACATCCCAGTGAAATGTTAAACCCAATTAGACCTAGTGATTTTTGTTTATTTTTGAGAATATGAATAATCCCCCTGAAACATTATGAAAAAAGTAGCCCTGCTTACTCTTTTTCTTTTTACTGCTTGTACCAAAGAACTTTCGGTTGTAGAAGAACAAACTGATACTGCTTCCTCAACCATTGTAGAGGAACCTTCACCTATTGTGAGTAAACGCCTCCCCTGTGAAGATGGAAAAGCAGGAAGCTATCCTTGTTGGGGCTATGATTTGTTGGCTCATCTTCCTCCTGCTTCCTTTGGGAGTAGTTATGCGAATGATAATTGGGGATGGACAGACACAGAAACAGGGAAAGAATATGTGCTTGTAGGTCTGGATGATGGAACGGCCTTTGTAGACATTAGTGATCCTGAAAACCCCTTATTTATAGGTAAACTTCTTACAGCTACTTCCAATAGCCCCTGGAGAGATATCAAGGTATTTCAAAATCATGCTTTTATAGTAAGTGAAGCCCAGAACCACGGACTTCAAGTTTTTGATCTAACCCGCCTAAGAGGGCTATCCGAAGTTCAGAATTTTAATGAGGATGCAAGGCTCACGGACTTTGGTAATGCTCATAATATTTGGATTAATGAAACAAGTGGTTTTGCTTATGTTTTTGGCTCTAATTTGTACCAAGGAGGCCCCGTATTTATCAATATTTCTGATCCAAAAAGCCCAGAAATGATCGGAGGATATGCAGAAGACTCTTATACGCATGACGCTCAAATTGTGACTTATCAAGGTCCTGATTCAACCTATCAAGGAAGGGAACTTCTATTTGGTAGTAATAGTGATGGTGGAGAAAACAACCAACTGATCATTGTAGATGTTACAGATAAAGCGCAACCCCAAAAAATTCAATCCATCACCTACACCAATGGAGGCTATACCCATCAAGGAATTTTGTCTGAAGACCACAAGTATTTTTTTTTAGGAGACGAGTTGGATGAGTTGCGCTATGGTGCACCTACCCAGACCCGAATATTTGATTTGTCTTCCCTAACCAATCCTGTTGAACACTTCAATTACTTTGCCACAACAAATGCTATAGACCACAACGGATATATAAAAAATGGATTATTTTACTTAGCGAGTTATACTGCTGGACTTCGTGTTTTAGACATGAGTCAATTAGAAGATAAATTACTGGAGGAGATCGGTTTTTTTGACACTTACCCCTTAGACGACAATCCTAAATTTAATGGAGTTTGGAATGTTTATCCCTTTTTTGGAAGTGGTGTTGTAGCAATCAATGATATCGATTCTGGATTGTTTTTAGTAAAGGCATCAGAGTAATATGAAAAGAGCGGTTGGTTTTGTTTTTTTCTCGATTCTATGGACTGCCTGCACCCCACTTTCCGAAACCAATTGGTCTTTTCTTCCTGCTGTGGAGAATGCTTGGGAGTCTGTTCACACCTACGGAGGGACAGAAGAAGACCTTGCTCATGCTGTGATTGCAACATCCGATGGGGGCTTTGCTGTGGTAGGAAACACCCAAAGTTTGGATGGGGATTTTACTATGAAAACTAGAGAAGGTAGCGATGTTTTTTTAATGAAGTTTGATTCTAAACGGAGTTTAGAATGGACAAAAACCTACGGTGGTTCCGAGGACGATCGAGGGCATGATTTGGTTCAATTGTCTGATGGAGGCTATGCCCTTGTAGGATACAGTAAAAGCAATGACGGAGACCTTACTCAAAATAAAGGACAGCACGATAATTGGATCCTACGCACGGATACTGTAGGAAACCTACTCTGGGAAAAGAGTTTTGGTTTTTTAGGTCATGACCATGCCTATAATATTATCTCAACCTCTGATGGGGGACTTCTTTTCAATGGTTTTTTAGATGTGACAGCCTCCAAAGGTATGGGTCAGGACAAGGGTGAAAGATTGAGTTCTAAGCGTCATGGAGTAGGAGAGTTTTGGGTTCATAAAATTGATTTGGAGGGAAATTTGCAATGGAGAAAATATTTTGGAGGAAGTAGTAATGACCGCTCTTATGACGCTATAGAAACCTCAGAGGGAGATTATGTTATAGTTGGTTCATCTGAGAGCCAAGATGTAGATATTAAAAACCCAAAAGGGAGTTACGATATCTGGGTAGTTAAAATAGATATTAAAGGAAATTTACTGTGGGAAAGGTCCTTAGGAGGTTCGGATTATGACCAAGGAAACGCTGTGCTGGAATTACCTAACGGCGATTACCTTATATTAGGGCAAACCTATAGTAGCGATGGCGATATATTAAAACCCAAGGGTGGATCTGACATCCTAATAGCCCGAATTTCTGCTGTGGGAGCATTAAAAGAGGTGAGAACAATGGGTGCTTCAGGCTTTGATACCGCCAAGCAATTTCTTCGGAGAGCAGATGGAACACTACTGATTGTAGGAGAAAGTACTGCTTTTTCAAACGAACCCAACAACAATGATGTAAATCTATACTTCACCTTGGCAAACGGAAGCATCATTAAAAAAACCAGTCTTGGAGGAGAAGGGTTGGAGGAGGGAAATGGACTTGCCACACTCACAGACGGTAGGGTAGTGGTTGTGGGAAGTACATCAAGTCATTCATCTCCTTTTTCGCAGACCAAAGGGAACAAAGATCTTTTTATAGCATTTTGGTATTAAAACCCTCAATTTACTTATAGTTTAAATCAATACTACTTCGATTTTTATCAACAGAATTACTGTATATTTGTTCATTATTTAGATTAATTCTTCATTAAAATGATAAAAGTTGCAGAAACAGCTCGTGAAAAAGTAACGGTTTTGATGAAAGAAGAAGGCTTTGACCCTTCCAACGACTATGTTCGTGTAGGAGTTAAAAGTGGAGGTTGCTCCGGTTTGTCTTATGAACTTAAATTTGACTCCATACTTCATGAAGAAGACAAGCTTTTTGAGGACAACCAAGTGAGGATATTAGTCGATAAAAAAAGTTTGCTCTATTTGGCTGGAACTGTCCTGGAATACTCCGGAGGGTTAAATGGTAAAGGCTTTGTGTTTAACAATCCCAATGCACAACGAACCTGTGGGTGTGGGGAGAGTTTTTCACTCTAAGAAAAAGAAAATGGCTTATACTGAAGAAGAACTTAAAAAAGAATTAGAAACCAAAGAATACGAATACGGTTTCTATACAGACATTGAATCGGACACTTTCCCGGTAGGATTGAATGAGGAGATAATTAAACAAATTTCCCAAAAGAAAGAAGAACCAGATTGGATGACTCAATGGCGTTTGGATGCGTTCAAAAACTTTCAAGAAATGGAAGAGCCTGAGTGGGCAAATGTAACCTACAAAAAGCCCGATCTGCAGGTAATTTCCTATTATTCTGCACCTAAGAAAAAAGCGAAGTATGAAAGTCTCGATCAAGTAGACCCTGAATTATTAGAAACGTTTAACAAGCTGGGGATTTCCCTAGAAGAACAAAAAAAGCTAGCGGGAGTTGCGGTTGATATTGTTATGGACTCTGTATCTGTAGCGACCACATTTAAGGAAACCTTGGCAGAAAAGGGAATTATTTTCTGTTCTATCTCCGAGGCGATAAAGGAACATCCCGAATTAGTAAAAAAATACATTGGTACCGTAATCCCTCCAAAAGACAACTACTATGCAGCGCTCAATAGTGCTGTATTTACAGATGGTTCTTTTTGTTACATTCCCAAAGGGGTTCGTTGTCCAATGGAATTGTCTACCTATTTTAGAATCAATCAAGCGGGGACAGGACAATTTGAACGGACATTAGTCATTGCAGACGAGTCGAGTTATGTAAGTTACCTCGAAGGATGTACAGCCCCTTCTAGAGATGAAAATCAGTTGCATGCTGCAGTGGTAGAACTTATTGCACTAGACGATGCAGAAATTAAATATTCAACGGTCCAAAACTGGTTTCCTGGAGACAAAGAAGGGAAGGGAGGCGTGTTTAATTTTGTAACCAAAAGAGGACTTTGTCACACCCGATCAAAAATCTCCTGGACACAGGTAGAAACTGGATCTGCTGTAACTTGGAAATACCCTTCTTGTATATTAAAAGGAGATTATTCCATCGGAGAGTTTTACTCCATTGCAGTGACCAACAATTTCCAACAAGCGGACACAGGAACCAAGATGGTACACTTGGGAAAAAATACACGGAGCACCATAATTTCCAAAGGAATCTCTGCTGGAAAATCACAGAATAGCTACAGAGGTTTAGTTCAAGTGGGCTCCAGAGCAAAAAATGCACGTAATTTTTCGCAGTGTGATTCTTTACTGATGGGGAACGACTGCGGTGCACATACCTTCCCCTACATTGAAGCAAAAAATAATAGTGCTCAAATCGAGCACGAAGCAACCACCAGCAAGATTGGTGAAGACCAAATCTTTTATTGTAACCAACGGGGTATCGATACCGAGAAAGCAATTGCTTTAATCGTCAATGGCTTTAGCAAAGAAGTATTGAACAAACTGCCTATGGAATTTGCAGTAGAAGCACAAAAATTGTTAGAAATTTCCCTTGAAGGATCAGTGGGATAAAAAACACAACCAATGTTAACGATAGAAAATTTACATGCCCAAGTTGAAGGGAAAGCAATATTAAAAGGCATCGATTTAGATGTAAAAGCAGGAGAGGTTCACGCCATTATGGGCCCCAATGGTTCGGGCAAAAGCACCTTGTCTTCTGTCATTGCAGGGAACGAAGATTACGAAGTTACCAAAGGGAAAATACTTCTCAAAGGAGAAGACCTCGAAGAATTGGACGCTGAAGAACGCGCTCATAAAGGGATATTTCTTTCTTTTCAGTATCCTGTTGAAATACCAGGCGTCACCGTGACCAATTTTATCAAAACAGCGATCAACGCCAACAGGAAAGCAAAGGGTTTAGACGAAATGCCTGCAAGTGAATTACTCAAAAAAATCAGAGAAAAGGCAAAGCTATTGGATATCGATTCAAAGTTTTTATCTCGTTCGTTGAATGAAGGGTTTTCTGGTGGGGAGAAAAAAAGAAATGAAATTTTTCAGATGGCCATGTTGGAACCTGCCCTAGCAATTTTGGATGAAACCGACTCTGGTCTGGACATTGACGCCTTAAAAATTGTAGCAAACGGGGTCAATAAACTCAAAGGAAAAGACAATGCTGTTGTAGTAATTACTCACTACCAACGCCTATTGGACTATATCGTTCCTGATTTTGTTCACGTTCTTTATGACGGCAAAATTGTCAAATCAGGAACCAAAGAGCTGGCCCACGAATTGGAAGCCAAAGGATATGATTGGATCAAAGAATTAGCGTAAATGGAGTTTAAAGACAAATTATTAACTTCTTATTTGGCTTTTGAAGAAGGCATGGACCTTTCAGATAGTGTCCATGAAACTCGTGCACGTGCTTTAAAAGTATTTGAAGACAAAGGGTTTCCATCTAAAAGAGACGAAGCCTGGAAATACACTTCTCTAGATGCATTGGTAAATGAAGACTACGCTTTGTTTCCCAAATCAGATACTGATATTGAACTCAAAGAGGTAAAAAAATATTTTCTCTACGATACGGACACCTATAAAGTCATTTTTATAGATGGTATTTATAGCCCATTTTTGTCCAACACAACTCATGACGGTCTAGACGTTTGCCTGATGTCTGCAGCCTTGACAAAACCAAAGTACCGGGATTTAATCAATACCTATTTCAATAAAATTGCTGAAACTGAGGACAGCCTCACTGCATTGAACACCTCTTATGCTAAAGAGGGAGCCTATGTGTATATTCCTAAAAATACTGTAGCAGAAAAACCAATAGAAATTATTCATTTTTCCTCAGGCAAAGAAAATGCACTTTGGTTGCAACCCAGAAACTTAATCGTGGTAGATGCAAATTCTCAAGTCCAAATTATTGAACGACATCAAAGTTTGAATGAACATGCGGTGGTTACCAACAGCGTAACGGAAATTTATGTTCATCAAGATTCATTTGTGGACTATTATAAACTCCAAAATGACCTTCCCACGGCCTCACTTATAGACAACACCTACATTACCCAAGAAAAGAACAGCCACGCCAGTGTGCACACTTTTGCGCTGGGAGGAAAGCTCATACGGAATAATTTGCGTTTTTATCACAAAGGGGAACATGTCCTTTCCACTTTAAAAGGAGTGACCATTTTAGAAGGAAAACAGCACGTAGATCATTCTACTTTGGTACACCACTCGCACCCCAATTGTGAAAGTCACCAAGATTATAAGGGCATTTTTTCTGAACGTTCCGAAGGGGTGTTCAACGGTCAGATTTTAGTGGATAAAATTGCTCAAAAGACCAATGCATTCCAACAAAACAACAACATTCTGCTGGACGATAAAGCGACGGTAAATAGCAAACCACAATTGGAGATTTTTGCTGATGATGTAAAATGTTCTCATGGATGTACCATCGGACAAATGGATGAAGAAGCCTTATTTTACCTAAGGACAAGAGGGATCCCAAAAAAGGAAGCTAAGGCACTTTTAACCTACGCCTTTGCTAATAATGTTTTAGAAAGTGTCCAGCTACCTTCCTTGAAAAAGCGAATCAACGGACAAATTGCAAGAAAACTTGGAGTTAATCTAGGATTTGAACTCTAATGCTTGACGTTAAAAAAATACGAGCTGATTTTCCTATTCTTTCTCGAAAAGTAAATGGACAGGATCTTGTGTATTTCGACAACGCAGCGACCTCACAAACACCACAACAGGTGATCGACGTAATAGTGGATTACTACTCGCGATTGAATGCCAATATTCACAGAGGAGTTCACAAGCTGAGCCAAGAAGCAACAGATGCTTACGAACAGGCAAGAAAGACGATACAAAAACATTTTAATGCAGCTCATGCGCATGAAATTATTTTTACCTCTGGCACCACAGAAGGAATCAATCTGGTAGCTTCTGGATATGCATCCCTTCTAAAAAAGGGTGATGAACTTATTGTCTCTGCCTTAGAACACCACTCTAATATAGTGCCTTGGCAAATGCTCTGTGAAAAAACAGGGGCAAAGCTAAAAGTTATCCCAATGACTCCAGAGGGGACTTTAGAAATGGACGTTTTTGAAAGGCTTTTGGGACCTCAAACGAAATTGGTTTTTGTGAATCATGTATCCAATGCTTTGGGAACGGTAAACCCTATTGAAAAAATCATCTCTAAGGCACACGCTCACGGAGCAAGAGTATTGATTGATGGAGCACAAGCATGCCCTCATATCAAGCCAGATGTGCAAAAACTAGGAGTAGATTTTTATGTTACATCAGCGCACAAGCTCTGTGGACCTACAGGTGTAGGTATGCTGTATGGAAAAGAAGAGGCATTAAATGAACTCCCTCCCTATCAAGGAGGAGGAGAGATGATCGCTACGGTCTCTTTTGAAAAAACAACCTATGCAGACCTACCACATAAGTTTGAGGCAGGAACTCCAAATATTGCCGGAGGAATCGCTTTTGGTGCTGCAATGGACTACATGAATGGGATAGGCTTTAAAACTATTGCTCAATATGAGTCGGAGCTACTCGCATATGCTACAAATGCACTCAAAAAAATAGACGGCATGAAAATCTATGGTGAAGCTCCAGAGAAAACAGCGGTGCTTTCTTTTAACATTGAAGGGCTTCACCCCTATGATATTGGAAGCATACTAGATCAGATGGGTATTGCAGTTCGCACTGGACACCACTGTGCTCAACCCATCATGGATTATTACAAAATACCGGGAACCGTAAGAGCCTCCTTTTCTTTTTATAACACCTTTGAGGAGATCGATCGTTTGGTTGAAGGAGTAGGCAAGGCTATTTCGATGTTACAATAATTTTATATTTTTAGCTGTGAGTTCAATAGAATCTGTACAACAAGAAATTATCGAAGAGTTTGCCCTTTTTGAAGATTGGATGCAGCGTTATGAACACATGATTGATTTAGGGAAATCGTTGCCTTTGATTGCAGAGGAGTATAAAACAGAGGACAACATCATTAAAGGGTGTCAAAGTAAAGTATGGGTTCATGCAGAATTAAAAGACAGCTGTATCCACTTTACTGCAGACAGTGATGCTATAATAACTAAAGGAATCATCGCTATTTTAATACGAGTGTTTTCCAACCAGCCCCCCAAAGCAATTATAGAAGCAAATACTGATTTTATTGATCAGATTGGACTCAAAGAACATTTATCACCCACACGTGCCAACGGCTTGGTTGCTATGATCAAACAAATCAAAATGTACGCAGTGGCTTATCAAACACAATTGAACTAATTACTATGTCAGAAGCGATAGATACAAACAAGCTTGGAGAAAAAATTGTCGGTGTTTTAAAAACCATTTTCGACCCAGAAATTCCTGTAGATATTTACGAATTGGGTTTGATCTACGATGTGTTTGTCAATGAAGATTCAGAAGTAAAAATTTTGATGACCTTAACCACACCCAACTGCCCTGTTGCAGAAACACTTCCTATGGAAGTAGAAGAAAAGGTAAAGTCTTTGGATGAGGTTAAATCTGCGGAGGTGGAAATCACTTTTGATCCCCCTTGGACACAAGATTTAATGAGCGAAGAAGCTAAGCTTGAATTGGGGATGTTGTAATAATGACCGAACCCATTATCAATAAGGTTGCACAAAGTGCTTTAATCACGTTTGATCTGGAGGAACACATTCCACAGGGAACGCGAACTTTTATCGATCTAGCACAGTGGCTGGAGGAGGGATTCATACTGCGAGAAAAACCCTTTCGCGAGGCTTTAAAAGGACACGAATGGTCTCAATACCAAGGAGATCATGTTGCCCTAGGGTGCACTTCTGACGCGATTATCCCGGCCTGGGCAACTCTATTGGTCGCATCTTATGTACAACCTTTTTCGAGCACACTCGTTTTAGGAAGTTTAAGGGATTTAGAGCAAAAACTCTTTTCAGAATACATCCATTCTATGGACGTTACTCCCTACCAAAATAAGCCAATTATCATCAAGGGATGTTCGGACGCTACTATTCCTCAGGATGCTTATATTCAGTTGGTACAACGCTTACAAAGCGTTGCCAAAAGTTTGTTTTATGGCGAAGCCTGTTCTTCCGTACCTTTGTGGAAGGAAAAAAAACAGGGGTGAACACTTCCAAAACAAAAATTTTAGTTCTTAGCTACTACTGGCCTCCTTCTGGAGGATCTGGAGTTCAGCGGTGGATGTATTTTACCAAACACTTAAAACTTTATGGGTATCATCCTATTGTTATTACTGTTGACGCTGCACAAGCCTCCTATCCTGTTTTTGACCCTAGTTTACTGGCAGAGGTTGAAGAAATAGAGGTTATCAGAACAGCTACTAGAGAACCCTTGGGCTGGTATTCTCGTTTGGTTTCAGGAACCAAAAGAGGAGCAATTCCTCAAGGAGAAGTCAAAACAAATTCACTATTTGGAAAAATGGCAGCCTATATCCGTGGAAACTATTTTATCCCTGATGCGCGAAAAGGATGGGTTCCCTTTGCATTTAAAGCAGCAAAAAAACTAATACAGGAACACCACATTCAATACGTAATCACAACTGGACCTCCCCATTCTACTCACCTTGTTGGATTGCAATTGAAACAATACTTTGATTTTAAATGGTGGGTGGACTTTCGGGATCCCTGGACCGAACTTTTCTACAACGCCTCTTTATATCGAACTCAAAGAGCAATAGCAAAAGATAAAGCCTTAGAAAAAACAGTTTTACAAAAGGCAAACGGTGTCATCACAACTGTAGGAGGTGTACTGCACGAGCAACTGAAAACGCTGGCTCCTCAACAAACTTTTGTGGTCCTGCCCAACGGTTATGACGCGGAATTAATCACCTCTGTAAAAGCGACCCCTCCAGAGGGGGTATTTCATGTTGTTTATACCGGTCTTTTGACAGAAAATCAAGAGTATAAACCCGTGCTTGAGGTGCTTTCAAAACTTCAAAAGAAGTATCCCATACAACTGAGTTTGGCTGGGCAGGTCGCTCCTGAATTATTCCTAAAAATTCAAAAAGCCCTTCCTGGAGTAATTGTAGTGAATAGAGGCTATTTACCACATAAAGAAGCCGTTCAACTGATGAAAAGCGCCCACCTTTTATTGAATTTTATTTTCAAGGGTGCACAAAAGCAAATGATTTCTGGCAAGCTGTTGGAATATATAGCTACAGAAATTCCTATCCTATCTATAGGAGACCCCGATTCTGAAGCAGGTCGGTTTTTGATGGAGGGGAGTTATGCAAAAATGCTAAAAGCGGAACAAGTATCCGAAATGCAATATTTTATAGAGTTTCTTCTTAAAGAAAACAGAGCCCTTAAAAATAAGTTCCCTGCACTTGCAGACTGGTCGCGTAAAGCGATTTGTAAACGGCTCGAAAATGAAGTTTTAAAAAGCTAAAGGACTTCTAAGGCCATTGCTCAAAAATTAGTAGAGCTATTATTTACCGTAAAGCTTATTTTCTATAAGATAGTTCCAGCAGGTTTTGGGTAGTAGGTGACTCACATCCTTGCCCTCCCGAATGCCTGTTCGAATTTGAGAGGAGGAAAGTTCAATTTTTGGGGCCTCTGTCCAACGTATGTTGGCATGATTTTGGAAATTTTCTGGTATGATATCTACCGTTGTTCTTGGGTAGACATAGACTTCAAACTGGGACAAGATTTGATCATAGTCTTTCCAGCGGTCAAAGGCAATCATATTATCTGCGCCCAATAGAAGAACAAAAGTGTGCTGAGGGTATTGATTTTTTAATTTGGCCAAGGTATGTATGGTATAATTGGGCTGTGGTAGATCAAATTCAACGGTACTGATTTTGAGGTTAGAATGGTTTTCTAATGCCTTTTTTACCAAAGCTAGTCGTTCTTCATTAGGAAGGCTTTTTGTATCTTGTTTGAAAGGATTTTGCGGTGTGATTACAAACCAAATTTCATTTAGATCGGTTTGCTCTGAAAAATAAGTAGCCAGCTGTAAATGCCCATTGTGAATGGGGTCAAAAGTTCCAAAAAACAATCCAATTTTTTGCATGCGGCAAAGGTAGGGAAATGCTTAAGAATCCAAGAATTGTTCTACCAAACTTAGCACTTGTCTTTTCGCAAGGTCAAGGTCGTCATTTAGGATGATTTCATCAAAGTGTTTGGAGTAGGTCAATTCCTTTTCAGACTTAGCCAAACGGAGTTGGATTTTTTCTTCACTTTCTGTACCTCGAGCTCTGAGTCGTTCTTCAAGTACTGCAAGAGAAGGAGGCTGAATAAAAAGAGCTAAGGTGTTTTCGGGGTATTGTTTTTTGATGTTCAACCCCCCAACTACATCAATATCAAAGACTACGTGTTTTCCTTCGTCCCATAGACGTTGTAGCTCAGACTTTAGTGTGCCGTAAAAAGTATTTTTGTATACCTCTTCGTATTCCACAAAGGCTTCTTCTTTAATTTTTTTAAGGAAGGCTGTTTCGTTCAAAAAGTAATAATCTTTACCGTGTATTTCTTTACCACGAGCTTTACGAGAAGTGGCAGATATAGAAAAACCCAAGGGGAGCTTTTGTTGTAAAAGAAATCGTACAAGGGTAGTTTTACCACTGCCAGAAGGAGCAGAAAAGACGATAAGTTTTCCCTTTTTCAATTCAAAGTACGTTTAGCAGTTGCTCTTTTATTTTTTCTAGTTCGTCTTTCATTTGTACGACTAGGGTTTGGAGATCTGCATGATTAGCTTTTGAACCTATTGTATTAATCTCTCTACCAATTTCTTGAGCTATAAATCCAAGTTTTTTCCCATTGGGGAACTCATTGGTTATAACTTCTTTAAAATAATTCAGATGGTTTTGTAGTCGTACTTTTTCTTCGGTAATGTCAAATTTTTCAAGGTAGAAAATCAGCTCCTGCTCGAAGCGGTTTGCATCAATTTCTACTTTCAGTTCTTCAAGGGAGTTACGTAATTTATTTTCGATTTTTTTTTGACGTTCAGGGTCTATTTTAATGACGGTGAGTAGGTGTTTTTCAATCAGTTGTATACGCAGTAGCACATCTTTTTCAAGTTCACTGCCCTCATCAGTTCTAAAACCATGTAATTCCTTTACAACCTCATCTAATAGGGCGAAGAGTACTTTTTTTTCTTCTTCCTTTAGACTGTCTTTTTCAGAAGAGAGGGTGTCGGGTAGACGAATTGCTAGTGCCATACGCTCACTTTCTGTTGCGTGTCCAAGTGTTTCTAATTGGGCCATGTAGGCTTTTACAACTGCCGTATTGATGGTAGTAGGAGCGCTCTCTCCATTGAACTCCACATAGATATTGGCATCTATTTTTCCTCGATGTAGTTTTTGTGTTAATACTTTTCGAATTTCAGGGTCTAATTCCCTGAGATAAGAAGGGGTCCGAAGATGGATATCGGCATTTTTACTGTTTAAAGAACGCACCTCAATACTGATGTGTTTGTCCTCAAACTGGGTTTCCTTTTTTCCAAAACCCGTCATGGACACAATCATAAATGATTATTTAGAGTTCACGAATTTTGATGTTGCGGAAGGAAACCTTATCGCCATGGTCTTGTAAGCCAATTTTTCCGGTTCTAAATTTTCCAAAGCGTTTGAAATTACAATCGTCGTTGAATTTTGAATTGGCTACTAGGGCATCCCACTCCTCACCTCGTAAAGGAAATTCAACAATTTTAGTCCCATTGAGTTCAACACTGCCTTCGTTTTTGTCGTAATCAATGGTGAGCAATACATGGTTCCATTCACCTGCAGGCTTACAGACGTCTTTAGAGGGTTGTACCAAATCATATAAAGCACCTGCTTGGTGAAACTTTGGATTGGCTTTGGCATCTGGATGACGTTCGTTATCTAAAACTTGAATTTCAGGGCCAGTTGAATAGGGTTTGTTATGGCTTTCACCCTCTTGAACGCCCCAAAAGATTCCGCTGTTTCCACCTTCAGAAATGTTCCACTCTATCGAAAGTTGAAAGCTTTTGAACACCTTATCTGTCACTAAATCGTGTACGTAGTCCCCTTCTGGTCTTAGGTTGGGATCGAAGGTAAGCATACCATCTTTCGCAGTCCAAATGGGAGCTACCCCTTTTCTGTTAAATCGATGCCAGCCGTTTAGGGTTGACCCATCAAAGAGCGACTCCCACTCTTTTTCATTTATTGGATTTCTTTCTGAATTTGGGGAAACAAAGCTGCTTAAAAGGATTACTGCAAGTAGTGCAAAAATTAATTTTTTCATTTGTTTTATACATTAAAGGTTTAAAATCTTTTTCAGGAAGGCTTCATCTATAGCTCCTCCGGCAAAGTCATCGAATGTTTTTTGAGTTGCTTCTATGATGTGTTTTTTAATGAAGGGAGCGCCTTCTCGAGCTCCCTGTTCAGGACTTTTTATACAGCATTCCCACTCCATAACAGCCCATACATCACAACCGTATTCGGTCAGTTTAGTAAAAATGGTTTTAAAATCAATCTGACCGTCTCCGGGGGAACGATATCGACCCGCCCGATCAATCCAATCGCCATATCCTCCAAAAGCACCCTTTTTACCGTTGGGCTTAAACTCAGAGTCTTTAACATGAAAGGCTTTGATAAACTCATGATAGTGATCTATATACTCGATATAATCCAGTTGTTGTAATACAAAATGACTGGGATCGTAAAGGATGTTTACTCTTTTATGATTTCCTGTAGCCTCTAAAAAGCGCTCAAAAGTTACACCGTCGTGTAAATCTTCTCCAGGGTGTATTTCATAGCAGACGTCCACACCATTTTCATCAAAAACGTCCAAAATAGGTTTCCATCTTTTAGCCAGCTCTGTAAAACCGAGCTCTACTAGACCTTCCGGGCGTTGAGGCCAGGGGTGCCAAGTATGCCAAAGTAGTGCACCAGAGAATGTGGCGTGAACATTTAGCCCTAGTCGTTTGCTAGCAATTGCCGCTTTTTTCAAAGTTTCTACGGCCCAGGCGGTTCTCTCTTTGGGATTGTTTTTTAGCGCGGCCGGCGCAAAATTGTCAAACATCAAATCATAGGCGGGGTGTACTGCGACGAGCTGACCCTGCAAATGGGTAGAGAGTTCAGTAATTTCCAAACCATAAGAGTTGATTTTCCCTTTGAGTTCATCGCAATAAGTTTGACTTTCTGCGGCCTTGTCTAAATCGATGAGAAAGGACTCCCATGTAGGAATTTGAATTCCTTTATAGCCTAGGTCTGCTGCCCATTGGCACATTCCATCAAGGCTATTAAACGGAGCTTTACTATCAACAAATTGCGCAAGAAAAATTCCAGGTCCTTTTACTGTTTTCATTGCTTTTCCAGGCTGAGCCATACATTTCCTTTTTTATGAGATTCAACAACTTTTTCGATAAAGAGCATCCCACGAACACCATCATTCATGGTAGGATATTCACCTGCATAGGCAGTTTCTCCTCGTAGGGCCTTGGCTACTCCTTTGTAAATATTTCCCATTGCATCAAAAATTCCTTCGGGGTGACCTCCAGGCAGTTTGGTTCCGTCCGCAGCAACGTCCGAGACATAAGCATGACCTGGCTTGATGATTCTTTTGGGTTCGTCATCGGTAATATGGTATAGTACGTTTGGATTTTCTTGTTCCCATTTGAATGCCCCTTTTCTTCCATAAACTGCTACGGTAAGACCATTTTCTTCACCTGTAGCAATCTGACTGGCGCGAATAACCCCTTTTGCGGTATCTGAAAAACGAATCAATACAGTCCCATCCAGATCTAAACTGTTGTCATCGTAAAGCATGTTGAGGTCTGACAAAACAGATTTCACTTCAAGTCCCGTGAGGTATTCTGTCATTTGAAAAGCGTGGGTTCCTATATCTCCAATGCAAGAGCTTATCCCAGCTTTTTTAGGGTCCAAACGCCATACTGTCTTTCGAACTTCAGGATCGTGAATTACTGGGTTTATCCACCCTTGATAATATTGTACATCCACTTTTTGAATTGCACCTAAAGCACCCGTAGCAATCATGTGTTTCATGTGTCGCACCATGGGATATCCTGTGTAGGTGTAGGTCACGGCAAAAATTGCTTTGTTTTTCTTTTGAAGAGCCTCAAGTTCAAGGGCTTCAGCATAAGAAGTAGTCAATGGTTTTTCACAGATCACATGAAAACCATTTTCCAACAGTTTTTTCGCCATGGGGAAGTGTAAAAAATTAGGAGTAAGTACGGAGACTACTTCGATACGTTCATCCACAGGTTTTTTGGTTTCTTCAGCAATAAAAGTGTCAAAATCCACATATACTCTGTCTGTATTGACGCCGATGTGTTTTGCAAATTTGATATTTTCCTCAAAGTCTGGATTAAAGACACCTCCTGTGATTTCGTAACGGTCGTACATGCTGGAAGCTACACGGTGTAATACCCCGATGAGAGAATCTCCCCCTCCTCCAAGTACTCCAAGCCTAATTTTACTCATAGTGATTTCAATTTAATGGTTTCGTTTTTAAAAAAGACTAAAAATAAGGTTAATACTACAAATGAAAAAATTGCGGGTTGTACCCATATTTCTTTCCAAAAATGTCCTGTTTCACTCACATACTGATCGGTAAGCCATCCCGCAAACCGAAATCCGATGAGCATTCCCACACCATATGTAGCCAAAGTTATCATTCCTTGTGCGGTACTTTTAAAGGTTTCACCAGCCTTAAAGTCGGTGTAAATTTGTCCAGACACAAAAAAGAAGTCGTAGCACACCCCGTGAAGAATTATGCCAAAGAGAAGCATCCAACTTTGTTCCCCAGTATCTCCATAGGCGAATAACAAATAACGAATCCCCCAAGCTAAAATACCTACGACAAGCGCATTTTTAACTCCATATCTCTTTATAAAAAGAGGCAATAATAATAAGAATAACACCTCTGAAATTTGACCTAAAATCATTTTTGATGCCGCGGCTTCCATTCCTACCTCGTTCAAAAATTGATTGGCATGTTGGTAATAAAAGGCCAAGGGTATGCAAATGAGTATCGATCCTACAAAGAAAAATAAAAAGCTACGGTCTTTAAGCATGGCTAAAGCATCTAAGCCTAAAATTTCACGGAGCGTTATTTTATTATCTGAGCCTAACTTTGGTGGAGTGTTAGGTAGAAAAAAACTATAGATCCCTAAAAGTGCAGAGGCAAAAGCAGCCATATAAAAGGTATATTTCAAGGTTTGTGCTCCTTCCCAAGCTAGGTATCCTATAATTAAACCCGCAACAATCCAACCCACACTTCCCAGCACACGTATGGATGCAAATTCTTTTGAGGGGTCATCCATTTGATGAAAGGCGACCGAATTTGCCAAAGCCAAAGTAGGCATGTACAAAAGCATGTATATAAATATGTAGGGGTAAAAACCTGCAAACTGTTCTGCATTACTTGCTGTAAAAAGTAAAAAGGCACCGAGTAGATGTAAGATTCCTAAAATTTTTTGTGCTGCAAAGTAGCGATCTGCGATCAGTCCAATAATAAAAGGAGCAATAATAGCGCCAATGGATTGGGTTTCATAAGCCATTGCCAACTGGCCGCCACTGGCTGAAAATTCTTGTGAAAGAAAAGTGCCCATGGTCACAAACCAGCCTCCCCAAATAAAAAACTCAAGAAAAAACAGGAAGGAGAGTTGAATGCGTGTTTTAAAAAGCATGTACTAAAGTTTAGCGGCTGCCTTTTCCAATAATCTTTTAGTCGCCATGATCCCTTCTTTTTCAGACAGGCCATCACCTTCAAATTCCACACCGATAAATCCTGTATATCCACCTTCTTTTATAATGGTAAGTAATTTGTGATAATCTAAAATGGTCTCTTCTCCCTCAGCATCAAATTCAAAAGACTTTGCACTCATTCCAAAGGCTTTTGGGAGCATCTCAGAAACGCCTAAATAAGGGTCATAAGGGTTATCACATTTATTGTCTTTCAAAGAACCCCAATTTTCACTTAAACAGAAGTTTCCAAAGTCTGGAAGGGTTCCACAGTTACTGTAGCTCACTTGATTGATTACTTTCATTAACAGACCTGCATTGGATGATTTGCCTCCGTGATTTTCAACGATAACATTAACCCCTAGAGGTTCTGCATATGAGGCTAAAGTATTGAGACTTTTGATGGAGTTTTCAATCCAGAGTGCTTCATCCTTTTCTCCGTGTAGGTTCACTCGTATTGCTGAGCATCCCATTTGATGAGCTGCATCAATCCATTGTTTGTGATTTTCTTCTGCTGTAGTGCGTTCTTCTTCATCAGAACTGGAAAGATCTCCTTCGCCGTCAATCATGATCAAAACGTTCTTCATTTTATATTGAGCTGCAAGAGTGTTGTTTTTCTCTACAAAAGCAGTTAGAGCCGCCGCTTTATCTTCGCTTTCATAAACGTCTTTGTACAGTTGACTCACATATTCCAGGCCGGTGAAGCCCATTTCATTGGCGAGTTTGGCAAATTCGTAAGGAGAGATGCCTCCTTCTCTAAAAGATCTGTTCAGAGACCATTGTGCTAGAGATAGATCAAAAAATAATTCCTGAGTCTCCCCTTCTTTTTTTGTTTCGTTTTTGCAAGAAACAAAACCAGTGGTTGAAAAAAACAATAAACATATAGCTAGTAGAGGAGAATATAAATTTGGTTTCATAAATACGATTGAATTAAACTTTTATTTAATAAATGAATCTAAATTTAACTAATTATCAAATAACAAAGCACTAAATAACTATATTTGGTTTACTTTCTTTCAAAAACAAATAATAAAACAAATGGAAACACAATTTGACGCGATAGTTGTCGGAACAGGAATCAGCGGTGGCTGGGCAGCGAAAGAACTTTGCGAAAAAGGACTAAAAACACTGGTTCTTGAACGAGGACGTATGATCAAACACGTCGAAGATTATCCCACGATGAATGATGATCCATGGGATTACAAAACAGGTGATGTGATCACAAACGAAACCAGAAAAACACAAGGTAAACAAAGTAGAACTAGATATACAACAAAAGAATCAAGCAAACATTTTTTTGTAAATGACTTAGATCACCCCTACAACGAAACCAACCGTTTCGACTGGATGCGTGGTTACCATGTGGGAGGGAGATCCATCACTTGGGGTAGACAATCTTATCGCTTAACGGACTTTGATTTTGAGGCAAACCTTAAAGAAGGTGTTGCTGTTGACTGGCCCATTCGATATAAAGACATCGCCCCTTGGTATAACTATGTAGAAGGGTATATTGGTGTCAGTGGTCAAAATGTGGGACTTCCCCAATTTCCTGATGGAAATTACTTAAAGCCTATGGATATGAATTGTGTAGAAGATCATCTGCAGTCTTCCATTTCAAAAGCATATAAGGATAGAATACTAACTATAGGTAGAACAGCTATCATTACAGAAGGGACAAAACCTGGATTGGGTAGAATGAGCTGTCAATACAGAGCACGTTGTATGAGAGGATGTCCTTTTGGAGCATATTTTAGTAGTGTTTCTTCTACACTACCAGCGGCCGAAAAAACAGGAAACATGACTTTGAGACCCAACTCTATTGTTCATGAAGTAATGTATGATGCCGATAAAAAAAGAGCAACAGGTGTTCGTGTCATTGATACAGAGACTAAAGAAGTCATTGAGTTTAAAGCTAAAGTGATCTTCCTTTGTGCTTCTACAGTAGCTTCGACTTCTATCTTGATGCAATCCAAATCGGAAGCATTTCCAAATGGTATGGGTAATGCATCAGATCAATTAGGTAGAAATATTATGGACCACCACCTTGGAGTAGGAGCTTCTGCTTCTACTGATGATTTCCAGGACAAGTATTATTTTGGAAGAAGAAACAACGGAATCTATATCCCTAGATTTAGAAATATTGGTGGTGATACCAACCAAAAAGACTTCTTGAGAGGATATGGTTATCAAGGGGGAGGTTCTAGAGGAGGCTGGACTTCAAAAGTAGCTGAAATGGGATATGGTGCACAATTTAAAGAAGAAGTACTCAAACCAGGAAACTGGAGTATTGGTTTAGGAGGTTTTGGTGAAGTTCTTCCCTACGAAGACAACCGTATGACCTTGAATTACGAAAAGTTAGACCAATGGGGCTTACCGACGGTTACTTTCGACGCTACCATCAAGGAAAACGAACGCAACATGCGAAAAGACATGCAACAACAAGCTGTTGAAATGCTTGAGAATGCAGGATTTAAAAATGTTAGAGGGTACGATGGTGATTATGCCTTAGGATTAGGGATTCACGAAATGGGTACCGCACGTATGGGACACGATCCAAAAACTTCTGTTCTCAACAAACACAATCAAGTACACGAAGTACCGAATGTTTTTGTAACAGATGGATCATCAATGACCTCAGCAGGAAATGTAAACCCTTCCCTTACTTATATGGCTTTGACTGCTCGTGCAGCAAACCACGCTGTGGAAGAATTGAAAAAAATGAATCTTTAATACACAATATAATGGATAGAAGAAAAGCATTAAAAAATATAGGAACAGGTATCGGTGCTATAGCAGTGACACCTACAGTAGTTGGTTTCTTTCAAAGCTGTCAATCAGCAGTTAGTTATACTCCTGTCTTTGTTCCACAAGAAGATTTTGGAATGTTATCCAGTATTATGGATTTAATTATTCCTAGTACAGACACCCCAGGAGCTATTGAGCTTAAGCTACCTGAGTTTATAGATGCTTATGCAGATGGGGTATGGAATGAGGACAACAAAGCATCTTTTAAGGAAGGTTGGGCTGCCTTTAAAAGTGCTGCTCTTGAAGCTTCTGGAAAAGCAAATGCAGGTCAATTGACAGCAGCAGACTGGGACGCAGAACTAGCAAAACATTTAAAATCTGGGAACCCTCCCGCAAAAGGAGACCTTGCTGCAGGATTTGCAAATCAATTGCGTAGCCTCACGGTAAATGCATACAAAACCAATGAGTTTATTGGAGAAAATGTACTTGCTTATGCTCCAGTACCTGGAGATTACAGAGGATGTGTGGATCTTGAAGAGACGACAGGAGGGAAATCCTGGTCTTTATAATCCAATAGGATTTGGGAATTTTATTTCTAGTTAATATAGTCACTTAGAAAGGGGTATATTCATCTAATTCATAACCTTTTTCTTTTTTAGACTTTTAAGGAGTATAAATTAAAAATGAAATCCCTATTCAAATATAAGGGGAGTGATAACCAATATCATTCCCCTTATTTTTTTACTCTGACAACAGAATCAAAATTTACCTTTCAAGAGGGAAAGAGTTAAAATAATTGGAATTTATTTCATTTAAATTTCATCTATATTCAGAGTTGTATTCTTTATTTATGTTAAAAGACGCTGAAAATAAATGAACAAAAACTTAATTTTTAAAATTAAGGAAGGCTATTTTCTTGAGGATAAATACTTATAAAATGGTTTCGAATTTGAATAGGCGTCAATTGGTTTAAGTTTAGGTCTACTTGCATAGCTTTACTATCCACAAAAGGCATATGGCAAGAAGCACAATCATTGAAGTTAGCATTGGTAAAGCTCAATGTTTTTTGAGTGTGTGCCTGACTTTGATGACAACTAATGCACTTTAAACTAAAGTTTTGAAAGTCGCAACTCAAAAATACCATGCAACTTATCGAAGAAAATGGCAAACCCATTATCAATTAAGAATATAGTTTCATCAGGAAACTAAAATTCTACAACTGAGAATTGATCCAGTTTTCAATTTTCTCCTCTAATAAAACTAAAGGTAAACTTCCCGAATTCAGAACTTGACTGTGAAATGCTCTTACATCAAATTGCGCTCCGAGTTTTTGTTCTGCTTTGGTTCTCAGGGTTCTGATTTTGATCTGACCCATTTTGTAAGACAGCGCTTGACCCGGAGTGGCCATGTAACGTTCAATTTCAGAAATGATAGAGGCTTCCGACTCGGCTTCATGGTCTAGCGAATATTGGATGGCTTGTTCTCGTGTCCATCCTTTGCTGTGCATACCCGTATCTACTACCAAACGAATCGCGCGGTGCATTTCCATACTCAACATACCAAAATATTGAATGGGATCGTCATAAAGACCTAATTCCTTCCCTAGAGATTCTGCATACAATGCCCATCCTTCTACAAAAACGCCCAAACTTTCGGGATGTAAAAATTTAGGCAAAGCCTTGTTTTCTTGTTGCAAGGACAACTGATAGTGATGTCCTGGAATCGCTTCGTGAAGAAACAGCGCTTCGTCTGCAAACTTGTTGTATTCAGAAACGTTGGGAATGGGTACATAAAAAATCCCGGGTCGCGAGGCGTCTTTTGTTCCAGGAACATATTCTGCACTAGCCGAAGCCTCACGAAAGGCTTCTGTTCTCCTGACTACAAAATCTGCTTTGGGCGTTAATTCAAAAACCTGATCGAACTTGTCATTAATTTTTTCCTTTATTCGGTTGAAATTAGCAATAATCTCTTGCGGATCTTGAAAAGGCATCTGTTCTGGACTGTTGCGAATGAATTCAAGAAACGCTTTGATATCTCCTTTAAATCCAATTTGATTTTTAGCCTTTTCCATTTCCAATAAAATACGCCTAACTTCTTGCTTCCCTAATTCATGGATTTCCTCTGCCGTTAGATTGGTTGTCGTATGAAGCTTTATTAGGTAGTTGTAGGTTGCTGCACCATTAGGTAAAGCACCAATACCAGAAGTTGTTCTGCAGACGGGTAAATATTCTGCTACTAAAAACTGCTTGAGTTCAGTGTATTTTGGTCTTAGTTTGGTTTCAATAACATTATGGTATTCTTCCGCCAAACGATCCCGATCCGATTGGGATATTCCCTCTGGCATAGACTGAATGGGTCTATAAAACAAATGTTTCTCAACGGGTTTCGTGATAAATTCCTCCAGTTGAACTATCGTTTTTTCGGTCAAAACTTTAGGCAATACAATCCCTTTTGCCATCCCTTCCTTCATGTTGGCAACAGAGGTATCTAAAAAGGCGATGTAATCGTCCAGTCGCTTTAACCAATCTTCATAGTCTTTGACTGTAGTAAAAGGATGTACGCTTCCCCCAGCGCCTAATTGGGCAACATACAAATGCAAAGACTGTACTTGAATGAGTGGAGTCAACTCAAAACTCGGTAAATTATAAATTGGTGACGTAGTAATAACCAACGGATTTTGAAGGCCTTCCAATTTCACCTCACAATCCCATTGCATCACCTTCATACTCAAAAGATCTGCCGTTGAAAGTTGCGCAGTATCGATTTGAGCTAAACGCTTTAAAAAAACGGAATATTCAGCGATCAAGTCGGTTTGGTAGGCATCAGAAATATAATTGGCTATATACTCATTGTATTGTAAATTACCCCCTTTTGTGGCTTCTATGGGATTGATACGATCTTTAAATTGATAGTACTCCTCAAAAATTATTGCTAAGGATTTTGATGCTGAAGCCCTTGTCTGCTCTTGATTGCAAGCGCAAAGTGACAGCATCAGAAAAAGAAGACTTATAGTGTGTTTCATTTGTTACTATTTATTTTTTATAATTTATCCAAAGGCTGATACGCATTGGTAATGGCTTTCAGCTGAGAAGGGTCTCGGGTCATTTCCCATCTGCCCAGGGAAACAGGAATATTTCCAATTCGGTTGAGCTCATCAAAAAAAGTTTTGATAGAAAAGTGCTCTTCGTTTAGTTTGGCCACTTCCATCATCATTTCTTCAATCAAATATTTCCCAGTGATGTAACTGGTTCCATAGCCCGGTTGTCTCAAATACAAATGTTGTTCAAAGAGCAAGAGTTCTTTTTCAGTCTTCATCCAGCCCCTGGGTGTATATTCGGAATGAATTTTTCCAGCCTCTGCCATGGGCATCAAATTCGCGTGGGCATACAAAGAACCCAAACCACGAGCCGCACGTTGGGCAATGAGAATATAGACAATTTCTCTCGCTCTTGGATTTTTATCATAAAGTCCCGCATGCATAAACATTTCCTCTACTGCGGTGGCCAGTCCTTCATTTCGCGAATCGAAAATATTGTACAAAAGGGCTTTTTCTCGTATTGGATTTTGATGGGGTTCTTGATCCATACGTTCCAATTCAAACCAATGATAAAAATGAGAGAAAAGGGGTTTTGGATCCAAATGTGCGGTGATCCAAAAAAAGTTTCGCGTCCCTGCAGGGATATAGCTCCCCAGATGAGGCTCTAGCGCTGTGGAGAAATAGTCTTTTACCGTAACCATTTCATTTTGATCTAAAAATTCCAATAATTCCTCAGCTGCATTTTTTGCTAAGGTCCGATACGATTCAGGTGAATCTGCTGGACGTAACGCAGGCAGCGCTCTGTTGCGGTGTTCTTCCAATTTCAAAGAAGACCAGGCTCTTGCCAACTCTCGTTTTAACAACAAAACCTCGTCTTCCCAGGTCAGTGGAACCAAATGCACATTTTGTTGGTACCAGGTGTAGTGTGCTTTTCCTATTCCGGAAGCCCCCTTTTTTTTAGGAGCCTCTTTTTTAAGCCATGAGACAAAAGTATCGGTTGAGGATTTGGCAGCATTGATTTGAAGTACAAGTTTTTTGTCTTTTGCGACCCCTGGTTTCAAAAGCATTGCACTCAATAGTTGAGACTGATTTTCAATATCTCGAATTCCCGCAATCCATAAATCCTTGGCATTGCCCGTAAGATTTTTTTGTGCTTGTTGATTAAAATCTGGAATGTGTTGAAGGTCTGAAATCAATTTTTTGCGCTCTTCTTTATTCAAAGGAAAAGTATAATGCCACAGTTCAATTACAAAATGAGAGGTGGGTCCTTCATGTGCCGGAACATCACTTTTGTAAGCCCAGATGCTCTTGTAAAATGCAGGATCACGTTGCCATGGTTTGAGTACTTGATAATTGAACTGGTATCCATTCATTTCAGCCCAAAGAAGCTGCCAATCGACTTGGTCTTCAACGCTCCAGTTTTCTTTAGGTAGGCTTTCTAGTTTATTTCGTAAGGTGGTATATGCAGTTTGACGTTGATCGAACGTTTCCTGAGAATAATCGGGAACTCCTTCACGTAAAGGAGGTACTTCAAAGGTTCTCCACTCCCTGAATAATTGTACCAATGCCTGGTTTGAGACATCATTCGTTTTTTGAGCCATAAAATTTAAAGGCAACAAAAAACAAAGGGCTAAAAAGCTACTCGCCCCTATTTTAGCTAATTTATTGGATTGTATTATATACATTTTGAATTTTTACTGGAGTGTTAAAATACATTTTTTTATAATGGCTAAGGAAATTGTAAAATTAATCCAAAACGGCTTCCGCTTCGATTTCTACTTTATAGCCTTCCCCTACTAGTTTTGCTTGTACTAGGGTATTTGCTGGATCAATGTTTTTAAAGCGAACACCGTGTGCTCTCGCCACAGCCTCCCAGTCTTCGATATCATCCACAAAAACTCGAGTACGAATCACATCTGTCAAACTTCCTCCCAAAGAACGAATGGCGGCTTCGATTTTATCAATAACAAAATGCGTTTGGGCAGCGGCATCTTTCCCTCCAATAATTTTGTCTCCATGGGTGGCGGTAGTTCCGGAAACAACAATCCGATTTCCCTTTTTTACCGCACGACTATAGCCCGCAAAGGACTCCCAAACTGTACCGCTGTAAACCTGTGCTCTCGTCTCTGAAATTTGCACGCCTTCAAAAGCCTCAGGAATCGTTTCTAAATGGTGACTTAAATCTCCTGAAGCGGTAAGAAAAGGCGGAGTCCGATACTCATCTCCACAATTCCCTGGGATGGGATTTAATTTGGAAATGACCTGTTCAATCGCCTCGACATCGCTTTTCTCAAGGGAAATATTCAATACTTCTTTGTGGTCTTCAATATGTGCTCGTTCTCCCAATCGAGCACCGATAATAACAGAGGCTACATTTTTATTTTCCAACACATATCGACTTGCTAAGTTGGCAATAGATGTTTGGTGCTTTTGCGCTAGAATGTTCAAAGTTTCCAAAACAGTTTGAAATAAATTCCAGCCTCCTGCCGCCTCAATAAAACGTAAGTATTTCATTTGCGACCACGTTTGTAATGTCTCCCTTTTAGGTGCTTCAACCCCTAACCAGCGGTCGGACAAAAACCCTCCAAGCAAGGTTCCGTAGGTCAATAGATGCACCCCGTATTGGTCGCAGACTTCTTGCATTGGACCCAGTGCACGACGGTCAACAAGTGAATGCGAAATTTGGTTACTCACAACAGGAATACCGCTTGCACAAGCAATGCGCAAATGATGAGCGTCAAAATTGGTCACTCCAATAGTATTTACAAGCCCTTCCTCCTTCAGTTCCTTTAAATAGAATAAGGCGTCTAGCCAACTGGGGTCTGCGTAAAGCCATGCGTGAAATTGAATCATATCCAAACACTCTTGATCCATCCGTTTCAGGGCACGTTCTATAGCCTCGCGAACCATGGCTTTGTCAATAGGACCGGGTTTTGGAACCCACTTGGTTAACAGGCGGATTAAATTTTTTTCAGGATGCTTGTTTTTACAAATCCCTGCAATGATTTCACTAGAACCATAATGGTCTGCCATATCGAAAGTGGTAAATCCAGCATGGATATAAGAATCCATATAAGACGCAGTTTGGTTCAGGTCCAATTGTTGATTGTTTCGCTCCATATCAGCAATTTGCCACAACCCGATGACAAGTCTTGGAACGGTAAGCGTCTCAGAAATAGCAATACTTTTTTTCATAATTATTCGATCGGTAATTTTTTAAATATTTTTCTAAATCCTACGTCCTTACTTTTCATTTGAATCCATTGGTAAATAAAAACAAGGGTAGCCATTCCCATCACAATAAGCCAAACATAGGTGGAATGAAAATACCACGCCGCTACTGGATTGGTCAAATCTTTATACAAATGAATTACTAAAAAGCTACTGAGAAACACGACCCCTCCCCAGCCAATAAAAAGTTGTATGGGTCTGTTTTTCAGTACTTTGATATTCGAATACAATTCCACATTATGTTTTTTAATTGTCAGCAATGTAACAGACATCAGTAAAAAGTTGACCAGCATAGAAGTCACCATAATGTCAATTCCCAAGAAAAAGTCACCTGCAAAATTGGAACCCAATACCCCAATACTGGAAAGTATTCCAGCAGCAACTAAAGCCACAATGGGCGTGTGTTTTTTTGGGTCTATGGCAGTGAGTTGCTTTGGCATAATTCCGTCTTTTGCCCAGGCAAACATCAATCGAGAAACCGAAAGGAGCATGGCTGGGAGGTCGTTAATCAATGCAAGGGTTGCTCCCAAAATAATCAGAGTGTCGATTCCCTTGGGCAACACATAACTCAATAATCCCGGTGCAGTAATGTCTTTTATTTGAGCTTGTTCTGCGACAAAACTCCAAGGAATGATGCTGTACACTGAAGCGGTAAACAGAAAATAAAACATTCCCACCCCTAGAATTGCAATTAAAATTGCCAAGGGTAAATTTCTTCTCGGATTTAAAGCTTCACTGCCCGTTTGGGCAATGGCATCAAATCCGATAAAACTCGAAAATAAAACTGCTGCCGCAGAAAGAAACGCAGACCATTCAAAATCAGGTACGGGTGGAATACTAAAAACCCTCCCTTCCTGCTGTTCTAGTGCCGAAAGAAAATCTGACACATCATAAAAAAAACGGGAAAAGATGACAATACCCCCCAAACAAAAAATCAAAACTACCATGGGGAGTAACAAGTTTGCATAGGATTTGATTCCTCGGATATTGAGATACACAAAACTCCAAATAAAACTCAAAGCCAACCCCACCCGGATCCAAGAAACTTCCAATAAGGAGGCAACTTGATATTGCTCATAACTGTAAGCGATATCTCTTAAAAAAGGAATGGAGATGTAAGCAATCACTCCAATCACAATAGACAGTCCAAACCATTGTGAAAAACTAGCCACAAAGCCTAGATAGGGATTCAGTCCCCTACTCGCGTAGAGGTAACTCCCTCCCGCTCGGGGCATTGCCGAAGAGAGAATCGCATAGGCAAGTCCTGCAAATAAGGCGGGAACGGCTGCAAAAGCAAAAGCCCAAAGCACATTGGGTCCAAGGTTGGGTATGCTCCGATGAATCATAAAAGGAACAACATTGATGGAGGCACCTACCATGGAAGATACTCCCGTGGCAATGACAGTGAACAATCCCATCTGCCGAACAAGTTTCGGTTTTAACCCCATTGGCGAAACATTCTAAAATACTTTTACTAGGAATGTTAAAGATAAGAAAGGTAAACTGATTGGTTATCTTAATGCAGAGAAAGGGGTAAGAGGACGTACTTTCAAAATTTATGCAAATAAATATGCAAATGAATGAGCCAAATAATTATAAAGTCCTCAGATACTCAGTAATAGCGCGTGCTTCCTCTTCAGAGAGGTTCTGATTAAGCATCATGACATTATTGTATTGTTTAAGCAAGGCTTTAGCAATAGGGTCTTGCTTTAGCATTTCTGTAGGATTCAATAAGAAATTGATCACCCACTCAGGACTTCTTCTATCAAAAACACCTGTCATTGCAGGACCAATTAATTTTTTATTGGTCATATGACAAGCGGTACATTTCTGATTGAATGCATTTTCACCTTTTGAAGCTAAAGCGGTGTCTATTGCTTCGTCAAAAGTAAGGGATTTCACAGGTCCTATTCCTTTATTTTCTAGATCCACGGGAACCTCAGAAGAATCTGAACTAATTGCCTTTTTTTCCTCTTTTTGAGTTCGATTGTATTCAAATCCTTTTTTCTTTTCATTACTTGAACCACAACTTACCAGAAGTGCAAGTCCCATAAAGGCAATAAGTTTTTTCATCACTTTAAATTTCGTTAAAAATAGAAAAAGAATAGTTTTATAAAAAAATTGAATGAATGTTTTTAAAAGAATTCGAGATTCGTTGGAATGATTTAGATGCAAACAGACATCTTGCAAACGTTTCCTATTTGAGTTATGCCAGTGAGACCCGTATGGCTTTTTTACAACAAATGGGTCTGTCACATGTTGATTTAAAGCGTTTGGCAATTGGACCTGTTGTTTTTAATGAACATCTTTTTTATTTTAAAGAAGTTTTGCCAGATGACAGTATTCGTGTCTCCTTTGAATTAGCAGCCCTCAGTAAAGAAGGGATGTTTTTTGAATTCGAACACAATTATTACAATTCCAAAGGAGAAAATGTTGCGCGTTGTGAAATGATGGGTGCTTGGATGGATTTGAACACTAGAAAGCTGACAAAGCTACCTGAGGAGATGTTGCATACCTTTGAAATGACCCATAAAACAAAAAATTTTCGTGTTATCACTTCTGAGGATACCCGCAGATGGAACCAAACACCAAAAAATTTAACTTAATTTATCAGCTATGAAATTCAAAAATACCCTATCAATAATCTTCTGTCTAGGAGTGCATCTACTCTTTGCACAGGAATCAATAGAAATCGAAAAAAAATACACCAAAGCAATAGAGCGTCTGGCTAAAAATAAAAAACTAAAATCTGCTTTCGCAACAATTGAACAACTTGAGTCCAAGACTATGGAGCGTCACATAAAGCTTACAGAAATTGAGGCTCCACCATTTAAAGAAAGCAAGCGTGCAGCTGCCTTTGCGGATTATTTTAACCAATTGGGAATGGATTCAGTTTGGATCGATTCTGCAGGAAATGTTTTGGGAATGTATAGAGGGAGTGAAGGACTACAGACCGTAGCGCTAGACGCTCACTTGGACACCGTTTTCCCCGAAGGTACTGATGTAAAAGTGAAAATTAAAAATGACACACTATACGCTCCAGGAATAGGGGATGATACTCGAGGATTGACAATGCTGTTGACCCTTTTAGAGACCTTAAAAACAAATCAAATCCAACCCAAGCACAATATTCTTTTTGTAGGTTCTGTGGGCGAAGAAGGGCTAGGAGACCTACGTGGTGTCAAACACCTTTTTCGGGACGGAGGACCAAAAATCGACAGTTGGATTGCTATTGATGGCGGATCCATTGGGAGAGTAAATAACAAAGCTTTGGGGTCTTATCGTTATCGGGTTACCTTCAAGGGTCCAGGAGGACACTCTTGGGGTGCTTTTGGATTGGCAAATCCACACCACGCACTAGGAGAGGCCATAAGTAACTTTGTAGGTGTTGCAGATCAGTATACAGCAGAAGGCCCGAAAACTAGCTATAACGTTGGTGTTATATCCGGAGGAACTTCGATTAACTCAGTTCCTTTCGAGTCATCGATGCAGATTGACATTCGTTCGGTAGAACCTTCACGTTTGGATGAGATGGAGGCACTTTTAGAAGAGGCCACCAAGAAGGCATTAAACCACCAAAATGGAATCAAGAGAAGAGGTCCTGATCTTACTTTGGAGTTAGATAAAATAGGAAACCGTCCTTCGGGAGAACTCACTAGCACACTTCCCCTTGTCCAACGCACTCTTGCAGCTACTACCTATTTTGGAACAACTCCATACTTGACTAGAGGATCGACAAATTCCAATATTCCAATTTCAAAAGGAATTCCCGCTGTCACCATAGGACGAGGAGGGAATGGAGGCAAAGCGCATTCGCTGGACGAGTGGTGGATCAATGAAGAAGGACATAAGGCGATTCAATTGGCACTCTTGATCTTGTTGTCTGAAGCAGGGATGGAGTAATTTCTGCTTTTCTTTGAAACTAAATAAACACCCGCAAATACCAAAAAGCAGGCGAGAATTTTAACCCCATCAAAAACATCATTTCCTGTAATCACTGCATAAACGATGGTTATCAAAGGCTGGAGGTAAGTAAATGCTCCTATGGTTGTGGGGGGTAAGGTTTGCAAGGCGTAAACATTAAACATATATGTCAAAAATGTGGTTCCTACAATGACAAAACCCATACGCCAGATTGCTTCAAAAGGGAGTGTACTCCAGGAAACTTCCATAAATTCTGAATAGGTTACTGGAAACGTATAGAATACCCCAAGTAGAAACATCCATTTCATCAAAGTAATTGTACTGTATTTTTTAGTAATGGGTTTTATGATTACCAGATAGGCTCCAAAACTAACTGCATTTACCAAAAGCATGGTATTACCCAAAGGGATATTCGGTGCATTGATGACTTGGGTGGTATTGCCGTAGAGTATCAGAATAATAGCACCTGTAAATCCCAACACAATACCTAAGAATTTAAAAAGCGTAAGTTTTTCCTTTAAAAAAAAGGCAGAAAGGATGAGGATGATTATGGGGGTAAGGGTTACAATTACACCGCTATTGATAGGAGTAGAGAGCTGTAGTCCCTTAAAAAACATCAACATGTTGATACACATTCCCAAGAAAGCAGCTCCTGCGATTCTCAAAAAGTCTTTTCGTTCAATCCTTTCTTTTGGTGTAAACATACTTACGACCCAAAACAAAACACTGGCCCCTACCACCCGAAGCATGATAAAACCAAAGGGTCCAATGTAGTGGGGCATGACTACTTTGGCAATGGTGTGATTGAGACCGTATATGGTGGTTGCACCAAAGGCAGCGAGAAGTGCTAATACCCTACTGTTCATTTAGGAAAGCTTTAGCCTCCGCAACTGTTTTGGCTGCATTACCAACAAAAAGAGCGGCATCATAAACCAATACAGGACGTTTTAAAAAAGTGTAATGTTCTAAAAGGAGGTTTTTGTAAGCCACTTCTGTGAGATTCTGATCTTTTAAACCGCGCTGTTTGTATAGTTGTGCTCGTTTGTTGATTAAGGCTTCGTAGCTTCCTGAACGCTCATACAACGCCTCTACTTCGGTACTGTTTAAAGGGGTTTTCTTAATATCAATTTGGGCTATTGTTTCGTCTAAAGGAAGTTCCTTAGCGATCCGTTTACAACTATCACAACTGCTTAAATAATAAAATCGACGCATTCTTTCCTCTTTAACTACACAAAGAAAAATCATTTTTATGGAACAAAAGAGGTTTTGCCTAAAATCAAATACCTTTACAACTGCAAAAAGCGTGCAATATGAACAAAAAACTCCATTTTAACAGTGCAACCATACATGGAGGTCAGGCTCCCGACAAGGGGTATGGCGCGGTTATGCCACCTATTTATCAGACCTCTACCTATGCACAAACTACTCCAGGAGGTCATCAAGGGTTTGAATACAGCCGTACGCACAATCCCACCCGACAGGCATTAGAAAGAGCACTTGCTAGTATTGAAGAGGGGAATTATGGTTTTGCTTTTGGTTCAGGTCTGGCAGCCATGGATGCAGTTTTAAAATTATTAAAACCGGGAGATGAAGTAATTTCTACCAACGATCTTTACGGAGGATCCTACCGTCTTTTTACTAAAATCTTCGAAGGTTTTGGGTTAAAATTTCAGTTTGTAGGGATGAGCGACCCTCAAAACATTACAAAGGCGATTACTAAAAAAACAAAATTGATTTGGGTAGAAACCCCCACCAATCCCATGATGAATGTCATCGATATCAAAGCAGTGGTGGAATCTGTAAAAGACAAAGACATTTTAGTTGCTGTGGACAATACATTTGCTTCTTCATACATTCAGCAGCCTTTGACGATGGGAGCCGATATTGTGATGCACTCTGCTACCAAATACCTCGCAGGTCATTCCGATGTAGTTTTAGGAGCTTTGGTAGTGAATGATGAACAGCTTGCAGAACAGATAGGTTTTATTCAAAATGCAAGTGGTGCCATTTGTGGCCCCATGGATAGTTTTTTAACCATTAGAGGAATCAAAACGTTACACGTCCGGATGCAGCGGCATTGTGAAAATGCAGCCACCATTGCTCATTTTTTAAATGATAATCCCAAAATTGAAAAAGTCTATTGGCCCGGTTTTGAATTTCACCCCAATCACCAAGTAGCGAAAAAACAGATGAAAGATTTTGGTGGGATGCTCTCTTTTGTTACTCAAGGGGCAGATTATGCTGCAGCCATCAAAATTGTAGAACGCTTAAAACTTTTTACACTTGCCGAATCACTGGGGGGAGTAGAAAGCCTGGCTGGACATCCTGCAAGCATGACTCACGCTTCAATTCCCAAACAGCTTAGAGAGAAAAGCGGAGTGGTAGATGCACTGATCCGACTCAGCGTAGGAATAGAAGATGTACGAGATTTAATCGCTGATTTAGAACAAGCAATCGGTTAATTGCCCTTCATGGAACTTCCCAAAAACAAAAAAATTTACTTTGCCTCTGATCAACACTTTGGGGCGCCTACACCTCAGTTGAGTAAGGTTAGGGAGGATAATTTTTTGCGTTGGCTGAACGAAATTGAAAAAGATGCAGCAGTTTTATTTTTATTGGGTGATTTGTTTGATTTTTGGTTTGAATACAAGAAGGTAGTTCCAAAAGGCTTCGTCCGTATATTGGGAAAATTAGCTGCCCTCTCAGATCGGGGAATTCCCATCCACTATTTTGTTGGAAATCACGACTTATGGATGAAAGATTATTTTGAAACAGAACTTCACATTCCCGTGTATCATAAACCTCAAGAATTCACCTTTAACAAAACCACCTTTTTTATTGGACATGGAGACGGTTTGGGACCCCATGACAAAGGGTATAAACGAATGAAAAAGTTGTTTACCAACCCTTTGGCCCAACGACTTTTTCAAGCCCTACACCCAGACATAGGAATGCGTTTAGGGCACTATTTTTCAGTAAAAAATAAATTGATTTCTGGAAAAGAAGATGCCGTTTTTTTAGGAGAGGAGAACGAATGGTTGGCACGTTATGCCAAACGAAAATTGGAACAAAAACACCGTGATTTTTTTGTTTTTGGTCATCGTCATATTCCTATGGAAATTGACCTGACTGCAGATTCAAAATACATCAATCTAGGTGACTGGGTTACACATTTTACCTATGCTGTGTTTGACGGAAACCTGCTTGAACTCAAAAAATGGTAAATCCACTAATATGATTGAAGAAAAATCACTGACTCTTGAAAATGCAGTACTTGTGGGAGTTGTCAATTCCCGCCAGGATGAAAATCAATCCAAAGAATATATGGATGAATTGGAATTCCTGACCTATACCGCAGGAGGACAAGTCCTTGAGCGATTTACTCAAAAAATTGATCCTCCCAATCCGAAAACCTTTATCGGGTCAGGGAAAATACAGGAGGTACTGGAATTTGTCAAAAAGCATGATATTTCTTCAGTGATCTTTGACGATGAACTGACTCCCGCTCAGCAGGGAAATATCGAAAAAATGCTTAAAGTCAAGGTTCTAGATCGGACAGGGCTCATACTCGATATTTTTGCCCAACGTGCACAGACCAGTTATGCACGTACTCAAGTAGAATTGGCTCAGTACCAATATTTATTACCACGACTTAAAGGGTTATGGACGCATTTGGAACGTCAAAAGGGAGGAATTGGAATGCGTGGACCTGGAGAAACAGAGATTGAAACGGACCGAAGAATTGTACGGGATAAAATTTCACTACTAAAAAAGAAATTGGTTACAATCGATAGGCAAATGGCTACCCAGCGAGGAAATCGAGGAGCCCTAGTGCGCGTTGCCTTAGTTGGATACACTAACGTAGGAAAATCTACCCTGATGAATGTCATTGCAAAAAGCGACGTCTTTGCAGAAAACAAACTCTTTGCTACCTTGGACACTACTGTGAGAAAAGTGGTCATCGGAAACCTTCCTTTTTTGCTGAGTGATACCGTAGGCTTTATCCGAAAATTACCTACCCAATTGGTAGAATCTTTTAAAAGTACTTTGGATGAAGTTCAAGAAGCAGATCTTTTGCTTCATGTAGTGGATATTTCACACCCCAATTTTGAAGAGCATATCGAATCTGTCAATCAGATTCTAAAAGACATCGGCAGTTTAGACAAACCCACCTATATGGTTTTTAATAAAATTGATGCCTATACTCCAGAACCTTGGGATGAAAATGAACTGATCGAAGAGCGTGGAAAAAAGCACTACTCCCTTCAAGAATGGAAAGAGACATGGATGAGTAAAATGAATGGACAGGCTCTTTTTATCTCTGCTTTAAACAGAGAAAATTTGATGGATTTTAGAAGTAGAGTATATGATGAGGTTCGTAAAATTCATGTGACTCGTTTTCCCTACAATCACTTTTTATATCCTGAAATTCTAGAAGAAGAATAAAAGGAATCATTCGTTTTTGATCCCTAAAAGAACGTAAACCGGCTTTTGCAGATAAAAGTAGTCTAGAGGTTTTATTTTCTACAGATTTTAACGGTAACCCCACTCAAATTAAAAAGGCAAAATGGACTCCTTTTGATCTTATAATAGCATCTTTAGAGGATAGTGAAACGCTCTGGATTGACTCTGGTTCTGTACTCCTTTCAGAGTACAAATCCCTTTACATTGCTTTTCGATACAAAGGCAGTGGTAAGACAGCTGAAGACGGTACCTATGAACTAGATGATATTCAGATTTTTGAAGTGGATTGAGAAGAGTTTAAGGAAACAGCTAGGCTACAAAATTTAGTAAATAAATTGTTGATTAAAACCCTTGATTTGGGGATAAAAAGTAAATTAATATTCTTTTTTGTGGAACTTTTTAATAAATTTGTAGAATCAATTCTTCATTAATGAATTGGTTTATGGTTATAGCCTTTGGGAATACTTCCTGAAGGCTTTTTTTATTAGGTTACAGTAGGTTTTTTTTGATCGAACTGCAGATACGACTGAGAATGAACAATTTGTTCCAGTCGGTGCACAACGGTATATATTTCTTCAAATCGTGTATAGAGTGGTGCTATACCAAATCGGATAAAACGAGGTGGTCGAAAATCAGGTATGACTACAGGACCATTTGGTATGCCTTGTAAGAGTGCTTGACAGATTCTCCATGATTCAGTATGAGAAAGGGTAACGTGAGATCCTCGTATTTGAGAATCCTCCGGGCTTTCAAGTTGGAACCCTAGAGGTTTTAATTTTTCTTTGAAAAGTTGGATGAATAGTTCTGTTTGTTGGATGCTTTTCGCTCGAATATTTTTGATGCCTGCTTGAAGTGTAATGTCCACACCACTTTCCATTGCTTGAAGAGAAAGGACTGGCGGGGTACCTACTGCAAAACGCTGTATGCCCTCCGCTGGCGTGTACTTTGGATCAAATTCAAAGGGGCTTTGATGTCCAAACCATCCTTGTATGGGATTTTTAAGAGAAGGGTATAATTCCTGAGTTACATACAAAAAGGCGGGAGCTCCGGGTCCCCCGTTGAGGTATTTGTAACTACAACCCAAAGCTACTTTACATTCTGCTGCTTTTAAATCAATAGCAACAGCTCCCACGGCATGACTCAAGTCCCAAACAATTATGCTGTCGTGCGCTGCAGCCCACTGGTTTATTGTTTTCATAGGATAGAGAAAAGCACTTTTGTAAGAAACCAAACTCAAACAATAGATGCCGGGTTTTTCTTCAAAGGCTTTTTTGAGATGATCGAGGTTTGCATTGATTTCATCGGGGTAGTCAATTCGATAAACCGCTTCTTTGGAATGCATTTCAGCTAATCCTTCTAAAATATAATTATCGGTAGGGAAATTTAAGCTGTCTGTCACCAAACGCAAAGGGTACTTTTTAAGTTGTAATAGTGCCTGAACAATTTGAAAAAGCCTTACCGAAGTTGATTCGCCAATGAGCAATTCCTCTGGGGCTGCGTTCAAAAGGCTTGCATATTTTGCGGCCAGCCGCAAGGGCAGCTCTAGCCAGTCTTCATTCCAACTCCGAATCAACCGTTTACCCCACGCATTGGAAAGGGTCTCCTCCATCTTTTTTTTGGTTTCCAAAGGCAGTTTACCAAGGGAATTACCGTCCATATAGATCTCCTCTTGACTGTGAACAAAATGAGATCGATAGCGAGCTAAAGAATCTTCTGCATCCCACTTTTTAATTTCACTGAGTTCCTTCATGGTGTTTTTTTAAAAGATAAGGAAGTAGTGTCTGAACCCATTGAGAATACTGAGCCCCACTGGGATGAAGTCCGTCGTGTGCAATCCACTCGGGATGAGAAGCAACCTCGCGGGAAATAGGAGTGATGTCAATAAATTGTATCCCCTCTATAGCACACACCTCATAAATTACTTGATTGAAATTATCTATTTCTGTTGCAATTTGCTCTCGATCACGACCTTCAGCAAATGGCATGACCCCCCAGTCGGGTATAGAAACAACAAAGACACGTTCTTTCCGGTTTCCGCTAAACAGCACTGCTTCAGAAAGCAAATCCTCAAACTCTTGACGGAATTCATTGATACTCCTGCCACGGTACTGATTGTTGACTCCTATCAACAAAGAAACCCAATCATAAGGAAAGTCTAATGTAGCAGCGTCAATGCCTGCTTTGAGTTCGTCTGTAGTCCAGCCTGTTTGGGCAATAATTTGAGGTTCGGCTACTTCAATGCCGTATTTTTTAAGGGAGTCTACCAGCTGAACTGGCCAACGTTTTTTAGCTTCAACACGTTCTCCAATAGTGTAACTGTCTCCTAAGGCTAGATAGGTCTGCTTTGGCAGCTCTTTTTGGCAAGAGAGAAAGAAAAAACCCAGGATGCCAATGCAGAAAATGGTACTTGTTCTCATGATTAAAAATGTAGTAAACCAAAGTAAGGGATTAATTTTAGCTTATGAAATGACCGCAAACTTTTTTTAGAACTACCAAAGGGTTAAAAAAAAATATGAGTAGATGATGCCGTTCCTTCAGTTAACATTTTGAAACGACTTTACGAACAGCATATGACAAAATTTATAACATAACGACTTTGAATTATTGGGTATCTTGCGTAAAAAATTATTTTATGCGATTGTTTCTCTTACTTTTTTTGACCTCCTTTTTAAGTTCCGCGCAACTGACCCTTACCACTCTGAATCTACCTAAATCAGTCCAGGAAACCTCAGGTTTAGAATTTTTTGGAGACTACCTCATCACCCACAACGATTCTGGAGACGACCCAAAGCTCTACTTCCTCACCCAAGAGGGTAAAAAAGTAATGGAAATTAAACTCAATCAACTAAAAAATAAAGATTGGGAAGACATCACTGCAGATGAAGATCATTATTATATAGCCGATACTGGAAACAATTTTGCTACTCGAGAAAACCTAAAGATCTATATTTTAAATCGTGATTTTATTCCAGAAGGAAGTCTATCTATACGCTACGAAGCACAAACCACTTTTTCCAGAGAACCCTTGAATGAATTTGATGCTGAAGCCTTGGCAGCAGTAGGAGAACATTTGGTTTTGTTTTCAAAAAACAGAAAAACACTTCAGTCAGAACTCTACGTGATTCCTAAAACCTCTGGGGACTATGTGCTCACTCCAAGAACTTCAATAACCACCCAAGCTCTTATCACCGCTGCCGATTACAACAAAACTCATGACCTTATGGTCCTCACAGGATATGACTTTAGAGGAGATCAGTTTTTTTATACGTTGACAGATTTTACAAAACGGGGATTCGAAAACATACAATTGAAGCGGTATTCTATTCCCGTAAAACCCGCTCAAATAGAAGCAGTAAAAATTATCGATGCTACTCATTTTTGGATGACCTCAGAAAGTGAAGAAAAAAAGACCCCACGTTTGTTTCTAGCAACCCTAGAAAGCGAATAGTTATTTTTTTCTCGAGCTTTCTAATTATTTCCTAAATTGTGTGAATAAATATTTACGAATCAAGCTCTTTTCCAAGTAAAATTATGAGAAAATTAATACCCGTATTTGTACTCTTACTTTTTAGTACATCACAAGCTTTCAGTCAAAAAAAGAAAAAATCAAATAAAAATGAGGCTCCCAGTGCCCTGCAATACAACAATTTGCACTGGAGGAATATTGGACCTTTTAGAGGTGGACGTAGTGTAGCCTCAACAGGTGTAGTAAAGCAGCCCAATGTTTTTTATATGGGCAGCACTGGTGGAGGTGTTTGGAAAACAGAAGATTATGGACTAGCGTGGAAAAACATATCCGATGGTTTCTTTAAAACAGGAACCGTAGGAGCTATAGCTGTTTCCGAAAGTGATCCCAATGTAGTAATTGTGGGAATGGGAGAACATGCCGCTCGCGGTGTGATGACCTCTATGGGCGATGGAGTATACAAATCTGAAGATGCTGGAGCAACATGGAAGTACATGGGCTTGGAGCAATCCAGACACATAGCAAATATTCAAATTCACCCTACCAACCCAGACATTTTTTATGTAGCTGTACAAGGGGCTCAATACGGACCCAGTCAAGAGCGAGGCATTTATAAAACGATCGATGGTGGGACTACATGGGAAAAAGTGTTGTATGTAAATGATCGGGTAGGTGCTGCCTCACTGAGTATGGATATGAATAATCCAAGAATTTTATATGCTGCCATGTGGGATCATGCGAGAACACCTTGGCAAATGCGCTCTGGAGGGCCAGGTTCTGGCATTTACAAATCAACTAATGGTGGTGAAGACTGGACAAAATTGGAAAAAGGACTTCCCGAAGAGTTTGGGAAAGCAGGTATTTCAGTGTCTAGAGCCAATTCTAAAATAGTATATGTCAACGTAGAAGCAGAGGGAAGTCAGTCTGGCGTTTATCGTTCTGACGACAGTGGAGCGACATGGAAACAAGTAAATAAAGATCGAATTGCGGTCACCCGTTCTTGGTACTACATGGAGATTTTTGCAGATCCTCAAGACGAGAATTTAGTGTATGTACTCAATGCGCCTGCTTTAAAATCTATTGATAAAGGGAAAACTTTTCAGCCTTTACGCACTCCTCATGGTGACAACCACCACCTGTGGATTCACCCTAACAACAACCAATTAATGATCAATTCCAATGACGGAGGAGCAAACATTTCCCTCAATGGCGGGGCGAGCTGGAGTACACAGCAAAACCAACCCACTTCTCAATTTTATCGGGTTATTGCTGATGCCCAAGTGCCTTATCATGTTTATGGTGGGCAACAGGATAATTCTGCTATAGGAATTAAAAGTAGAGACAGCGATGGGGGAATAGATTGGAAAGATTGGTACTCTGTTTCAGGTTGTGAAAGTGCTTTTTTGGCCTTTGATCCAGAAAACCCCGAAGTGGTTTATGGTGGTTGCTATCAAGGGATCATTGAAAAATGGCATCGCCCTACTCAATCGGCTAAGGCTATCAAAGAATATCCTGAACTGTCCTTAGGGAATGTCCCGAGTTCCTTCAAGTACCGCTTCAATTGGAATGCACCCATTTTAAGTACTCCTTCAGACCCTAACACCATTTATCACGCAGGAAATGTTGTTTTTAAAACTCAGGATGGAGGGATCAGTTGGGAAGTTATTAGCCCCGATTTGACCAAAAATAACAAAGCGCAACAACTCCCTGGTGGAACTCCATTTACAAACGAAGCAGCAGGTGGTGAAAATTACAACACTCTGATGAGTTTAGCCACTTCACCGCATAGCTCAGAGGTGTTATGGGCAGGAAGTGATGACGGTTTAATTCACCTCACTCAAGACGGAGGTAAAAACTGGAAAAATGTCACTCCTAAAGGATTAAAAGAAGGAATTATCAACAGCATAGAAGTGTCTCCTCACCATCCAGCTACTGCCTATATCACACTGATGCGTTACAAGTTTATGGACCTTAGTCCGTACGTGTTTAAAACGGAAGACTATGGAGCCAACTGGGAGTTGATCACCGAAGGTATTACAGGAGCGCACAACTTCGTTCGTGTGGTTCGTGCCGATCCTAAAGTGCCTGGCTTGTTGTATGCAGGGACAGAAACCGGTTTTTATGTTTCCTTCAATGATGGTGAAAATTGGGAATCTTTTCAAAATAACCTACCTGTAGTTCCAATCAACGATCTATACATTCGCGATAACGATTTAATTGCCGCAACTGCAGGGAGAGCTTTTTGGATTTTAGATGACCTAAGCCCCATTCAAGAACAGCAAAAGGTCGCTGGGCTTCATTTAGTTACACCAAAAACGAATTACCGTATTTTTTCTAGAACAACACCAAAAAACAGTACCCAAGGGACCAACCCTTTAAATGGTGTTATCTTAGACTACTACCTGCCCAAAGGATCTGATTCTTTAGAAGTGCGTTTGGATATTTTACAAGGCGATCGGGTACTACGTTCCTATACCTCTAAAAAGAACAAAGAACAAAAGTCTTGGCCTGGGGGACCAGCACCAGAACAAGTATTACCTAAGAAAGAAGGCTTTAATCGATTTCATTGGGATATGAGAAGAGCGAGTTTGCCTAGCGTAGAAAATGTTTTTGTTTACGGAAGTTATACGGGAACAACAGTAGCGCCCGGTGATTACAGTGCACGATTGTCTTATTCTGATCAAGAAAAAGAAGTATCCTTTACTATTCTTCCAAACCCAAACCTCTCCGCTACTCAGGAAGACTTTGACCAACAGCAGGCGCTACTCACACAAATTGAAAAGGCGATTTATAGTGTACACCAATCGGTTTCAGCAATGAGACAAGTACAAAAACAGCTCAATTACTACCTTGAGGTATTGAAAGGAAGAGAGGAATATACTTCCTTACTTGACCAAGCTCAAGCGATTGACAAAAAGCTTAAGAGCTGGGAGAGAGAACTGGTTCAACCCGACCAAAAAACCTTTCAAGACGTAATTAATTTTAACAATAAAATCAATGCAGAGTGGATGTATTTAAAAGAATTTGTCGATGCAGAAGATCCCGAAGTGACTCTAGGTGCCCTGGAACGTCATGAGGATTTAACACTACAATGGAATGAACAACGCGCTGCTTTGAATCAAATCATAAAAGAAGATTTTAAAGCTTTTGAAGAAGCCTTTAAGACCGCTCAAGTACCTGCTTTAATCTTTACAGTGCCCAACGAATCCCTATGAGTAAAGAACAAACTATACTTGGTAATGCAGAGTGGTGTCAGTTTAAGACCCTTAACATTCCAGCTGTTAAAGCGAGAATAGACTCTGGAGCTAAAACCTCATCTATTCAGGCAGTAAATATACATCGAATAAAAAAGGGAGGAGCTACCTGGGTGTCGTTTGAAGTACATCCTCTGCAGGACAATCTTAGTTTTTCCATTCATTGTGAGGCCAAAATAGTAGATACGCGATTGGTGAGAAGTTCATCAGGCATAGCGGAAAAGAGATATGTTATAAAGGTACCCATACAACTGGGAGAGCACACCTTTGACATCGAGCTAACTTTAGCCAATCGCGATGGGATGGACTTTAGAATGCTTTTGGGAAGAGAGGCCATGAGAAATCGTTTTTTGGTCGATCCTTCCAAAACTTTTCAGTTGGGGAATTATACTGATCAAGAGCTTAAATCGATGTACAGTTATTTGATGTATAGCAAATCTGGATTGAATATAGGGCTTTTGGCAACAGATCGGAGCTTGTACAGCAACAAACGCCTGATGGAAGCGGGAACTGCACGAGGTCATGAAATGCGTTTTTACAACATTCAACAGTGCTATATGCGCTTGGACACAGACACTCCAGAGATTCGTTACAGAGGGGGTAGCATTATTAACGATTTGGATGCAATCATTCCAAGAATACGCCCTAGTATGACTTTTTACGGTTGTGCTTTATTACGTCAGTTTAATTCTATTGGAACGTACTGTTTAAATTCAGACACCTCCATTTCCCAATCTCGAGATAAGCTTTTTTCAAGCCAGCTTTTTTCTGCCAACAATATTAATATCCCAATTACAGGTTTTGCTAAATCACCCCTAGACACCAAAGATTTGATTTCTATGGTAGGAGGCGCTCCCTTGATAATAAAGCTCCTCCAAAGTGCACAAGGAAAAGGAGTCGTTTCTGCTGAGACCAACAAAGCTGCAGAAAGTGTAATCAATGCTTTTAAAAGTCTACAGGCAAATATCCTTGTTCAAGAATTCATCAAAGAAGCTGCAGGAAAAGACTTGAGGTGTTTTGTAGTAAATGGTAAAGTAGTGGCTGCCATAGAGCGGACAGCGATAAAAGGAGAATTTCGCTCCAATATTCATATGGGAGGCGTGGCAAAAAAAGTAAAAATCACCCCAGAAGAAAGGAAACTAGCGGTCAAGGCTGCTAAAATCTTAGACCTAGCAGTAGCCGGTGTAGACATTATTCGCTCCAACAAAGGACCTTTACTGCTGGAAGTCAATTCCTCACCCGGACTGGAGGGTATCGAAACAGCTACAGGGAAAAATATTGCCAACGAGATGATTATCGCTATCGAAAAGAAACTAAAGTTTAAACACCATTCTTAAACTCCAAATTATTTTCACTATTGATTAATCGAGTAAACGCTTCACGTATACGTAAAACACACCGTTATTTAGGCTTGTTTATAGGGCTACAGTTTTTGGCATGGACAGTTTCTGGGCTTTACTTTAGTTGGACCGATATCGATGAAATTCACGGAGATCAGTTTAGAAGAGTGCCTAAGGAAAAGGTTTTTTCTCAATGGGTCCCAATAGACAGCATCCCTGAGTCTATTGTAACACTGCGCTTAGTAACAATAGACGACCAGCCTTATTATTGGGTAAACGAACGTGTTCTATACCACGGGCAGACCGGTGAAATAAAAGAGCAAATCACCGAGGATGAAGCAGTGAGAATTGCAGAGTTGAATTTAGTTGAAGGATTGAAAGTCAGCGAGGTAGAGTACCTTACAACTACAGATCCTCACCATGAATTTAGGGAACAGGAGCTACCTGCCTATGCAATTCATTACCAACACCCTGATAAACTCACAGCTTATGTGGATGCTAAAAGTGGGATTTTTAAAAAAGTCCGTCACCAAAGTTGGCGTTGGTTTGACTTTCTTTGGATGGGTCATACTATGGACTACCAAGGGCGTGATGATTTTAACAACCTATTGTTACGTATTTTTTCTTTGTTTGGTGTATTTACGGTAATGAGTGGCTTTGTGCTGTGGGCAACAAGCTCACCTACATTACGAAAAATGATAAAGCGATAAAATAACCCTGTAATGAAAAAAATTCTCATTTTTTTACTGTGTTTCTCATACGGAATCTCTGCTCAAGATATACAGTCCAATATACGTCTGGATGCAATAGGTTTTGGTTCTTGCAATCGGACGGATTTAGACCTTAAAATGTGGGAGGTGATAGCCCAAAAACAAATGCAAGCATGGGTGTGGCTGGGAGATATTGTCTATACCGATGAAGAGAGTATGCAGGATTTAGAAGAAAAATATACCTTGCAAAAAAGCCTGCCTGCCTATAAACAACTTCGTGAACAAGCGGCTATTTTTGGGGTATGGGATGACCATGACTTTGGTACAAATGACGGAGGTGGAGCCTTTGATAAAAAAGCACAAAGCCGGGAGTTGCTTTTTGATTTTTTGGATCTACCAGAAGCACACCCTGCAAGAAGAAGAACCGGAGCCTATCAAAGTTACTGCTTTGGAGAAAATGAAGAAAAAGTCTGTTTGTATTTGCTAGACGTACGCTATTTTAAAGAACCTTATGTAATAGATCCCAGCCCAAATCAACGTTATAAGAAAAATCTGGGAAGTCTTTTGGGAGAAGAACAGTGGAAGTGGTTGGAAAAAGAACTTCAAAATAACGATGCTGTAGTGTCCCTTTTTGCAGGAGGAATTCAGCTTTTGTCCTCTGAACATGCTTACGAAAAATGGTCCAACTTTCCTGAAGCGCAACAGCGTTTTTTTGATTTACTGATAAAAAATAAAATTAGAAATCCAATATATTTGAGTGGTGACAGACATATTGCAGAAGTTTCCAGTAGACAAATTAGCCCAAATTATTGGCTTTACGATGCTACCTCAAGCGGGTTGACACACTCTTACGAAGGTTTAGAAGAGGAATACAACCCCTATCGAATAGGTCCACTTATGACTCATCTCAACTTTGGTATGATTCAGTGGGATTGGGAAAACAGAATTGTAGCACTTCAAATCCTTGACGATAAGGGTGCTGTTCGCTTTCAACAAAACATTCCTATCCAATAGGGTTAAGTTCTTTTGACTTTCTTTATTTTTAAACTCTCAATACCACAATTATGGAATACCTCTCTCTTCTTTTATCCCTTTTCAGTTGTGTTCTTTTAATCTTGCTTTTGCTCCGATCCAAAAAAACTGAAACAAGAGCTTTAGAAGAGGTGTTGCACAGTCAGTTTCAAAAAGAATTCATGATGAATCGGGAGGAACTAGCTAAGAACTTACAAGAAAACAGAAAGGAACTCACACAGAGTATAGATCAGCTAAATGAAACCTTAAATAGAAAGGCAAAAGAAGACCGTGAAGAGTTGCGCATTACCCTGAAAGATTTTCAGGATAGTTTTTCAAAAAATGTTGAAACATTCAACAACCTTCAAAAAGAAAAATTTGATCAGATGAAATCCAAACAGGATGAAATGATTAAAACCACTGAACTTCGTCTGGAACGAATGCGCGAAACAGTGGATGAAAAGCTACATAAAACCCTGGAGGAACGTCTCGGAAAGTCCTTCGAAATGGTTACTAAGCAGTTGTTAGTAGTTCAGAAAGGCCTAGGAGAAATGCAAAACATTGCATCTGGAGTAGGAGACTTAAAAAAGGTATTGAGTAACGTCAAAACAAGAGGTGTCTTAGGAGAAATTCAGTTGGGAAATATTCTGGAAGAAATCATGACACCCGACCAATACGCAACCAATGTAAAAACCAAGCAAGATTCCGATGCACTGGTAGAGTTTGCTATCAAATTGCCTGGTAGAGGAACAAACGATCAGGCTGTTTTCTTACCCATAGATGCAAAGTTCCCACAAGAAGATTACGTACGCCTACAAAACGCATACGAGGCTGGAGATGCCGTTGCTGTTGAGCTCTCTAAAAAAGCCCTTTTACAAGCGGTAAAAAAATTCGCTAAAGACATAGCAAAAAAATACATTGACCCGCCACATACAACAGACTTTGGTATCATGTTTCTCCCTGTTGAGGGGCTCTTTGCTGAGGTCGTTCGCCAGCCAGATATGATTGCGATGCTTCAACGAGAATATAAAATTGTAGTAACGGGTCCAACAACACTCGCCGCCATGTTAAACAGCTTACAAATGGGATTCAAAACGCTTGCCATACAAAAAAGGAGTAGTGAGGTTTGGAATGTATTAGCCGCTGTAAAAAAAGAGTTTAATTCCTTTGGGGGTGTTTTAGAAAAAGCTCAAAAGAAAATCAATGAAGCCAATAAAGAAATTGAAAACTTAGTAGGTACACGAACACGAATGATGCAATCGAAATTAAAGAATGTAGAGCAATTGGAAGTGCCTCAATCAAAAGAAGATACTCCAAACTTAATAGACTTTAATGAAGAGTAGCGCTTAATCTCTCCAACGGGAATATCCTCCTTTTAAGTATAGTTAGTTTTTGACCTAAAAACGTCTTTAAGGTTTAAAAGGGAAAGTTATTTTTTGGAAAAGTTAAACGAATTCAGTTGAAGTAATAGGTGTTCAAAATTTTGAATATTCCATTTTTTTATAGGAAACCCAGATATCCCTACACCTACTTTTTCGATTTGTTTATTCCAAAAAAATTGGTCTGCAATATGTGGGATTATGGCTTGCGGTCTTTTGTGTTTTAATGCGCTGTGTGTTGTACCAGACCCACCATGGTGAATGACCTTTCCTACTTTTTCAAACAAGAAATCATAGGGTATATCTTTAACTTTAAATGCCCAATTAGGCAGGTCGTGTGGACACTCTATACCTCCCCAAGACTCATTTATAATAACCGCAATTTTATGTTTTTCGCAACATGATAAAATATCTTCAGCTACTTGTTTGGGGTTTCTGTTTATCATGCTCCCAAATCCGATATATAGGGGGTTGGGATAGGCAGCGAGGAAATCAAGTAGTTTTTGTTCAGGAGTAAAGTGGTCGAGTTTATTTCGTTCCCTAAAGTGGGTCATCACAGCTCTTTTTGGCCAATAGTGAGGCTTTTGAAAAAGCTCCTCTGAAAGGGCGTATTCTACGGTAAGTTGTTCTCTAAAAAAGCATTGAATTTTTTTTGCATTTAGATTTAGTTTTCGGTCTTTTATAAAGCGTTTGCCATAACCTAAAATGGAGATATTGACCAGAGCATATTCAGCGAGTTTATAAGTAAATAGATTCCAAGATTGAAAAAGAGGGTTACCAAAACCTACATGAGGTTGCTCCTTCATAGGATCTAAAAGAGCAGGCATGGGAGAAAGCAATTTTACAGTTCCATTATTCTGAAGTGCCCAAAATACTGGATATATGCATTTGATATGAAAAATAATTTGATCTGGATTAAAGTTTATGACTGCTTGTTCTTGATCGAGTATAAGCTGTTCTTGAATAGGTTTAATTTTGTTTTTTAAACGAAAAGCAACACCCATTCTAGAGAGTGGACTTCCCACCTGACCCATTATTTTTTTTATCTCTGGACTAGTGATCAAATCAATCAGTCTAGAGTCTTGTCCATAAAATAGAGGGGAAACCTCTTTGGCAAGGGATTCAAACTGGGCAGGCATGCAAAAAGCAACAGTATCTCCTCGCTGTATCATTTCCTGACCAAGAGCTAGAAAAGGTTCCATATCACCACGGGAACCGATACTCATTAAAAGGATTTTAGCCATCTCACATACAAGATACTCAAAAAGCAAAAAAGGAATGAACTAAATATCTATGGAAATAAAAGGAATTAAGAATTACATAAAATACAAACCCCTCTAAATCAAAGACTTAGAAGGGTTTTTTGTGGTACCTCCAGGAATCGAACCAGGGACACAAGGATTTTCAGTCCTTTGCTCTACCAACTGAGCTAAGGTACCCCGCTTTTAAGCAAGTGCAAATATAACTGCCTTTTGTATTCTCACAAAATCATTTCACTTATTTTCTTTGTAATTTTGCGTTTTTAAGAGACTTATGCAATTGATAATCGACCTAGGCAATACCCAAATCAAGTATTTTGTATTTGATCAAGATCGAGAATTAAAAGTACTCACAACAGTAGTAAATCAATGGGAAAGTGCGTTGAACGAGATTCGAGATGCTTTTCCACAATTCAATAAGGCCATTTTATCTGATGTGAATGGTTCCATTACTTCAGAACTTATTGCTTCCTTAGCCCCGATTCCAGTTGTCAATTGTTCCGCTTCACTTCGTTTGCCTTTTAAAACGCAGTACAATCCTAGTAAACAGCTGGGAGCAGATCGAGTAGCTCTCATAGCCAGCGCAGCCTTTCACTTCCCAAATCAAAACGTTTTGGTAATTGATGTTGGAAGCTGCATTACCTATGATTTTTTAGATAAAGAGGGGATGCATCACGGAGGGTCTATAAGTCCTGGATTCTCAATGCGCTACAAAGCCATGCATACCTTTTCAGGGAAGTTACCTTTATTGGAGCCTACAGCGTGTAATGACTTTTTAGGAACCAATACAGCAAGCGCAATGCATGCAGGTGTTTATAGTGGAATTCAGTCGGAAATTGAAACAATGATTGGTCTGTATCAGAAAAAATTTGGTTTTTTAACGATAATTTTAACAGGTGGAGACGCTCAAAGGTTGCCTAAACCATTAAAAAATAGCATATTTGCGCATTCAAATTTTATAGCTAAAGGTTTGAATTTCATACTATCAAGTAATATCGATTCATGATTCGTAAACTTACAGTACCACTATTACTGTTGTTAAGCGCCCCACTATTTGCCCAAAATATGGCTGCTTCACCCTATTCTTCTTCAGGTCTAGGAGAACGAGTTTTTCAAGGAACTCAAGCTACACGTCATATGGGAGGACTGGATGTGTTTACAGACTCCATACACGCTAATTTAAATAACCCTGCTAGTTATGGGTTTTTAAAATTTACTACCTATTCTGTTGGGGTAAACTATACCAATAACAACTTAGCCACTTCTTCGGAAGCGCAAAATTCAGATTTAGCCTCGTTGGATTATCTTGCTGTGAGTATTCCTACAAAAAGGTTTAGTTTCGGTTTTGGCCTTGTTCCTTACAGTGCTATCGGTTATCGAATTGAAGGATTGAATCAAAACTCAGAAACAGCTGTTTTCAACAGATACGAAGGTTCTGGGGGCTTAAATCAGACTTATTTTTCTCTTGGAATACCCCTCACAAACTATTTTTCTGTAGGGACCACCTTAAATTACAATTTTGGAAATTTATTTTACCGATCGGGGCAATATTTAGACGGTGTGGATAACGGTACTTTTTTAGCAAATGAATCCAGTGTATCTGGATTTAGCTATCAATTGTCAGCACAATTAAAGGTTCCTCTAAAAAATAAATATCAAGCACAAGCCATGTTTTCGTATCAACCGGAAGGATTACTTGACGCTCAAAACAGTAGGGTCTACTACATTCAGTCGCTCTCCAGAGAAACGATTATCGATTTTACAGAAATAGAACTTGTTGGTACAGGATTGGATCGAACTGATTTGAGTTTATCTCGAACAACAAAAACAGGTCTTGGTTTTGGTAAAAACCAAAGTTGGTTTTTTGGGGTACAGTATAATTTGATAAAATCTGCTACCTTTAAAAATGAATTTTTTGAAAGGAAAAACATTTCTTACCAAGACGCTAAGAAATGGGTTGTCGGAGGATATTTTATTCCAGATTACACTTCATTTACAAGTTTTTGGAGTCGTGTAGTTTACCGATTTGGATTCCGTACGGAACAAATGAGTAGTGTAATCAATAACATTCCTTTAACAGAAACTGGCATTACCTTTGGACTAGGATTGCCATTAGCAGGTCTGTCAAATGCTAATGTTGGTATAGAAATCAGCAAGCGAGGACAAAAAGACGCTGGATTAGTCCAAGAAACAATCGTTGCATTGCGAGTAGGTTTATCGCTCAACGATATTTGGTTTATAAAAAGAAAGTATAATTAAAAAAACGAAAAAATGAAAAAGCTTTCCCTTAAATTAACTTTACTTATCGGGCTTTTTGTATCAACTGCCATAAGCGCTCAAGACGTCAACGTTTGTATGCAAGAACTTTCCATTTTTGCAGAAAATGTAAAAGTTAAGAATTACGAAAATGCAATGGAACCTTGGATGAAAGTTAGAGAAAACTGTCCAGACATCAACGTTGCGATTTACACCTATGGAGAGCGAATCATCAAGCACAACATAGAAAATGGGACTCCAGAAGTAGTTGAAGCTTCCAAAAAAGATTTGATCAAGCTTTATGACGAATGGGTTCAATATTTCCCAAAAAACAAAAACAAAAGTACAGTAGGTGATGTAATCAGTAAGAAAGCACAAGCCATGCTTGACTTTGAGATGGCAGACTTGAAAGAAATCTATACTACTTTTGACGAGGCTTATGTAAAAGACGCTGAGAGTTTTACAAATCCCAAACATTTGTACAATTATTTCAAAACATTTTATGATCGTTACAAGGCGGGAGATGCTGAAGTGAGTATGGAAGCGCTTTTTAACAAGTACGAGGAGATTTCTGAAAAATTTGAACTAGAAACAACAGAATTAGCCAAAAAATTAGATGTTATTTTAAAGAAAGAAGACGAAGGTAAAGCATTAACCAGTAGAGAACAGCGTAGTAAAAGAGTCTATGATGTCAATTCAAATGCAATAGGAACCTTTCTTTCAAACTTGGATGCAATAATCGCAAAAGAAGCTACTTGTGAAAATTTGATTCCATTGTACCAGAGAAATTTTGAAGAAAACAAAGGAGATGCAATTTGGTTGAAACGTGCGGCAAGTAGAATGGACAGTAAAGAATGTTCTGATGATCCTTTGTTTGTCACTCTAGTTGAGGCCTTACACACATTAGATCCTTCTGCTGATTCTGCCTATTACTTGGGTCTATTGAAAGATAAAAGTGGCGATGAAGATGAAGCACTAAAATACTATGAAGAATCCATTGCCTTAGAACAAGACAACTATAAAAAAGCTAAGATTCTTTTAAAGATTGCGAATAAATTTAGAGAAGCTGGGAGAAGATCTTCTGCAAGAAATTACGCAAACAAAGCATTGAGTTATCAACCTTCTTTAGGAAGAGCTTATTTGCTTATTGCAAATTTATATGCAGACAGCGCAAACGACTGTGGAGACACCCAATTTAACAAGCGCGCAGTTTATTGGTTGGCAGCAGATCTAGCTCGTAAAGCAGGAAGTGTGGACAACTCACTCTCCTCAATTGCAAAAAAGACAGCGGAGAGCTATTCGGGAAGAGCACCTAGTAAAACAGATATTTTTACAGAAGGAAATGAAGGAGCCGTAATCAAATTTGATTGTTGGATCAACAGAAGTGTGACCGTTCCAAAACTCTAATGAAATCGGTTCTTATCAAATTAACAATCAGGGTTGTGGTGCTCACCACAGCCCTTTTTATTTCCTGTGAAGACAATACTCAGGCACTTAAAGAACTTACATCAGATCGTCAAGATCCCATAGGTACTGCTGTCAATATTCGAATGGTTTATACAGATTCAACTAAAGTACAAGCTATTCTAACTGCGCCTAAACACATTGATTATACTAATCTTGAATTTCGTTTTGCTGAATTTCCTGAAGGACTTAAAGTGGTTTTTTTTGACGATGCTGGAAATGAAAACGAAGTGCTCGCTGACTACGGTATTTTATATAACGACACACGACTCATTGATTTAAAAGGGAACGTTCAATTAAAATCATTTGAAGGCTCTGTTTTGAACACTAATCAGCTCTTCTGGGACGCTGAAAACGAATGGCTCTTTACAGAACAGCCCTTCACATTCGAAGATCAAGATTACAATTTTGAAGCGGTCCGATTGGATACCAATAAAGATTTTACTAAATTTCAAACAGGTAACCTTATTGGAACAGTAGCTGTTTCAGAGGCTAAAGATTCACTAGCAGTAAAAAAATGAAAACCTATAAAATTTCTGAAGTTCTGTACTGGGTGATTGCGGGGATATCTCTCTATAAAACAATAACCTTGTGGGGAATGGAACAGACCCGTGCGTATTATTTTTTAGGATTTGCAGTCTTGTCCATTTTCATGGCTCTTTTTCGAAGACACTACAGGAAAAAATTTAATCAAAGGGATAATTCCTCTAAATGATCGCTTCAGATTTTGTAATTCTTTTTTGTTTGTTGCTTTCAGCCTTTTTTTCAGGAATGGAAATTGCTTTTGTTTCTTCTAATAGAATCTATTTGGAGATTGAAAAAATGCAGGGGAGCTTTACCTCTAAGGTGCTGAAAAGCATTACCAAAAACCCCTCTAGATTTATAGCGAGCATGCTACTGGGAAACAATATTGCTTTGGTCGTTTATGGTATTTTTACAGGAGACCGAATTCTTCAATTGTTTTTTTCAGAAACACTTTTGAGTGGAGGAGAACCCAGCCTCATTGTAATATTTTATCAAACGCTTATATCCACTGGGATAATTTTACTAACAGCAGAATTTTTACCCAAGGTTTTTTTTCAAATTTATGCCAATCTGGCCATTAAAATTTTTGCCATACCTGTTGCCTTTTTTTACTATTTGTTTTACCCACTTACCTTCTTAATTATTCAGTTTACAGACACTATTTTAAAACGCTTTTTAAAGACAGATGAGGATCAGGTACAACTTTCCTTTTCTAAAGTAGAACTTGGAAACTATATAGAGGAGCAATTGGAATCTACTCAGGACAAAGAAAATTTAGATTCTGAAATTCAAATTTTTCAAAACGCATTAGAATTTTCTGAGATTAGAGCAAAAGAAGCCATGGTTCCTCGAGCAGAATTGGTAGCTGTAGAGGCAAGCACTCCTCTAGAAGAAATAAAAGCCTTATTTATCTCAACGGGACTTTCTAAAATACCGGTTTATCAAAAAACGATAGATCATATTTTGGGTTATGTTCATGTTTTTGACATGATGAAAAACCCAAAATCTCTAAAAAAAACACTCTTGCCTCTTGCCTATGTTCCAGAAACGATGCTCATCAATGATGTATTGAAGCTTTTAACCCGACAGCACAAGAGCATCTCGGTTGTGATTGATGAATACGGCGGGATATCAGGTATACTTACTGTAGAGGATATTGTAGAAGAACTCTTTGGGGAAATAGAAGACGAATACGACACGGTAGCACATATTGAAGATAAGTTGGGCGATACCACTTTTCTTTTCTCGGCTCGTTTAGAAGTAGATTACTTGAATCAAAAGTACGATTTAGTACTTCCAGAAAGTGAATTTTACGAAACTTTAGGTGGTATGATCGCCTACAATACGGGTGAAATTCCTAAAAAGGGAGAGCATATAGCTATTCCTCCTTATCAGGTTACTATTAAAAAAGTTTCTGCCACAAAGATTGAAGAGGTTTTGTTAGAAGAACTCGAAGAAGACTAAGTTTTGCAAATACCAACTAGATCTTATTTTTGAAGCTGTGAACTTTCTTTATTCAAAGGAATAGCTTAATTTCGCAAACGATCAAAATAGAGCAATTATGGCCATATTAGGAAAAATTAGACAGCGATCCATTTTTTTGATTCTAGTAATCGGAATGGCGCTTTTCGCCTTTGTTATTTCTGGGGTATTTGACGCGAATTCTTCAAACGCAGGTCCAACAGATCCTATCGCAATGATTAATGACGATGAGGTAGAGCTGGATTTCTTTCGCCAGATGGTGGAACAAACAGAGCGCGCGTACAACTATTCCACCCTTCAGTCTGTAAACTTAGTTTGGAATCAGGCGCTAAGAAATACCATTTTTGATCAAGAATTTGAAAAATTAGGGATTGATGCAGGTAAGGATCAGTTAGAACAAATTATTTCTTCTGATGACAATGTAATCAATAATCCCAATTTTCAAAATGAAGCTGGATTTTTTGATTTCGGAATTTTTACAGACTACATCGCTCAAATGAAAAGCAGTAACCCTACGGCTTATGAAAATTGGAAATTTCAAGAGCAAAGTATCATTGGAGTTGCCAAACAACGTATTTATCTCGATCTGATCATGGCAAGTGCTCGAATGACCGAAGCAGAAGCCAAAGCAAACTACCATTTTGAAAATGACAATGTCACTTTAAAATATGTCCAGATACCTTATGACGTTATACCTGACAGCCTAGTCACGGTAACAGAGGCAGAAATTAAAAAGTACATACAGGAACATGAGTCCGATTACAAAAGAGAAGAAACAAGAAATTTACAGTATGTCTCTTTTGCAGAAAACCCTACAGAAGATGATTTGGCCTCCATACGTTTGCGTTTGGACGGTTTGAAATCTCAAAGAATTGCCTACAACGATGTTTCTAAATTAACAGATACATTAGAAGGTTTTAAACAAACAAAAAATGTAATCGATTTTGTAGATCAATATTCTGAGGTTTCTTTTGATTCTGTTTATAAGCCTAGAGGACAGTACAATAATGAATATGCTGATATTCTATTTGGTTTGGAGAAAGGAGAAGTTTTTGGGCCCTACAGAGACGGTAATGCGTTTAAAATTTCGAGACTTTTAGACATAAAAAAAGATGCATCTCTTCGCGCAAGTCATATTTTAATCGCTTATGAAGGGGCAACTCGTGCAAGCTCAAACATTTCAAGATCCAAAGCAGAAGCTCAACAAGAAGCCAATAGAGTGTATCGCTTAGCTCGAAGAGCATCAGCAGATTTTGAAGCTCTCGCAAGAGAATACTCAGATGGGCCTACACGAACACGTGGAGGAGATTTAGGATTTTTCCAAGAAGGAGAAATGGCGCAAGAATTTTTCAATTTTGTAAACAAAAACAATGTAGGGAGAGTTGGTTTAGTCGAAACAGAATTCGGTTTTCACATTATTAAAGTTACAGACAAAGATGATCTGGCCTTGATTGCAGATATTGTTGCAGAGGCTGTTCCTTCTGATGCCACTTCTAACGAAGTTTTTAGAGAAGCCACTCAATTTGAGATGGACAGTAACGATGAAAAAGATTTTATTGGGGTAGCAGAGAAAAACAACTATTCCGTTCGTCCTGTAAAACAAATTGGTGCACTTGAAGAAAACCTACCTGGTTTACCCCAACAAAGAGCGATTGTTCGATGGGCATTTGAAGATGATACCAAAGTGGGTGCTATTCGTCGTTTTTCGCTAAACCGCGGAGGCTATGTAGTGGTTCAGTTGACGGCAAAAGTAAAAGAAGGACTCGCTTCCGTTGAGGAGGTAGGAGAAGAAGTAAGAAGAATACTTATCAAAAATAAAAAAGCACTACTAATTCAAAAGCGCTATGCATCAGCAAGCACACTAGAGTCTCTTGCTGAAGAGGAAGCACTTACTATTGAAACAGCTACCGCTGTGAATCAGAAAAATCCTACTCTACCCGCAGGCGGTAATGAACCAAAAGTAGTAGGTACCGCTTTTGCAATGGATGAAGGAGCTCTTTCTGGTTTGATACAAGGAGAAAAAGGAGTTTATAAACTAGCTCTAGTCCAAAAAAATACAGTGGAAGACTTAGAAGACTATACAGCTTATGCAAAACAAATGCAACAAGAAGTTAAAACGACCCTTTTGGAAAATGTTTTTGCAGCATTAGAATCGGTTGCTGAAATTGAGGATAACAGGGTTTTATACTACTAAAAAAGTCTTTAAATATGTAAAATGCCCTCAAACTTGTTTGAGGGCATTTTTTTTGGCACAGATTTTGTTCTTGCAATCAAAAATTGCTACCGCTCATGCGACTCTTTTCTATGTCAAAAAGGATAAAACAGTCCCTTGCACTTGCTGGGACAGTTTGGATATGTTCTTCAACTAATGAACCAGAGGCATCCTATTACAAACTTGTTTTTACCAATGGAGAACAAGTTGAGGGATGGATTAAATTCGAAAATGAAAAAGAAGAGCAATGTGTTTTTTTGGCAGACTACCACAAGTCGAAAAACATACTCCATGTGAGAAAACAAGAGGATATTTTTACAGCAAATCTAGAAAACAATAAGTTTACAGCCCTAATTGACGATCAAAAAATGACTTTCAAAAAGCAAAAGTCAAATACGATCTAGACACATTTCTCTGTAGGGAATCACCGTAGTATACCCTTTTTCTTTGAAATAGCTTTTTGCAGCTTCGTTTCCTGTAGCCAAAACAAAATCGCCCCCCCAAGCGCCTAAGCTTTTGATAACACCCTTGTATTCATTAAAGAGTTTCTCTTTGATGGGTTTTTGACCTATGAGCTTCCCAATAAGTTGTTCGTGTTGGATAAGGTAGGCTTCAAATTCTTTGAGTTCTTTGCAGGTTGCAATAGCATCTGTTAACGTATTCAAGGAAGTGATTAGCGAGGGAGTTACTTTGGATACCTCAAAAGCTTGAACAGCCTGTTGGCTATTTTTTTTCTGGTTTAAATAAACAAAAAAGAGCTCGTCAGCAAAGGGCGGTGTAAATTCAACAGGAATAATTTTAGGAAACTCATTTACTCTTGTGTAAAAAATGGGACCTTTTGCAGAACCGCAAGCAATATCGTAACCACTGCCGCCAAAGGTTTTTTCTCCTAAAGAAAAAGCATTTACCTCTGCCCAGTTAGCTATATTTACAAGTAGGGTTGAAGAGCTCCCCAAACCCCAATGTCGATCAAATTCTAAGTGTGTTTTTACGACTCCACCTTGAGATAAGAAAAGGTTATTTTCACTACGTGCAACTTGTAGAATCTGTTGCAACCGTTTTGCAACAGTAGGATCTGATGTCTGTATGATTTTAAGGGTAGAGCATTCAAAATGCACCTCAAACCAAAGATAGTTTTTCCAGTCATAGCTTTCCCAGCGAAGGGTTTTACTCTCTTGAGCTTCATAGTGTAAACTCTGGCCTTTTGTACAAGGAAGAGCAAGGGCTTTTGCACCTGCAAGCACAACATATTCTGAAGTGAGTAGAACTTTACCATGACTGTACAAAGAAGCCATATCAGTGGGTGTTTTTTTCTAAAAAGGCTCCTACAGCTTGAACAGTTACCACTTCATTTTTAAAATATTCTACAGCCGCCTCTTTTTGATTTTTGGTAGCTTCAAATTGATTGAGAATATTCAATAAATGCATTTTCATATGACCTTTTTGAATCCCAGTTGTGACTAAAGAACGCACAGCAGCAAAGTTTTGTGCAAGTCCGCCCACAGCCATTATTTCCATTAATTTTTCAGCTGAGGGATTGCCGAGGAGTTCCATGCACCACTTAACCATAGGATGTAGTTTGGTCAGTCCTCCTACCGTGCCAACAGCTAGTGGCAAGGTGAGCTCCATTTTAAATTGCCCTTCTTCAATTGTGGCTGTACTTAAAGAAGTATATTTTCCTGTCCGTGCGGCATAGGCATGTACTCCTGCTTCCACAGCCCTAAAGTCGTTGCCCGTAGCCAGAACGATTGCATCTACACCGTTCATAATGCCTTTGTTGTGGGTTACTGCCCTATGGGGTTCACACTGAGCTATTGCAACTGCAGCAACCATTTTTTTGGCAAAACTAATACCGGAAATACCGTTCTTTTCAATAGCAAGATCTTCTACAGGGCAGCTTACTGTTGCTCTGACCAAACATTCTGGTACATAGTTGGAAAGAATACTCATTACAATTTCTAAATGAGAATCTACCTGAGTCAATAAGTCTAAACGAGCAAATTCTTCAAAAGATTTTGCTAATTGTTCTAAACATGAATTGATAAAATTGGCCCCCATTGCATCTCCTGTTTTGAATTTTAGATGCAATTGATAGTAATCGGGCATCTCTTTGCCTTTATCGATCAGTTCACAGCTTATTATCCCTCCACCGCGTTGCTCCATATTTTTAGTTAGGTTTTTGGTGGTCTGTAGAAGTTCCTCTTTTCTTTTTTCAAAAAATTGTTTTAATGCAATGGAATCACCTGTAAAGAGAAAATGAATTTGACCCACTTTTATGGTGTCGAAAACTGTAGCTTTGAAACCACCGCGGGTACTCCAAAATTTGGCTGCATTTCCAGCTGCTGCCACAACAGAGCTTTCTTCAATTACCATCGGCAGGGAGTAGATGGAGCCGTTGATCAGAAAATTTGGAGCGATCCCAAGGGGAAGATAAAAGTTGGTCACGGTGTTTTCTATAAACTCATCATGTCTGTTTTGGAGTTTAGGATCTGTACTCCAGTAGCTTTCGAGTTCCTTTCGAGCCGCCTCAGGATTTTTAAAATGCGTTTTAGTAATCCAATCAATTTTTTCCGATTTAGTTAATTTGGAAAAGCCGTTGATCATCTTACTCATAGTAAATTTTTTGTTAAAGATACAGAATTAGCCTCCGTTCTAAAATTATGGTTAGTGCATTTTTGCTAAATTGTGACCTCAAGAAACTAAAACAAAAAGAACTTAAATGATACGCTCTCTAAATAAATTAAATGATTTCCATTTGCCTCTTTTGTGGTTCAAAAATTCTATTCTAAGAGACTTATTATTACTCCTTTTAACACTCTTTTCTTTCCAAGTTTGGTCACAAAAATCTGAATTGGATTTAAAAAAATTATGGGGCGGCGCCCATCAACCAGAGCGTATGGAAGCACTTCGCTCAATGAAAGATGGTAGTCACTACACCGTATTGGAAAAAGAGGGTGAAACTGAAAGTAGTTTAATTGTTTCTTATGCTTATGCCGATCCTAAAAAAAAGAAGGTTCTTTTCGATGCGGCTCAATTTAATCAACTTCAAGAGCTTTCCGACTACTCATTTTCTAAGAACGAACAAAAGTTGCTCCTAGAAACAGCTGTTGACCCCATTTTTAGAAGATCCAAACAAGCAATCTATTGGATTTATGACCTCACCACTCAAAAGCTTGAAAAATTGAGTGAGGATAAGATACAAGAACCGTTGTTTTCCCCTGACGGAAATCGAGTGGCCTATGTTTATCGAAGAAATCTTTATGTTAAAGATCTCAGCACAATGAAAAGTTCTCAAATCACTTTTGATGGAGATTTTCAAACCCTAAACGGAATAACAGATTGGGTTTATGAAGAAGAATTTGGTTTTGTACGTGCTTTTGACTGGAGTTCCGATTCCAAGCAAATCGCTTTTATGCGTTTTGATGAATCTAAGGTGCCAATCTTTTCTATGGACGTTTATGGAAAAGAGACCTATCCTTTTCCTTATATGTTCCGTTACCCTAAAGCAGGAGAGGAAAATGCGACTATCCAACTTTTTGTTTATGACCTTGTCTCCAAAAGACAAGAAGCTGTTTCCTTTAAAGATTCACCCCGTTATTATATCCCCAGAATTCAATTTGGAGGAGGGGACCACAGCCTTATCATACAAACCTTAAACCGACATCAAAACGATTTGCAACTTTGGCGATGGGATACCCAAGAAAAAGAGCTAACCCTCTTGCTTAGAGAACAAGACAAAGCCTATGTAAGTATTCATGATGACCTTACCTTCCTTGAAGACGATAGTTTTTTATGGACCAGTGAGCGCGACGGATATAAGCATATTTACCATTACGACAAAGAAGGAAAACTTTTGAATCAAGTCACCAAAGGGAAATGGGAAGTAACGTCCTTGTTTACGTATAACTCCAAAAGAAAAGAATTGTATTATCAATCGGTAGAAGGCAGTAGTACCGAAAGGGGTATTTTTGCGATACAACTCAACGGCAAGGGAAAGCGTATCCTACAACCTACAAAGGGGACAAATGGAGCAACTTTTAGCAGCAATGGGATTTACTATATCCATTCCTATTCCGATGAAAAAACACCTCCCCGATACACCTTATATGAAACCAGAAAAAACAAGTCTGTCCGTGAACTTGTAGATAATGATAAGTTGGTTTCTGAATTAGAACTGTTTGGTTTTTCTGATAAGGAATTTTCAACTATTGAAATCAATGGTAATGAGCTAAACATGTGGATGATTAAACCTGCTGACTTTGATCCAACAAAAAAGTACCCGCTTTTAATGTTTCAATATTCCGGTCCGGGATCCCAACAGGTCGCAAACAGATGGGGTGATTCCAGGACACTATGGCATAAGGCATTAGCCAATAAAGGCTATATCATAGCCTGTGTTGATGGAAGAGGAACAGGTTTTAAGGGAGCTGCCTTTAAGAAGTCAACCTACCTCAATTTGGTTAAATACGAAACTCTAGATCAAATAGCAGCAGCGGAATACTTGGGCTCACTGCCATTTATTGACAAAAATAGAATCGGAATCTGGGGCTGGAGTTTTGGAGGACATATGGCCACCCATTGTTTGTTGACCGGAAATGAAGTGTTTTCATTTGCTATTGCAGTAGCTCCTGTCACTAATTGGAGGTTTTATGACACTATTTATACCGAACGCTTTATGCGTACCCCCCAAGAAAACCCAGAAGGATACGATCTGAATTCTCCACTCAACTATGCCGATCAACTCAAAGGAAAATTTTTAATCATTCACGGTTCTGGAGACGATAATGTCCATGTGCAAAATACCATGAGAATGGTAGAAGAACTTATACAAGAAGACAAACAGTTCGAATGGATGATCTATCCAGATAAAAATCACGGTATCTATGGAGGAAACACACGCCACCACCTCTACACGAAAATGACTAACTTTATTCTTGAAAACTTATAATCAACCCTATTAATAGAATGGCTGAATCACATTCACTTCCTCAAAATCAAACTCTCTTAGGTCATCCCAAGGGTCTTTTTTACTTGTTTTTTGCAGAACTCTGGGAGCGCTTTAGCTTTTATGGAATGCGCGCACTATTGACCCTTTATATGGTCAATGTCATTTTTCAGGAACTTGTAGAACGCGATTATGCAGCTGCAGTAGTTTACGCTTCGTATGGTTCTTTGGTTTATGCATCTACAGTGGTAGGAGGTAGAATATCTGATACTCTTTTAGGTTTTCGCAGATCCATTTTTCTGGGTGGAATATTAATGGCCTTAGGACATTTTGTTTTGGCAATAGAAAACGACTATACTTTTTTTCTAGCGTTAGGTTTTATCGTAGTGGGTAATGGTTTTTTTAAACCCAATATTTCCACTTTTGTGGGTTCGCTTTACAAAGAAAAGGACCCAAGAAAAGACTCTGGATTCACTATTTTTTATATGGGGATTAATATAGGTGGTTGGATCGCACCCTTGTTGTGCGGATGGCTAGGTAGTTCGTTTGGTTGGCATTACGGTTTTGGTTTAGCGGGATTTGGGATGCTTACAGGGCTCTTGTTTTTTTGGAGAGGAATCACCTCAGGAGTATTTGGTGATCATGGATTAGCACCATCAGAACAGCGACTTAGTGAAAAGATTTTGGGGATTTCTCGCGGGAGTTTAATTACTATAATTGCTTTTTTATCTGGCCCTGTAATAGCAGTATTACTGGCTAGTTATAAATCAGTTGCTGCAGAGGGTTTTTTATCGGGGCAAAACATTGTAAACCTAATTTTTAAAGTTGTTGGAATTTTTATTTTGTGTTACTTGGGATATATCTTGAGCAAAGCAACTTTAGAAGAACGTAAAAAGCTTTTTGTCGCGATTTCTATCACCTTGTTTATGACTTTATTTTGGGGTTTTCATGAGCTTTCGGGAAGTGTCATCACTTTATTTGCTGCCCGAAATGTAGACCTCACAATTATGGATGCTGCACAAACAAATTCATTAAATTCTATGTTTATCATCATATTAGCTCTGCCCATTTCCTGGATGTGGACGGCGTTAAATAGAAAAAAAATCAATCCAAGGACGCCCTATAAATTTGGATTTGGACTGCTCATAGCTGGAGTGAGTTTTTTCGTTTTGGCAATAAGCGGCTCCGCAGCCAATGAACAAGGTATGGTCCCCTTTAGTTACCTTCTTTTGATGTATTTCTTACTTTCCATTGGAGAATTATTCATGTCTCCAGTTGGCTTGTCTAAAATCACTGACCTTTCCCCACAACGAATTGTTGCTTTTATGATGGGAGTTTGGTTTCTCTCTTCTGCCTATGCTTTTCAATTAGTTGGTTTTATTGGAAAGCAACTCGCCATAGAAAGCGAGTCAACAAATGTTGGTGGGATGGAAACTTTAGACATCTATATTGGTGGATTTAGTTTAATTTCGCAATATGCAATAGGAGCTGGAATTTTAGTACTCTTGTTGGCCCCTGTTCTTAAAAAATTAATGGGAACCATACACTAAAAATAAAAAGGTTATGAGATGGATGTTTTTGTTTGTTGTTTTTTCTATAAATCAAATAATAGGACAACAGATACAATGGATGACTTTTGCTGAGGCAAGAGCGGCACAAGAAAAGGAACCTAAAAAAATCTTTATGGATGTCTATACAGATTGGTGCGGACCCTGTAAATTACTAGACAAAAACACTTTTCAAAACCCAGATGTTTCTCGTTATATCTCTGAAAACTATTACGCTGTAAAATTTAATGCAGAGGGCACAGAAAAGATTACATTTTACGATCAAGTATTTACTAATCCAAATCACGATCCAAATCGAAAAGGCCGCAATGCAACCCACCAGTTCACTCAATATCTAGGAGTAAAGGGATATCCTACCATGGTTTTCTTTAGTGAAGATGGAGATCCTATCATGCCCATAGTAGGTTACATCAAGCCAAAAGAAATTGAACTGTATCTCAAGATGATCAAGCAGGGAGACTATCAAGTTTTCTCTACACCAGAGGATTTTGAGAAATACAAGAAAAGTTTTGTGCCTCGTTTCAGAGGGTAATTTTTAATGCTCCTTTCTCTCTTGTGTCATATAAAATTATCTTCTTTTGGTGACAGCTTTTTTCCCAACGTTTTGTAAACCAAGGTGCATTTGAACCGTCTGCAATTATCATCTTTGGATTGTAGTAATCTAGTAATCGGTTCAGATTGATTTTTGGATTATTTCTAAGCAGTATGTGGGTGAGGTTAAATTCCAATTGAATAAAATCCTCTTCGCTATCGATAATATACAAACGAAAGTCATCATAAATGTAAAAATTCTGTATTGAAAGCTTTTCTATGTTTTTAAGTGGTATGAAATAATAGAAAATCCCACCTAGGAGATAAAGAACTACAAAAGGATAGAGTATGGATCGGGGCAGATGCATGCTCTAATTTATGTTAATTACAAAAAACTATCGGATGGACTGAACTATCAGTTTAGCTGTTTTTTGACTTGCACCCCCGCCGCCAAGCAGAGATTTTAACTGCGTGTATTCTTTCCGTAGTTGTTTTTGTTTTTCTTTTGTTAGTAGGAACTGCAACTGTTTTGTAAGATTTTCATGATTACAGTAGTGTTGAATGAGTTCTTTAACTACTTCTTTATTCAAAATAAGGTTTACAAGTGCGATATATTTTAAACGGATAATTTTTTTTCCAATCCAATAGTTTAACGCGCTGCTTTTGTAACACACCAGTTGAGGCACATCAAACAATGCGGTTTCTAAAGTAGCAGTCCCGCTGGTTACCAATGCAGCTGTGCTATTTTTAAGCAGATTATAGGTTTGGTTGTAAACAATTTTAATGGAGGTGTTTTTTAAATAAGGGACATATTTTTCTGTCGCTATGCCTGGTGCTGCAGCAACTATAAATTGGTATTCTTCAAATGCAGCTGCAGTTTGAACAAATAGAGGAAGTATTTTTTTGATTTCTTGTATACGACTTCCAGGCAATAGGGCTATAATTTTTTTATTGGGATCCAATTGATGCAAACTTAAAAACTTGGGGTCATGTAGAAATTGATCCAATTGATCTAAAAGAGGATGTCCGACAAAATGGACCTTGAAATCGTGTTTTTCTTCAAAAAAAGCTTTTTCAAAAGGAAGGACTACATAGAGCGCATCCAATGAATGCTTCATCATGCGAACTCTGTTTTCTTTCCATGCCCAAACTTGTGGACTGATGTAATAATGGTTTTTGAAACCCTGTTTTTTTGCCCATTCTGCAATTCGGAGATTGAAACCAGGGTAATCAATGTAAATGATTACATCCGGCTGGAAGTCTAAAATATCTTTTTTACAAAATGAAATATTTTTTAGCACAGTAGGCAGGTGTTTTAAAACTTCCCAAAACCCCATAAATGCTAGATCGCTGTAGTGTTTGACCAGGGTTGCTCCCTGCTCTCTCATCAGGTCTCCTCCCCATGCTCTAAAACAAGCTTTGTCGTCCAACTTTTTGAGAGCACGGATCAAATTTGACCCGTGAAGATCACCAGAAGCTTCGCCAGAAATGAGATAATAGTTCACTTAAAGTTTTTGAATTTAGGGATACAGTTTTAACAGAGCGATAAATATTACTAATAGAAGGGAAAAAGCCAAGAGACCTGCAGCAAAGGGGAATTTGTTTTTACGTAATGCAATAAAAAAAACCGGTAAATTGATCAGTGCAGCTAAAGAAATTAAACCTCCTAATTTTTTCTGCTGGTATAAATTGGACAGACTTTCTTCAAGGGTGAGATCGGATAGAAAAAAAAGAAGCATGAGTATACCAAAGCCTGTCCATAATAGACCAGTTAGGATTCCTAAAAAAAAAGATTTGTCTTTTATAAACTCCATGTGTTAAGATGTTGTATGCTGTGATGAGCAGTAAGATCAAATTGAGTAGGGACAACAGAAATATACCCGTGACTAAGGGCCCATTCGTCTGTGTCTTCTCCTTTATCTTCATTGATGAATGTTCCTGTAAGCCAGTAGTATTCTCTACCCATAGGATTGGTACGCTTGTCAAACTCTTCCACCCAGTTGGCTTTTGCTTGTCGGCAAATTTTAATTCCTTTAATTTCTTTTTCTTTTAGTTTAGGGAAATTTACATTCAAAACAACGTCTTTAGGAATTCCATTTTTTAATGCTTGAACCGTAATCTTTTTTACAAAATTTTTAATTGGACTAAAATCTGCGTTCCATTGATAATCTAGTAATGAAAAACCTATTGCAGGGATTCCTTCAATGCCTGCTTCCATAGCAGCACTCATCGTTCCTGAGTAAATAACGTTAATTGATGAATTGGAGCCGTGATTGATGCCAGATACACATAGGTCTGGTTTACGGTCCAACAACTCATTTACTGCGAGTTTGACACAGTCAGCGGGTGTTCCAGAGCAACTGTATTCCAGTTGAGGGCCATCTGTAACTATGATTTTCTCACAATGTAAAGTGGAGTTTATGGTGATTGCATGACCCATGGCAGACTGAGGCGAATCTGGTGCAACTACGACCACCTCACCTAGTTCATTCATCACCTCTATAAGGTTTCGCAGTCCCGGAGCAGTAATGCCATCATCATTTGTAACTAAAATTAACGGTTTTGATTTCATCGTTTTTCTGTTTCACAGCTAAAGTAAGAAATCTTTAACCTCTTTTCTTTTAAAACAATATTAACACTACTATTTCAGATTATATGTATCTTTAGATGCTGTGTTTAGGAAGAAAAATAACATCCTATGAGAAAATATATTTGGATTTTATCTTGCATACTGATTAGTGGATTTGTTTTCGGGTTTGCATTAAAAAATGAAGATCCCAACAAAGACAAATTGTTAATTGAAATTATTTCTTACGTCTTGGATCGTGGGCATTATGACCCAAAGGAAGTAGATGATACTTTTTCTGAGAACGTCTTCATGAACTACCTCGAAAACCTTGATGGGCAGCATCGGTTTTTTTTAGATGCAGACCTAAGAACCTTTGAGGCATTTCGCTATCAGATCGATGAGGAAATAAAAAATGCTCAAATTAACTTTTTCAATCTTACCCATTCTAAACTTATGGAGCGCATGAAACAAGTGGAGGGGTTTTATGAAGAACTTTTGGACAAACCCTTTGACTTCAGTAAAAAAGAAGAAATTAATTTGAACTATGAAGAGGCTCCTTATGCAAAAAGTCTCCAAGAATTAAAAGCAGTTTGGAGAAAGAGGTTTAAGCTCAATGCCTTAGAATCCTTCACTGCAAAAAAAGAAGAAGAACTTCAAAAAAAGGAACAAGAAGCTAATTATGTGATGGTCTCTGATCTTGAGCTTGAGGAAAATGCTCGTAAAGATCTTCAAGAAAACATGAGTTATTTTTTTGAAAATTACAACGACCTTAAACGCAAAGATTGGTTTTCAATTTATATCAACTCTATAGTTGTTCAGTTCGATCCACATACCTACTATTTTGCTCCTCAAGACAAGGATAGATTTGACATGTCTATGTCTGGAAAGTTTGAGGGAATAGGTGCACGACTCAATAAAAGAAACCAACAAATTAAGATAGTTGAAATTATCTCTGGAGGTCCTGTTTGGAGAGGAAATCTATTAGAAGTTGGAGATGCTATATTGAAAGTAAGACAAGCGGATGAATCAGAGGCTATAGACATCTCAGGGATGGTTCTTGATGATGCAGTAAAATTAATTAAAGGGCCAAAAGGAACACAAGTTTTTCTCACCATCAAAAGGGTAGAAGGAACCATAGAGGAGGTAGCGATAACAAGAGATGTAGTAGAGTTGGAAGAAACTTATGCAAAGTCTACACTTATTAAAGATGATGAAGGTTCTTATGGATTGATTGAACTCCCCAAATTTTATATCAATTTTGATGACTACAACCAAAGAAATGCTGCTAGTGATGTAAAAAAAGAATTGGAACAGCTCAAGCAAAAGAATGTTAAAGGCATCATTTTAGATTTGAGAAATAATGGAGGTGGATCACTGAAAACAGTAGTGGATATGACAGGTTATTTTATTGAAGAAGGCCCTGTTGTTCAAGTGAAAAGTACTGGTGGTAGAAAAGAAGTGTTAAAAGACGAAGACCCTTCTGTTATTTGGGATGGACCACTCGTTATTTTAGTAAATGAGTTTTCTGCATCGGCATCTGAAATTATTGCTGCAGCACTACAAGATTATCAAAGAGCCATTGTCTTAGGAAGTAAACAAACTTTTGGCAAAGGAACCGTTCAAAATATAGTGGACTTGAATCGTATGATTGCAGGAGGAACATATGGCGATCTAGGAGCATTGAAAATTACAACGGATAAATTTTATCGTATTAATGGTCAATCCACCCAGTTAGAGGGTGTGAAAAGTGATGTTGTTTTTCCGGACCGCTATGCCTATGTTGAAATGGGAGAAAGAGACCAGGATAATCCCTTGGCTTGGGACCGGATTACTCCGGCCAGCTTTAAGCCTTATTCAAAAATGACAAATTATGAGTATGCTGTGGAGCGAAGTAAACTACGTCTAAAGGAAAATCCGATAGTAAGTCTTATAGATGAGCAAGCACAATGGGTTAAGAAACAACAAAATGATTACTCCTATTTCTTGGATTACGACTCTTTTAAATCAGAGCGAGATTCTAAAAAGGAATACGCAAAGCGATTTAAGAAATTGTCGGAATACCAAGCTACCTATGAATTTGAATGGCTTCCAGAAGCGGGATCAAACGGCGCACCCAATGAAGAGCTAATCGAAAAAAGGAACCGCGGAGTGGAGTCCTTGAAAAAAGACATCTATCTCTCTGAGGCGGTGGAAATAATAAAAGACCTTTCTACTTCAATAAAGGTAGAACGCTCAATAGCGCAAATCAAAAAAGAGTAAAACTGTTTGGAATTTAATCGTGCTATAAATCGATTAAAAAAGGACGTATGGGCACTCTTCAGTGCTGCCTTTATTTTAGGTATTTGCCTTGTTGCTCTTTTTGCTTATCAGTTGGCTCCAGACCAAACGAGATATGCAAACCAAATGCATCTATCTATACATTCTCAACCCCCTGGATTTTCTTGTAAAATTTTGATAATCCCCAGGGCTTCTGATGCATCTTCAAAATCTTATTTTTTTACAGGCAATCTAAACGCACAAGAAGAAATCCCAGTAAAAGAAGTATTTTGGACAGAGGATGGTATTTCGTTCAAGCGTTATGGCAATGCCACTGACTATCTTGAAAAAGTTACTTTTGATCAGTTTCCCGATGGAATTACTAAAGAAAAAATAGAAACCCATTTTTTAAAAGAACGTCTATTTCCTTTAGGAACAGACAAATATGGAAGAGATCTTTTAAGCCGACTGATTGTTGGTTCTAGAATATCTATTGCCATAGGTTTTGTTGCTGTTATAATATCACTTATACTAGGTGTTTTTCTAGGTGCGTTGGCAGGTTTTTTTGGAGGGCTTGTAGATAAAATAATCATGTGGTTCATCAATGTCATGTGGTCAATCCCCACTCTTTTAATGGTCATAGCAATCACACTGGCATTAGGAAGAGGTTTTTGGCAAGTGTTTATTGCCGTAGGTTTAACGATGTGGGTAGAGGTTGCCCGTTTGGTTCGAGGGTTGGTTAAATCTACAAAAGAAGAGCTGTTTGTACAGGCTGGAACTGTATTGGGTTTTTCAAAAACAAGATTGTTGCTCAACCACATTCTTCCGATGACCATTGCTCCGCTAATTGTTCTTTCAGCAGCAAATTTTGCAAGTGCAATTTTAATGGAGAGCGGACTTAGTTTTTTGGGAATAGGCGCGCAACCTCCTATGCCCAGTTGGGGAGGTATGGTCAAAGATCATTTTAGATACCTACTCATAGGTAAGCCTTATCTAGCCTTACTTCCAGGTTTAGCTATAATGAGCTTGGTTCTCGCATTTATGACATTGGGAAACAGTCTGCGTGATGCTCTGGACGTTAGAAGTTAATACAACCTACTGGCATCTAAATTTAAGTAGATGAAAAACATCAAACTAAATGCTATCAGGTTTGTTCCTCCAGAACTGATAAAGGGAAGCGGAATTCCAACGGTAGGGACCAAACCTAAGGTCATTCCAATGTTTACGAAAAAATGAATAAAAAGTAGACTTGCAAAACAATAAGAGAAAATCCTGCTATTCGATTGAGTGTGTTTTTCTGCCCTGTAGATTACTCTAAGTATGAGAAGTGTGAACAGCATTACAATCGCACTACTTCCCAAAAATCCCCATTCTTCTCCTATGGTACTAAAAATATAGTCTGTATGCTGTTCAGGAACAAATCTTCCTTTGGTTTGGGTACCATTCAAGAATCCTTTCCCAAAAAAACCACCAGAACCAATAGCAATTTTAGATTGATTAATATTATACCCAATCCCTTTTGTGTCCGTTTCTAAACCTAAGATAATATTGAAGCGGTCTCGATGGCGTTGTTCAAAAACAGAATTGAAAATAAAATCTACTGAAAATGAAAAAAGGATTGAAATAGCAAGAGCAATAAGAAAAGGTTTTTTCTTGGCCTTTTTATTTTTATAAAGTATGAGTAGATAACTTAAAAAAAGAAGAACTCCTAAAGTCAAACTGAAGGATAAAGGGTCAAAAAGGAGCGTTCCTATAAAAGCAACTACTAACCCAAGTCCTAAAAGTAAAATTCTGAGATCTAATCCTTCTCTAAGCAATACAAAAAACAACCCCAAAAAGACCAATGCCGACCCAGCATCAGGCTGGAGAACAATGAGAACCATAGGAAGGGCAATAATCATAAGTACTTGACCTACAGCACTCCATTTTTTAAAATCCATCTGAAGCGAACTCAAACGGGTTGTCAACAATAAAGCTGTAGTAATTTTTACAAATTCAGAGGGCTGAAGGCTAAATCCGCCAATGAGATACCAAGAGGTTGCTCCAGAGATCTTTTGGCCAAAAAGAAACAACCCCAATAAGCTCAGGATAGAAATACCGTAAAGCAAGTAGGCCAAGTGTTCAAAAAAGTTAGAATTGATAAATAATATAAGAGGCAGAAACATTAAGGAAACTACAAACAGCCAAAATTGTTTTCCGACTGAGGTTCCCCATTCCCAAAAAGGGTTGCCTGCCTCAGTAAAACCTGTAGAATAGATGTTTACAATACCAAAGCACACCAAAAACAGATAAAGGATGAAACTCACCCAATCTACCCGAAAAATCATACTGTTATTCATTGATCGTAAAAGGTTTACCAAGAAGGGGTTTTTCATATTCAGCCTCCAGGCTTCCTTGAAGCATTCTCTCTTCAAGCCAATTTCTTTTCACATTGCCGTTTAAATATTTTTCTATCATTAAACTGGCTATGGGAGCAGCCCATCGACCTCCCCAATATCCGTTTTCAATAAAGACAGCTAGCGCGATTTTTGGATCTTCTTTTGGGGCAAATGCAATAAAAATAGAATGATCTGTAAGTTGTGTTTTTTCACCATTTAAGCGGATAAAATTTTCAACAGTCCCTGTCTTACCACACACCTCAATCCCATCTATTTTTGCGATTCGGGCAGTTCCTCTTTCAACCACTTGGTGCATTCCCTCAATAACGGTTTCAAAATGTTGCTTTTCAATTAAAGTTGTGTTTTTTGGATAGAGTAAGTCACTTTCTTCTTTAGATTGGGTTTTCCTAAAATGAGGTTTTTTGTAGTATCCTCTGTTTGCAATAATAGCAGTAAAGTTTGCCATTTGGATGGGTGTTGTAAGAATCTCACCTTGACCAATAGCATTGGAAATAATGGTAGAAGCACCCCAGCTTCCTTTCGGATACCAGCGATTATAATAATTACTACTGGGAATGAAACCTTTTTTTCCTGTTGGAAGATCGTATCCTAAATAATTCCCTAATCCAAATTTTTCTAGATGGGTTTTCCATAAATCAACACCCTCTGAAGGACTGGGTTGACTTTCTATTATACGCATAAAGGTCTTCGCAAAATAGGTGTTACAGGAGTTATAAATGCCCTTAATTAAGTCACTTTGTGTTCCTATACCACAATGACACTTCATAAAGGCACCTTTTGCGTAATAATGCCCTTGATTGCAGGTAAAAGAAGTTTCAGAGTTGATTGCATTTTCTTGGAGTCCTATAAGTCCATTGAGTATTTTAAAAGGAGAACCCGGGGAAATTTCTGATTGCAAACTACGATCAAAAAGGGGTTTTGCTAGAGTGTCGTTTACAAGTTCTTTAAAGTTTTTGGAGCGTGTCCTTCCTACCAATTCATTGGGGTCGTAATTGGGCGCTGTCACCAAAGCCAATACTTCTCCCGTTTGGGGTTCTATAGCGACAATTCCACCTCTTTTATTTTTCATCAGGGACTCTCCATATACTTGTAAGGCAGCATCAAGAGTAAGGGTAATATTTTCTGCTTTCTCTGGCGCTTTATCAAAAGCACCTTCTTCAAAGGAACCTATTATTCGATTGAAACGATCTTTTTGAAAGAGCTGAACCCCTTTTTTCCCTCGGAGTTCTTGCTCATAGTTCTTTTCTATGCCTTGTCTTCCAATCATTTCACCTAGTTCATAGTCTGTTTTCGTCTTAATTTCGTAACGATTGGTTTCACTCGTATAACCTAGAACATTTGCTCCAGCGGTAAGTTTGTAATCTCTAGCCGATTTTTTTTGGAAATAAAAACCAGGAAATTTCCACATTTTCTCCTGCAATTGTGCAACTTCCTCCATATTCAATTGTCGTAATACCACCGAAGGTAGTTTGTAGGAAAAGCTTTTGGCTTCCTTGATTTTTTGTTCTAACTCTTCTTTGCTGATATTCAAATTGGATGTTAAGGAGATCGTGTCAAAAGCCAATAGGTTTTCTGGAACAACCATAAGGTCATAAACGGGCTTATTTGCAACCCAAAGGGTACCATTTCTGTCGAAAATTAAACCTCTTGTTGAATACACTGGGCGTTCTTGAATGGCATTACTTAATGACCGTTCAGTATAGTCTGATTTGAATAACTGCAATGCTACCAATTGGAAGAGAAAAAGTAGGCAACTCCCAACAGTAAAACTTACCAAGATAAATTTACGAATCATTTAATCTTTTATAAAAACGAGAGGTCAACGCAATTAAAAGTAAGGAAAATAAAAAAGTGAACAAGCTGTATTTTACAATAAGAAAAACAGCACTCCAACTAAAAAAGACTAAACTAAAATAAATAAGATGGTGAACTCCAAGGAGTAGTGCTAAGAAAATAAGTTTATTTAAAGTTCTGTTGTCGTTTTGAAAATGAGTAGGAATCTCTGCCGTAACTCCAAAAGCATTTCGAATGAGAAAGGGTCTCAGATAGGCTACAGTGAGTGCAGAAAGGGTGTGTGCCCCTCCCGATTGACTTAAAAAATCGATTGAAAAACCAATTGAGAAGCCCAGTAATATGAAAAGCGTTTGATTGCCTTTAAAAGGATAAATTACCAAAAAAAGAAGGTATACCATAGGGTTAATGAATCCAAATAAATGCATCTTACTAAAAAGTAAAACCTGGAGTAATACCAGTACTACAAAAGAAACAAGAAGGCTCAGAGAATTTTGATTCATTTGTTGATGTCTTTGGTTAAGGTATTGATTTCATCTTGGTCTGTATGCTCAATTAGATAGACATAATACAATAGAGAGGGGTCATCAAAAAGTTCAGCACTTATAGTATAATAACCACTTGTTGCATTTCTTTCAAAAGCAGAAATTTTTCCAATGGGAATACCATAAGGAAAATAAGAAGACATACCCCCGGTTAACAAAGTGTCTCCAATAGAAAGTTGGGCATTTTGCACAACGTCTTCTATTTTAAAATCAGTTGTCTTTGTCCCTTTCCAAGAAAGAGATCCAAGAGCATTACTTTTTTTTAATCGGACATTTATTTTTAAATCTTGGTTAAGAATAGAAACAATACTTGAGTAGTGATCTGAAACAGAATTTACGATCCCTACAACACCCTGATTGGAAAGTACTGCCATTTCTTTTTTCACCCCGTCTACTGCTCCCTTGTCAATGATTATATAATTTCTTTGATTGAGGTAACTGTTGCGGATAACATTGGCTTCTTTTACTTTAAAGGGAAACCGTTTATTTGTTTTTAAAATACTGGGGTAAAGCGGAATGTTATTTGATTTTAGTTCACGCTCTTTCAATTTCATGTTTTCCGCTAGAAGCGTTTCATTTATTTTTTTTAAACGAAAGTAGTTTCCAATTGAATTACTAAAATCGTGTAGACCTTGAGAAAATAACAAACCATAGCGTTCCAAATGATTTTGATGAAATTGGCTTGAACCATTCAAAAAAAGGAAGGATACACCTAGCAAAACCAGGTAAAGAATGAGGTTTCTGTACTGTACGAGCGCATTGAGAATTCGCTGCATACCTTATTATTTTATAAGAACTGGCTTAAATCGTTCGACGTTTTTTAAAGCAATACCAGTTCCACGTACTACAGCTTGAAGCGGCTCTTCAGCAACATAAATGGGTAGGTCTGTTTTTTTTGAAAGACGTTGATCTAAACCACGTAATAAGGCACCACCCCCAGCGAGATAGATACCTGTATTGTAGATGTCTGCAGAAAGCTCTGGCGGGGTAAGCGAAAGCGCTTCCATTATGGCGTCCTCAATTCTTATGATAGACTTGTCCAATGCTTTGGCTACCTCCACATGATTGATCATTACCTGCTTGGGTTTTCCAGAAAGCAAGTCTCTCCCTTGAACAGACATTTCTTCTGGTGGATTTTCAAGCTCTTCTACTACGCTTCCAACAATTATCTTAATTTTTTCAGCAGTACGGTCACCGATGTATAGATTGTGTTTACTTCTCATATAATTGATGATGTCATTGGTAAAGACATCTCCAGCTATTTTAATGGACTTGTCACATACAATTCCTGAGAGTGCTATTACAGCGATTTCGGTTGTTCCTCCGCCTATATCAACAATCATATTTCCTTTGGGCTGCATAATATCAATACCAATACCAATGGCTGCTGCCATAGGTTCATGTATAAGATAGACTTCTTTTCCATTTACCCGTTCTGCAGATTCTTTTACAGCTCGCATTTCAACCTCGGTTATACCAGAAGGGATGCAAATGACCATTCTTAGAGAAGGAGAAAAGAAACGTCGATTTAAAGTGGGAATACTTTTGATCAAGCGATTAATCATCTGTTCAGAAGCATTAAAATCAGCAATTACACCGTCTTTAAGTGGACGAACAGTACGAATGTTTTCATGGGTTTTTCCTTGCATCATACTGGCTTCTTCGCCAATGGCAATCACCTTATCTGTTCTACGATCTATTGCAACTATGGAAGGACTGTTGACCACTACCTTGTCATTGTGAATGATAAGGGTATTCGCAGTGCCTAAATCGATTGCTATATCTTCTGAAAATAATCCCATTTTGAAAGGTTAATAAGTAAAATTAAGAATTAATGTTTAAAGTGACGTACTCCTGTTAAAACCATTCGCATTTGATTTTCATCACAATAGGCTATAGACAAATTGTCTTTGATAGAACCTCCGGGTTGAATGACTGCATTTATCCCTTCTTGATGAGCAATTTCAACGCAATCTGGAAAAGGAAAAAACGCATCGCTAGCCATTACAGCATTGTTGAGTTTGAATCCAAAACTCTTTGCTTTATTGATTGCTTGTTGTAAAGCGTCTACTCGTGAAGTCTGACCGGTACCTGAGGCAAGCAATTGTTTGTTTTTTGCCAATACGATGGTATTGGACTTGGTATGTTTACAAATTTTTGAGGCAAAGAGCAGGTCTTCAACTTCTTCTTTGCTAGGTACTTTTTTTGTCGCTGTAGTCAAATCGGCTTCTTCGTCCGTTTTGAGGTCTTTGTCTTGGACTAGGATACCGTTTAAGCAACTTCTCAAGCTCTCTTTCGGAAGTTTATTTTCCTTTTGAATCAATAAAATTCGATTCTTTTTTTCTTGAAGTAATTGGAGTGCACTTTTCTCAAAGTCAGGAGCAATCACAACTTCACAAAAGAGTGTGTGTATGGCTTCTGCAGTGTTGAGATCTATTTTTTTATTACAGATTAGAACGCCCCCAAAAGCTGAGACGGGATCGCCAGCAAGTGCGGCAGTATAAGCTTCATGTAGGGTTTCACGAACGGCAAAACCGCAAGCGTTGTTGTGTTTTAATATCCCAAATGCAGGTGGTCCATCGTAAAATTCTGACATCAAATGAACGGCTGCATCTATATCAAGCAGATTGTTGTAGGAGATTTCTTTTCCGTGTAGATGTTCCAAAAGGTCGGAAAGGGGTCCATAAAAAAAGCCTTTCTGATGAGGGTTTTCTCCATAACGGAGTTCTTTGGAATCGTTTATACTCAGTTTAAGCCTTTGTTCGTTTTCATTAAAGTGATTGAAAATTGCTGTATCGTAATGTGAAGAGGTGTGGAAGGCTTTAACAGCAAATCCTTTTCGATCTTCTAAAGAAGGAGCCCCTTTTGTTTGTTGATAGAGAGAAATGAATTTACCGTAGTCTTCTTTGTCAGAAATACAAAGAACATCTTTAAAGTTTTTGGCTGCGGCACGAATTAAAGCAATGCCACCAATATCAATTTTTTCAATTATTTCACTTTCCGTTGCATTTCCAGCCACTGTTTTTTCAAAGGGGTAGAGGTCTACAATGACTAAGTCAAAGGAAGGAATTTCATAAGTTTCTAATTCCTTTTGATCATTCTTATTTTCGGAACGGTTCAGTATCCCCCCAAAGACTTTTGGATGAAGTGTTTTGACACGTCCTCCTAAAATTGAGGGATAGCCTGTCAGGTTTTCTACTGCGTGTACTTCATGTCCCAATTCTCGAATAAAAGTTTCTGTTCCTCCAGTAGAATACAAAGCGACACCATTTTCGACCAAAAGATGAATTAAAGGTTCTAAACCGGTTTTATCAAAAACCGAAATTAAAGCGGAAGTTATTTTTTTTGTTTGCATAAGGCATTAGAGACTTAATAAGGAAGATCCGTAGGTTTCTGAAATTAGCGCACAGCAGGCTTCTAGAAGCTGTTCGTCTTCAGAAGAAAAGGGGTCTTTTTGATTGGAGTCAATATCAATTTGTCCTATGTTTTCACCTTTAAAAAACAAAGGAACTACAAGTTCGGAACGTACCGAAATACTACATGCAATGTAGTTTTCTTGCTCTTGTACATCGGGGACCATAAAATTTTGATTGGAAACAGCAACTTGACCACAAATTCCTTTGCCAAAAGGAATGGAAGTGTGTTCTGTAGGTTGTCCAGAAAAAGCCTTAAGATGGAGCGTTTTACTCTTAAAATCAGCAAAGTAAAAACCTACCCAATCGTAGTGATCGTAACGCTCTCTCAAAAGAGAACAACAGGCTTCAAGGCCCTGTTGTACAGAAGATTTTGATTCGGAAAAAAGTGCTTCGAGTTCTTTGAGAACGAGAGACTGACCAGTTTTTGATGACATCCCACAAAAGTAAGGATTATCTGCGTTAGAATCAGCAATCTTTCAGGGGATTATAGAAAATCCAAGAATAAACTTTATTTTAATTTTTTTGTAGGGATACAAGCTTTAATTTTATCTTATTATGCATTTATGATAACAAGTTTTTACATATCGGGAATGACCTGCATGGGGTGTCAAAAAACGGTTACTGAAAAAATTAATGAAATCAGTGGAATACATACTGTTTCAGTTGATTTAGAAAGTGGTAAAGCAGTCATTGATGCAGATAGAATGCTCAGTTCAGAAGAAATCTCAGAACAAATTGGATCAAAATATACGGTGCAGCAAGAAGCTTCCACAGTAGAAGGAAAAAAACCGCTCTCCAAAATAAAACAGTTGACCCCTCTCTTACTTATTTTCACCTATCTCCTAGCGGGAACATTTTTTTTAATTCACAAATTTCAATTGAGTAACGATAATGGGATGACCCTTTTTATGGGTTTGTTTTTTGTCGTATTCAGTTTTTTTAAGTTTCTTGACTTCAAAGGATTTCCAGATTCCTTTCGACGTTACGATCCCTTGGCAAAAAAAGTCCCGTTATATGCCAAGGTTTACCCTTTTATTGAAACTCTGTTGGGAATTGCTTTTTTATTGGAATGGCAATTAAGGATTGCGTTGCTTGCCACTGTAGTTGTTTTGTCAATTACTACTGTAGGGGTACTGCGTTCGCTACTTCAAAAAGCGCAAATAGAATGTGCTTGTTTGGGAACCGCTTTAAAGCTACCCATGACCGAAGCCACCCTAATTGAAAATGGAATTATGTTGGTGATGTCCTTTTATCTGTTGTTAAGCTAGTTGATTTTAATTCAGTACTTTTGCAAAATGAAAATGAAACGTTTTCTTAGTATACTCCTCGCTTCTCTCCTTTTAGGAACTCGTGTAGGATTTGCTTTAAATGTTCATTACTGTGGAGATCATATTGCAAAAGTTTCCCTAGCCTATAGTCCAGAAAATTGTGGTATGGAAAAAGGGAAGGAAACGCAAATTCCTAATGCCTTAAAATTCTCCAAAAAGTCTTGTTGTGAGGATGATGTTTTACTCTTTCAAAATCACGAACCTCAAAATAAGCATCCCGAAGTGCAACCTAAAGATGCGCCACTATTTGTTCAGGCTACAGTGCCTGTTAATAAGATAGAGAATCGTGTCTTGCCCTTTGTTTTTCAGCCCATTCACTGGATCCCACCACCAAGGCCAAACAAACTTTTTTTACTCCAACATACCTTAGTTTTTTATGATTAAGTAGTCTTTTTCTTAAAGATCAGATTCAAATACTTAACATAAAAACAAAACCTAGTGAAAATTTTTAAAATACTATTAGTAGTCCTATGTGGTTACCACTTAAATGCTCAAGAGAACCTTGAGGGAAGAGTCCTTGCCAAAGAGGGAAATGAAACCATTCCTCTTATTGGGGCAAGTATTTTTTGGATGAATACTACTACAGGAACGGTATCGGATAAAGAAGGAAAATTTTCCCTACCTTATTTAGGTCCGAAAGAACAACTTATAATTAGTTATATTGGTTATAAATCAGACACTCTTACCGTAAAAGACAATCGCCTTGTTATTCGTTTTTTAGAAGAAAGTACTGTAGGAGAGCTGGATGAGGTAACGCTTACTCAAAGGCGAAAAGCCATTCAAAAATCCTATTTAGAAGCACAGAACATTATAAATGTAAACAGTGCAGAACTTCTCAAAGCGGCTTGCTGTAATCTTTCAGAAAGTTTTGAGACCAACCCCTCAATAGATGTTAATTTTTCTGATGCACTTACCGGGACAAAACAAATTCGGATGCTTGGACTAACAAGTCCTTATCTTTTAATTTCAGAAGAAAATATACCTATGGTACGAGGTGCGTCCCAAGCTTATGGACTTTCATTTACGCCAGGCACCTGGATTGAAAGTATTCAAATTACCAAAGGAACGGGAAGTGTAGTTAACGGTTTTGAAAGTATAGCAGGACAAATCAATACCGAAATTAAAAAGCCTTTTTCCGATGTCCCCTTGTTTTTTAATTTTTTCACCTCTGCTAATGGAAGACAAGAAGCAAACCTTCAAGGCAATTGGAAAATTAATAACAAATGGAGCAGTGGACTTTTTGTTCACGGCAACCAAAGAACACAAGAAATGGATGGAAATGGAGATGCATTTCTAGATGTTCCTTTAGCCAAACAATACAACATCCTAAATCGCTGGCAGTACACCGATGCTGAGAAAGGTTGGGTTGGATTTGCTAGTATTCGTCTGATGGAAGATGATAAGCAAGTAGGAGCTGTAGGCTTTAAACCGGATCAAGATCGAGGGAAAACATCGATATGGGGAAGTGAAATTACTACAAATAGACTAGATGCTTCCTTAAAAATAGGCTATGTATTTCCAGAATTGTCCTATAGAAGTTTTGGATTTCAATCCGCTTTTAGCCACCACAATCAAGACGCTTTTTACGGTTCCAGAGGATATGCTATAGATCATCAAAGCTTCTACGCTAATTTGCTCTATAATTCAATAATTGGCAATACAAAAAACAAGTTTAAAGCTGGAATTAACTTTTCATACGATCGCTACCTAGAAACGGTTGATGCTTTTTATTTTAACCGTGGCGATAGATCATTAGGAGGGTTTTTTGAATACAGTTACGACAGTTTAGAAAATTTCTCTCTGGTTACTGGACTACGAATAGACACCCATAACCGGCTGGGTACTTTTATTACTCCTAGAGTCCACTTAAGATACCTGCCAGAGGAAAATACGATTGTAAGACTTTCTCTTGGCAGCGGAAGAAAAGCAGCAAATATTTTTGCGGAAAACCAAACTCTTTTTGGTACCAACCGTCAAATCAATATCCTTGAAAGCGGTGGTTCTATTTACGGATTAAATCCAGAGAAAGCGTGGAATTACGGACTTAGTGTTCGACAGATTTTTAATCTTTTTGGAAGAGGAGGAGACCTAACAGCAGATTATTATATTACAAATTTTGTTGACCAGGTCGTAGTAGATTGGGAGCAGGAAGGTCAGATAGCCTTTTATAATTTAGAGGGTCAAAGCCGTGCAAACAGCTTTCAATTGTCCTTGGATTACGCTCCATCAGATGCTTTGAGTTTGCGTTTTGCTTACAAGAATTACGATGTCAAAACCACTTATAATTCTGGTTTTCTACAGCGGCCACTGCAGGCACAACATCGCTTTTTTGCAAACCTAGGATGGGAGTCGGAAAGAACAAGTAAACAAGCGCAATGGCGTTGGGATTTGACGTATCACGCCTTAGGAAAACAACGCTTGGTCAGTACACAGCGAGATCCTGCAGGAAGTTATGCACCAGCTTATGGCTTGTGGAACAGTCAATTGACACATGCCTTCAGCGCAACTTTTGAATTATATGCAGGTATTGAAAACCTTGGGGATTACAAACAGTTGAATCCAATTATTGGAGCAGAGGATCCCTTCGGCGCAACTTTTGACACTGCACAAGTATACGCTCCCATTTTTGGAAGAATGCTCTATGCAGGACTGCGTTGGAATTTATAACTACATTTAACAAAAAATAACAATCACATGAAAAAATTAATGATTCTTTGTTTATTGATAATGCCACTAACCCTTAGTGCTCAGAACAATAAAAATGAAAAAGCAAATTTTGAAGTAAGTGGAAACTGCGAAATGTGTAAAAAACGTATTGAAAAAGCGGCTCTTACCGTAAAGGGAATCAAAACAGCCAATTGGGACATTCCTTCCAACATACTTTCAATAATTTACGATCAGAGAAAAGCAGGTTTACAAGAAGTCCAAACGGCTATTGCTGAGGCAGGTCACGATACGCCTTTAGTAAAAACCCCTGATGTGACTTATAATCAACTGCCAATGTGTTGCCTCTACAAGAGAACGATAGAATAATAAAAGGCTCCTGAAGGGAGCCTTTTTTACTTTTAAAAGAATGTTTCAAGATACTTTTCCACCTACATAAGCTACAACTCCAGCGGTAAGTGCAGACATTACGATATTAGTGACCATTTCTTTAAGGAAATACATCAGGTTAAAAGATCCAGTAAGCATAAAAAAATACCAACTCAAAGCGTACAATAATCCCAAAACTGCACCTACTTTAAGTCCTGAAGAAAAAGTTGTTATGTCTGCCCAACAGGTAAAAAGAACAGCAAAAATCAAAGCGTGAAACAAGCATCCCAAAGCGATAAAAATTAGGGATTCTTCCCCTGTAGTGTTTTCGGTAAATAAAATACCGTACGCGAGCCATCCCAAAAGATAATAAGTGACGAATCCCGCAAGTCCTGATAATAATATTTTTTTTGTCATAAGTAGTTAGATTTGATTGAAAGTAAGTTAGTTATTTTGAAATAACTCCAAAAAAAAACTCCCCAGAAGGGGAGTTTAGAATTGAGTGGGTCATGCCCTTTACATCATGCCTGGCATACCACCACCACCCATTGGCGGTGCTGCTGGTGCTTCTTCTTTGATGTCTATTAAGGCACATTCTGTTGTAAGAATCATTCCCGCAACAGAGGCTGCATTTTCTAAAGCAACACGTGTTACTTTTTTAGGATCGATGATTCCTTCTTTAAGCATGTCTACATAAGTACTGTCTTTAGCGTTGTATCCAAAGCTATCTGCACCTTCGGAAACCTTTGAGACAACTACAGAACCTTCACCACCAGAGTTTTCTACTATGGTTCTCAAAGGAGCTTCTACCGCTTTGCTGATGATTTGGATTCCTGTTTTCTCATCGGCATTTTCTGTTTTTAATTTATCGAGTACTTTCTTAGCGTTGAGCAAAGCAACTCCACCACCTGCAACGATCCCTTCTTCAACAGCTGCACGAGTAGCGTGGAGCGCGTCGTCTACACGATCTTTCTTTTCTTTCATTTCTACTTCAGAAGGAGCACCTACATAAAGCACTGCAACTCCACCAGAAAGCTTTGCTAAGCGCTCTTGAAGTTTTTCTTTGTCATAGTCTGAGGTTGTTGTTTCTATTTGAGACTTGATTTGACTAACACGTGCTTGAATTTCTTCACTAGCTCCACTTCCATTTACTACGGTAGTGTTGTCTTTATCTATAGTTACACGTTCTGCAGTACCAAGCATTTCAATGGTAGTATTTTCAAGAGTAAAGCCGCGCTCTTCAGAAATAACTGTACCTCCAGTTAGGATGGCTATATCTTCTAACATTGCTTTTCTACGATCACCAAAACCAGGAGCTTTTACAGCTGCAATTTTAAGTGCACCGCGAAGTTTGTTCACTACAAGTGTTGCTAAAGCCTCTCCGTCAACATCTTCTGCAATCACTAAAAGAGGCTTACCTGTCTGAGCAACGGGCTCAAGTACTGGTAACAAATCTTTCATTGTAGATATTTTCTTGTCGTAGAGTAAGATATAAGGAGATTCTAAATCAGCCTCCATTTTTTCTGAATCGGTTACAAAGTAAGGAGACAAGTAACCACGATCAAATTGCATTCCTTCTACTACATCTACATAAGTATCAGTACCTTTTGCTTCTTCAACGGTAATAACTCCTTCTTTTCCTACTTTTTCAAAAGCTTCAGTAATTAAAGCGCCAATGGTAGCGTCGTTGTTTGCTGAAATACTAGCTACTTGGTTAATTTTTTCAGAAGAATCTCCAACCGCAACAGCCTGTTTTTGTAAAGAAGCTACAATTGCCTCTACCGCCTTATCTATACCTCTTTTAAGGTCAAGAGGATTGGCTCCTGCGGCTACATTTTTTAATCCTTCTTTAACGATTGCCTGTGCTAATATGGTTGCAGTAGTTGTACCATCACCTGCAAGATCGTTTGTTTTAGAAGCAACTTCTTTAACCATTTGGGCACCCATGTTTTCTAGAGTGTCTTCCAATTCAATTTCTTTTGCTACCGTTACCCCGTCTTTTGTAACCTGTGGGGCACCAAAAGCTTTTCCAATGATTACGTTACGTCCTTTTGGACCTAAAGTCACTTTAACTGCATTTGCAAGAGCATCTACACCTCGTTTGATGCCATCTCTTGCTTCCAAATCAAATTCTATACGTTTTGCCATTTTACTATTTTTATTTTGTTAAACGATAGCGAGTATGTCGCTTTCTTTCATGATTAGGTATTCTTTTCCCTCATGTTGTAGTTCTGTTCCTGCGTATTTACCATAAAGGACGTGATCGCCTACAGCAACCGTTATAGGATTGTCTTTTGTTCCAGAACCTACGGCAACTACTGTCCCTTTTTGAGGTTTTTCTTTTGCACTATCTGGAATGATTATTCCTGAAGACGTTTTAGTTTCTGCAGCAGCAGGTTCTACTAGAACGCGATCTGCTAGAGGTTTTATGCTCATTTTACTCATGATTTAAATTTTTGAATCAAGTTTTTCAGAAATTATGCCAAATGCCAATGCACTGTCATTTTGCATAAAAAAATGTCAGCCTGTCAGTCACTTTTAGAAAAAATTAATTTTCTGTAGCTGGTATTTCAGCAGCGGGAATTTCAGGTATTTCCTCTATGGATTGATCTGGTGTTTCAGGGATAGTCTGTTGTATAGTACCGTCTTCTAGTAATTTAGAATCAGAAACAGCTTCTCCAGAGGAAATAGTTACGTTTGAGATTAAAATTAAAGCCAAAAGCAGTGTTGCTAGGATCCAGGTACTGCGATCTAAGAAATCAGAAGTTTTTTGAACGCCTCCTACCTGTTGTGTACCACCACCAAAAGAAGAAGAAAGACCACCGCCTTTTGGATTTTGTACCATAACAACCAACACGAGAAGGAAGCATACAATTATAATTAGGGCAATAAAGATGGAGAACGTACTCATTGGATCAGTCTTTCAGTTTTTTTAATCTTTTTATTTCTTTAATTTGGTCTGCAAAGAAACTATTTTTTTCTGGATATTTCAAGCCTAATATTTGATAGGCTTCTAAAGCTTTATTGTATTTTTTTTGCTTTACAAAAACCTTAGCTAAAGTTTCTGTCATCAATTCATCTGTAGAAGCCCAGCTTTTTTCACTGAGGTCTTCTTTAACATCAACTGTTTTATCAGGTACAATTCTTCCTTGTTTGGCAAGAAAAGCATCGATGAGGTCAAACTTCTTGTCTAGCTCTACTTCTGGTTCCTTCCCTTGTCGTGCTTTTAAATAACTTGCCCATTCAGAAAACAGAAGGGTTTCAGGAAGGGTTTGCGGTGGGCTAATTTTTTCATTCGTACTGCTTGCGTTTCTTTTTTCCTCTGAAGTTTTATTTTCTTCTACTTGCTGCACCTTTTCTATGGGAACTTGTAAAGGTTCTTTTTTCTGAGTGTGTTCTATAAATTCGTATAAAAGTTCCCGATCATAAGTAGCGATTGACGTATGTGAAAGTGTCTTGTCAAAGCGTTCAGGGTCCTGATGTTGTATGGCTTTTAGATAATATGCGCGAACCCATTGAAAGTTGGGGTGCTGAACGAGTATCTGTTCTAGTGCTTCCAGGTGCTCCCTATTATTAGGATCAAATTGCTCTAAAAAGGAAAATAAGGATTGTGCGTTATCTACTACCATTTCGCAAGGGTGTCATTAAAAATATCCTGAGTAATCCGATCAAAAATTTCCTTATGGGCAGCATCAATAACATCATATACCTGTAATTCTGCTGGGAAGTCGTAAAAAAACGAATAACTTTTATTGAAGTTATCTTCTTCTTTTTTGATGTTGTAAAAACGAAGAGTAACCGCCATTTTGAGGCGGTTTTGTGCTGCAGTTATTTTTGCTGTGGCAGACATAGGTGTCACACTGTATTCTGTGATTTCTCCTTCGTATATCAATTGTCCATCTTGACTGACTAGGTTTAAATTGGTCTGATTCATTATGAGGTCTTGCAGCGCATTAGTAAAATCATTGTCTAGTCCAGGCTCAACTGTAGATCCAGGCCTGTTACCTGCTTGGTTTTCAAAAAAATTAACCTGGAAAGTTGTGACTCCTGGAGGTATTGAAGCCCCAGTGAACGAATAGATACCGCAACCCTCTACTACGGCAATAAGTATTAAAAAACGCCCAAAGAAAATTAGTCTATTCCAAGTCATTTAGGTCAAATTGTTTGATTTTTCTGTAAAGGGTTCGCTCGGATATCCCCAACTCCTGTGCAGCTAATTTACGTTTTCCTTTGCTACGGACGAGCGCTTGTTTGATCATTTCCAATTCTTTTTCGTGAAGGGAGAGTGTTTCTTCCTCTTCTATAGTTTCAGCATAAGAATATTTATCTTCAGTAGGAATTTTTGATATCTGGGGTGTTTCAGCAGGAAGTGCTGTTACAGATTCTAAGGGGTGATCGTCAGAAGAAACGCTTGTTTCTTTACCGTATAACTTTTCAAAGAGATTTTGATTTTGTTCATTAAGCTCATCTTCTGTTCCATTTTTGATAAGGTCTAGAGTGAGTTTTTTGAGATCATTCAGGTCACTTTTCATATCAAAAAGAACCTTGTATAGGATTTCACGCTCCGAAGCAAAATCACTTTTACCTTCCTTTTTATCAATTAAGGCAGGAAGTTGGGATTCTCGATCGGGAAGATATCCGCGCAGACGTGCTGCATTGATGTCTCTGTCATGCTCCAATACCGAAATTTGTTCTGCAACATTTCGCAGCTGTCTGATGTTACCACTCCAACGGTAATCCTTTAACAAAGCTTGGGCGTGATCGTCTAGCTTAATTGGAGGCATATGGTATTTTTGTGCAAAATCTGCAGCAAACTTTCTGAATAAAAGAATAATGTCTTCTTTACGTTCTCGCAGAGGTGGGAGTGCAATTTCTACTGTACTGAGACGGTAGTATAGATCTTCTCTAAATTTTTCCTTGGCGATGGCATCCATCATATTGACATTTGTCGCTGCAACGATCCTCACATTGGTGTTTTGAACTTTCGAAGACCCTACCTTAATAAATTCTCCACTTTCTAATACGCGTAGTAAACGGACTTGGGTTTGAAGAGGTAGTTCGCCCACTTCATCCAAAAAAATTGTTCCGCCATCTGCCACTTCAAAATAACCTGCACGCGTTTGTGTAGCTCCAGTAAAAGCACCCTTTTCGTGCCCAAACAGTTCACTGTCTATCGTGCCTTCTGGAATGGCTCCACAGTTTACTGCGATGTATTTGTTGTGTTTTCTATGAGAGTATTGGTGAATGATTTTCGGTATACTCTCCTTTCCAACACCACTTTCTCCAATCACCAAAACAGAGATATCCGTATTGGAAACACGAAGACTTTTTTCTAAGGCTCGGTTCAGCCCCAGATTGTTTCCAATTATTCCAAAACGTTGTTTTACACTTTGTAAAGAATCCATAATTAAATGCGGTTAGAAAGTTCAACAGCTTTTCCCATCAATGTCGCTGAGGTACAACTTGTTATGTTTACTTCTACAAAATCACCTACCTGATAGTTTTCTTTTGGAAAAACTACTACGGTATTTTGGGTTGTTCTACCACTCCAGTGGTCTTCGGAACGTTTTGAAGCTTTTTCGATCAATACACAAACGGTTTGACCTATAAACTGTTCCGTACGGTATAGGCTATGTTCTTGTTGTTTTTGAATGATTTCGTTTAAACGTTTTTTCTTTATTTCTTCTGGGACATCATCTTCAATTTTTCTTGCAGCTAATGTACCGGGACGCTCAGAATAAGCAAACATAAAACCAAAGTCATACTTTACATAGTCCATTAAATCTAGCGTATCTTGATGATCTTGTTCCGTTTCCGAGGGGAAGCCTGCTATAAGGTCATGAGAGATACCACAATTTGGAATAATTTCTCGAATGGAATCAATCAATCTAAAATACTCTTCTCTCGTATGCTGGCGGTTCATTTTTTTTAGAACTGCATTGCTTCCAGACTGTACAGGCAGGTGAATGTATTTACAAATGTTGTCGTATTTTGCCATAACCTTGAGCACATCTAGTGACATGTCTTGTGGGTTGGAAGTAGAAAAACGAATACGGATTTTTGGATGGGCCTCAGCAACTAAACTTAATAGTGCGTCAAATCGTAAAGCCGTTTTTTGCTGAAGGGGGGTTGCTTTATCAAAGTCCTTTTTTAAACCACCACCGTACCATAGGTAGCTGTCGACATTTTGTCCTAGTAGCGTGATTTCTTTATATCCTTTTGAGGCTAGATCTGCAGCTTCCTCTAATATGCTTTTTGGATCGCGACTCCGTTCTCTACCTCGTGTAAAGGGTACCACACAAAAAGTACACATATTGTCACAACCGCGGGTGATTGAAATAAAAGCAGAAACCCCATTGGTGTTAAGCCGAACCGGAGCAATGTCACCATAGGTTTCCTCTTTCGACAGAAGCACATTAACAGCTTCTTTTTCATTGGCGACTTCTACTAATAGATTAGGAAGGTCTTTGTAGGCATCCGGTCCAACAACAAGGTCTACAATTTTTTCTTCTTCTAAGAATTTGTGTTTCAGACGCTCTGCCATACAGCCCAAAACACCAACAGTCATCTCAGAGTTATTCTTTTTTTGGGATTGGAAAAACTCAAGTCTTTTACGAACAGTTTGTTCAGCCTTTTCTCTAATCGAGCAGGTATTCACTAAAACTAAAGTGGCTTGATCTAGCTTTTCAGTTATGGTATATCCTTCTTTCGTCAGTATAGAAGCAACTACCTCACTGTCTGCAAAATTCATTTGACAACCGTAGCTTTCTATATATGCTTTCTTGATGGAAGCTTTTCCATTAGAAGAAGAAATTAATGTCCCGTTGTGTTCTTTGGGATTTTTTTCTAAAAGGGGTGTTTCTTTTATAGCCATAACAAATATGAGAAGTACATCACTTCAATTTGTTTGCAAAATTACAAAAAACACTTCGATATTGCCATTTTGTCAGTCTATTTCCGTAAAGAAAAAGTAACCGATAAATGGAAAATAACCTAATACAAAAGTTTAGTGAGGAAGTTTGTTCATAAGCATTCCATATACCCAAGTTCCAATTACTGCAAAAACAAGAACAACAATAATAGGTAAAAAGCCGGCTCCCAATAAAGTAAATATCGGACCTGGACAAGCACCTGATAGCCCCCAGCCTAATCCAAAGATAGTCCCTCCAAGGCTATAGCGGTAAAAACTTTTAGCTTTGTCTGGAATTACAATGGTTTCTCCAAAAGCAGATTTTATTTTATACCGCTTGATTAGTTGTGTCATAACTACTCCTATAGCCAACGCGGAACCAATGATTCCATACATGTGAAAGGAGTTAAATTGGAACATTTCATAAATTCGAAACCAAGAGGCGGCTTCGGATTTAAACATTACGATTCCGAAAAGAATTCCGATAAAAAGAAAAATAATTTGTCTCATGGTATTAAAGTATAATAGGGAGTAAAAAATGATTCATGATTAGCCCTCCAATAAAAAATCCAATAACGGCGTACAGGGATACTAATTGCAAGTTGCTCAGACCCGAAATAGCATGTCCTGAGGTACAACCACCTGCATAGCGGGCGCCAAAACCTACTAAAAAGCCTCCAAGCGCTAGAGAAGCAACTATTTTTGGCTTTAGTAAAGAGTCTAATCCAAAGAGCTCTTCGGGAAGATAAGCTTTCCCTGCGCTTTTTATATTGAGCTGGTGCAGTTGTGCTACAGTGTCTTCATTGAGTAGGACAGCTGTTTCTGTGGACAAAAAATGCATTGCAATCCATCCACCAATTATAGCACCCACGGCCACGAACAAATTCCATTGTTGTGTTTTCCAATCGAATTTAAAAAAATCAGAGTTTCTGCCAGCCCCACACAAGGTGCACAGGGTTCTTAAATTGGATGACATTCCAAAACTCTTTCCAAAAAACAAGAGAAGAAAAAGTATGAGTGCAATCATTGGCCCGCCTACATACCAGGGCCAGGGTTTAAAAATCCATTCCATAGTTCTAGTTATAAATTTAGTTTACAAGGTTGAAGGACAGACATAATCGGATACTTTCATGCCACTTTCCTTAATAGCACTAAAGCCTCCTTTGACATCAATTAAATTGTGAATCCCTCTACTTTTTAAGATAGATGCTGCGATCATACTTCTGTACCCTCCTGCACAATGTATGTAAAATGGAGTTTTTGAAGGAAACTCATTCATATGCTCATTGATAAAGTCCAAAGGGGTACTTTTTGCATCAAGTAGGTGTTCTGAAAGATATTCACCTGGTTTACGAACATCAAAAACACTTAAGGGTTCTTTACCTTCAAGATTTTTGAGTGAAGAAGCTTCGACACCCTCAACACTGTCAGTAGTTTTGCCTTCTTTTTCCCATGAGGCAATGCCCCCTTTTAGGTATCCTAGGGTATTGTCAAAACCTACTCGTGCCAAACGTGTTACCGTTTCCTCTTCTCTTCCTTCTGGAGTAACCAGTAGGATGGGTTGTTTCACATCGCCAATCATGGCTCCTACCCATGGAGCAAAACCACCATCTATCCCTATAAATATGGATTGTGGGATATGACTTTTTGCAAAATCATCTTGGTGGCGCACATCTAGAATGAGCGCTCCGCTTTGGTTGGCTAATTCTTCAAAGGCAGAGGGTGTTAGAGGAGTGGTCCCCGATTCCAATACCGTATCAATATCTTCATAACCTTCCTTGTTCATTTTGACATTCAAAGGAAAGTATTGAGGAGGGGGGAGTAATCCATCCGTTACCTCTTTAATAAACTCTTCTTTTGTCATGTCTGCACGAAGGGCATAATTGGTTTTTTTCTGTTCGCCAATCGTTCCAACGGTTTCCTTACTTAGGTTTTTTCCACAGGCTGAACCAGCACCGTGTGCGGGATAGACTAAAACATCATCTGCCAAGGGCATGATTTTTTTTCTCAAACTTTCGTATAAGATTCCAGCTAGGTCTTCTTGCGTCATACTCGCCGCTTTTTGAGCCAAATCGGGTCGACCTACATCACCTAAAAAAAGAGTGTCACCGCTAAAAATAGCAATGTCTTTATTGGATGCATCTCGAAGTAAATAGGTAGTGCTTTCCATTGTGTGCCCAGGAGTATGTAGCACGGTAAGGGTAAGAGCACCTATTTTAAATTCCTGTTGGTCTTTCGCAATAAGGGCATCAAAACCTGTTTTTGCATTTGGACCGTAGACTATTGTTGCTCCTGTCTCTTTTGCTAGGGTAACATGACCACTTACAAAGTCTGCATGAAAATGTGTTTCAAAAATATATTTGATTTTTGATTGATTCTTTTTGGCTTTTTCAATGTAAGGTTTTACTTCACGAAGGGGGTCAATGATAGCCGCTTCACCCTGACTTTCGATAAAGTAAGCTCCCTGTGAAAGACATCCGGTATAAATTTGTTCAATATTCATTTTAAAATCTAGTTTTTAATTAACGATTGCTTTGTCTACTTAATTTCTTTTGTAATGCTGTTTTTTTACAAACCCCGTCAAAACTATCTGTTGCGTCACCAGAGGTGATAAAGAGGTTTTCTTTTTTTATGACTTTAATCAGCTTGCTTTTTATAATCAAATCACGGGCAGGACCTATTGCTCCTACTACCATAACTCGTATTCCGTTTTGCTGCAATTTTTTTACAACATCAATAAGTTGTTCCGTCGCGGTACTGTCTATATAATTAATTGCTCTTGCGTTTATAACAAAACCTTTAACTTTTCCTTTATTTTTTCCCACAGCATCAAAAACAAGTTTTTTAAAATACTGAATATTGCCGAAAAAAAGTTGTGCATCAAAACGCAAAATGATCAAATCTTCTCTGATTACAACTTCATCTGGAAAACGTTCTATGTTTTTGAAATAGTTGGTTGTTCCAATTCTCCCTAAAAAGGCATGATGTGGCTTGGAAGTTCGGTAAACCAGCAGCAATAATGAAAATAGTATTCCGAAAAGTATGCCTTGTGTTATTCCAACAAATAAGGTGAGTAAAAAGGTAAGAAGGAGAACCAAAAACTCGTCTTTTCTGCTCTTGTATAAACGAGCTGCGTAATTGAAATCTAAAAGGTTTACCACGGCAACAATAATGATTGCACCCAAAACGGCTTTTGGCAGAAAATAGAACCAATGGGTAAAGAACGCCAAAATCACAGCGACGACAAGTGCGCTTGTGAGTGCTGCAACTCCTGTTTTTGCTCCTGCTTGGTCATTAACTGCAGTTCTGGAAAACCCACCTGTTGTAGGATAGGATTGAAATAAAGAGCCAATTATATTAGAAGCTCCCAGGGCAATGAGTTCTTGATTGGGGTTGACTTCATAATTTTTATGTTTTTCCTGTACCGCTTTTGCAACGGAGATGGCTTCCATGTATGCTACTAGGGCTATAGTTAGTGCGATAGGCAATAAGGTCTGGACAGTCTCCCAGTCTAAGTTAGGGAGTGTAAATGAGGGCATACCACTGGGAATATTTCCTACAACAGCAACTCCAGCCTTGTCCTGCTGGCCAAAATATACCCATAGAATTCCAATAATTACTGCTATCAAAGCTGAAGGGATTTTAGAATTCCACCTCTTTATGGTTGTAATAAGTATAATACTTGCCACCCCGATCAACAAGGTTGGTAAATGAACGACTGTCTCGCTCTCTAGTATTGAGCGAATGAAAACATGGAGCTTATTGCTCTGGGCCAGCGGAACCCCCAAAAGATGTTTTAACTGACTCAGTCCGATTATGATTGCAGCAGCAGAGGTAAACCCACTAATGACAGGCTTTGAAAGGAAAGAAACGATAAATCCCATTCGAAAAAGACCTAAAAGGAATTGAATACCTCCCATAATTAAAGCTAAAGCGATGGCTAGTTGGATGTATTGACTTGGTGAAACTAAGCTTAGTGCTCCAAGCCCTGCAGCTACCAAAAGCGAGTCCATAGCTACCGGCCCTACAGCTAATTGTCTGGAAGTTCCCAAAACGGCGTAAACTATTTGAGGTGTTAGAGCAGCATACAATCCGTAAATAGGAGGTAATCCTGCGATCAAAGCATAGGCCATTCCCTGAGGTATAAGCAATACAGCAACGGTGATTCCTGCAAGCAAATCGTTTTTGAGGTATTCAGACTTGTACTCTGATATCCAACCTAGTATGGGGAAATAGTTTTTCAGCTCGTTTAAATTTTGTTCAAAAATAGGGTACTTATCTTGATTCGATGTAACATAAGTTACAGGAGATTTGCTTCGCTGAGCGTGATCGTATTTCTTCCAAGACGGAGTACACCTTCATTTTCCAATTGTTTCAATAATCTCGATATAACAACACGAGAGGAATTTAAATCATTTGCTATTTCAAGATGTGTAACCTCTAAAACAGTATTATCAGTGACTTTTGCTTTTTCGGTTAAATAATTCATTAATCGTTCGTCTAATTTTAAAAAGGTCAAAGCATCTACCGCTTTCAAAAGCTCTGAAAGACGGGTGTTGAAGTTATTAAAGACAAAGGAGCGCCAGCTCTTGTATTTGGCAAGCCAGGGGTCCATGTAGTTCACCGGAATTAATATGAGACGAACATCTGACTCGCAAAGGGCTCTGATTTCACTTTTTGTTTGTCCTAGACAACAATTTAATGTCATTGCACAGGTATTGCCAAATTCAACGAAATACAAAAGCAATTCATCTCCAGATTCATCTTCTCGTACGATTTTGATGACACCATCAAGAATAAGTGGGATGTGCTGGATTGATTCTCCTATATCGATCATGAGCTCTCCTTTTTCCACATTTTTGACGACCCCCACTCGATTCATTTCCTCAAGTAACTGAGGCTCAAAAAGACTTTCTACAGGCGACAAATCAACCTTCTTCATGACAATTAAGTTTGGATTAAAGGAAATTGAAATTACAAGATATAAAAGAATATTTTGCTATTTGGTTGCTCTAAAATTTTATAGTTCCAAAAAAACTTACCTACTTTTGTCAGCAAAATTACCCATCTCATGGCTAAAAATTTAGTAATCGTAGAGTCACCTGCTAAAGCAAAAACCATTGAAAAGTTTTTGGGAAAGGACTATAAAGTTGCCTCTAGTTTTGGCCATATTGCAGACCTACCTTCCAAGGAATTAGGTGTTAATGTGACTGGAGATTTTTCTGCGAAATACATAGTAAGTAGCGACAAAAAGAAATTAGTCTCAGAACTAAAAGGACTGGCAAAAAAAGCTGAAACTATTTGGCTAGCTAGTGATGAAGATCGGGAAGGAGAAGCTATTGCATGGCACCTTGCAAACACACTCAATCTTACTTCAGCTAATTCTAAGCGAATTGTTTTTTCTGAAATCACCAAAAATGCCATTTTAAAAGCTATAGAAAAACCGAGAACTATAGATTACAATTTGGTAAATGCACAACAAGCGAGGAGAATACTTGATCGTCTTGTGGGCTATGAACTTTCGCCAGTATTGTGGAGAAAGGTAAAGGGGGGACTTTCTGCTGGGAGAGTCCAATCGGTTGCTGTAAGAATACTCGTAGAAAGAGAAAGAGAAATCAGAAACTTTATCCCCGAGAGGAGTTTTAAAACTCAAGCACTATTTAAGACAAATAATCAAAAACCAATTCCCACGCAGCTTCAAAAGGTTTTTACCTCAGAAGCAGAAACACAAGATTTTCTCCAGAAAAACACCTCCGCTCAGTTTAAGGTTAAGGAGATTAAAACCCGACCTGCAAAAAAGAGTCCTGCTCCTCCTTTTACTACATCAACACTTCAACAAGAAGCCTCACGAAAACTCTTTTTTTCGGTAAGCAAAACAATGACTATTGCCCAGCGATTGTACGAAAGTGGATACATAACCTATATGCGTACAGACAGTGTCAACCTTTCGGAGGAAGCGCTTGAAAAAATCAATGCACAAATAACATCTTCCTACGGAAAAGACTATGTGCAAAACAGAAAATTTAAAACAAAAAATAAAGGTGCTCAAGAGGCACATGAGGCAATACGGCCTACTAATTTTGAAAAGAAAGAGTTAAATATTGATTATGACCAGGCGAGGCTTTACGATTTAATTTGGAGAAGAACAGTCGCTTCACAAATGCGAGACGCTGCTCTAGAACGCACCCAAATAGCTGTTGAGGCTAGTACACATTCTTATGAATTTATAGCCAAAGGAGAGGTCATAACATTTGATGGGTTTTTAAAGCTTTATTTAGAAGGGGTAGACGATGAGGTGGACGAAGATAATACGATGTTGCCCAAGGTAGAAGTTGGAGCTACCTTAGACTTAAATAAAATGATTAGTACCGAACGATTTTCTCGTCCTCCATACCGATACACCGAAGCCTCTTTGGTAAAAAAAATGGAGGAATTGGGAATAGGAAGACCCTCTACTTATGCTCCTACTATTACCACTATTCAAAACAGAAACTATGTAGAGAAAGGATCCTCAGAAGGAACTGAGCGAGAATATCAGCAATTGACATTAGAGGGAGGGAGTGTAAGAACTGGAAAACAAACAGAGCGGATCGGTGCTGACAAAGGTAAATTACTCCCTACTGATATAGGAATGATTGTCAATGATTTTTTAGTTGAAAATTTTAAAAACATACTCGATTACAATTTTACTGCTGAGGTAGAGCAAAACTTTGATGATATTGCTAGTGGGAATAAAGACTGGACCCAAATGTTAAAGATTTTTTACGATCAATTTCATTCTACAGTAGAACATGTAAAAGAAAATGCTCAGAGAGAATCTGGAGAACGTGTGTTGGGAGTAGATCCAGGATCTGGAAGGCCTGTGAAAGTACGATTGGGTAAATTTGGACCCATCGCTCAAATTGGAGATCCAGAAGAAACAGAAAAACCCATTTTTGCAAGTTTAGCACCTAATCAGCAGTTGGAAAGTGTCACTTTTGAAGAAGTCTTAGCGCTTTTTGAGATGCCTAAAACATTAGGAACTTTTCAGGAAGATGAGGTGGTTGTCAACAACGGTAGATTTGGCCCCTACATAAAGCACAAAGGAGTTTTTGTTTCGCTTCCTAAGGGTATGCTAGCAACGGAAGTTGATTTGGAGAGCGCTAAAGCACTTATTACTGAAAAGCAAAAGGCAGATGCTCCTATCTTTACCTATAATCAATTGCCCGTTACCAAAGGGGTGGGTCGATTTGGTCCTTATCTTAAATGGAGTGGACTTTTCATAAATGTCAACAAAAAATACGATTTCGATAATCTTACAGATCAGGATATTATCACTTTAATTGAAGAAAAAGTTCAAAAGGAAAAAGAGAAAATAGTTCAAGATTGGAGTGAGGCTGGAATCCGTATTGAAAAAGCCCGATGGGGGAGGCATCATATCATAAGGGGAAAGCAAAAAATAGAAATCGGTAAAGAAATAGATGCGGCCAAGCTCACCTTGACAGAGGCAGAAACTTATCTAGGAAAAACTTCAAAGAAAACGACAAAGAAATCTGTTAAGAAAAAATGAGTTTAGAACTTTTGCGTCCTGTTGAAGAAGAATCTTTACTCGGACTTGCTCTGTTGCCCAAACAAGTTCTAGGAAAAAACATTGCTATTCATACAACTTCTTTGGGCCTGCCAGAGCTTAAGGGCTTACACGTAGCCCTGATCGGCCTTAGTGAATACCGCAATAGTTTTTTCCCAAACATTCAGTACGACCTTGCACGATTCAGAAAAGCGTTTTACGAATTGTTTCCAGGAAATTGGAATGTAAAAATCGCTGACCTTGGAGACTTACCCAATGGCTCGAAAGTAGAGGACACCTATTTTGCTGTAAAAGAAATAGGATATCACTTAAAACAAATGAATATCATCCCTATTTTTATAGGAGGTAGTCATGATTTGATTTATCCCATGTACCAAGTTTTTCAAGAATTTAAACAGTTGGTTAACGTGGTTGCTGTAGATCGTTCCTTTGATTTTTCACAGGAAGATGAACTGATCTCTGGAAGGTCCTACATGAGTAAAATTATCATGGAAAAACCCAATGTATTAAACAATTATACCAATCTAGGTCACCAGAGTTATTATTGTGCTGTAGAGGAAAAGGACTTAATGGACAAGCTGTATTTTGATGGGGTTCGATTGGGACAACTACTGGATGACTTGCGTCTCGCTGAGCCTGTTTTACGGGATGCTGATATTGTTGGTTTTGACATGAAGTGCCTGTCTTGGGAAGCGCTAGCAGACCCCCTTAAAGGTCAACCAAACGGTATCGATTCTAGATCTATTTGTGGGCTAAGCCGCTACGCTGGTATAAGTGATCGGGTGAGCTTCTTAGGTTTATTTGAAATAAATGCAACCCCAGTAATGGATCAACTCTTGGCACAAATTGTATGGTATTTTATTGAAGGTGTACATTATCGTTTTGATGAAAATCCAATAAATACAAAAGAAGGCTTTATCAAATACAGTGTTGCCCTTTCTAATCAAACCATGGTTTTTTATAAAAGTGAAAAGAGTAATCGATGGTGGATGGAGATTACAAATGATTCCCATTTAGATAATAAATTAAAAACAAGTTCGTTATTAGCATGCACCGAACAAGATTATGAGTTCGCATCACGCGATATAATTCCAGAAAGATGGTATAATGCCATCCGAAGATTGCTTTGATCTTTTAAGGTGAAAAATTATATATTGAAGATTAAAAAAGTGTAATTGTTAAAGAATTTTACACTTTTAGTAAAAAAATAACTAGTTTTATATGATATTAAAGCATCAAACTAGTTTTAATAAAATATTAATGAAAAGACTTTTAGTTGCATTAGCTCTGAGCCTTGTAATTGTTTCTTGTGGAAATAAAAACAGAGGAGAACTTATAGGGGTAAAACAAAAAAAGTGGTTCGGGGAAAAACCCTATGGGATGGTTCTAGTAGAAGGTGGCGCCTATATAATGGGAAAGTCTGATGAAGACATTGCTCAGCTTCAAAATGCACCTGCCAGAACCGTTACTGTTCCTTCCTTTTATATGGATGAAACAGAAATTACTAATAGTGAGTATCGACAGTTTGTTTACTGGGTCAAGGATTCTATAGCTCTTGCTATGCTAGCAAGAAAGGCAGATGAATTAGAACTTGGAGAGGATGACAGAGACGGTATAGGAGAATTTGCTTTTAAAGATGCAGATACGACGAAGCTCAGTGAATTCCAAAAGTATATGCGGGAGAACTATTACGATGTTTCCGAAGACTTATATGCAGGACGTGCTCTTAATTGGAATGCAGACCTAACCTGGGATACAGAAGATTATAAAGACAGGAACTATGCTGAGGTGATGGATTCACTTTACCTACCTCCTGAGCAGTGGTACAATGGAGAAATAAAACTTGACGTCTCGAAAATCGTATATGCATACACTTGGTTCGATGCAGAGGCAGCTGCAGCAGAATCTAAACGTACCCGTAAACAATTTATAGATCGCACGCCTTTTATCAAAAAAGAGGAAATTCAGATTTATCCAGATACAACGGTATGGATTAAGGATTTTACCTATTCCTATAATGAACCAATGCACAACGATTATTTTTCTCATCCTGCCTATCAAGACTATCCTGTGGTTGGAGTTTCTTGGACCCAAGCTGTTGCCTTTTGTAACTGGAGAACAAATTATAAAAATGGTTATCAGAGAGATAAAGGAAAACCTAGTGTAAGTCGTTTTAGACTCCCTAGCGAAGCGGAATGGGAATACGCAGCAAGAGGAGGAATACCTTCGGGAACTTATCCTTGGGGATCGCCCTATTTGCTTAACGACAGAGCTTGCTTTTTAGCAAACTTTAAACCATTAAGAGGAGATTATGCCGTAGATCAAGCGGTCTACACCGTAGAGGCAAAATCCTATCTTCCAAATGACTACAATTTATACAATATGGCTGGAAACGTAGCTGAATGGACCATTTCATCCTACGATCCGGGTTCTTATGAATATGTTTCTTCTTTAAATCCAAATATTTCTTTTGAAACAGAAAAACGAAAAGTGGTTCGAGGAGGTTCATGGAAAGACGTTGCATACTACCTACGTGTGAGTTCCAGAGATTATGAATATTCGGATACCGCACGAAGCTATATTGGATTTAGAACCGTACAGGATTATCTCGGATCTCAAAAAGTAAAAATCAAATAAATTTGTAACATAAAATATTACATCTAAATCAACCAAAAACTAGAAACAATGACAGATAAAGCATTAAACAAAAGGCTTCGTAGCAAAGTAGCAATGCACATGCTCTTTGGACTTGGAGGTGCTGTTGTAATTATTGGGGCACTATTTAAAATTCTTCACTTAGAAATTGGACCTATTACAGGGGGGTTAGTCCTTGGTTTAGGACTGGGAACAGAGGCCTTGATATTTACAGTTTCAGCTTTGAATACAGGAGAAATCAAAGAAGAACATCAAGATTTTGTAAAAAAATTAAAAGGAGATTCAACCGCTAGCGGAAGAGCTTCAGGAGGAGAACAAGGACTTTCGTCTAAAATTGATGCGTTGATGGCAGAAGCTAAATTGGATGTCAATTTGATGAATTCCTTAGCAAAAAGTATCAAAGACCTAGAAGATTCTGCAAAAGCTCTTGGTCCTGCTTCACAAGCCGTAGCTGCTTCTGAAAGTTACTCTAAAGAACTAAGTAATGCCGCAACTCAGCTTGAAGAGCTAAATGCGAATTATAAAAAACAAATTGCTGTCAATCAAAATGCAGAAGAACTCAAACAGCAAATGGAGAATTTGTCTGCAAATCTTGCTGCACTTAATAACGTTTACAATGGCATGCTAGAAGCCATGAACAAAAAATAAAGTAAAATGGCAGGAGCTAAAGAAACCCCCAGACAAAAACTGATCAGTCTCATGTACTTGGTGTTTATCACCATGCTTGCACTAAATGTGTCTAAAGAAGTATTGGATGGGTTTGGTCAGATGTTTGAAAAAATAACTGATGCAAATGAACGCGTAGCTGTCAGTAACAAAGCCCTTCTGGAAAACATTATTGTCAATGCTGAAGAAAAAGGAGGGAAATGGATTACACACAAAAGTACAGCTGAGCAAATCAAGCAAAAGTCAGATGATTTTTACAACGCCATTGAAGACCTGAAAAGAACTATTACTGAAAAGCAAAGAGAGAAAGACCCAGAACTTAAGGAATTTGCCCAAATGGATAAGGGTGAAGCTCTTGATGTAATCTGGTTTAAAGAAGGGTCAGATCAAGCAAAAAGAGAGTTTATAGAAACGATCCAAGACTATAAAATGCATGTAATTCAAGTTTTTGGTAGTCGATATCCAGAGTCTATTGAAATGGTTGAAGCTCGATTTTTTACGGGAGATGAAAACAGCAATATTCAAAATAGGGACCAAATGGATGAACCCTGGCTTGATGCAAACTTCAAAGGATTTCCTTTAATTTCCTCTCTGGCAAAGTTGACCATGATGCAAAACGACATCCGACAAACTGAAAATGATGTGTACACCACTTTAATGGGGAAAGAGTTGAAGATGTCTTCCAAAGTAAACCAAATGAACTACACGAGTCTTTTGGTTACAGAAAAAGGCGCCTATTACCCAGGAGAACAGTTTAACGGAAGCGTTATTTTAGGCAGAAAAGGAGGCGCACAAAATCCAAATGGTGTTGATCTTAAAATTGATGGAATAGCCCTCACAGAGGAAGATTATGAGTTGATTCCAGGAGGTATTCGACTAAACGTAAATTCTGGAAATCCTGGAGACCACACCATAGAGGGAGATTTAGTCTTCTTAAATGAAGGTGAAGAGTCCAGAATTAAGGTAAATCAAACGTATACCGTAATTTCTAAGCCTAATTCCGCTGTAATTTCAGCAGATAAAATGAATGTGGTCTATCGCGGTGTTCAAAATCCAATTACAATTTCAATACCGGGTATTCAAGACAGTAAAATTACTGCTAGTGCACCAGGACTAAAGCGAGTGAGAGGGAGTAAATACAATTTATTTCCAGGAACAGGACGGGAAGTAAAAATCAATGTCTCTGGTACACTCCCAGATGGCAATCGTGTTTCTTCTGTCTCTACGTTTAGAATTAAGGATATACCAAAGCCAGCAGGATATTTTAGAGGACAATCGGGTTCTTTTACTATCCCTAAATCCAGTTTAGAACGCGGTACCGTAGAAGCACGACTTGAAGACTTTGATTTTGATTTACCCTTAGAGACTAAATCCTTTCGATTTAGAGCTCCCGGTCAGCCCAGTATGGTAATCAATGGAAATCGATTGGACTCCAAAGCTATTCAAATGCTGAGTAGAATCAAAAATGGGCAAACGGTTATCATCTCAGATATTGAAGTAATTATTCCTTCAAATCCGAGTTATAAATTAAAACAGACATCTCCAATATCTATCACAATCAACTAATCTGATTTCACATGAAAAAATCGATATTTTTTGTTTTAATCATCTCATTATTAGCCTTTAACCTAGGTTTTGGACAAGCCAATTTGTTAAATGCAAGAGTTCCACAAGAAGTGGGAATAAATGATGAGTTGGCCAATGCGGTAATGACAAAACCTATCGCTTATGGTTATGTTGACGATCGAGATGTGTTGTGGCAAAAAACGATTTGGGAGATCATTGATTTAGATGAACGCATCAACTTCCCCTACTATTATCCAACAATCAATAACGGGAATTTATCCAATAACAGAAAATCACTATTCAGAGTGCTGATGGATGGTATAAGTAACGGAGAAATTACGGAAATCTATGCAACTGATTATTTCAATGAAAAGCTAACAGAAGAGGATCTTGCAGAAGTATTAGAGTTGAGAAGACTTTCTCCTGAAGGGATATCAAAACAGAACGCAGGTGAAACAGTAACGGAAGACGATTACGATATCTATAAGATAGAATCAGACAAAGTAGTTCAATACCGCATCAAAGGAACATGGTATTTTAATAAGCGTCTCGGTGAAATGAAATACAGGCTTTTAGGTGTCGCTCCAGTAGCTCCTGATGTCTCTACCCTTAGCCAAGGACCAGAAGCAATGGCAAATGCACTAGTGCCTTTATTTTGGATTTGGTTCCCTGATGCAAGAGAAACCTTAAATAAACACATGGTTTTTAATACCAGAAATTCGTCTCAACCCGTTAGCTATGATATGATGCTGAACGCAAGAAGGTTTAATGCAGTGATCTACAAAGAAGAAAACGTATACGAAGATCGAGAAGTGAAAGAATACATCTACGAAGATGCTTTGCGCCAACTTCTTGAGTCCGAACGCATCAAATCGACAATTAGGGATTTTGAACAAGACATGTGGAACAACTAAGCTGAAATACACAATAAGAGTAAGCGCTATTGGAAACAATAGCGCTTTTTTTATACTATTTTTGTTGCAATGATACACTCCCTCATCGTCGGTTATGGACTAGCTGGATTTCACTACTCCAGAGTACTTCAAAAGCAGTATAAAGACTTTGTGGTTTTTTCCGATCAAAGACCAGGAGCTAGTAGTAATGCAGGAGGGGTATTTAATCCTACTATATTAAAGAGATTTACTTTGGCTTGGAATGCTCTTGAATTCTTTGAGTATGCACAACTTTGCTATCTAGACTTTGAAAAAGAATTTGGGACATCTATTTTTGATAAACAACCCATAATCTATTCTTTTAGCGATGTTGCAGACCAAAATAATTGGGTCGTTGCAGCACATACTCAGGGATTAAATCGCTTTATGGAAGCAGAGTTTATTCAAACCTCTGTAGAAGGAATCAAAGAAAACGCAGGATACGCACAACTTAAAAATGTAGGAAAAGTACATATTCAGAAAATGTTGAAGGTGTATAGGGAACGGGTACTTAAGAATCAATTTTATAATGAAGCCTTTGAGTATGATAAGCTCAAGTTTATGGAAAATGGAATTGAATACAAAGGAATCCAAGCCGAAAGAATTGTTTTTTGTGAGGGGTATGGTTTAAAAGCAAACCCCTGGTTTTCCTATCTTCCTTTGACTGGTTCAAAGGGAGAATTTCTTCACATTCGTTCGCGTGAACTTTCACAAAAGAGAATCATTAAAGGGAAAGGTATTTTTATTGTTCCAATGGGTGAAGATGTTTTTTGGGTTGGAGCAACTTTCAGTCGGGATGACAAGAGCACCCTTCCTACGAGCCAAGGAAAAGAGTGGCTTATGAATAAACTGAATTCAATGATCCATTCCGGTTATGAAGTGATGGAACATCGTGCAGCACTTCGACCAACCGTACAAGACCGCAGGCCTCTTCTAGGGCGTCACCCCAAAAAGGAACAGCTGTATGTCTTGAACGGTTTGGGTACTAGAGGTTTGCTTATGGGACCCTTACTGGCCCACTGGTTGTTACAATACATAGATAACGATCTCGCACTTCCACCTTCAGTAACTATTGATCGTTTTAAATCCTATTTAAATAAACAGTCAAGTACAATATGATAAATGCTCATAATTTAAGTCTGAGTTTTGGTGGGGAGACACTATTCGATTCGATTTCCTTTCGTTTAGGCAAAGGTGATCGTGTGGGTTTGATTGGAAAAAACGGGGCAGGAAAATCTACTTTATTAAAGTTAATTGCCTCTGTAAACCAACCGACATCAGGAAGTTTTGCTCTAGAAAAAAATTGTAAAATAGGTTATTTACCTCAAGATTTAGATTTTGAAAATGGACGTACGGTTTTAGAAGAAGCTTATCTCGCATTTGAAGAAATCAAACAAGTAGAGGCTCGTCAGGAAGAAATCCATACAATTATGGAACAAACCCAGGATTTTGAAAGTGATTCCTATATGGCTGTACTGGATGAGCTTACAGAATTGAACACCCGTTATGAAATGATAGGAGGTTACCTGTACCAAGCTCAAACAGAAAAAATACTTTTGGGCCTTGGATTTTCCATGACAGATTTGAATGCACAAACGGATACGTTCTCCGGAGGGTGGCGTATGCGTATTGAATTGGCTAAATTATTATTGAAAGACAACGATGTGCTCTTAATGGACGAGCCCACCAACCATCTAGATATTGAATCCATTATATGGCTGGAACAATTTCTTAAGAAGTTTAAAGGTGCTCTAGTACTTGTTTCGCACGATCGAATGTTTTTGGATCAGGTGACAAATAGAACGATTGAAATTGTTCAACAACGTATTTTTGACTTCAAAAAATCGTATTCAAAATACATGTTGCTAAGACAAGAGTTGAGAGAGCAACAGCAGGCGGCCCAAAAGAATCAAGAGAAACAAATTCAGCAAACGGAAAAACTCATCGAACGATTTCGTGCAAAAGCTTCTAAGGCTAGTATGGCCCAATCGCTGATTAAAAAGCTCGAAAAAATGGATCGCATTGAAATTGACCCCGAGGAGAACAAACGAATAAAGTTTGAATTTTCAATCTCAAAGCAGCCGGGAAAAATTATTATGGAAACCAAACAACTTTCTAAGGCTTTTGGAGAAAAAAAAGTACTACAAGGGGTAAACCTGGAGTTGGTTCGAGGAGAAAAAATCGCTTTTGTAGGTCAAAATGGTCAAGGGAAATCTACTCTTGCAAAAATCCTGGTTGGAGAATTGGAAAGTGAAGGAAAGGTTCGTTTGGGACACAATGTAGAAATCGGGTATTTTGCACAAAACCAAGCAACCTATTTGGACGGTACTCAAACCGTACTTGAGGCTGCAGAGGATGCTGCAACCCCAGAAAACAGAACAAAAGTTAGAGACTTATTGGGTGCTTTTCTTTTTCCTGGAGAGGCAGTGGACAAAAAAGTTCATGTCCTTTCTGGTGGAGAGCGCAACAGATTAGCCCTTTGTAAGTTATTGCTTCAACCATTTAATGTATTGGTAATGGATGAACCTACCAACCATTTAGATATTGCTTCAAAAATGGTTCTAAAAGAAGCGTTGGTTAAATTTCAAGGTACTTTGATTTTAGTCTCTCACGATCGAGACTTTTTACAAGGCTTATGTGAAAAAGTAGTGGCTTTTAAAGACAGAAAGGTCACTCCTTTCCTAGGAGATATAAATGCGTATTTGGAACATCAAAAACTTTCATCTCTAAAAGAGCTTGAAAAAAAGTCAAAACCTTCCCCAGAAAAGCCCAGTTCAAAAGAACAAGAGAAAAACGATTTTGAAAAACAAAAACAACTCAGGGGAATACAACAAAAAATAGGAACATTAGAGCGAAAAATTACGGTTCTTGAAAAAGAAATTAAAGAAATCGATTTTGACCTAGAAGTGGATTATGAAAAAACAATCAGTCAACCGAATTTTTTTGATTCCTATCAATCCAAAAAAAAGGAGTTGGAAGCGCTTATGGAACAATGGGAGGCTTTGCAGCAAACTTTAGATTAGCTTTCTCAAGCTTCAATCAAATCTTCTACACTCTGCAGATAACGTTCGGCATCTAAAGCGGCCATACACCCTGTTCCAGCAGCGGTAACTGCCTGACGGTACTCTTTGTCTTGAACATCTCCAGAGGCAAAAACTCCAGGGAGGTTTGTCTCAGTGCTTTTGCCCTTGGTAATTAGATATCCAGCTTCATCCATATCAAGTTGACCCTTAAAGATACCTGTGTTGGGCTGATGTCCTATGGCAATAAAGAGTCCTGTTATAGTTATTTCTTCTGTTTTCCCTGTTTGGTTGTTTTTCATACGAAGACCAGTTACAACTTGATCTCCTAAAACTTCGTCTATTTCTGTATTGTATCTAAGATCAATATTAGGAGTATTTGTCACACGGTGTTGCATGGCTTTAGAAGCACGCATTTGATCTTTTCTAACTAGCATAGTTACCTTGGAGCAAATTTTTGCAAGATAGGTTGCTTCTTCTGCAGCGGTGTCTCCACCTCCTACAATAGCTACCTCTTGTCCCTTATAGAAAAAACCATCGCAAACGGCACAGGCTGAAACACCACCACCACGTAAACGCTGTTCACTGGGGAGACCCAAATACTTTGCAGAGGCCCCAGTGCTTATGATGATGGTCTGAGCATGTAGGGTAGTTCCGTCTTCAGTGTAGGCCTTGTGGATGCCTCCGGGTGTTTTTGAAAGTTCCACTTTGTTTATAAAACCTACACGGACTTCCGTGCCAAAGCGCTCTGCTTGCTGTTGAAGTTGTACCATCATTGTAGGGCCATCAACACCCTCTGGATATCCGGGGAAGTTATCCACCTCTGTTGTGGTAGTCAGTTGACCCCCTGGTTCCATACCGGTGTAAACAACTGGTTTTAAGTCAGCACGTGCAGCGTAAATGGCTGCAGTGTAACCTGCAGGACCGCTTCCTATGATTAAGGTTTTGAGAATTTCCATTAGAAAAAATTTTAACCAAATGTAAACCATATCTTTTAGTTGTATCTTGCTTTTTTATTCGATTTATCAATAATTTATTAAAGTAGTTTATGAAAAAAATAGTACTGCTATTTGTTTTTTATGTTGTTGCATGCACTCCACTGCAGAAACCTACTGTAGAGGAAATTATTGAAAGGTCTATAGCTTCACACGGTTGGGATCAAAATGAACATACCGTCTCTTTTGATTTTCGGGATTACAGTTACAAATTGACTAGAAAAAAGGGGTTTTATTCCTTTCAAAGAAGTACCGAAAAAGAAGGAAATCACTTAAAAGATGTGATGACCTCTCAACACCCATTACAACGATTTCAAAACGGAGAGCAAATTAAGCTGAAAGACAGCATGGCAAATGTGTATTCCAATTCATTAAATTCTGTCATGTACTTTTTTCAGCTTCCAAAGCCGCTTAAAGATGGGGCGGTTATTTCTGAATTGTTGGGGTCTACCAAAATTTTAGAACAATTCTACTGGGTAGTCAAAGTAGGTTTTACTGAGCAAGGTGGAGGTGATGATTTTCAAGACGAATACCGTTATTGGATAAACCAAAAAAACTATGAAATAGATTATTTAGCCTACAACTATTTAACAGATGGTGGTGGAACCCGTTTTCGCAAAGCAAAAAACAAAAGGACAATGAGCGGTTTTCTATTTCAAGATTACACCAACTATAAACCGCAAGATAAAAGAGTTTCGTTGGATTCACTCCCCTCTCTTTTTGAAAAAGGATTGCTTGTTAAAGTATCTGAAATAGAAAATAAAAACATTCAAATTAGCCTTCCGGAATAAAAAAGAGGCTTCTTGTGGAAGCCTCTAGATCAACAAAATTACTAGCCTGTAATATTTACATGCTTTTCTTTTACAAATTTTTTACAGTTTTCAAAATTTTCAAAGACGTGTTCTTCAGGAATCAGCTTTCCTATGATACCGATAGTTCTCATCAAATACTTTGGTTGTTTTTGAATTCCTACAAAAAGAATCTCAATATTTTTTTGTTTTAAATCCATCAAAACATCTTCTAAAGCAAAGAGGCCCGACTGATCGATATAGGGAACTTTACTCATACGAATAATCACGCTAGTTGCAGATTTTGGAATTTGATTTGAAAGGGCGACAAATTCAGAGGTAAATCCAAAAAACAAGGGTCCACTGAGGTGTTTGATAAAAACATTTTTTTGAAATGAAGCGCTTAGCTTCTTTTCATCTTCCCAAACTTTTTCTTCAGCTATGGTGGTTATTTTGGTATTGTCCTTGGAGACATCTGCCATTTTTTTCATAAAGAACAAGGAAGCGAGAACAAGGCCTATTCCTACTGCGTAAACCAAGTTCCATAATACGGACAATAGGAGAACTACTACCATAATAATTACCTCTGTTCGGGGTATTTTTTTAAGCGTATTTAACCCTTTATAGTCCATAACACCAATACCTACGGTTACTAATATACCTGCTAATACTGCTGCTGGAATTTGTGAAGCAAGAGGGCTTAGTACTAAAAGAATCAATAATAGTACTAGCGAGGAAACCATACCCGAAAGTTTGGTTGTACCACCAGACTGTATGTTAACCACTGTGCGTATGGTAGCTCCTGCTCCGGGGATTCCTCCAAAAAGAGAAGCAATAGAATTACCAATTCCCTGACCGATAAGTTCCTTGTTTGGAAGGTGTCGTGTTTTGGTGAGATTGTCTGCTACTACAGAGGTGAGCAGGGAGTCTATGGCTCCTAAAAGAGACAGTGTTATAGCTGTGAGCAAATAAGGTAAAACCTCCAAAAGGTTTAAATCTGTAAAGAGTTTCGATTGAATTTTTGGAAAACCTATTGGGATTTGTTGTATGGATTTGTATTCTATTCCAAAACCAATGGCTATCCCTGAAATAACTACTAAAGCAACGAGTGTGCTGGGGATAGCAGAGGTAATCCTTTTAAACCCATAAATGATTAAAATAGTTCCTAAAGCTAGAATTACTTCAATCCAGTTGATGTTCATAACAGCTCGAGGTAGTGCTCGTATTGTTCCGATAACACCAGAAGTGTTATTTTTTGCTAAATTTTCAGCCTCTTCGTAGATACTGACTTCATTAACTTCACTGGCTCTCTTGATGGTTTCTTCAAAATCTTCTAAAACTAGAAGGCCTTCATTAGATTCTTCAATCAGGATTTTTTCTAATAGATGCTCTTCTGCTAATGGTTTGAATTGTTCGATAAATTCTTTGTCATTCTTAGTATCATATCCTACTACTGGTAGAATCTGCGTTATTAAAATGATAACACCAATAGCTGTCATAAATCCGGAAACAACAGGATAGGGTATGTATTTAATGTATTTTCCTACTCCTAGGAATCCTAGAGCAATTTGAAATAAACCACTCAATAAAAAAACGGCTAAGATATAGGGTAAGGCTTCTTCAATGGAACCATTTTGGACATTTATAATTTCTGCAATGACGACCATGCTTACAGCAGTCATAGGTGCTGTAGGTCCAGATATTTGTGTTGCAGTACCCCCAAATAAAGCAGCAAAAAAGCTTAAAAAAATGGCACCGTACAATCCAGCGCTTGGTCCCAAGCCAGAACTAACTCCAAATGCTAAAGCAAGCGGTAAAGCAACGATTCCGGCAGTCAATCCTCCAAGAAGATTTCCTTTGATGTTTGTAAACATAAGTATTAAATAAAAGTTTGTCTCCCTAAATGGGAAAATGAATAAAATATTAAAAGGCAAAGAAGATTAGGCTTCTGGAGGGGGTATATAAACAGGGAAAGCTAAAGAGAGGTAGTTTTTGTTTCCCCTCTTAGACACAATGCTTATAGAAGTACTTTTTATAAACTCAAATTGATTACCAAAGTGAAAAAAGAGGTTTTTATTTTCATCGTGTTCACCTTCACACTCTAAATTCAATGATATTAACTGAGTATCTAGAGCATCTGTGAAATAAGAAACAGCATTGCCAGAAAAGCAAACACCTGTATATAAGATACTAAGTAAAAGGCCGCTGGCTAAATGTTTCATAATTTAATTTTGTTTAAGTTAAGTTATTTAATGAATTAAAAAAAAAGTAAAACTTAAAAGTTCTATTCTATACCAAATAAAACGTACATTTAAATTCGCAAAATTTTTTACGATGATTGATCAAACCAAAGCAGCGCTTTTAGAGTACAAGGCGCCGGGAAGTTTTGAAGAAACACGGTATGAGAAATTACATAACGTCATTGTCAATAATTCCTCAGATGGATCCATAGCCATAGCACATTGCATAGCAAAACTTATTCTTGCTAAACAAAAGAAAAAGGAAACTTGTGTCCTAGGTCTTGCAACGGGTTCTAGTCCTTTAAGTGTGTATCGCGAATTGGTTCGCCTCCATCAAGAGGAAGGACTAAGCTTTAAAAATGTAATTACATTCAACCTGGATGAATATTACCCTATCGCCAAAGAGGATGTACAGAGTTACTATCATTTCATGCATCAAAACCTGTTTAATTGGATTGATATTGAACCAGAAAACATTCACATTCCCAATGGAGAAGTTGCCCCAGAAGAGTTACGAGCCTCTTGTATAGCCTACGAAAAGAAAATAAAAAAGCTAGGAGGAATAGACCTTCAAATTCTCGGTATTGGTCGTACAGGACATATTGGTTTTAATGAACCAGGATCCCATCTCAACTCACAAACCCGGACCATAACCCTGGACCACCTTACCCGTTTTGATGCTAGTGCAGCTTTTCAAGGTATTGAAAATGTACCAAGAAAAGCCATAACAATGGGGATTCAAACCATTCTAAATGCCAAAAGAATCCTTCTTATGGCTTGGGGAACCTATAAGGCAGAAATTATCCAGAAAGCGATAGAAGGAAAAATTACTGATAAAATTCCTACAACCTACCTTCAGTATCATAAAAACACAACACTTATTTTAGATACAGAGGCCGCTTCGGAATTGACAAGAATCAAAACACCCTGGTTGGTTAGTAGTTGTGATTGGAATGAAGCCAATCGTTCCAAGGCTATAGCCTGGCTATGTGAGCGTTTAAATAAGTCCATATTAAAGCTTACCGATGAAGACTACAACCAAAATGGAATGTCTGATTTACTGGCACAGCACGGGTCTTCTTACGATTTAAACATAGAGATGTTCAACCGTTTACAACATACAATTACCGGTTGGCCTGGAGGAAAACCCAATGCCGATGATGCCCACCGCCCCGAACGTAAGTTCCCAGAAAAAAAACGCGTCATCATATTTAGCCCTCATCCTGACGATGACGTCATATCGATGGGAGGTACTTTTGACCGATTAGTATCACAAGGGCACGAAGTTCATATCGCCTATCAGACCTCTGGAAACATTGCTGTTTCAGACCAAGATGCACTAAAATATGTCGAAGTGGGCTCTGACATCTTGGGGGATAACACACCGCAAAATTTAGAAAAGCTAAGAAAAGAACTTCTTCATGTAAACCCACAAAAACCAGCACCGCGTTCTATTTGCGATTTAAAGGGTAGTATTCGCAAAAGAGAAAGTTTTGGCGCCACACGATATATTGGTATCCCAGATACACAGGTGCATTTTATGAATCTACCATTTTATGAAACAGGAACCATTGCAAAAAATCCCATTTCTGATGCAGATATTGAAAAAACAGTAGCATTAATAGAAACCATAAAACCTCATCAGATTTATGCAGCAGGAGATTTAGCAGACCCGCATGGTACGCATAGAGTGTGTCTAGACATTATTTTTGAGGCACTTAAGATTTTAAAACCCAAAGCGTTTATGAAAGATTGTTGGGTTTGGTTGTACCGAGGTGCATGGCACGAATGGGAGATTCACGAAATAGAAATGGCAGTTCCCATGAGTCCGGATCAAGTCTTGAGAAAGAGAAAGGCAATTTTTTACCATCAGTCACAAAAGGATGGTGTGATGTTTCAAGGGAATGATCATCGTGAATTTTGGGTACGAGCAGAAGAACGTAATGCAGATACCGCAGAAAAATACAGAGCCATGGGACTTTCAGATTATGCAGCAATGGAAGCCTTTAAAAGGTATTTTTACTGATCCCTTTCAAAAAAAGTCAGGTCGTAACGATACGCTGCTCTTAAGTATTTGATCTTTCCAGAGGCGTCTACAAAGTAACTTTTTCTTTCTTTGTTTAGGGACAAGCCTGTTTCTTTCTCAACAGATTCATTCACTATTAGGCTGATGTTATTGTTGTGTTTTACCTGGGTTGCTCTTAAACGAAAATTAGTTTGATCAAAAAAATAGGTCCAAACATCTGCCTTTGGATCATCTGAATAACGAACTTCAAGAGCTTCAACTGGAAGGGTATCCAAGAGTTTTTTGGTACCAATATGCTTTAGCTGTGTTCCAGGATCAAGCAGTTTATAGGGTTGCCAATACACATAAAGGGCCGCCTCTAAGTTGGCTTTCGTTTGCTCCAATAGTTGGGAATCGGTTTGGAGCTCTGAATTTTTAAAAAGTTTTATAGTCCCATTGAGTTTTAGGGCACGATTAAGAACACCAGAATCATCTACCCATTGTATTTCAGTACGCTCAGGACGCCAGTGGTGTGTTATTTTTTGAAGTATTTCCTTTTCTATAGCACCGGTAGAATCGTATAAGGTAGTTTTTTTGAGGTAGTTTACGTATTTCATTTTTTCCCACTGTGCTTTTCCTCCATGTGCTCTCAAACTTTTTTCAAGAATTTCTTCTGTACGATTTGAGTTGTCTTCACATGAAGAAAGCATAACAATAGAAAAAAGAAGTAAACATCTAAGACTCTTTTTTAGGGTATTCAATTCCAATTTATTTGTATTTTAGGTTAAAATAAGATGATTATGCGTAAACAAACTTCCCTTTGGGCTCTTTTTTTCTTTTCCTGTATGTTTTTAGTAACTACGCCTTTGTTGGCACAAGAAAAATTATCAAAGCGTCAAATACAAAAAATAAAAACAGAAACATTAAATCAGGTACAAGAGCAACACAAAATGACTCAGGTAATGATTGATAAAATTTTCAGTTTTGCAGAATTGGGATTTCAGGAGTATGAGTCTTCTGCTTATCTAACCCATATTTTAGAACAGGCTGGTTTTACCGTAGAAAGAGGTATTTCAGGTATTCCAACTGCTTGGATGGCAAAATGGTCTTATGGTACAGGACCTGTTATTGCTTTGGGAAGTGATGTAGATTGTATTCCAAAAGCATCCCAATATCCGGGTGTTGCCTACCACAAACCAATGGTAGAGGGAGCACCAGGTCACGGAGAGGGGCACAATTCAGGAATACCTGTAATCATTACAGCTGCACTTACTGTACAAGAGCAAATGAAAAAAAACAATCTTGGAGGAACCTTGGTAGTTTGGCCAGGGATAGCAGAGGAGCTTGTAGCTTCTAAAGCTTGGTATGTTCGTGACGGCTATTTTGATAAAATTGATATGTGTATTTTCACACACGTAAGTAGTAATCTTTCCGTGTCTTATGGACAAGCTAGAGGAACAGGTTTAGTTTCTGTAGAATACACTTTTGATGGCGAAGCAGCACATTCTGCAGGATCACCCTGGAGAGGAAGAAGTGCTTTGGATGCAGCAGAGTTAATGAATGTGGGGTGGAATTATAAAAGAGAGCACCTTCACCCTCTAAAGCGTTCACATTCTATTTTTACAGATGCAGGCGACCAACCCAATGTGGTTCCTTCTAAAGCTTCAATATGGTACTATTTTAGAGATGTTACCTATGATGGGATCATGAAGATGTACAACGATGGTAATAACATTGCCGCTGGAGCAGCTATGATGACCGATACAAAGGTAAGTTCACGTGTTTTAGGGACTGCTTGGCCAAGACATTTCAATAAAGTGATTGCAGAGACCATGTTTGAAAATATTCATACTGTAGGACTTCCTGAATGGTCTAATGAGGACCAACAATTGGCAAAGGCCGTTCAAAAAGAAGTGGAATCAACTAACCAAGAGGGTTTATCAACCACACTTTCTGATTTGGGAAAACCACAAAAAAATGCCGTTAGTGGCGGTTCAGATGATATAGGTGATATTTCTTGGACCATTCCAACGGTGACTTTGCGTTTTCCTTCAAATATACCTGGTCTTCAAGGGCATCACTGGTCCAATGCTATTGCTATGGCTACACCAATTGCTCATAAAGGAGCTACTGCGGGGGCTAAAGTTGTAGCCACAACAGTAATTGATTTTCTCACTAAACCTCAACTGTTGGAGCAGGCCAAAGATTACTTTGTAAATGTTCAAAGCAAAGAGACTCAGTACAAACCCATGATTACTGAAAAAGATCCTCCTCCCACTTATTTGAACGAAGAAATCATGAAACAGTACCGTCCACAGTTAGAAAAATTTTATTTTGACGAGACCAAATACGACACTTATTTAGAACAACTAAACATCAAATACCCTACGATTAAATAAAAGTCATGAAATGGACAATTGGACTTTTATTGTTTTGCGTGTGGAATGGTTTGTCTCAAGAAAGGGTTTCTAAAAAAGACTCTCTGGCTATTGTAAGTACACTTTTTAAACAACAGGCAGATTGGAATTCCGGTGATATCGATGCTTTCATGGAAGGGTACATAAAATCAGATGCGCTTGTATTTTCAGGGTCGTCTGGACCTATCTACGGATGGGAAGCGACACGCGACCGATATAAAAAAAGCTATTCCAGTCGTTTGTTGATGGGTAAATTACAATTTGAAGTTTTGAGTATGGTTCAACTCAGTCCTAAGGTTATCCAGCTTCAAGGTTCTTTTTATCTCACTCGTGAAATAGAAGATAGTAGTGGTTTTTTTACACTTACTTGGTTACAAAAAGACGGTGCCTGGTTAGTGCTATCTGATCATACTTCTTCTTCAAATTGATAATATGCAGAAAAGAATAGGATTTATATTAGGACCTCTTTGTTTTATTCTTTTATTATTTATAGGTCCATTTGAAGGACTTTCTCAACAAGGACAGGCTGTTTTAGCTACTACTTTTTGGATTGCAATTTGGTGGATTACAGAGTGCGTACCCATTGCAGCTACAGCTTTATTACCCATTGTTCTTTTCCCCCTTTCTGGTGGAATGGAACTCAGCACAACAACAGCTGCTTTTGGACATAAATACGTTTTTCTTTATTTGGGAGGCTTTTTAATAGCCATTGGAATTGAAAAGTGGAATCTGCACAAACGTATTGCCATCAACATCATTTCCTTTATAGGTTCGGATGTGAGAAAAGTGATTTTGGGATTTATGGTAGCTACTGCTTTTTTGTCGATGTGGATTTCCAATACGGCTACTTCTGTTATGATGCTGCCTATAGGGATAGCGATCATAAAAGAACTAAAAGACAATCCCGCAACGATAGAGGATGAAAACAAAATATTTGGAAAAGCGTTGATGCTTGGTATAGCCTATAGTGCTTCAATAGGTGGTGTAGCAACACTCATTGGCACCCCGCCAAATTTGGTTTTGGCTGGTGTTATTTCTAGTACCTATGGTTACGAAATCACTTTCTTACAGTGGTTTCTTTTTGGTTTCCCAATTGCTGTAATCTTATTGTTTTTTTGTTGGCTGTATCTCACTAGAGTCGCTTATGTTTTTAATCAAAAAGAATTTCCAGGAGGAAGGGCAGAAATTAATCGTTTAAAAAGGGATTTAGGTCCTGTTTCTTTTGAAGAACGTCGTGTAGCTATTGTTTTTGCTTTAGCAGCGTTTTGTTGGATCAGTAGGTCATATCTCTTACAAGATTTTTTACCAGCACTTGATGATACCATTATAGCAATTTCCTTCGGATTACTTCTTTTTGTTTTGCCAGCAAAAGGAGAACAAAAGGTACTACTCAACTGGAAAGATACGGTACAACTCCCTTGGGGGATTATACTACTTTTTGGAGGGGGCATGGCTCTTGCCAAGGCATTTGAGGTAAGTGGTCTTGCTGTTTGGTTGGGAGAGTTAATGACTACTTTTGGAGGCTTACCCTTATTTGTATTGCTACTTTTGTTGGTTACAGCAGTAAATTTTTTAACAGAAATTACTTCCAATTTAGCAACTACAGCCATGCTGTTGCCCGTACTTGCACCTTTAGCTTTAGAAGTTGGTGTTCATCCTTTTGGTCTTATGGTAGGGGCAGCTGTTGCTGCATCTTGCGCTTTCATGCTTCCTGTGGCCACTCCACCTAATGCGGTCGTTTTTGGGTCGGGTTATTTAAAAATACCCGATATGGTTTCCCGAGGTGTTATCTTAAATTTGTTTTCTATTGTACTTATCTCAGTTATGGTTTACTGGTTACTTCCATTGTTATGGGAAATTGATTTAACCCGTTTTCCTAATGCTATTTTAAACCCGTAAATACAATAAACCTTTTAAGTATTCCTTCAATTGACAATAAAATCAAAGTACAGGTTGGGAAAAGGTTCTTCTTTTAGTGTAAAGTGCCACCACTCCTCATCATAGGGTAAAAATCCTGCAATTTTCATAGTTTCACGCAACAATTTTCGATTGCTTTTTTGTTTCTTTGAGACTCCCTCATAGTAATAATTTGATTGGATACTAAAAAAGTCCCAAACTCCTCCCATATCCAAAACTACCCCCTTTTTTTCACCTTCTAAATAGATTAAGGTAAGGTCTACGGTACTGCCCCTGCTGTGTCCACTTCGTGATGCAATATAGCCGAGATCAAAAAGCCGATCTTTAGCTAGTTTGGGGTAGTAGATGCTTTTGGTGAGCGTGTCTTTAGGCTGTTTAGACCAGTTTATAAAGTCATTTACTGCTCTTTGTGGGCGGTAAGCATCAAAGATTTTCAACCCTAAGCCCAAGGGTTTCAGATTTTCTTGCACTTGTTTTAATGCCAAAGCGAGGGCCTCCGTTCCTATTGTTTTTTGACCTTTTTTATATCCTTTAATTACCCTTCCGGTAAAGTTGTTTGAAGAAGCATAACCCAGTTCTATTTTTAGATCAGGGATTTCATTTTCAAGAAAAACAAAACCTTTAGGAAGTGTCTGTCCAAGCATTGATTGAAACAACAGGGTTGTCAAGAGTAAAAGCTTATTCTTCAAGGGCATATTGAATGAGCTTAGGTCGAATATTACCATCGTACAACCCTCTGTTTTCTCTGGTGGGATATACTCTGTTGGTAAGTAAAATGACAATCAGTTCATTTTTTGGATCCACCCATGTCATAGTTCCAGTAAATCCAGTATGACCATAGGTTTCTTTACTCACACCAGTAGAGGGGTAGCGGTCTGGAGCTTCCAGTTCCAATGTGGGTTTATCAAATCCCAACCCTCTTCTGTTTTCACTTTTTGGATAGGTTCTTTTCGTAAAGAGCTCCACGGTTTGAGGATTTAGATAGTTTCTGTTTTTGTAGTTTCCTTTGTTTAGAAGCATTTGTAAAAGGGGGGCAATAGAGGTTGCATTTGCAAAAAGACCTGCATTACCAGAAATTCCACCCATAAGTGCAGCAGCTTCATCGTGTACCCAACCGTGAACGAGTTTTTTTCTGAAGAGCGAATCTTGTTCTGTTGGAACAAGTACTGATTTAGGAAATTTTCTTGTCGGTAAAAACCCTATCCGTTCTAACTCCATAGGTCGATAAAAATGCACCTCTAAAAACTCTTCAAAAGAAAGGCCACTTAGATCGCGAACAAGCTGAGGAACTAAAAAGAAAAACAGTCCAGAATAAACCATTTCACCGGGGTTGATGAGTGGTGTTTTTTTGATCCTTTTTTTAATTTTTTGTTCATAACGCTTGTGAACGTAAAGAGAATCACTCACTGATTTAGGAAACCGTTTGCTTTGGTATGAAGAAAGTGTATTTCTTTTAAAGCCCCCCTTTTTTTTAAATACTTTATTTTGATGTGTGATGTAAGGAATCCATCCTGCACTATGACTTAAAATTGCTTTAAATGAACTGTTCCTTTTATTGCTTCTTTTTAGCAATGGAATCCAATTTGAAGCCGGTTCATCAAGTTCCAGATCATATAGTTCGTAAAGTTTCATCAAAGCTAAAGTGCTGGCAAGTACTTTTGTTAAAGAGGCTAAATCATACAGGTGTTCATTGGTTACTTGGGTCTGTTTGTCATAGGTGTGATATCCGAAAGATTCATTGAGCAGTAAAGAGTCTTTTTTAAAAATGAGAACTTGAGCTCCAGGAAAGGCTTTATTTTCTATGCCGGTTTCCATCAAAGCAGTAACTTTATCTTTTAAACTTTGAGTGTTTGAATGGACTTGTAGTTGAGAAAAACCACAGTTTAAGCTCAGAATTAAAATGAAAAGCAATGCTTTAGAACTCATTTTATACAATGTTTTCGTTTTTGAACAAAATAGTTATCTTTAATTTCGTTAGACACAAGATAGAAATAATTATCAATCACATTTGCAATACCCAATCTTAAAATCACAGCCCTTGATTTCAAAAAAATATTTTCTTTTTTTTCTATTCAGTTTGATTTTAAATAGTCTCTATGCTCAAGAGGGAGAGGAGGAATCCATTCCTTTTGATGCTGTGATACAGTCTGAAATGGGAGGAAAAAGAATGAAATTTTATGGAAACACCCGTTTTAATTTTAATCAGGCTTATTTTTCCAATTGGATTTCTGGAGGAGAGAGTGCCCTTACATTCTTATATGGATTGGATTACAATTTCAATTATTCCGACAGAAGTGGATTGGTATGGGATACGAACCTGTTACTTTCTTTAGGGACAACCTATATTTCTGGAAATAAATTCTTAAAAAAGGCTGATGATCGATTTGAAATAGGCTCCTTAGTAGGAAAACAAATCAATCAATACTGGAGTTATTCTGGTCTATTGAGTTTAAAAACGCAGCTGCTACCAGGTTACCGATTCTACAAAGAAGAAGGAGAGGAAAAAAGAGAGCAGATTTCCAGGTTTTTATCTCCACTAATTTTACAAGCTGGGTTGGGATGGTACTATAAGAAAAATAATGATTTTAGAGTAAATCTCTCCCCACTTACAGGACGTGCAATCGTAGTTTCAAAAAAATACACTGAAAATTTAGCGACTGGGAACAAGTATTTTGGTGTTGACCCTAAAAAGGGGAGTAAGCTGTTTTTCGGAGCTTTAATTTCAGGTTATTTCAAGCGCGAAATCATGCAGAATATTATCTGGGAAAATAATTTTAGCTTTTATGTTAACTATTTAGAAAAAACTCAAAACGTAGATTTTGATTGGAATGCAAACATCCGGTTTAAAGTTAACAGTAAGGTTTCTGGGAATTTTATACTACATCTTTTGTATGATGATGATCTTATCAGTGATTTACAAGTTCGAGAACTTTTAGGCTTGGGAATCAATATAGATTTGTAACTACTCCTGACCTCTGGCTTTTCTGAGGAACCAATCATAGTTATAAAAAGTAACAAAGACATTGTATACACTCCCTTGACCTCTTGGATCAATTTCAACAACTACGGTTTTTTCTGGATCTACAAAACGGATACAGGGGAGATTCTTTTTAACTAAAATGGGGTTGGACCAATTTTCTTGAGCATAGACAGTTTTAAAGTTGTTTGACTCAAAGTAGGCACGTCCTTTTTTAAGGTAGTTTTCAGCTTCTTTAAGGGTGAGATTTTTTTTGCTTCCTAAATTGATGCTCACCAATTTCCCATCTTTGCTAACAAGAGACTTTCTTCTTACGGCATAGGAAGTCTCTTTTCCAAAGGCTAGATTTTTTAATGCTTTGCTTTCTTGAAGGAGGAGCTCCTTTGCTTTCTCTTCAGGCATTTGAAAATCAAATGATTTAAATAACGCTTGCGCAGTGAGCTGTGATGTAGCACTTAAGCAGAACAGTAATGACAGAATACAGAAACGTGTGTTTATAATCATTAAAAAAGTTTGATAACAAAGATAATTCTCTATTCTCTATTTTACAATCAAACAAAAACCAGTAAAAGATATTCGTTACATTCGTTTACAATAAGAAGATAAAATGGAAACAAAACAAGCGTTAGTTACAGGAGCTACCTCTGGTATTGGTTTAGAAATTTCAAAAAATTTGGCTGAAAGGGGGTTTTCACTTGTGCTTACGGCCAGAAAAAGAGAACCCCTAGAAGCGCTGAGTAAGACCTTGCGAGAGACCTATGGAGTAAGAGTTGAATATTGTATAGGTGATTTGGAAGATCCAAAAACGCCTCAAGTGCTTTATGATTTTTGTCAACAAAGAGGATTTACTATTACTTTATTAGTAAATAACGCAGGCTATTCACTGGCTACTCCTTTTCATGAAACACCCATGGATGCAGAAGAGCGCTTTTTGAGGGTTTTATCACTCGCTGTGATCGCCCTAACTAAATTATTTTTAAAAGATATGATAAAGGCAAAACAGGGTAATATTATGATGATTTCTTCTGTTGCTGCATTTGCTCCTCCTTCCTCGATTCAAACGTTATATGGTCCAGTAAAAACATTTGTCAATCGCTTTAGTGAGGGCTTGAATTTAAATTATAACAGTATGGGTATAAAGTCTACAGCAGTATGTCCAGGCTATACTATTACTAATTTTCATACCGCTAGTGGTGTTCAAGAGCAAATGGATCGTGTTCCAGCCTTTATGAAAAAATCAGCATCCAGGGTGGCAAAAGAAGCGGTAGCAGCTACCTTACAAGGAAAAAAAGTATGTGTTCCTACCAAAACCTTTAAGCTCATAGTCTTTTTGTTAAAGGTGCTTCCACATTCTTTGTTTCCTCTTTTTAGTAAACGTCTCGCTCCAGGAAGATACAATCATGAGTAGCTTATTTAAGCCCGGTCACTATAAGTGTGCCCTCCCAATTGTTTTCTTTTCCAAAACGCCATGTTTTTACCGAGTGGAATCCAGCATCAGTAAAGAACTGACTCCATTCATTTTCGCTAAATAACTTCATGGTGTCAATACCGCAGCTTTCTGGCCAGTCATGAGAAACCTGGTTTTCCAAATAAAAGTCAAGACCAATGATTAGTCTACCAGCAGTCTTTAGCCAATAATCAAAAATCCTTTGAATGAGCGCTCTCGGGTCTTCTAGATAATAAAAGACTTCCATGGAATGAACAATATCGACCTTTTGTTCTGGGTTCCATTCGTTTAGGTCAGCACAGAAGTATTCAAATTCTGGGTGCAATTTTTCAGCTTTTTTAATCATTTTAAAGGAGCCGTCAATTCCAATCGCCTTTTGACAATTTGAAGTTTTAACCACTTCTTTAAGTACCCATCCATTTCCACAGCCTGCATCAATAAAAGAAAAGGGTGTAGAATCTTTTAGCACAAAATCCAGCATGTGTTGAACGGAATTTTTATGGTTTTTTTCCATACCGAAATCTTTATCCAAATCGGCCCACTCTCCAAAAACTTCAATTGGGTTTCGTTTCATTTTTTTTTATTAAAGTAAGGAAATTCCCCAAAGGGTCAAAAGTCCCCAGCAGAGGTAGCGAAGTACCTTGCCAATAAACATCCATATAGCAACACGTGTAAAATTGATTTTAAAGAACCCCAAGCCCACAGCAAAAAGATCTCCCACTACAGGAAGCCAACAAAAAAAAGCGAGAAAACTTCCCCAGCGGTTGATCTTATTTTGCGCCCCCTCTATTTTGGTTTTTTGCAAACCAAAAAAGCGCTCTAGAGCACTCCATTTTCCTAAACGCCCCAAACCGTAGCTGCTCAACCCTCCTAGCCAATTGCCAAGTGTGGCAACACTTAGACTTGGTTCAAAGGAGGCACCACCAGCCAGCAGAGCACTCAAAAAAAGTTCTGAGCTTAAAGGCAAAATCGTTGCTGCTAAAAAACTAGCGACAAAAAGTCCTAAATATCCCCACTCGAGATAATTTTCCATCTGTTTAGTTTCTTGTAAATTTAAATTTTATTTTAAGGGAACAATTTTCTTGTTTAAGATGCGAAAAAAAAAGTGTGCTCGATGTCAGTTAGAATTTCCTGTGATGTTTCGCGTCCAGTACAAAAGACCTACACTATGGGTTTTTGTTTGTAAAAGTTGTTTGTTGGAAGTCAAACCCAATAATCCAGATTATCGTTATGGAGGTACCTGGAAAGCCTAAAGATTGCGTTTAGTCTTGTAGTTCGGGACACAATGTCCCTAAATCCTTTTCTACACTGTAGAAATTCGTTACATTATTTGTTTGATAGAAAGTGTTACATTCTTCATAGGAGCGAACTAGTTCTCCTTTTTCATCGATGTAATAAGTGAATGTACCACAATGGTTCAGTCGTTCTCCCGTAACTTTATACCCCAATTTCAAGGTATCGGTACTGTTTTCTAAAAGGGTGTATTGAAATTCATTTTCCATGATCATTTTTGGGTTTTCAGTGAATTCAAGACAAGTGCCATCTTCAATTAAAATAAGACGGAAAGGATTGCTTTTAAATATTTTGTAATTCGTACCACGGGTCCAAACGATACTGTCCAATTGATCTAATATTGATTCTTGTTTTGATTCTTTTGAACAAGAGATAGAGAGAACAACTACCAGTAGTAAAACAATACGCTTCATATCAATTATTTAGAATTTATCATATCACGGAAAAGAACCAAAAGAACAACAATCATAGTAATAATGACAACTACTGCAACACCACCTGGACTCATAACGAAAATTTAAAATTTCCCAAATATATAAAAACCCAAGCAACTGATTTCATTCCGTTTCGTTTAGTTTCTTTTTACAAAGTAATGTAAAATGCTGACCTGATTATTCTCAGTCTCTTAATTGGTTTATTACTAATAATAATCTTAATTTTATTGTGAGCACTAATGGAACCAAATTCGAAAATAGTAAAAATCCACCCCCGTGATAATTTGATGGTAGCCCTTACAGATTTACCTCAAGGTACACTTATCAATAATGGGAATGAAAAAGTAAGACTTGTTGATACTGTGCCTGCAAAACACAAGTTTGCTTTAAAAGAATTTTCAAAAAGTGAAGAGGTTTATATGTACGGTGTTGTTGTAGGGCGCGCAACAAAAAAAATTCCAAGAGGGGGGTTGATTTCCACCCAAAATCTTTCTCACGAGACTCAAAAATACAGCGTTACGTCAAAACCTGAGAATAAAAGCTGGACAGCTCCTTTGTATGAAAAATATAAGAATAAAACATTTTTAGGATATCCACGATCTGATGGTAAAGTAGGAACAGAAAACAATTGGCTGGTAATTCCTTTAGTTTTTTGTCAAAATAGAAATATAGAAGAATTAAAAAAAGTAATGCTCAGAGCATTGGGTTATGAAAAAACACAAAAAAGCATTTTCAATTTAGATGTATTAGTGCAAAAGTATCAGTCTGGGGCTTCTGAAAAAGAACTTTTAGAGGAAACCATTCTGAGTGGTAAAAAGGAAAAGGAAAACAATCCCCTTTTTCCCAATATCGATGGAGTTTATTTTTTAACACATGAAGGGGGTTGTGGTGGAGCTACTTCGGACGCTATTGCACTTTGTAACTTATTAGCAGGCTATCTCAACAATCCTAATGTTGCAGGTGCTACTGTTTTGAGTTTGGGTTGCCAGCACGCTCAGATTCCCCTGTTGCAAGAGGCAGTAGGAAGAATCAGTCCCCATTTGGATAAACCTATTTATTTTTTGGAACAGCAAAACAGTACATCTGAACCAGAATATTTAGCTGAATGTATAAAAAAGACTTTTGTAGGTTTAATCAAGGCCAACAAGAATAAACGGGTCCCTGCACCGCTTAGTAAATTAACTGTAGGATTAGAATGCGGTGGATCTGACGGATTTTCTGGTATTTCAGCTAATCCCGTTTTGGGTTTTGTCTCTGACGTTGTGATAGGTCAAGGGGGTGCCGCTGTATTATCTGAGTTTCCAGAACTCAATGGTGTGGAACAAGAACTAGTCAACAGATGTGAAACTTTAGAACACGCCAAAAAATTTGAAAAACTAATGAAGGAGTATCATCATAAAGCCAGCCTTCTTGGTGCTGGTTTTGACTCTAATCCTTCACCAGGAAACATTAAAGACGGGTTAATAACTGATGCTATTAAATCTGCCGGTGCCGCAAAAAAGGGGGGTACATCACCAATCGTTGATGTTTTGGATTATACAGAACAAGTGGTACGACCGGGCTTAAGCCTTTTGTGCACTCCTGGAAATGATGTAGAATCAACTACCGCTCTTGCTGGCTCTGGAACCAATTTGATACTGTTTACAACAGGGCTAGGAACACCCACAGGTAACCCAGCGGTGCCCGTAATTAAAGTATCTTCTAATACGAGTTTATATAATAAAATGAATGACCTTATAGATTTTAATGCAGGAACAGTTATCGAGGGAGTTTCTTCGATTGAAACTTGTGGAGAAGCATTATTGGATTACCTTATTGAGGTAGCGAGTGGTCGACAAAAAGTGTGTGCAAGGAAATTGGATCAAAACGATTTTATACCTTGGAAAAGGGGGATGTCACTTTAAAAAAAGAGAATGAATAACAAATTTTCACTTCATAAGAAAACGGTACTTATCACAGGAGGAGGTAGCGGTATCGGTAAAGCGATAGCGACGACTTTTGCCCAACAAGGGGCTAGGGTTCATCTACTGGAAAAAGATCAAAAAGCAGCAAATGAAACGATTGAAACAATACGAAACCTCGGATTTTTAGCAGAAATACACCTTTGTGATGTATCAAATTTTGAACAAGTCACGACAGTAGTTCATGCAATTGCAAAAAAGGAGACTATCGCTGTATTAATAAACAATGCTGGAATTGCGCATGTTGGAACAATTGAGGATTGTGAAGAAAAAGATTTAGACAGGCTGTATCAAGTTAATATAAAAGGGGTATTTAACTGTTCAAAAGCAGTGATTCCCTTTATGAAAAAAGAACAGTCTGGTGTAGTAATCAATATGGCTTCCATAGCCTCTAGTGTTGGCATATCAGATCGTTTTGCCTATTCTATGACTAAAGGAGCGGTTCTCACCATGACTTATTCTATAGCTAAGGACTATGTCAAGCACAACATACGTTGTAATTGTATCTCACCAGCACGTGTACACACTCCTTTTGTAGATGGTTTTATCAAAAAAAATTATCCTGGGAATGAAGACCAAATGTTTGAAAATCTTTCTCAAACTCAACCTATTGGACGAATGGCTGAACCACAAGAAATTGCAGATATGGCCTTGTATCTTAGTTCTGAGGAGGCTCGTTTTATCACTGGAACTAATTTTTCAATAGACGGTGGATTTACAACACTTAATTCTAAATAAAAAATCATGAAACTCATTCGATTTGGAAAACGTGACACAGAAAAGCCAGGGGTTTTACTCGAGGACGGAACACGACTTGACGTCAGTGCTTTTGGTTCTGATTTTGATGAATCTTTTTTTGGTAATGAAGGTCCATCTAAGCTGGAAGAATGGCTCAAAAAAAATCAAGCGAACTGTCCAAAAGTTGCGGATGAAATTCGTTGGGGGTCTCCTTTATGTCGTCCTTCGAAACTGGTATGTGTTGGGTTAAATTACGCAAAACATGCAGAAGAAAGCGGTATGGAAGCGCCCAAAGAACCTGTACTCTTTTTTAAGGCAACTTCTGCTATAGTGGGACCGTATGACCCAATTGTTATCCCTAAGGGGAGTCAAAAAACAGATTGGGAGGTAGAACTGGCAGTAGTGATTGGAAAAAAGGCTTCTTACGTTTCGGAAGAAGAAGCGCTAAACCATGTAGCAGGTTATGTTTTGCACAATGACGTTAGCGAACGAGCATTTCAATTGGAACGCTCAGGTCAGTGGGTGAAGGGTAAGAGTTGCGATACCTTTGCGCCCTTAGGGCCTTTTATTGCTACTGCAAACGAAGTTGACAATCCCAACAATCTGAATCTGTGGCTAAAACTCAATGGAGTAATGATGCAAAACAGTAGCACTTCTGATTTTATTTTTAACATTCAGCAAGTTGTGAGTTACATCAGTCAATTCATGACATTACTCCCTGGTGATATCATATCTACGGGAACACCTTTTGGCGTAGGACTAGGAATGGATCCTCCACTTTATCTCAAAGCAGGAGACGAAGTAGAATTGGGAATTGAAGGACTGGGAATTTCAAAGCAAAAGTGCATCAGCTTCAAATGATTATAGACAGTCATCAGCATTTTTGGAAGTATCGCCCAGAACGGGATGTCTGGATTGATGAAACTATGGGTGTTTTAAAGCGTGATTTTCTCCCAAAGGATTTAGCTTCTGTACTTGAAGGACAGGGTATAGATGGTTGTGTAGCGGTCCAAGCGGATCAATCTGAACAAGAAACCGAATTTTTATTGCAATGTGCCGAGGAGTACACATTTATAAAAGGAGTTGTTGGATGGGTGGATCTTTGTGATACCAACCTAGAAGAACGACTGTCCTATTTCACAAAGAACCCATTATTGAAGGGATTCAGGCATATTGCTCAGGCAGAAGAAGACGATTATTTCCTCCGAGAAAAGGTGCAAAGAGGAATAGCCATGCTTTCAAAATACCAACTGACCTTTGACTTATTGATTTATCCTCAGCAGCTACCATCAGCCATAGTTTTGGTAAAAAAATTCCCGAAACAAAAATTTGTTTTGGATCATATAGCAAAACCAGCAATCCGTTCAGAAATTCCAGAATTTTGGCGTTCACAAATACAACAACTCGCAAAAAATAAAAATGTTTTTTGTAAACTTTCAGGAATGGTAACAGAAGCACCCACACAAGGATTCAAAAATGAAGATTTCACACCTTATATGGAGCATGTTTTTCATTGTTTTGGCCCTGAAAGGATATTATTTGGTTCAGACTGGCCTGTTTGCTTATTGGCTTCGGATTACAAAAAGGTGTTTGGTTTGGTACAAAACTTTATTTCCTCTTTTGATAAAAGAACTCAAGCTGGTATTTTAGGTGAAAATGCCATTGCTTTTTATAACTTATAAGTAATAATATGGATTTAGGATTAGAAAAAAAAGTCATTCTTGTAACAGGAGGTTCTAAAGGTATTGGATCGGGAATTGTAGCGGTCTTAGCTCAAGAGGGCGCACTACCTGTGATTGTGGGTCGTGATCGCAAAGGCATACAAAAGGCCGTTAAAACCTTTGCGGATGAGGGTGTTGAAGTAGGCCATGCTTTTGCAGAGCTAACAGATCCCAAACAATGTGAGCAAGCTGTTTCAAAAATACTAAAGCACTATGGTACAATTCACGGCCTGGTAAACAATGCAGGTGTTAACGATAGTATAGGTTTAGAGAAAGGAACCTACGATGCGTTTTTATTTTCCTTACATAAAAATGTGGCCCATTACTATAAAATGGCACAGCTTGTACTGCCGGAATTAAAGAAAAATAAAGGAGCAATTGTAAACATCAGTTCAAAAGTTGCAGATACGGGTCAAGGAGGTACTTCAGGATACGCTGCAGCAAATGGAGGTAGAAATGCCTTAACAAGAGAATGGGCGGTCGAGTTACTTCCTTATGCTGTTCGGGTGAACAGTGTTATTGTTTCAGAGTGTTACACTCCACTCTATAAAAAGTGGGTAGAAAGCTTTGAAAATTCAAAAGAGAAATTGACTTCCATTACAGACAAAATTCCCTTAGAAAAAAGAATGACGACCAAGGAAGAAATTGCCAATGCTGTTGCTTTTTTGCTTTCAGAAAAATCCAGTCACACCACTGGTCAATTAATTTATGTTGATGGGGGGTATGTTCATTTAGATCGGGCACTCAAATAGCGTTATGGATTACCAAGGGGAACAACACAATATATTTTGTTTTGCACTGGATTTAAAAAATGATCCAGAGGGAATTGAGGCTTATGTGAAATACCACAAAAAGGTTTGGCCTGAAATTTTAGATAGCCTAAAAGAAGCGGGAGTTGTTCGAGCTGAAATCTATCACGTCTTCAATCGATTGTTTCTTATTTTAGAGGGAGACGGGTCTTTTTCATTGGATCGCAAAGCCGCAATGGATGCATGCAATCCCAAAGTACAAGAATGGGAAAAACTCATGTGGAACTACCAACAGGCCCTACCCAACACTCCTAAAGGTGCCAAATGGATGTTGATGGATAAAATATTTGAATTTAAAAATAATTAAACTGTTGAAACCTTCTATACCCATAGTATCCAAAGACAGTTTGCTCCCCTTTGCATTAATAACCTTTCTGTTTGCTTTATGGGGATTTGCAAACGACATTACCAACCCTATGGTAGCTGCATTTGGAACTTTAATGGAGCTTTCCAATGCTAAGGCTGCCTGGGTACAATTGGCATTTTATGGAGGCTATGCTACCATGGCCATACCTGCAGCGCTTTTTGTACGGCATTACAGCTATAAAAAGGGAATTCTTTTGGGATTGGCCTTATATGCTATAGGCGCTCTGTTGTTTTACCCCGCGGCACAATATGAAACCTTTGGTTTTTTTCTGCTTTCACTTTATATTTTAACTTTTGGTCTGGCCTTTTTAGAGACTACAGCTAGTCCTTATATAATGGCTATGGGTCATCCAGAAACCGCTACCAGAAGACTCAACCTTGCTCAAGCATTTAATCCCTTTGGCTCCTTATTGGGAATGTTTATTGCATCAAATTTTATTCTCTCCCAACTTCAATCAGATGCACGGGATACCTCTGGAAAACTACTTTTTAATACTTTGGAACTCACCCAGAAAGCAAGCATACGTTCTCATGATCTAGAAGTTATCAGCACACCTTACATTATCCTGGGATTTGTAGTAATTGCTGTTTTTATTTTAATATTAGGGGCTAAAATGCCTAAAATAGGAAAGGCAATTCAGACAACATCAGCAACAATTGTTTTTAAACGACTGTGGAACAATCCAAATTACAGAGAAGGAGTGTTGGCTCAGATGTTTTATGTAGGGGCCCAAATTATGTGTTGGACTTTTATCATCCAATATGCGGATGCTTTGGGAATAGCAAAAGCCCAAGCTCAAAATTACAACGTTTTGGCTATGGGAATTTTTCTGCTCAGCAGATTTGTAAGTACCTTTTTGATGAATTATGTAAATTCTAAAAAACTACTAGCCCTATTTGGTTTGGGTGGGATAGTATCTATTTTAGGTGTAATTTTTAGTGATACAATTACAGGGCTCTATTGCCTGATCGCAACTTCTGCTTTTATGTCACTTATGTTTCCTACAATCTATGGAGTGGCGTTGGACGGACTTGGTGAAGATACCTCATTAGGTGCTTCTGGTTTGGTTTTAGCAATAGTAGGGGGTGCACTAATGCCTCCTTTACAAGGGTGGATTATTGATTTTGGAACCATAGGTGGACTCAGGGCTATCAATGTCTCTTTTGCATTGCCTTTGCTCTGTTTTTGCGTGGTTGCTATTTATGGATACCGTACCTTTAAGGTTCACAGTAAAATTTGATACCCTAGGCGATTGAAAAAAGACATTAATTTTATTGATAGCAGATATCCTTCTATTCCCGACTTGAGGGAAAAAGCCAGAAAGACAATTCCCAAATTTGCTTTTGAATATTTGGACGGAGGCTGTAATGACGAAGTCAATTTAAGGAGAAACACAGAACGGATAAGAAAAGTTGAGCTCAAACCCAACTACCTTGTTCCGTATCAAAAACCTGAAATAAAAACAACTCTCTTTGGACATTGCTATGACGCTCCATTCGGGATTTCTCCTGTCGGTTTGCAGGGCTTGATGTGGCCCAAGGCACCAGAAATTTTAGCCCAAGCCGCTTTTGATCACAACATTCCCTTTGTATTGAGTACTGTAACTACAGCAAGTATAGAACGCATTAGCGAAATTACAGAAGGGAACGCCTGGTTTCAACTATACCACCCTGCAGAAGAAAAGGTGACAGAAGATCTTTTGAAACGCGCAGCTGTTTCAGGCTATGAGGTTTTAGTGATTTTAGCAGATGTACCTTCTTTTGGCTACCGCCCTAGGGACATAAAAAATGGCCTGTCCATGCCTCCAAAAAAATCATTAAAAAATATGCTTCAAGTGATGAAAAGACCCGAATGGGCTTTTAAAACTCTTTTAAATGGAACTCCAAATTTTGAAACTTTAAAGCCCTACATGCCAAAAAACTTAGATCTTAATCAACTTGCAAAATTTATGGATACAACCTTTTCTGGTCGTTTGGATGAAGAAAAAATAAAACGTTTGAGAACGTTATGGAAAGGAAAGTTAGTTTTGAAAGGGGTAGAATCGATTCAAGATGTAGAAAAGGCTTATAAGTTGGGTTTGGACGGGGTAATCATCTCCAATCACGGAGGGCGACAAATTGATGTGGGTCAAGCGACAATTGATTCTTTGAAAACTATAGCGCCACTTTACAAAGACAAATTAAAAATTATGATGGATAGTGGGATTCGCGGAGGAGCCGATGTTGCAAGAGTATTGTCTCAAGGTGCAGACTTTACCTTTATGGGGCGCAGTTTTATGTATGGAGTAGCGGCCCTTGGGTCAGCAGGAGGAAATCATACCATCGCCATGATAAAAAAACAACTCAACCAAATCATGGAACAATTGAGCTGTTCTAAAATAGGGGAATTACACAAAACGAGAGTGAAGTAAGTTTAAAGTCAATAGAACTCAATTTAGAATGAAAAAAACAATTATAACACTGCTTTTTGCTCAGTTGGTCTTTGGTCAAATACCTGAAGGAAAAAAAGTAATTAGCCATCTTTATTTGTATGACTTGGCAACGCGTAAGTCGATACTTCTACAAACTGAAAACAGACATTTTGAAGCACCCAATTGGTCGCCAGACGGAACTTATTTATTGATAAACAGTGGTGGAAAAATTGAAAAATACAGTTTAGAGGGTAAACCACTAGCATTTATTGATACTCAAGAGCTACAAAAGTGTAATAACGATCATGGTATTTCATTTGACGGAAAAACACTTTTTTTCTCATCGGGAAAAAATGAAATTGAAGAGCATACTTCCTTTATTTATCAAATGCCATTGACAGGAGGTATTCCCGAACAAATTACAAAACTAAGTCCATCCTATTGGCATGGTGTTTCTCCAGATGGGAAGGACATAGTGTATTGTGCAGCTCGAGAGGGCAATTACGATGTATACAAGATGAATGTTGACCAAAAAAAAGAAATTCGATTGACATCAGCAGCAGGACTTGACGATGGTCCAGAATATGCTCCAGACGGCAGCTATGTTTATTTTAATTCCTTTCGAACAGGGATTATGCAACTTTGGAGGATGACACCAGATGGAAAAAATAAAGAGCAATTAACCTTTGACGATTATTCAGATTGGTTTCCTCACATTGCTCCCGACAATCAAAAATTGGTTTTTATCAGTTATGTAGAGGATCAAAAACAAAGCCATCCCTTTGGGAAAAGCGTCAAACTCAGATTAATGAATTTAAAGACAAAAGAGGTGAGTGATTTGACACCCGAATTTTATGGTGGACAAGGAACATTAAATGTTAATTCATGGAATCCAGACAGCACACAATTCACCTATGTGGCTTATTCTTTAGAAGAGCTCTAGTCCAATAGTTAGCATTACTTTTTTAACTGTTTCTACTGAAAGATTTTTTTGTACATTGGAAATTCAAAAAAAAACAACTCAGTTTATCTGTATTGGTGTTATGAAGCACTTATTTGTAAGATGTTTTACCTTTAGTTTATTCTGCTTTTTATTTCTGAATAGCACAGTGATTTTAGGTCAGGAAATCACAACCTACTATTTAATTCGTCATGCAGAAAAAGAGCCTGTAGCAAATGGGAACAAAAACCCCCACCTTTCTAAAGAAGGCAAGTTGCGCGCAGCAAAATGGAAAAAAGTTTTTCAAGAAGTTTCATTGGATAATATTTATTCAACTGACTTTTACAGAACTCAAGAAACAGCAGCACCTCTAGCTGAAGAAAAAAACATAACTGTAGTCACCTACGATCCAACTGACTTGTTCAATCCCTCATTTGAAGAAAAAAACAAAGGCAAAGTGGTTTTGGTTGTTGGACACAGCAATACCACTCCTGCACTGGCCAATAAAATTATTGGAAAACAACACTACTCTCAAATTGATGAAAACACCTTTGGAAAATTGTATATCATACATATACAGGCCGATGCTATTTCACACCAATTACTAAATATTGAATAAAAAAGACACAACTAGATTTTAAAATAACACCTTATGAAACAATCCATTACACTAGCCCTATTTATTTTTCTTTCACAAATCCTTAGTGGACAAGAGAAAAAAGAAAAAAAAGGACTATCTCTTGAAGCTACTCGTTCTGTAGAGATCAACACTGATGAAGGAACTTGGATGTCACTAGATGTACATCCTACTGGTAAAAAAATCATTTTTGATCTTTTGGGAGATCTCTATGAACTTCCTATTGAAGGAGGTAAGGCCACCCGAATAACTGAAGGTTTAGCATTTGATTCACAACCTAAATATGCTCCTGATGGGAATTCAATTCTTTTTTTATCGGATCGGAGTGGAGGAAACAATGTATGGATTCTGGATCGAAAAGAGCAAGATACGGTACAACTAACGCAAGGCAATACGTTTAAGATACAATCGGCAGATTGGTCTCCAGATGGAAATTATGTTGCAGTTAGTAAAGGGACCAGAAATTTCAAACTACATATCTATCACAAAAAGGGAGGTGGCGGTAGCCAGTTGATCGATGAGCCAGAGCGATTAAAAATATCTGAGCCTACCTTTAGTCCCGACGGAAGATTGATTTGGTTTTCGCAGCGAATGGGAGCATGGCAGTACAATGCCAATTTTCCACAGTACCAGCTTGCAACTTATGATAGAGAAGACGGTAAAAGAGAGGTGATGACTTCGCGTTATGGTTCTGCTTTTACACCTACTTTATCTCCAGATGGAAAGTGGTTGGTGTACGGAAGCCGATATAATGATGAAACTGGACTTGTAAAACGCAACCTAGTAACCCAGGAAGAAGAATGGCTTGCTTACCCTGTACAGCGTGATGAGCAGGAGTCGATTGCTCCACTGGGTGTACTACCTGCGATGTCTTTTACACCAGACAGTAAAGAGGTGGTTGCTTCTTATGGGGGAAAAATTTACCGAATTCCCATTGAAGGAGGAAATGCTGTAAATGTTCCTTTTCAAATTAATGAAAGTGTTGCTTTAGCACCTCAGCTTCAATTTGATTATCCAGTAGAGGATACACCAACTTTTAACGTCAATCAAATTCGAGATGCTCAAATTTCTCCAGATGGAACCCAGATGGTCTTTACAGCTCTCAACACACTCTACTTGATGCGCTTTAAGGACAAATCACCGAAAAGGTTAACGCAACTAAATGGAACGGAAGCTATGCCCGTATGGCATCCCAATGGAAGGGAAATTGCATTTGTTACTTGGGAAGATAATTCAGGTGGGAATGTCTATAAAATGAGGGTAGATAAACCCTCTTCTCCAGTTCGTTTGACAGTAGAATCTGGTGTTTATACCCAACCTGTTTGGAGTGTTGATAATCGTATCGTGGTGTTTAAAGGTTCTGCACAGCAATTTAAAGAAGCGGACGGACCTAGAGCTTTCCAACAAAAGTCTCAACTGGTTTGGATTGACGGAAGACAAGCAGGTAAATCAACCCTGATTACAAAAGCGTCTGGTTTGTCAAACCCCCATTTTGCACAAGGAGATAACCGTATTTATCTCAACAGTTCAGAAGGTCTGGTGTCAATAAAATGGGACGGTACAGATTTAAAAAAACACCTATCCGTGGATGGAATTACAGTCTATGGTTCTTCTTATGATGAAAACCATCTTTTAGCGGACACCCCCTCAGCACCAAAAAGAACTCCTTCCAAGGCATCTATGGTTCTTCGAGCACCAAAAGGGCCTTATGCTTTGGCTCAAATCAACAATGATATTTATGTGGTAACAGTTCCTTATCTGGGTCCTGATGGAGCGAAAATAAATGTAAATTCTCCTGAAAAAGCAAATTTCCCTTCTCGTAAACTCACCAAATTTGGAGGGCAATTTCCTAGTTGGGATACAAGCGGAAACACAGTGTATTGGACATTAGGTAAAACTTTATTCCGTTATGATATTGCCGCAGCCGAAGGAGTTGAAAAAGCCCAAAAAGAAGAAGCTGAAGCCAAAAAGAAAGAAAAAGAAAAAGCCAAAGAAACTGAAGTGGCAGCTACAGAAATTGAAGAGGACGCCACAGAGACTGAAGAAGAGGAAAAAGAGTCAATTGAAGACTATCAAGCCAAGGAAATGGACATAGTTGTGTCTGTAAACAGAGCTTTAGCTCGTGGAACGTTGGTTTTGAAAAATGCGAGATTGATAACTATGAGGGGCGAGGAGGTGATCGAAGACGGTTCCGTTTTGATTGTAAACAACCGAATCAAAGAATTTGGTCCTTCAGCAGAACTTTCCATTCCAGAAGGAGCAAAGGTGATTGATGTAAAGGGACATACCATAGTCCCAGGATTTGTGGATACTCATGCCCACATGTGGCCTGCTTGGGGCTTACATAAAAAACACGTTTGGGTATATGCTGCGAATCTGGCATATGGGGTAACCACCACTCGAGATCCACAAACAGCAACCACGGACGTACTCACCTATGCAGATATGGTAGAAGCAGGAATGATTCCTGGACCTCGAGTGTATTCTACGGGTCCTGGAGTGGGTTATTGGGGGTATAACATCAAAAGTTTGGATCACGCACGCGATGTATTGACACAATATTCGAAATACTATAATACCAAAACCATAAAAATGTACTTGACGGGTAACCGACAACACAGACAATGGATTATTGAGGCTGCAAGAGAACAAGAGTTAATGCCCACAACAGAGGGAGGGCTTGATTTTAAATTAAACGTCACCCAAATACTCGACGGTTATCCTGGGCATGAACATTCTTTCCCTATTTATCCTTTGTATAAAGATTTTGTAAGCTTTGTTTCTACCTCACAAACGGCTTATACTCCTACACTATTGGTTTCCTATGGAGGTCCTTGGGCGGAGAACTATTATTACGCCACAGAAGACGTTCAAGGAGATCCTAAAATCAATCGTTTTACGCCAAAATCAGAGTTGGATGCCAAGTCAAGAAGAAGAAATGCAGGTTGGTTTATGAAAGAAGAACATGTGTTTGAAGACCACGCTGTATTTGTAAAAGATTTAGTAGAGGCTGGAGGTTTAGCTGGTGTTGGATCGCACGGACAACTACAAGGATTAGGATACCACTGGGAGCTTTGGAGTATGCAATCTGGAGGAATATCAAATCACAACATGCTTAAAGTGGCCACTCTATTAGGTGCTAAAGCGTTGGGTCTTTCTAAAGACTTGGGAAGTATTGAAAATGGGAAATTAGCAGACCTTGTAGTATTAGAAAAAAATCCATTGGAGGATATTCGCAATACAAACACTGTAAAGTTTGTCGTCAAAAACGGATTTGTCTATGAAGGAGACACTTTAAACGAGGTGTACCCTGAGGAGAGAAAACAAGGCTATCCTTGGACACAAGAAGCTCCTACTTCAAATCTACCAGGAGTACAACAGTAGAATAAAATAAATGAATACAGTCCCCCTTTTTAAGGGGGATTTTTTTTGGTACAATCGAGCTAAAGTAAGGAGCAACTCCTTAAGTGACTTTTATTTTTTTTAAAAGAACTTGAAAGGCTTCTTTTGGAACGAGATATTTAATTCTTCTATCAATCTCTCCTCTTTTAAGTTCCAAAGGTTCTTTTGAAAACCCAAAAATCGTTTTTAACTCATAGTTGAGCTGGATAATAAAATCATTTTTCAATCGAATGTTGTGAACATAGGAAAGAGTATCTTTTTCAATAATTTTTAGCAATTCAGCAGTTGAAATTTCTCCCTTTAAAAGAATGACTTTTAATACTTTTATTTGTGCTTCATTGAGGGGGTGTAAAATGGCATTTCTCACAACTCCCTTTTCGTTTAGAATAACGGTTTTTTTTCTTTGCTTAATCAAAATATACCGCATCAAAATAAACAACAAAAACGCTAATAATAAAATATAAATGAAACGAGTATCCTTTTTGGATTCAAAAAATGGCTCTGTTTTTATTGGAAGGGCAAACAGTAGATCTTCTTTAATTTTAATCCATTCAATTTGGTCGAAATTATCTTTTACTACAAATCGAAATTCACCATTTTTATAACTGTTTTGATGGGATAACCGTTGCTCTGTTTTCCATAAAAAGGGAGGCAGTTCATAAGTGAGAAGCTTGTTGTTGATCAGGTCTACTTTATAGAGAAAATTATTTGCTTTGAGTAAAATGTAACTGTTTGAATTGACAAGATGGTCCCAATTACTAAGGTCAAAAGTGGTTGTTCCCAACAGACTGTATTTTTTTGTTTTAAAGTCAAAAGAGACTATTTCTTTATTTTCAATGGATTTCAATCGGTCATTCTCATCAACTCTTGCCCCTCCAAAGAAATAAATTTTGTCTTTTGTTTTGAAATGAAATCCGCCATATCTTCCTTTTGGATTGTACGAAGTATTTTTTTTGTAGACTTCCCATTCTTTAGAGACAAAATCAAAGTACGTCATGAAGTTCCTTTGACTCCAATAGCCATATCCACCGTATTTAAAAATAGTATCGTGATGAACAAAAATTGTTGCATTAATCGTCATTCGGTGATCAATCGTTTCATCTATCCGTTTGACTTTATTTCCCTCTAGGGAATAGACCTGCCCACTTTTTCCTCCAAAAAAGTAGAATCTATCATTTATTGTTGCATGGGTATAAGCATCAATTTTTATTTCTTGAGGTAGTTCTAATACTTGTTCTTCAAGGGGTTGTAATTCTTCGTCGTAATAACGGATCAGATTGTCTTGAATTAAAAAAACATTCGAATCCAAATCACTTTGAATGAAATTAAATAATATGATTAAAAAAACATGCATTTACAGGCTAGCCTTTAAGAAACTATGTACTTAAAAATACTATTATTAAATTAATTACATTGATATGATACTATTTTTTATGTCTTTCTAAAGTTGCAATTTTACTTTTTTAATTCTGCATAATGAATTTAGATACTAAAATAATTCTAATCGTTAGTGTATTGTCGATTTCACTGATACTACTTTTTAGCTCAGTGAGTTGATCTTCCCAAGTTAAAATGAATTAAGCCACTCCAAATTCATCTTAATTCAAGGTAATCGAATGTGTGAATTAAAACGATATAACATTCCCCATCAGTCCTTTTTTTCGTGATCATAAAATTAAGGTTTCCACGAGTTAGTTTTAGTAAGGACTGAATGGGGATTTTGGAATTAAATCCGAATAAATTAATTGTACCCTTTAAAGTTTCTGAACAGATAGTGCCCTATCTTAGGCTAAAGAAAACAGAAGGTTATAGCACGTAGTTATTAATTAATCTTTGTAAATTGGTGGGAAATAGTCATTTATGAAACATTACATTTTTTTGATTCTTTTCTCATTTCCTTTGTTCATCATTGCTCAAGAAACCATTGCTGTAAATTACCAAGAATGGGATTTTAAATCACACCCTGAGGGGAATCAATTAAGATCAAAAGAGGAGGGGGTCTGGATAGACAATGTATCTGTTCCTGAAATGGATGTATATCCAGCTGAAGGAAAGCTCAAAACAGATAAAGCCATGATCATTTGCCCGGGTGGTGGGTTGTATTTTTTAGCTTATGAAAAAGAGGGTGTGAAACTTGCAAAAAAATTAGCCTCTAATGGAATAACAGCTGTTGTTTTAAAATACAGAACCTACCCAAGAGAAGGCTCAGTAATACAATGGACTGAAACCATGTGGAAAAATCCACAAATGGCTATAGATAGTGCTAAAATTATTTTGCCTTATTCCACTAAAGATGCGTTGAGTGCTATAGAACAAATTCGAGAAAAGTCCACCAATTACGCTATAAGTCCAAATAAAATTGGACTGATGGGGTTTTCTGCTGGTGGGGCTGTAACCATGCAAGCTGCCTATACCGCTTCACCTAAAAACCAGCCAAATTATATTGCACCCATTTATCCCTGGATGGTAATTGTTGATCAGCAAAAAGTACCCAACAACCTACCTCCTGCTTTTATTTCCTGTGCCAACGACGATCCTTTAGAACTCGCTGAACCTAGTGTACAGATCTATCGAGATTGGATAGCCTCAGGTGCTAAAGCAGAATTGCATATGTTCAGTACCGGTGGGCATGGATATGGTATGAACCCAATGAATGCTCCAGTAGACCGGTGGTCACAGTTGTTAATCGATTGGATTCTGTCTTTATAAAGGCCAGAAAAAAATTACTTTATGATTCAAAAGCAGCTCTTCGATCAAACAGTAGGAAAGCTCCTAATGTTTTTCATTTCACTCCTTTTTTTACTGTCCTGTAAAACGGAGATGAAAAACAAAGTTGAGAGTCCAGTTCCCTCTATTATTAGAACAAATTTTGGAACGACAAAAAACAATGAAGCTGTTTATCAATATACCTTAAAGAACAGAAAGGGTATGCAAATTTCTATTCTCAACTATGGGGGGATTATAACTTCTTGGACAGCAAAAAACAGAAAGAATGAGTTTGATGATATCGTTTTGGGATTCGATAATTTCACAGATTACGAAAACAAAAACCCCTATTTTGGAGCTATTGTAGGGCGTTATGCAAACCGAATTGAAAAAGGAACTTTTGAATTGAATGGAACGCAATATCAGTTGCCTGTTAATGATAACACTAATCATTTGCACGGAGGGTTAAAGGGCTTTGATAAAGTAATTTGGGAGGTCAATACTCTAAAAAAGGATTCCATGGTAGGTATGGAATTGAGTTATACTAGCCCAGATGGAGAAGAAGGCTATCCGGGTAACCTCAACGTTTTTGTAACCTATGCTTTAAATGACGACAACGAATTGTCGGTAACCTATAAAGCAACAACAGATCAGTCAACGATTGTAAACTTAACTCAGCATTCCTATTTCAATCTATCAGGAGACTTTAACAAAGAAATTCTCGATCATGAAGTTGTGCTCAATGCAGCTTCTTTTTTGGCGGTTGACGCTACTTTAATTCCTACTGGAGAAATTAAAAATGTAAAGGGAACACCTTTTGATTTTACCGCTCCCAAGAAAATAGGAAGGGACATAACAATTGAGGACCCGCAACTTAAATTTGGCTTGGGATATGATCATTGTTGGGTGTTAACCGATCAAAGTTCAGAAAACAAGTTTGTAGCCTCTGCTTATGATCCAGAATCTGGAAGAATGCTTGAGGTATATTCTACAGAACCTGGAGTACAATTTTATACTGGAAATTTTTTAGATGGTAGTTTAGCGAGTAAAAAGGGAGGTTTCTACAAGCACCGAACGGGTTTTTGTTTGGAAACACAGCATTTTCCCAATGCACCAAATGAACCTGCTTTCCCTTCTACTGTTCTAAATCCAAATGAAGTATACGAATCCCAAACCACCTATAAATTATCCGTAATTAAATAAAAAAAGACCACATGTTGAAAAAAATACTTGTACTGCTCTTTGCCTTTTTTCTTATACAATGTCAAAAAACTCAGCCAAAAATAAAAGGTTCTCGATGGTCAGAAGAAAAAGCATGGGAATGGCATCGAACAAATGGTTGGATGGCAGGGACAAATTTTAATCCCAGTACATCAATCAATCAATTGGAGTTTTTTCAAGAAGCAACTTTTGATTTAGAGACCATAGAGCGCGAGTTGAGTTGGTCTGCAGAATTAGGCATGAAAATGCATCGTGTTTACATTCACAACTTGCTATGGGATCAAGATTCGATTGGCTTTCTAAATCGGCTTGATCATTATTTGGAAGCCTCAAACAAATACAACATCAAAACTATGCTTGTTTTATTGGATGATGTTTGGAACCCTGTACCCAAGCTGGGTACACAACCCGATCCTGTTCCGTTTGTTCACAATTCAGGCTGGGTACAAGCTCCAGGAGCAGCAATTTTAGGAGATAGTTTGAGACATAATGAATTGAAAAACTACATTAAAGGGGTAGTACGTCATTTTGCAGAAGATGACCGTGTTGTAGCATGGGACCTTTACAATGAGCCGGATAATGTTGCATCTCAACCGGGCTTGAAAGAGAATGAAATTCAAAACAAAGCCCTTTTTACCTTTTCTTTATTAAAGAAGGTAGTGGGCTGGGCTAGAGAAGTCGATCCTTCTCAGCCTCTGACCATGGGTTTGTGGAAAGGAAGTAACTGGGGAAAAATAGAAAAATTGAGACCCTTAGAGCGATTTATGGTAGAAAATTCAGACGTGATCTCTTTTCATAGCTACGATGGTCCAGAAGCTACTCTAGAAAAAATTATAGCTCTAAAAACCTATAATCGCCCAATAATATGTAGCGAATATCTAGCAAGAACCAATGGAAGCACCTTTGAAACTATTTTACCTCTATTGAAAGAAAACGAAATTCATGCCATTAACTGGGGGTTTGTCTCTGGAAAAACCAATACGATATTTCCATGGTCTTCTTGGACAGAAGAGATGGATTCCATACCAAAAATATGGCATCATGACATATATCGAATCGATAAATCACCCTTTTCAGAAAGTGAAATTGCCTTTTTAAAAGCTACTTTAAAATGATGTAATTTGATTTTTATTGGGTTGTTTTAAGCTTAACAAGGGCGCATTATCTTTTTTCTATTGGATCCAACAGGATGCATTTTTAAATTCATTAGGGGTAGAAGTGCTCTAATTTAAAATTTTCTTGTAGAGGTTTTGTTAGGAGGAAGTTTGTAATGTGTTTTGAAAAAAACTTCATTCTCTATATCTTGTAGTTATTATTAACCATAAATCAATTAAAATGAAAACGTTATTTAGCCTTTTTAGTTTCTTAGTAGCCTCAGTTTTATTTTCTCAAAATGTTGTAGAGATTCATTATAGACATGTTCCTGCAGAACATATT
>Ga0255768_10000010_pt1 | contig 219843 bp, 227 predicted proteins | sample 071ome_33_FD_179983 | JGI IMG/M metagenome (GOLD analysis project Ga0255768, IMG submission 179983) | Coastal salt marsh microbial communities from the Groves Creek Marsh, Skidaway Island, Georgia - 071412AT metaG (version 2) | ecosystem: Environmental > Aquatic > Marine > Intertidal zone >... | reverse complement strand
GCTCGGCCTGCTCTGCTTTAGTACGAACAGAACAAATAATGCCTGCATCAAATACAGTATATTTCGTTAAAGCGTCTGTAGATACCTTAACGAAATCTGGATGTGTTTGAGCATTGTGTTTCTTAGAGCCTGCGCCCCAAGAGAAATTTTGTGCCTTTACTAACATCGTTTATCTCCCTCGAGAAAAAAAGAAAAGTACCCTAACAATTAAGTTAGGGTACGCCGAATCTATTAAAGCTTACAAATACGACGGATACGACTTAGCGCAACTTCACCATCTTTCGCTGGTAGAGTCTTAACCAAGTTTGGTAGGTCGGTTTCTTTCGCTAACGCATGTCGAGTTTTAGGGTCGGCAATGCGAGTGAAGAATACAGTCAAGAAGGTTAGCGCAATACGCTGAGACTTCTGTAGCAGACCGGCTTCATCAATATAGCGACAAGCTAGACGCTCGGTAAAGCAGTTGTCTTTATGTTCAAGATAGATTTCAAGAACTTTCTCAAGGCGCTTAACACCTTCTGCATCATCGCCTTTAGTAAGAACTGCTACTAGAGCATTGAACAAGCTAAATTGGTTAGCGATGATTTCGTCTTTAGAGATCACTACATTCTTACCCATCTTCTGGGTATAAAGAGCGATGTTACGAAGTTCGCGATCAGAACCTTCAATAGCTACAGCTGTAGGAGAAACCGCTTCAGCTTCTTCTTGCTCTTCTACAATAGGAGCAGGGTCAGGTACGAATGGAGGCTCATCCTGAATTTCAGCAGGAGCTTCTGGTTCGTCTTCTTGGGTTTCTTCGCCATCGCCAGAATCGCCTTCGGCTACAGCTTCAGACGCTACTTCATCAGTACCTTCAACAACAGAGGTATCGTCCTGTACTTCTACAGAGCCTTCTTCTTGAACAGACTCGGCAACAACTGGAGTGTCCGTTTCTTTTACTTCTTCTTGAGAAGCTACTTCTTGTTGTACTTCTTTGGGCGCTTTTTCAGCTGCGCCCTTACTACGTTTCTTAGCCATTTTCTTTTCCTTTACTCGAGTTTAGGAGATTGAACTTAAGTGGTCATATTCTTCTGTTCTTAGTTGCTTACCATGGAATGCACTAAGAGAGATTGATAAGAACACACTACCAACAGCAGAGAGTTGAGGCCCCAACCCAATGCCTGATTTAGCAACGGTATCGCCAATACATTTTTCGCAATAGTTGCCAGACTTCACACGACACCCAATCGGGCTTCGTATAATGACTTCTTTTCCAATCAAACCTTTTAGGTCTGATTCCGATAAAGGTTTGCTAGGAGCACTTACTTTGTAGTGTCCTACAAATTCTTTATAGTTTTCTTTGGTGATGTTAATGGGGAGACCTACTTTACTTCCACAATCTGCTTCAGTAATTTTGGTATTCTGATACATACGACCAGACATCTTAGCAGCCTCACCACCTAACGCCGTATCCTTACCGCGGTCATAAGAACCACTTCGAAGGTTATTGGCAATGGCAGGTAAATCTTCTGCTCTCCACCCTTCCTCTAGAGAACGAGGGATAGTTTCTACCTTCGTCTCATCATCAAGTCTAGGTACGCCACCTATCATACCGTGAGTCATCTTACGTACAGTATTTATCGACTTATCTTTAATAAAGAAACCTTCGGCCTCATCCCCTTCTAGTTCTTCCTTCAACGCTTTGGTTATCTCAGCATCAATCTTAGAAACTACAACAGGATCATGAAGGTTATCGATATTTTCCTTTATCAGCCTGTCTTTAAGTTCAGCTACCTTCTTAGAAGGAGCCAATACTTTAGGGCTGGCTGTAGGAACACAGAAATCTGTAAAGAGAGTAATGAAACCCATCGACTTCATGAACTTACGATATTCATCGATCGTAATGAGTTCTTCTCTCAAGTTACGTTCAATTATGCCGTTCAGTATTTTACCATTAAGTTCACCAGCCATAAAGGTAACTTTGTTACCAAAAGGTTCAGCGAAGATAATGGCATTTAACAATATTTTACGATAGGTTGTTTTAATCGGTTCAGGAATATTTGGTAACATCTCAGTCTGGGCAGTTACTGCCTCATCAATGCCAAAGAAAGGCTTATCTAAAGCTGCCCCTTCAACTTGGATTGGTTCGCCACCCAAAAGAAATATTACTTTACCATTTACCACTGAAGGATCTTCATCAGCTTCTTCTCGCTGACGAATAATCCCTAAGGTTCGTATAAGCCATGTTTTAGACTTATACTTCTTTTCCCGTAGACACTCAGTTAAGTAATCTACTTTCTTAATTATCTTCATCGTCAGCTAACCATTTCTTTAGAAGTTTGCCTACCATACCAGAGACATTACCGATGAAGAACAATTCTACATCTAGGTCATCTAGTAATTCACCAATCTTCTCTTGGATTAAAACTTGGTCTTCATTCGACGCTAAAGCAAGTAAAGTTAATTCGCTACTTACCCGCTCAATGTCTTTTGTTTCAATGAAGTACTCTAAGTCTTTGAAGATTGCTCTTACAGCCACTTCGAAATTAAAACCAAAGGCGAAGGAAACAGGTCGCATTTTAATGTGTTCTCTTGCAAGAAGCACTTTGTCGTTTGTTTCCATTTTAGTCAAAGCTTTCTTAGTCCGTAATCTAGATTTATGGATGATTTCTTTTTCATCTTCATCTAGTTCAACATCGAACTTAACTTTAACATTCATAATTACTTCGTTATAGAACTCACCGATAATTGGATATAGTTCGCCCATCCCAATATTCGTTAGTTCATTAACTAGATTAATGAAAGATTCTTCAGGACTTAGTTCTTCATCAGAGAAGTGTTTGTCAACTAAATCCCTGTTGGTAGTATCAGCAATGTCTTCCATTGCATCTAACAATGCGGCTAAAAGCTGTAGACTAATATCTTCATCGTTAGTTAAAACTAAACCAATTTCTTTAAGTACTTTCTTAGTATGTACTTTATAGACATCTTCGATTTCAGATGCTTTATCAGACTCGGTTGCTTCTGGGTGTGAAAGAGCCTGAGTAACTTCTGATTCATGATCACTATAATCGAATTTATCGAAAATAGAATCAATGGATTCCAGATATCCTAATACGTCGGGTTTCATGATAGGGAGCAGGGTTTCCCTTTCGTTTTGAATGATCATTCGGCATTCTCCTGTATACAATAGATTCGCCGAATTAAAATAAAAAGGAAGGGGATATAATAAGGTAAGAAATGCCCTTTTCTAATAATATTTTTAAGTAAGGATTCATAAAATGGCAAGCACTGAAAAGTCGGCTTCTGAAGTCGCATCCATGGAACGCTATCGTAAAGAAAAAGCACAGAAAGCGGAAAAGAAAAAGCAGCGTGAAGAAGAGCAGCTAACTGAAGAAGCTGCTCTACAATCTTGGGATGATGTTCATTCCATTATTGGTGATGTCCGTAATATGATCGGACAAATCACAATCTCTATTCAACAAGCGATTACTCTTGCCGCATCCATCGACCTAGACTACTCAACGAACATCGAAAATCTAAAGTTACATTCAGCAGATCTGGCTAAGGCCTCTATCGAATTCAATAATGACGTCAAGCAATATGACGACAAGAAAGGTCCAGTTGCTCCTGAAGACTATATGACCTTCCTAAGTGCCATGAGCAAAATGATGTCTGGTTACATCGAATCGTTCCATCAAAAGATTGTTGCTATCGGCGATATCATCGAAGCCGTTAAGAAAGAAGCGAAGGATAAACAGTAATGTCTTACGAAGAAACAGTACAACAAAACGAAGATGTTAGTATTGATACTAGCGACTTCGCAAATGCAGTTAGTCCTACTGGAGAGTATGGGGATGACTTCCCTCTCTCCGCTCTAACTGAAAACCTTTCTAATGAAGCATTTCTTGCTATCCAGAAAATCTTTAAAGAAAACACTAATATCGATAAAGAGACTCGGGAATTAATTCTTGAGTCTTTCCGTAGTGCTCTGTCTTCTCAGTTCTTTGATGATACTTATCAACGTTTAGTAGATGCTGCTAATCGCGACTGGAAACAAGTCGTTGAAGTAGACGGCAATAAGCTTCGTATAATGAAGCGTTCAGCCGCTAAGCCTACTGGCGGTAAGAAGTTACAAGGTCAAGCCGCTATCGACTTCATGAACAGCCAGATTAATGGTACTGGCTCTGTTAAGGTTCCTTTATGGAACAGTGGCATCACTGTCCTTTTGGGTAACTTTAAAGAACTCGAGTATATGGAAGTAATCGCTAAGATTGCTTTAAGCCGTATGGAGCTAGGTGCTTCTACTCGCGGTGCTCTATTCAGCGGTGATGATGTTTACATTACCATGGAAGTTGTAGACTTTATTTTAAGTAAAGTTATGGCTTCTACTCTGAAAGATTCTTCTAAGTCTAACTTAAAAGAACACATTTTAGTTTCTGATATCCCTACTCTTCTTGCAGGTGCGTTATCTGCCCTTAACCCTAAAGGCTATCCTATTAACCATACGTGTGTTAATGTGGCTAAAGGCGAATGTACATACGGCACTAAGATTGAAGAGAAAGACGGTAAGTATAAACAATACGGGATGGTTGACTTTAAGAAGCTTCTATGGGTTGACCGTGGTCGTGTTTCTAAAGAACTAGGCCGTTTAGTAAATGCTAGCTGGGAATCAGTTTCAAATGAAGAAGTTAAGAAGATGCAAGCTTCTCTTCTTCCAGATCAAATCATTGGTCCTCTTGAATCTGATGCGGGCCTATTTAAGATTGTAGGTCAACATCCTAATCTAGCAGACTACCAACGTCTTTCTACTGAATGGATTAATGAAGTTATCAATGCTGTTAACCGTGTTATGGTTACTGCCGATGATGCTACTGAACGTGAGCGTATTGAAACTCGTGTTCGTGAAATTGAAACATTCCAAGAAACGATTGGACGTCGTCGTAACATTGCATGGATTAAAGAAATCATCATGGAAATTCCAGATGAAGATGAGTCTATTGTGATGGAAGGTGAAGAAGCTATTGCAGGTATTCTTGATCAGCAGCTTGGTACTTTATACGCCGAAGAAATTGATGAAGGTATTCGTGACTATAAAGACGCTTGTACAATCTCTGTAGTAGGCTTGCCTAACTTTGAATGTCCTGTATGTCATAGTTCTCAAACTGACTCTAGTCGCTATCCTAGTCTGATTCCTTTGAATCTGATTACCTATTTTTTCAATATAGGGGAATGGAAGCGTATGACGACGCAACAGAGAGCGGGAATCTACCGATAACATCTAGGTTCTTTGAACCGCCCAAAGATGCTTTCAGTAATACCATGAACGAATTGATAAGGCTACCTCCTAAGTTAACGGGGGTAGCCTTTGATATGGCCGCTACAGAAATCTACGAACGGAACTTTGGTATCTATTCCCATTCCCCGGAAACCGATCCGAATAATCCAGTTCCCTTATCTACTTATAACTCTAAGATAGATGCTCGTAGAACTAACCCGTTACGAAATGAAGTTAAGCGACTTCTTTCCATGCAAGCTCCAAAAAAATTAGGTATGGGTATTATGGATATCCTTAATCTAGATCCTCATACTTATGCAAGTCTTATTGAAGGCCTAGAATCTTATAATAAAACTGAACTAGCTATGAGAGAGCAACAGGAAGAAGAACTTAAAGAAATGACAGGTCAGGATTAAACAAAAAAATAAAGCTACTACTCCCATGAGGGAGTAGTAGCTATTATGCCGTTAGATTAGGTGAAGGCTATGGATAGTTACTTCACGACCTACTACATCTTCAGAGATACAGTCAGCTAGGTTAAGGCCTTCCTTACCAATCTCTTCTAGAGTACGATCGAATCTTATTGCAGCGAATTCGTCATCAAAGTTTATCTCTGCTGCATCCAGAGTACCTTTAGTTATCGCCGATGTAAGATTAGTAATCTCATAGAAAGATAGTACACGAGTAGGAGAAGAGTCTTTGATTCCAGCCAGTAAGATAGGACGTCCATTTGACTTAGTAGCAATTGCTATATAGTCAACTAACGTACTAGGGCCATCACCAATTGAGACGCTGAAGTCAGGACAGTTCTCCATCATATCAAGTACAGTTTGTACAGAGAATGTTTTATCGCCAACAGCTTCAGACTCACCAAATTCCATAGCTAGAGCGTCTAAAGCAGATAACTTAGAAAGTTGCTTAAACTTCGGACTAAAGTCTTCAGTTCTCTCTAATTTTTTATCTCCTTTAAACTCTGACACCAAGCGGCTGATTGCAGGCTTCAAACCTTTCAATAAAGGTAGAAGAGCTTTAACGCCACCTAGGAACTCATCCATTTCTTTACATGCAAAGAAGTTAACAAGAGCCATCCATTGATTAGCCGGAACATCAATCTCCATTATTGACCGTACTCCTGTCTCGGTATAGATAAAGGCAATGCGATTGCCTTTATCGTCCGTCTCATCGAAGTTAGTACGAGAATGCATAATCGTCATCAGGTCATCTAACTCTTTAGAGTCGATGAAGTTTTTAGTAACGTTTACAAAAGCTGCAAGATAGCCATTCATTTCTTCGTTGGTAAGAGTAGTAGTTAGTGCAAATTTCATTATTTGTTTTCTCCATTTATAATGAATTATTGTTATTTGACAGGAGATTAATTATCTCTAGTCATTAAAGTAATATAGTACCTTTTTAGTCTAGAACACGGTTTAACGGCATAATACCCCATACCCTTAGCTGGGTATGGGGTATTATTATATCGAAACTAGAAGTAACGAGCCATCCTGTATCTTGAGATCAGCTACTTATTCAGTAGTCGCTTCTATTGATTTAGCCAATGCTTCGGTCTTTTCGATTACTTCAGGAGTCGCTGCCGCAAGAGCCGCTTCTAGAGATTCGTACTTAAGGTTAGCTCGTTCGTTTAGATCTATGATATAAATAATGTGGTGAGTAGCTTCTACTACATTATCTTTACCCGTAGTACCCAATAGAACTTCTTCATAGCGAGCTTCTAGAGCTGCACGGATCTGATCAACAACATCGGTAGCTTCGGTATCGATCTTCGCCAGTTCTTCTTTAAGAACTTCGTTATCTTCTTTACCAAACCACTGTTTGATATAAGTACCTTGTTTGTAACCGGCGTCTTGACGGAATACGTTAAGTACGTTCTTCGCCACATACAGTTCGTATAACTTATCCCAAGACAATTCTACTTCATCTAGGACATGTTGCCAATGGCGACCTAGAGGAAGAGTCTGAGCGTAGTTATGTAAACAGAACTCAAGGGTAGTCATCTTAAGGGATGGCGCTGGATGAACATCAATAAGCTGGAAGTTAATGTGTTTAGCAGCACGTTCGTGATCACCACTAAGCTCTTTAATTTGACGAGAGACATAGAAGTGGAATGCATCCACTACTTCTAACTGGGCTTGTTCAAGATTAGGAACAACCTTCTTCCACCATTTGTAAGCACCCATATGTTCAATTGCTTCCGCAATTTCAAGAGCACCTGCGGTTTCCCAGTTCCAAGGCATGGTAACCCAATTAGGATTTACCTTGGAGTTAATTCCGTCTTGTAGACGAACGATTGTTGATAGCTGAGCTAAGGTTAACATTTCTGTTCCTTTTTTGGTTGGTTTAAAATAAGAAATGGTTTCGGATATACTTAATGAGTTTATCCACCTCATGACCGAGGTCTTCTTCTGGACCGTTATTATCCAGAATATAATCGGCACTTGATTTGGAGATATTGAAGCTGGTTGCTGGTTCCAGTTCTTTACGCTCACAAGCATCTACCCAAACAGAGAAGTCAAAGATACCTGCTTCTTCAGAAGGTTCAAATTCTTCAAAGTTTCGGTTCCCACAATAAATATCTTCATTGTGTTCAACAAGGATAAGTTCGAACAATGCTTTCTTATTATGGTAGCAAAACAAACGAATACCTTGATGCCATAGGGGACGGTGGTTGTCGCGATCCTCGAAGCACTCCTTGACTGTTTTATAGCCATAGGTGTCTTTCATTAGATCGAACATGAACGCCTCAGCACAGATCTCTGAGGAGCTTCCGAAGGTAAGTCCTAGTCGGTCTCTGATCATCTCAGCTACCGTATCCTTACCGTGACGCTTATGACCAATAATAGCGATCTTTGGACGACGTACTAAGCGGAAATCAATAGCCTTTGCCCACTCAGGAATCTCAGTGCTAGGGATTTCTGTAATACGTACAAACTCCGGAATGGCGTCTTCTTCTCGAAACCGTCTCCCTAAGGTGTATTCATATGCACCATGTAAGTACTTGCCGATCTTGATATAATACCCGTTCCGAATATTTGCATCGGAAGATCGGACTTGATAGATAGTTAGCATTTGCGGTTTCCCATTGTCCTATAAGTACTCAATCAGCTTAGACAGTAAAAAAAAAATAGTCTCCTCATCCCGAAGAATGAGGAGACTAGAATTAAGCTCGAGGATAAACCCCAAGTATAGTTTGATAGCTATGTAAAATCTTAGCGATATCGCCCATGTCACCAAGTATGGTTTCTTCGATGTCATCATCATACATATTAAAGAATCCTATCCGCTGTACCGAAGTCAATTACTTCTTCGGCAGTTAAGAACATTTCTAATTTAGTAGCTTCTTGTACGCTTTCTGGATTACGTCCGGAATTACGTCCAATTACTTCTTCTTGGAAGCGTTTCATCTGCTTACCAAAATCAGATGAAGCACTATCGTTAGGGAAACAACCACGAGGCATATGGAACATTACTTCAGAATGTTTACTCACTACCCGCTTGCCTTTGGTTCCATTAGAAGCTATTGTAGCAGCAGCACTAGAAGCCTCTCCTACAACGATGGTCCAAATGTCATTTGGAATTTCATCCATCGTACTTACAATCCCGAAACAAGCGTTAAGATCCCCACCACAGCTAGCAATATACATAAAGATGTCATCGGAATTCTCCTTGGATATCTCTACCAATTTACGGATAATGGCCTTGCCTGACGCAGAGGTCAACGTACCTTCAAGTACAACTATATTACTCATAGCTTAGTCCTCAATAACATTGCCAGCAACCATATCTTCTTTATAAAGATACTTACCTTCAGAAATCCATTCACGGATCTCTTCTAGAGAGAAATCGGTTAGGTCTTCAATAATAGCCAAAGAACGTTTCTCGATGCGTTCTGCTGAATCTGCACTCAGAGAAATCTCGTCTACAGAACCAGACATTAATCCAACTTCTTTACTGAAGTGGATATTAGAATAAGGACTAAACTTACGACTAGCTTTATCGGCAGCTAGCATTACAATTAAGCCGTACTGGTTTGTACCGCCGATTAATTCAAAGTTAAATTTATAACCGGCTTTCTTGTATTGAAGAACTAAGTCGTGCATGCCCAATGCCTTTAAGCGGGTAGGATAGAAGCAGCTAGAACGGAAGGTTACTTCCACTTCTTCTTTCTCATCTACGCCAGCTAGTTCGGCAAAAGAGTGTAGACTTAATTCATCTAAATAAACTTTCTTCATTTTCTATTCCTCAGAAAACAGCAAAAAAAAAATAAGAGCGACGAGTGCCGCTCTTATTTTGTTATACCCAGTGAACACTATCGAGTACCTCAACAGACTTTGACTTATCGACAAAATCTTTAAGGTGTCCTATGTCATACTCAACATGCTTCGGAATGTTCATGCATGATAAGTAATAGAACTTAGGATCGATATCGGGATACAGTTTTATAGGACGAGTACGACCGAGTATTTGTTGACTCAACTGCTTAGATGCAATGGCCGGTGTCATTATAGACATATACAAGTTCGGGATATCCTTACCTGTACCACAACTCTTAGGAGTCGTAACAATTATCTCGAAGTCCTCTAAAACTGTCTCGGGTTCTGCTGCTGTAAATATAGAGACGGACATATCATCACTTAACTTTTCCTTTAAGTAATCAGCTATGATGACACAACTATCAACCATACTTGCAAAGACCAGCATCTTCATGCCTTCTTTACGATTTGCAAGATACTCTTCTTCAATAATATTGTAAATCATACTGAGGTAGTTCTCAGTCATCTCTCTATTCTTGAAGATGGACTTCTCAAACTCATTATGACTATAGCCCATCGCACCAATACATTTAATCTTGTTAGGATCATGAGCATGATAGCGATACGACTTAACGTCAATATGTGCATTATTCTTAAAGTCTCTAAACCGATCTTTCAGAGGGAAAACAATTTCATAAAGTCTTTTGATCATCATACGACTAGGGTCCAGAGTAGCAGACAAATAAATCTGCAGCGGGACATTCGTCATGATCGCGCGGCGAACAACTTGATGTAACGCTTCGTGGCATTCGTCGGTTACGGATACGCCCGCACCAATCGTACTGAAGAATTTATCAGGAGTCACGTCGTACTCTCGATCTTCTTCCATAGCGCCATGAAGAAATGTTTTCAAGTAATTATTAAAGGTAGTTGAAGATATTAAAATTATCTTCTCCCGAATATTACCGCTTAGACCTAAGTTGATTAAAGCATGCATGGATTTAGACCCACTAATAACTAGAATATCTTTCTTAGTTAAATTAGTATTCTCCATTATACTTTTAACCCAAGTAGGTATATGGACTGCTTGACCGAAAATCACTGTACGTTCTTTTCGTTGTGCCAGATATAGTAACGTAGTAAGAGTCTTACCCTGTCCCGTAGGTAGAGGCAGTACCCGAATCCGCTTACCCGGCTCGTCCATAAACTTTAATGCAGAAACCTGTCCTTCTCGCGGTGTAATTCCCGGTAACTCAAAGTCTATCGGTACGCCCGCATCAGGATGGTTTTCCCGTATCTCGTAATCGTGCTCTTTATAGCCAGCCATTTGTAGCTGACGTAAGAACTTTGGAAACTCCCCCAATACAAAACCGAAGGTGTCCTTATTTGGATTGGCACAAGCATAAGTCTTTTTAGGGACCTCTATCTTTCGACGGGCACGCTTATTCCAAACCTTTTCATATTCTGTCAGCTCTCGACAAAAATTAAAGACAACTTGTCGGTCCGATGCATAGGGAACGAAAACATGAAACCCATGAGAAAACTTCTCTATAATGAATTTCTTCACGGCAATTCCCCAACTAAAAATAAATAGATATAGAGGGACCGAAGTCCCCCTATACTATCAATCGCTACTGCGGAGGCGGAGTCGAGTTACCCAACATCATATCCAACGGATGATCTGGTCGATCTTTATAGATATAGGTTGCAGGGTTAGTCAGAATCTCAGCATGGAATCCAAATGCCATAGCGCCGCCCATAGAACGGTTCTTAATAACATTATGCATTCCCACAAACTGGAAGTCGCCATCTCCAATCGGCATACGGTAATTACCGTTATCCGGATCAATACACATTAATGAACGTATAAAGACTTCTACTTCAGAGAAGTTTACGTTAATACGCGTTGCCCGTTCATTGCCGGGGATATCAGGAGGCGTCAAAATATCTAGGAAAGTTTCCATTGCTTCTTCGGCACTGGCGCAGTCTAGAACAGTTTGCATTTCAGCAGCTTTTGTATCGGTCTTCTTCTCAGGACTACCTAGAAGGAAGGTCATGATGGTGTTTAGGAAACTCATCATATCTTCGTTTTTACGCGGAGACATTAAGAATGGTTTCGAGAAATCCCATCCTTTCAAATCAAACGTTACGCTGTTCTCATCAAAAGTCCAACCTCGCTTCTTAGCGAATACTAGGAAGTCTGTAGTTAATGCAGACCCTGTACCGGAAATTTCTGTATCGAACTTAACGCTACGAACTACCTTGTTGTTTTTATCCAACAATTCTAGCTCAACGTTACGAACGTGAGAAATACGGCTAGGCGTTAGAGTACGGGCATCTTTCGCTTCAGATAAGTTACCGATGTTTGAAACTTGTAGGCTAGGAATACGCATTACGTAGCGCAGTTCATCTTTGCCCATTAGTTTATCAACCACCTTACCAACTTTCTCTTTGGCTTTCTCGATAATGCCTTTCGGCTTATGAGAAGGATCGTTCAATGATACGAGCCATTTCTTTTCTTTGTTCAGGTGCACAAACGCCAATGCTGACTTAGGCAGATCTAGATACAAAGATTCCATACTTACTTCCAAGTGCTTTGTAGATAACAAGCGCTGGGAAATCTGGGAGCAGGGCCCAATAGATAGGAAATGGCCAACGTGTACTTTCGGCGGAATGATCAATGCATTGTGACCTAGACAGGTACGACATACATTTTGACCAGTGCCATTTGCACACTTTAATATAGAACGTACTTTGATGGTTTCTCCAATCAAGTAGTCCATTGAACTTTCGAACTTCGTAAGCTTCTTGTGTTTCTTGCTTATGAAGTATTTGCCCTGTAGAATCTTCAGGTCGTCTTTACGTACCGTCCAATTCAAGAACTCTCTCGTTCCACAATCGTCTTCGGCTACATGACCAATCGACCCAACTAAAAGCTGCACTCGACGGTTAAAGTATTCTGACGTTTGTAGCGGAGCATCTTGCATATACAAGGCTCGCTTAGCAGAACAACTTTCTGTAGCAGAATCATAAAGGGTAGACAGGCCTTCACCATAACTCACTTCGATTGGTAACGGGAATGTCTCACCATTAATATCTTTCGTGTAACCACGGAAGTCGGTAGTCTGCGCAATAGAACGACGATCCAAAGTACCTGACGAAATACCTTTACGGATTTCATTGGTTGCTAATAAAGGATCATTAGATTGCATCAGAGCCAGCGAACTATCGTAAACGTTTTCGATACGTTCACCGTTAGACAGATCCATGTTATTGGCTTCTGCGTGATAGTTTTGTTTCGCTGCAACTACCTCTGGGTGAGTGATTGCCTCAAACAAATCTTTAAGGGATAACGTATTTACATACGCCCCCAACAAATCCCCAACGTCATTAAACAGATCGTTAGTTGCTTCGTAGATTGCTTTAGCTAGTTTATATACAGTATCGTATTCCGGATTCGGCATACTGTTATAAACATTCCAAAATACCGTTGACGCGATATTTAAATGGTGTCCGCCTGTATAAGCACCGCCTTCCAATACATCTTCACATAAAGGATTTGCACGATTGCTAAACAAGGCATAAAGACGCCAATAATACCACGTCAAGATAATACGACGGGAGGTAGTTTCCACCTCGCCGTCTTTGCAAGAAATGGTATACTTACCTTTCTGCATATTCCAGACATCGTCTTTAGACATTCTGACAATTTCTTTTGCCTGAATATAAAGCATGTATACTCCCCTTTATACATTCTCGATTCCGACACCCTGAGAATTCAGGAGGTGATTAACAAAGGCACATGCTCGTTCATTCCCTAGGGGGAACTTCTCACGATCAACAACCATTGGAATATCCGACGGGTTCTCTGCCATTAATATGTTCTTCACCACTTCACGGTGTACGGCTGGGTTGGTAGTTAGGCCAATTAAATGCGCGGTGGCTGTGCTACCGATTGAACCACTTAATGCTCTACCCTCAGACTCACCGTATACACGAGGGGCCTGTTCTTTGGTTGGAGTAGAATAACGAGTAGCTCGGCTGCTAGATGCTGGTAAGCCGTGGTGTTGTAAACGAGGACCAGTACAAGCCATAGACTTGGATTCTGATTTCTCAAGAACAATCATGTACTTACCGCCGATTAATACTTCGGACTTGGTACGTACTCGGTTACCTGCGCTGTTGGTGTAGGTTACTGGCGAAATGTTAACTGGACGGAATTCTTCCATTTTCCTATACAAGTCAATGGTTGTCCAATCATTATCTGCCGGGATGTGCAAATAGATTCCATCTCGATAGACAGTTTCTAAATGGGCATTACGCTTATTACCCTTAAGCTTTCTGAATAAGTCTGCCATTGGCGGACTTGCAATTTCATAGTACTTAAGTAGATGAATAGCTGCACCATCCATATCGCCTTTATCCATCATTGCTTTAACATCAAGCGTGATGTCACGACTAGCTGCATTAATGTACTGTTCATACAACTGACCCGGGTTTAGACGGGCTATTGCAGAACGACCATAAACACAGACATCTGCCACGTTACCGAAATCATCGGTAGGCATTTGATCGTCAGGCAAAATTACGCACTCTACACCTTTACCGCCATGAAGATCCGAAAGTTTAGCAGATTCCATTAAATCGAAATCGTATTCATACTTAACTTCTACGCGGAACTCATTTAGCTCAGCAGCACGATAGGTTCGCTTAATGGACTTAGAAGCATGATTAAGCTTTGCTCGGTTTTCTGCATTAGGCTCGTAGGCATATGCCCGGGCGAACAACGACAAAAGTTTCGGCTGAATCTTACTGTCGTTACCAGACATTTGAATTGACTTACGAATATCCAGTAGCTTATCAAAATATGCTTTCTGCAAATCGTTATATCGCAAAGCCTGTCCGGCCAGCTCGTCTGGTACCGTCCGGTAACGAGTCTTTGAGTTGGTACAGTTAAGTACATCGACATCATATATCAAGGCACCCGGCTTACCGAATATCAAATCATCGAAAACCAAATCTGGTTCCATTAAAGCTTCTGGCGTTAAGGCTATTGCATCAACTGCACTGCCTTTCTTACGACGCCCAAAAACAATCCCATGGTCTGGGACTCGATCCCCCACGTCTGGATGGATCTTAGGATTTTCCGGAGTACCATAAAGGTTCAACGGTACCCAATCTCCTCCAAACTCAATCACTCGGCTGGAGACGCCTTTACTTTTACAGCGTTCGTTAAACGATTCCGATACTACAAAACCGTCCTCTATTACACCGGGTACGCCTAGATAACATACGTTAGCCATTACGCCCGGAGAATAATATCCGTTCTTGATATTATTACTGTAGGATAGCATGGTACCTTTCTCAATGAAATCGCCACGCTGAAGATGCTGATAAGCTGGATTGATCTGGCTCTTAAAACCAAATGTATCATGATTCTTATGGTACATCTCGATATCCATAGTATCGAAGTTTCCAAATTCATCTTGATAGATAATAGTTGTAAGAGGGTTAGTTTTAATCGCATATTCCCCATACTGTGCCGAGTATTTAGGAATAACATCTACGATCGTTAAATCACACGGTGCCTTTGTACCGAAAACATATTCGGACATTTGGGTTTCGAATCCATGAAGACAACGTGAAGGTTCGGCTCCTGCAACTTGAATTGCTTGTGCTAACTGACTAGTTACCATAGCTAGACGAGATGAGGAATCTTTCGTAACAAATGAAGTATACGTGGATGCAGCGCCCATTGCTTGAACGTCATTATGCATCTTTGTGGGTTGGTTCATTTAATACTCCGTATTGTTTGTTAACCCTTAAAAGTAATATAGTTTTGAAAAACTCTCGAACAGGAAAAGTCATGACTCAACCAATTCATAGCCTTCAGCAGAATAAAGGCAATCCAGAGTACTATAGTACTGAGTTTAAGCAACTACTTGAGGACCATTTACCAAATATTAAAACCCGTTACATGCGTACATTTGTTCCTACTGAAGAACAGAATATGCGTGCAGAAGGAGACTTCTATGGCCTGTTGACTGAACATAATATTCCAATGGATCTACATTGGGTAACTATGCGAATCAACGGTTTGACCTCTCCTACGGACTATGAAGGTAATTTGGCAACGGTCTTCATACCAGATGCGTCGGTAATCTCTGGTTTACTTCAGAAATTTAGGGCCAAAAAGTCATTGGCTTAAGAAAGAAAAATATAGACGGGAGGGCTTACGCCCCCTGTCTATATTTATGCCGTCATTAGAACGTAGTTCCAATTGGCTGTTGCGGCATACGACCGATAGGTTGCCCTTGAGCATTATAGACAGTGCCATACTGATCTACACTACTTCCCGGAGGAAATTGAGGCTGCTGCATAGGCTGACCATATTGCTGTGGCGGTACCATCTGAGGCTGTGCCGCATACTGAACAGGTTGCTGGACTGGTTGCTGATATACCGGCTGCTGTTGAGGAACTGCCATAGGCTGTTGCGGAGCGTTAGGATTCCAACCCCCACGCTGTGGCGCTTGATAACCTACAGGCTGCCCGCCATAAGGCATTTGCTGCATTTGGTCTTGCTGACTAATGCGAGCCATACGCTGCTCACGGCTTTCTTCTACAGGTTGCTGGACTGGTTGTTGGACTGGTTGCTGATATACCGGCTGTTGCTGCGGAGCAACTTGGGCCATAGCAGGAGCCTGAGTTTGGGCTACAGGAGCAGTCTGAACTGGAGCTGCTTCTGGAGCTGGTGCCATTACTGGCGCAGGCTCATTTAATGCTTTCTTGGCAGCAGCAACGTTGAAAATAGAACTCGACATTGTAGGTTCATCTTCCTTGTATGGACTTTCAGGTTTAGGGGCTTCGGCTGGCACAGTTTTAACAGGTACTTCAGTTGTCTCTTGTTTAACGGAAGGATCTTCATTCTTACCGCCACCCAAGTTACCCTCGAAGTTCATATTAAGTTCTGCGTCATGCATCTTTTCCAGATTTGGAATAACGCGCTTCCAACTAAGATCGGTCATAAAATCTTCCACGTCATGGGCAGACTTCAGAGCGGTCAAATAGTCATTAAATGTCGTCATGATAGCAACGTATGCTTTCAGCAGTGATTCAAAATACGGATGGCTGCGACTAGCACTACCTTCCTTAACTGTTTGATTAAGGACTGTAGAATATGCAACTCGTAGATTGTTCAATGCACGACGACTTGGAGGCTTAATTCCAAACGGCTGCTCTTCTTCTAAAGTCTTTAGAATGCGCGGACTAATAATTGTAATCCGGCTAAACTCTTTAGATTCAGATGCAGAAGTTCTAATGGAGCGATGCTGAGTCAACTTTTCTTTCGACTTAGCAATCGCCTCATTAATAGACGCCCAGTATTTCACGTCCCGGTCGTTAATCGGAGTTTCAAAATCACTGATCAATTCAAAGGCATCTTCAGGCAGGTGCTTCTGATAGTCAGTGTGTCGAGCAGTTTCATAAACCATGCTGGCGACAAGTAATGCGATCTTGTCAACCTTGGCTTTCGTAAATCTCGCTAAGAAGTTAAATACTTCAGAACGTCCACGGAAACAATTTTCGGATGTTGGGTGGAATTTCAACATGGTGTGATCTTCCGGCATAGACAAAACCTTCTCTGTAGGAAGGAATAGTCGACCATCAGTCTTACCATGAATGGAATGGTTGTATGGCACAACAATTTGTTCGCCATTATAAAGAAGTTCATCGTTTTCACCGATAGTGATATCAAGTGAAGCAAGGTACTTCTTATAGAACGTAATGAGTTTCATACTGTTCCCTAGTTACATTTGGAATTGTCCAGCCAAGTGGATTGCAGGCTGAAATGTAGAGTCAATTGCTAGACGTAAGTCAGATGCAACGTTGTTTAGTTGGTCTTGGCTAACGCCTACTACCGGAGTAGTGATTGAGTTGCAGAAAGCTGGAGCACTAAATACGCACCATTCTTTACCGTCGATACTTAGATTAATATCAACGTTACCCATCAAGTTACACGACACGTTGATAGTAAACAGCGTGCAATTTGGAACAACACAGGCGGCCATGATTTCATCAATCAATACTCGCTCAAGTGCCATCATTTTCATTGGGTTAATTGGAACTTCTGAAAACATGGAAATCGGATCGCTCGTAGGAGCCAGGGCCGGAGAATTTGTCATGTTTTGATTACTCATCTCGAAGCTAAAGCCGGAGATAAAGAAGTCGCCAAGAATGGTTGGTACTAAGTGAGTCAGGGTATAAGCAATCTTAGTTTCGATTGTACTCATGCCCCAGTCCATTGAATGCTGAGCCATATCAACGATTTCACCATTACCCAAGAATTGGATTGCATAGGTGCCATCGTTGTAGTCTGGCCAAAGCTGCTGAACGTCACCAAGCGTTACTGTACGAGTTGTAGCGTATCCACAACGACGATCCATTTCAGTTAAGAACTGGGAGTTGGTGTGAGTCGCTTCACGTAAGTTTTCTGCTGCGTGATTACAAGTAAAGTCTTCTGAGCCATAACCGCAGTCGTCGTCATTCATAGCCATGTTATAGCTGTTCAACACCCCACTCAGGAATTGACCAGAACGAACATTGCCTGTTTTAGACATACAAACTTTGTTATTCAAAGAAGTACGAGAATCCACCACATTGGCATCATACATTGTCAAAGAACCCTGACCCATGGTGAGTAGAGTATCCTGGGGACGCATACCTACGCCATCTACTTGGCCATGTCCTGCCAAAGCAATTGGATTCAATACTTGTGATAACTTACGATCACTAGTCGCATGGTTTTCAATGCCCATTGCGGTCTGGGTCGCCATGATTTCATAAGGCATGAAACCATTAAACCAGATGAACATGCCCGGATCTAGAAATCCGTTATGGGAGGCGTCTACTTTATCCGTAAAGCCAGTTAGCATTTCATATGCCTTACCAGTTGGACGCGAAACTTCAATAAGCATGTAAACTGCAAACCGGCGTTCTTGCCAACCATTAGCAATGTCCAGTTGTCCGGAGGATTGTACTCTAGGCGTGAATAATTTATTCGCTACGCCGTTTAAAGCAGGAGCAGATAAACTACCAGAGCCGTCCATTACACGGGAACTAATATTTTGCAATTCTAGCTCGATCTCTGAATTGAACGTAGTGTCAAAAGGACGGTAGTGCTGTTGTCCTTGAGCAGCCTGCTCAACAAAGAACATACGCTTTAGTGTTAACGTAGGCTGGTAAAAGTGATTCATAATGGGTTTTTCCTGTTTCAATTAAAGCAAAAGGAATTTAGCATAACTGTTTCGAATATCAGTCAAGTAGAATTGATCGATATCCCAGTCGTAAGTATTCAGGAATTTCACTAGGGCTTGGATAGCTTTCAAGCCTTCGTTTTCTGCTTTACTTGACTTAGAACGTTTAGAGATATAGAAATACTTTTCCTTCAGCGCTAATTCATGAGGCTTCTGCAATGCGTTCATTGAGAATCCACCAATCTTCATGGCATTGGGATCTTTATCGATACGTTCGGCAATGATCAGCTCAGCTAAGTCTTGGAAACCTAATTGAATTAGTTTCACGTAGGCTACAGCTATAGCAGATTGCATTGACGGTAAGTCAAGATGCTGGGTCGTATGCAGATGCATTTGACGGTGCAGTACCTTGGTTACAATTGGGTGGTGGAAATCGGATATAAAGAACGAAGGAATCTTCTCCATCTTCTCTCGAGCTTTAAGAACCATTTGCCACTGTTCATCGGTCATATCTTCGATTGCGTCTTTGGCTAAACGCGGGGTATCGGTGATATAAGTTTTAGCACACTCTATGACATAGTCCGGCACAGCTTGAGCAATACGGAATTGTTCCGCCTGTGAGTCACGATCTTGTTCCTCAGAGTTATTTACTCGACGCATATTCGGACCTTTCATAAGGTCTACTTTTTCATCCTTTAGGAAATTGAAAATTCCCGTAATCAGATTTTTACTTTCTACTTGGAATCGATGCGGAGGAATCCGCTTAACGATTGCGCCCGCTAAGAAATAAAACGGAATTTGTGTTTCCGGCATTTGCAGTGTAATTGAAGCATTAGACTTGTCTTTTATTTTCTCTGCACTAACAGTACAGTAACGCTTTAACTTCATTAAGGCTTCAGTCTTCATAAACTGAGAATCATTAATGAGTAGTAGAGCGTACAACTCCTTTTTCTTCGTACCTACTTCATTCATCATTTCATAGGTAAATTCTCCCCAGATGGGAGTAAGTGCTTTCACTACAGTTGAAAATGCCACTAATTTAAAGTAGTCACGTTTCAGATACGTTTGATCTTTATCATGGCTACCATAATCGTCAAGGAATGAAGAATCCATATTGATATACTCGCCCTTCATAAGTTCTTCAACTTCGTCTAGGTTATGTAAGTCAACAAGTTCACAACAGATTCTTGACAGTTCAGGGTCTCTTGGTCCGATAGCTTGGTCAGAACTTAATAAGTCATGAGCAGCTAGATAGAGTTCAGAAACTTTGTTTTGGAATGCCTCCCCCTTGGAATCCCAATACAAGAATAGAAGTCCGAAAACATCGCCATCGTTTTCGTGCTTAATTCTGCTCCACGTATGACTGGTCCACTCTAGCTCAATGCCATTATGTTCCGTCAAAATTCCGTGGCGTTTCCGTTCACTTTTGAGTAATATTCTCATAGTGTAACCTTTGTTTCTCCCGTTTATTATTAAGGCTCATGTAGGTAATATAGAATTGAAAATTCTTACAGCACATAACCTATCCGTATACTATATATTTATCTTTTATTTTTTGTTTTAATATAATAAGGTGAAAAGAAATGCCCCCTACCGACGAAAGCCGGTAGGGGGTATTAGTCTGCTTTAACCTACTAGAGTTTCTGGTAGTCCAGAACTTCCAAAGGTTTCAGTATTAGCATCGGCTTGTTGGGCCTTCTTACGATTCATGAATTCTTCACGCTCTTTACGAAGGATTCGTTCATCAACATGATTCGTTACTAACACTTGGTTTGCTACTGCATCGATTACATTTAACCATGACTTAGCTACAATCGTTGAGCACAATGTACGAGTCATTGGCTCGCCATTATAAGTTAGGTTATACCACTGACTATTAAGTAGCGGGAATCGAGGAGTCGGTCGACCGGGTACGTCCAGTTCAATATAGATAACGCCAGTTTCTGTACGGACAATCTTTACTTCAGATTGCTTGATTCGTGAGCCCGGAGCTTCCGGAGAAACCGTATTATTAACTACTGAATAAGAACAAGGGGTTTCGGTGCGAATAACTTTACCTAGTAGTTCTTTGAAGGTCTCAAAGATTACCGGGTCCATATTTGCACTAATTGCTTTCTTGCTCTTTACTGGGTCGGTTGCTTCTTCTGGGTGGTTTAACCAACTTTCCAAGCGTACGTTATTGTTAATAATCCGTACGCCTAGAATAGGAGACTTTTTACTGTCTCCCCATGGGTATCCCCAGATTTTTAACTTCTGCTTATCTAGAGCAGAATTGAAACGATTTTCTAGGTTTGACATAATGGGTTTCCTGTTAAGGTAAACTAGATCGTGATATATGTAAAAACAAATCTTTATTGGCGGTTCCGTATTTGTTTATATCACTTTTTATTTTTGTCATCGAAGTAAGCGGTGTCCACTTACCTGAGGCGGCAATATCTAGCAACTCATTCTTAACAGAAGGTTTGGCTGCATAGAAGTTAGCGCTCCTGTCTCCTAATACTTGGAGAGTAAGAGTATTAAACGGTAGATGGAAATACTTAGGATCTTTGTTTAGCTTCTTGATCCATTCGTATCTACCTTTCGTTTCGCCTGTATGACTTTCGAGTAGGATCAATTTCCCAAATTCATAGTGGGAAAGTAAGTCTACTGGATAGCTGGTTAGAATGTGTGTAAATTTCGACCTATCTCCATTTAATCGAACTACAAATTCCTTTAAGAGACTATCGGGTATGGAACGTTTAGCCATATCGATCGCCATCTCTTCTATATCAGCTAGGAAGGCCTGTTTTGGAGTTTTAGGTATCTTTACCTTAGCCCATCTAAAGATACGCTCCAGACGCCTAGGAGGAGCCGTAGTATAGTAAACAACTTCTACGTTTTGCTGTTCCAGTAGCGAAAGGATATCTTGTATTTCACTAATGAAGTTTTCCAGTAAATCCTGACGACTATAGCGCTCTGGGTTCTCTATGGAATTAACAAAGTTACGTACTAACGTTCTTACATTAACCCATAGAGTTTCTACCTTGCTATTCTCAGTAAAGATAGCTGACTCCAATGGCATTGCCGTACCGATACTAAAAGCTAGGCTCTCACCTAACTCCCGTTCAATTACTTTAGCCATTGACAATCTCCGCTAGTTCATCAAGAACCGGTAGTTTAATTTCTTCATCATATTCAGAATCGTCGAGACGTTTGCTGATTAGAGAAGCGATGTTTCTTTCGTTAATAGGAACTGCTTCAGTAAGAACATTAATTCTCTTCTGATTAAGTTCGTCTCCGTCCACTTTAACCGGATTGGTTTTCCAATGGATATTCGGGAAACGATCTCTAAGAGAATCATACAGCGCTAAGAAAGAGGCCATCTTAACAAAAGTTAACCTTACCCAAGAGCCATCTGGAAGTTTCTTAACACATTCTACAATATGCTTTTCTGCTTCCTCTAGAGTAAACTTAGTAATATCGATTGTATCGAAACGACAAGCTCCTTCATTTACTACAAAGGTAACCTTATCCAACTCCGGATTCTCAATATCACATTCTACTCTATAATGCCCTTTGTCCTCTTCTTCACCAAAGCAAAGTCTATCAAAAGAACCTTGTGCCAAAATTCTTTTGTAGCGAGAAGGGTTATGGACATGCCCTATAAAGATATACCTTTCGGTAATACTTAGGTATCGTTCTTCCTTATGACAAGGAAGAGATAATCCATTTGGCAATTGGTATTCAAACATACCATGCATGATGCTGAAGTCTACTTTCTCAAGTCCTTCTACACGCATTACTTCTTTTACTTGTTCCCAAGTATCGTCATTGTCAGAAGACCATTCGTCTGGTATATAGAGAATAGTAATGCCGATATCCTCCATCTTTTCAATAGAAAGAGTATCTACGTATTTACAATCTACTACATTGCCCATTGCCGCATTAGCAATATCGAATTCTTTTGACTGACGTCTATCGTGACTAGGAGTACCTTCAAGTACCCTTAGCTTAATATTCCATTGCTTGCAAATATTAAGTAGTCGGTTAATCCATCGTTGTGCTTGTCGTACTTCACTATCGGAGAACTCTCTAATGCGATCGAATATATCGCCCGGTAGGAATATAATATCTAAAGCGCCAGTCTCCGGAGTATTAGGGAAGGCGCTATTGAGATTCTCTATAATAAATGAAGTCGGAACTCGCTTATGAAAAAGATGGATATCTGAAGCGCTTGCTACATTAAGCGTCTTACCATTCTTCGTATTCATCATTACTGTCCGGAAGATTATTTGGTCTGTTATCCGATCCAGTCAATTTGTTTTTATTTAAAACATATTTATCATGAATCATCTTCCATTGAGCACGGTCTTCGTCGGTCATAGATGCTTTACCTACAAAACCTTTTAAATGGTAATTAGCATAGACTTCTCCCTTAATAGGATTCGCTCTACGACGAAGTTCTACTTCCCTTAATACTTCACCCATGTTTCTATTATGAGTGTTTAGAACGGGCTTCTGTTCGATTGGAGGTACCCAGAATAAAACCCCTCCTTGTTCATCGATTACATTAACTCGAATGAATGGATTGCCGCCGGTAGCTTTCTCTACCCAGATATCACGCTTTTCTTTGCTATCCATATTAAAAAGAATATCAACAAAGTATTCACGAAATACATATTCAGGTACTTCAGGATTGTCTCCCATAATAGCATCTAAGAAATCTGTATCTGACATGGATTACTCCTTGGCATTCAGTCTACGAATCTCCATGTGGATATTGGAGATATCTCTGGTACTAATTGTGGAACCTAGGCTTGTAGAAATACCGCCATCGGTAGTAGCGACAATGTCAATATCAATCTTGCGCGATTGAATATATTCATCATCGGAAGAATCTGCAATTTGTACATCTACTTCTGCGAAATAACGCAGTAGATATTTATTGAAAGCTGTAGTTAGCTCTCTACGGATTGTTTCTATATCATTCGGATTGTCAGAGATGATGGCCTGAACAGAAATAACTTCACCATGGTAAAGATTACTCTGACTGCGATCAGAAACAAATGCTTGTTCGTATAACTTAGAAAGGGATTGAGCAGGATCACTAATCCATGCTTCGGCACCCAATACAGGAACTTCGTTCATTGCAATTACCTGCGAAAACAAAAAAAATAAAGAAACAGAAAAGCCGACGAGCGGCTTTTCTGTTTTTATGCTAAAGAATCAAATCATTCCACTCTGAGGTTGGATCGACTGGACTGTTCTCAAGAGAACTATCAATCATATCCCACGTACGGAGGATTGATACCTTTTCAGGAGTCAGTAGAGGTTTGTCATCTTCTACGATTTTCTCGTAGTAGTTAACTACCTGATATTGATCTTCATGCTTAACGACCATACCGTCAGTTGCCCGACGATAATCATAATGGTCTTTGCCAATAGCACCGGGGTGCATATCGGCATAACGATCACCGTAACCCTCGATCGAGTTGTCGTGATAAAGCTGTCTTAGAGTTGGTTGTGCCATTACCCATCTCACCATCTGCTGCGGCGCGTTCTGGATTTCCCCTGTCCGCTGCAAATAACGAATGGCGTCCGGCTGGCCGACAGCACTCACCTTATTGATGATTGCTTCCGCCTTGCGATAAATATCATAAAAGCCAGACGACTTTACCCTCTCTTGGAACTGCTGTAGCTGACCAGAAGCACTATCAAGCACTTGACTATAGTCGGCCATACGACCTCGAACATATTCCGAAACGGCTGCTGTGGCTCGTCCGCCAATTGCTGCCATTGCGATGTTAGGGTTACCATAATTAACGGTAGCCATATACTCTCCGGTTATGCCGCTAGGTTAGAACCACGACCTTCAATCTCGTAGTCTTCCTCTTCGATCCAGTTATGTATAGTACCTACCGTAGCATCAGGCAACTGAATATTTTTATTCAACTTACCTGGGGATGCTGGGTTGTGGATACCATAGTGTGGTCTTAGATTCTCTACCATCTCCCGTTCTACTCCAGAAGGGATTAGGCAGCCAGACATTTGGTCACCATCGAACTAATATCTTCGACAAGTATCGCTACTACTTGCCCGTTCTCTTATGAACTGCTTCAGGTTTTCCCTGAATGTAGAGACTATATCTTCATCCTCATGTACTCCATTTGTACGTAAAGGAGACCCCCATTCGATCCGCATTCGGACCACTTAGTCGTTGAACCTATCTCATATTCTCGAAAGAACTTAGAGACTTCGCTGCGCCGGTTCTCCATCTATCCGTAAGGGTTTTTACCATGCCTAACGCTTCCATTACTGGGTTAGGTATTACACTCTATTTCTAGGTGTAAGTGGTACCTTACGGCTTTAGTGAGTTCCCGCAATTAGAGGGTTTGTTTTCTAGTAAATTACTTTACTAGGCAGACTTTTTAAACATAAAGCCTTGATAAGGCTCCATTGTCTTTATGCAGCGAGCAATGCGTTTTGAATTTATACCTGTAACTTTCTCCGCATGACGGATAGAGTTATACGTTTCTTCATTATCTCCATTAATGGAAACTACTTTGAAACGCGGAGGCATTTTATTCCTAGAGTAATTCACCAAGTTTCCATCTATATCAACTAGATGGACTTGGTATCCGCAGTACTCCATTCCATTCCCATTCTTATCAAGAGCTTCAGAGAAGCTTGCAGGATTTCGGTCAAGGAATGTTGCTGCGTCAGCTTGGCTGACATGGCTAAACTTTTTACCTGTTTTCATGCATGTAAGTACAACAAAATTGTTATCCTTACGAAGTCCATGTTTAAAGGCATGTTTAGAATTCTCTGCATAGCTAACCCATTCAAGATTAGCAGGTTTGTTATTTCGCTTGTCTCCATCAATATGGTTGATGAGAGGCTTGTCTTTTAGATTTGGTATAAAGGCTAATGCAACTAGTCTATGATGTAACTCATTCTTTCCATTTACTCTAACAGTAGAGTATCCGGCGGATTGAGTTTCTGACGTAGCTACTTTACCTCTAGGACCAAATACTTCTAGAGTTTCTTTCGAAATAACATATCCATCAAACCCCGGTATAAAGTAAAGGTTATCTTTACAAACCAATGGTTTAGTGAAATACAGAGAGCCGTCAACAAATACCACAAAGCGATGAAGCCCTGTTGGCAGTTCAGGCATATGTTCCATACAAAGATCTTGGAAACACTTATCGTTGGAATCACTACTATTTTCCACGACTTAGTTCCATATGTTATTGGTTTATCTGCGTTGGGCGCTGCAATAGCTAGAACGCTAATTTCGGAAGAGTTTCGACTAAACCCTGTAATACGGAACAACTGAGTTGAACCATATGCTAGTGTAGGATAACGAGTGAACGTTACCCAGAAGCCTTCTCCATTTGGAGTCTCTTTCACAAGCTGATGCAGTTCGTCCCATAGGAATGAGTCGATTTTCGCACTATGCTTTATGATGTAGTCGTAGGCATCTTTTTCACTATAGCCATGCTTGTTCATAAGTCTATTTATTAAATGGACTCGGAACAGTACACAGCCTTCTGAGTAGGGAATAGTTAGTTCTTCATAATGATGGCGATCAGTACGAGAAGTAATTGTGGTACGGAAGCTGAAAGCTACACGGCTACCATAAATGGAGCTTCGGAACCAACCTGATTTAGATGCCAATATCTCTTTGAGAATATGGGTATAGTAGTCTGCTAAGTTAACAGATACTTGGGTCAGTTTGTTTCCTATGCGCCGCAGGTCACTTTCATCTCGCAATTCAATCACTTTAAAGATTGCTTCACGAGCATGTCGCAAGGAGCTATCTGAATAGTCTCCCATAGCGGTCTTCTCGATTACAAAAGCGATCTTATTTGGAATCGGCAAATACTTGCACGTAAGCTCGTTTCTGTAACGATGAAAGAACGTAATATACTCTTTATGAGTATTACGCCCTCGTAGACGTTTATCGATTAAATCAATCACACGATCGAAATCTTCGATGGTTTCATTGAGCCCCCGCCTTAAACCCATGTCATCAATTTGATTCTTGAGTCGAATGGCTTGGGAATTGGTTGGTTCTGGTGCTCGATAGTTCGTATTACAAAGATACTCAATACCGGACCAAGAGCCTTGCTGCTTAACCGTTAAGGCTGACGATAACATCTCCCAAACAATGGGAGTGAACATGCCGTGGATGCCCTCTGGCGCACGTATCCAGAGATTACTCTCAATAGGTCGAGTGTAATCGTAATCTACCGTCTGATTGCATTTAGGGCATGTCATACCAACAAAGGTACTGTTTGCCAAATAGCCGCAACCGCAGGTAGGAACACTGTTCAGCGTTACCTCATCCTTACCATAAGTAGTAAGGATTAAATTTTCAAGGGTCTCTTGATTTAATTTAGTAGATAAGTCGAAGTCATTAAGTATGACTGGCTTAAATGGTAAAGCTTGAAAGAGTCTGTCTGGGTTTACTAAGGATAGCGTTTTTGCCATTTCCTACCTCTAACTGGCTTAAGAAAAAAATAGAAAGAAACCCAGCCTAGACCGGGTTTCTTTTTTCAGTCGTCTTTCTTCTTTAAGCTAGTGCTTAGTAGAAGTAAGTACGGCTGTTATCTTGCCAGTTAGTGTTATTGCTAACATATAGGCCAGCAGGAGCATGGATGTTAGCCATGTCAGGCGCGGCATTCCAGTGGCTAGCAACTAACTGAGGCACAAGGTTAGTGAACCCTTCGGTACGCATAGTCATGCCCGCAGCGTGGATAGCTTGAAGCATTGCGTTGATTAGGTTCGGGTGGAACGTTAGACGGAAGATGATACCGCGCTGTTCGAAACCACCTGCTAGTAACTGCTTAAGGTTCTCACGGTAGTCGTGACAAGTCTTGTCGTTAGCAGTAGTAGGCTGAGAAGCCTGCTGGTAGATTTCCATTAGCTGCGCATCGCCTTTAGAAAGCTCAAGAGTTTTCAAGTAGTCGATGTCACGGATATCACGAGTTACGCCGTCTTCGTCAACGTAAGTACCGTCAACACGCTTAGTGGCACCTTGAAGCATGATTGGGTTTTGACCCCAAATGCCTTTGAACTTACCGTTGGTGAAACGATCGATTTCATTGATGATCATTTCGTTCGCACGAGCTTGCGCTTGTGGATCACGATTTAACCCGGCAGCATCCATGAAGAAACGCTGTACCCAGTGTAGTCGAGAACCAACCTGGAAGTCTAGAGAAACAACTACACCTTCACGGAACAAGTTCGGAGAGATGGTGTATGGAGTTACTGCACCTTGTGCTACAGGAGCACCAATGTGCTGCGGAGTCAACTGGAAAGGCTTAGCGTCTTTCTTAGCTGGGATACCGCCGCTTGCTAGAGCTGTGTAGTCAAATTCGTAACCAAGGTTAGCTAGAGAGGCTTTACGGCTAGAGGCAGTGTTGTAAACTGACAATAGGTGATCGCCCTGTACTAAGTTAGCAATAGATACTAAGCTTAGAAGCTGACCAGATAGACCTTCACGAGTCACTTCCGCGCCCATGTTAGACATATCGGTTAGGACAACATGCTTCATGTAAGGAGGAGCAACTTTGTTCATGGCTGGGTTTTGGCCAACGCTGGTACGAATGATGTCAACGAAACCAGAAGCTTTTGCTAACTGCATGTTTACATCTTTCTTGTGCGGATCGTTAGACTTCTTGGCAGCTTCAGTAGTTAGCTGTAGAGTTGCAGTGAAGTCAGTGCTGATTGGTAGCCCGGCATTGTTAACATCGCCAGCACCCGGATTAACTTCTAGCTTGTTTACTAGAGTTAGTGGTACAGATGCAGATTGGATATCGCCAATAGTTGGAGAGCTTAGTTCCAATACGTTTTCAGCACAAGCTAGTACCGCAGATTCAACTGTGCTGCGTGCAATACGCTCATCAGTGAAGTCAACAGTTTTAGGAACCATGCAGAAGCCGATAGTACGAACTTTAAGGCCGTCTTTATCAACTACTTTAGAAACCGCAGAAGCCACTTTGTCTTTTAGAGTGTCAGAGAACAACTCAGTAACTAGCGGATCGATTTCAATCTGGGTGCCCATGTTTTCAACGAACTTAGATTCTAGAGTATTGTCGCGCAGGAACTTCTCTAGAAGTAAGCAGAAAGTGAACGCCGTGTCACCTTTAATTAAATAAACAGCGAGAGTAGGTATGGCCAATTCATCGCTAATTAGTGCCAAGCCGCCGGAAACCTGAGAGTTCTTCGCACAGAAGTCTTGAAGTAAAACTTCAGCCTGCTCATTGAAAATTTTCAAAGAGTCGGCTAGACCTTGACTTGAAGAAACAGTGCGCATTAGCATGTCTTCAATAGAACCGCCAAATGGAGACGCTGGAGTCTCGATTGGGTTGGCTTGTGGCTGCTGGGTATCGTTACCAGTATGGATCATAGTACTATAAACCTTTTATTCGAATGGTTGGTTAACGAGATGTGATAGATAGTATCACTCTCAATATAATGATATAGAATCGTATTTTCTTGAAACACGGATTTTCAAGGGCAGAACGACATAGACCCTTAAGGGCAATTTGCATTGCTCTCTATAGAATATAAGGTGATATTATTTTTTTGCACGGTTGATCATATAGAGACTGAATCTATATAAAGGAATTTGGTAATGTACAATATTTTTAAATATGCTGCGAGTAGTAGTCGCGGCAGTAAAGTTAATAATGATCTAAATAGATTGTTATGGCAGCAGAATGAATCATGTGAAAAATTAATTGCGTATGAGCAAAAGAAAGGTTCTATAGTAGATGGTAGGCATCCACTCATTCGAGTCTTTCATACTCTTCCTGTTTTAGAACCAAAGGTAGATGCCTCTACTTACTACAACTCTGTAAGGAATGAAGAGATTGAGATCGGTAATTCAATTGATATTACTAATAGCCATAATGAAGGCAAGATCTTTGATGATTTATTCTTCATGGGTAAAACAATCTTTCTTCAGGATAGAGAAGTTATTCCATTTACCGAATTACTGAATATCGATGAGACTAACTGGAAGACTCGTATTGTTCCTTTGAAGTGTTTACGTCTTTCTTCTTTTGTTAATCAAATTAATGATGCTAAACCTGAATCTAGTCAGATGGGTCTAGAAGACTATTCTGTGGTTAGTCTTAATATCCCTAAATTAGGTTTGATGTACTACTACTGGAAACAAGAAAATGCTAAGCGTCCAAGTGATGAGCGTGAGACTCCTGCTATCTTTATTTCCCGTTATGTAATTCCTAACATGTATAAGAGTCAAATGCAAGCAGGGCTTGTAAATGATCTTTATACTCTACTATCTGGTTTTAGTATCATTAAAGAAAAGCCTGAGACTAGCTTCTGGGTTATTGACCGTAACGAAGAAATGCTAAAAGAATATGAGGAGATGATTGAAGGCCTCCCCCTTAAGTCTTATGAGTTTGATGAGATACTTTTTGTCATGCCTAGTTATGAAGATAAAGTTATCTTAAGTCATATTCCAAATTTAATGGATCAAGAAACCCTTAATAACAAATGGGCTATTCTAGCAGCTTCTATTGATATGATTTCTTTAGCAGCTTTATTAGTTAGCAATAGTTCTTCTGGGTTAAGCGAGTTAAGAACTCGATTCAAAGTACTTAATCGTCATATTAAGAATAACGGTATTCTTCGTAAGATTGATGATAAAGATATTCGAGAGACTTTGTCTTCTCGTTTAGATGAGATTGCGGATTTATTTTAGCGGCATAAAACCCTACCTCCAGTTAGGAGGTAGGGTTATTCTGTTTACCCGAAATGTTTGTCAAAGTCTATTATAAGATTGTCTTTGGCTGTCTGCATATCAATATCATGATATGCGAAACGAGTCTTGTGTTTATTCTTATAATAGATACCTAGACATTCCAGCATGTAGTAGAACGATTCAGTTAGGTCTGTTAACAGTTTACCAATATCCACTGCTTCCCAGATCTCATCCGGAATAGTATTGTTTTCTAGATGCTCTTGACTTACTAACAGCATAGTGAAGTTAGTTCGTCCAGATTTCTCTAGCCAGCCACGCATTCTACCAGCTACAGCGGGATCAATTCTATCCAGCCATGCCGCCAAAGCAGTCTTGTTTGGTAAGTCTACAGGAATCTTTTTGCATTCCACAGTTGGGTCCGGCATCGCTCCGTATTTAGGCGCAAATACTTCCTGCCATAGATCATAGTAGACTAAGATACTCGATTCAGGATTCTTATAAGCACTCGCATCTTTAATACGAACGTTATAAAGAGATTCCGAATTACCATTCCGCAAGTCTTCTTGGATTTTGTGTTCCAAATAGGCTGGTACAGATATAGCTTGTGCTGGAGTAATCTTTTCACCTTTCTTAAAAGTCTCTACGATAGCGGTTACGTAATCATTAAAGATTTCGATAATCCAACGAGGTACTTTACTAGACTTAAGGGCTACCCCTTTTGTCTCGAGTTCTTCTTCCGGATATACGTTTCCTTCACAAGCTGAGATGGTTGCTATGTAATGTTTAGAACGGTTAGTCACACCCATTACCGGCATAGCAAATTCTGGCTTCATCTTCAGAGTAAACATATGTTCTTCTGGAGTGCCGATGTTTGCTGACATCTTCGCTAGGAAATGTGTTACCAACTGAGAGTTTAAGTAAGTCATTAACTCACGTGCACAGTCAGCTTGGAAGTCAAACTTAAGTTCGCCTAAATACCACTCAATAATACTTTGCGTTGTAAACAAGGTACTATCTGTATCGGATGCTATTACGCATTCACGGACAGAAGTTGGGAAGTGGTGAATAGAACTTGGAGTCAAGTCAGTACACATAAATGCTTCAAAGAAAAGATTGTATCTTCCTGTGATCGCTTCTGTGATATATTTAACTCGATAAGCAAAGCGCTTATAGACCTTCGGATCTTCCTCAACCAAATCTCCAATGGATCTACCTGCTAAATCCTGAGCAGACAAAGAAGCTACTAACGAATCAATATAGTCGTCAGCTCCTTTAATCCATTTCTTAGCCTCATCTATTTCCATCTCTGGGAAGTCTTCAAAACCAAACAAAGTTAGTTCGTCAAACATCTTACGGACAAAGTCTGGATTAATATCCATCCAAGTCTTTAAGTCTGAAACGCCTATTACAACCATCAGTTGTACTGGATTAAGTTTACGCAAGAAAGCTTCTAACTTATTCCACTCTGGAGTACTCATCCAATAGCGATCACAAGCATTCTTAAAACGCTCTAGGACGTATTCAATTGAAGGTAGTTTGAAACCATAAGTCTCAATAGCTTTCTTCACTAACTCCATATCCACTAACTGAATAGCTGCTACTGCATTCTCCAGTGCAATGCTAGGCATATAGTAGTGACGGTTACCCATCATAAAACGTTCTGTGGAGCTATTAGAATTGGTTGTAGCTACACGACACGTAGAAGTTAATGAAGTATGTGCACTTCCGGCATAGTTTGGATTGTGAGGGCTACAGTGAGCCCCAGAGAACGAGTTATTCAATATCTTGATATTAACCTGTTCTTTATCCCAGTAGCCTGCCATGTCTTCGTCGCCGGCCATCTTAGCTTCGAACTTTTTATTCTTTACTTTCTTACGGCGACTTAGACCCTCATCAATAAAGTCCCCTTGATAGCAACGTTCTTTTTTTGGATCTTCATAGGCAATTAAACTTGGGCTTAGTACCAGATTCTTTTGCTGAACCGTACGTAAGAATTCGGATAGTTTAATTTTACCTTTCTCTCTATCCGCATGCGCATGCTTGCGGAAGATAACCTTTAATTCTGGATCTTTAGGTTCCAGAGGACCGCCGGGTTTCGAAAGCTCTACTGCTTTCTGTAACGCTTCTTCATATGGAATATCTTTCATAATAGAAGCATAGCATGCTAGATGCTCACGATAGTTTCGAACAACGTTTAAGTCACGCTCATAGTCATTCGGCCCCTTTAAGAAAAGACTCATAATTTAATTTCTCCACTCTCTCTAATATAGAATAAAAAAGAAATGTAAATTAGGCAGCAGAATTACTCTACCTGCCCTAAGACAAGTAGAGTAATCAAAAAAAATTATTCGGACACCGAAAGTACTTCATATCCATTCAACGTTAACAACGACTTGATACGAACATAATCCGCCTCTTTGAAGTTGTTAAGCTGAATAGTTACCAATCGATTTGAGACCGATGCTAAACTATTAGCATTGATCCACGGAATGCCAATGTACACAATGGTAGTTGAATCCGTAGCCAATGCTAGATAGTTGTAAGAGGTAAAGTCATTACTAATTAATGCTTGGTCTTCTGCTGGGATAGAAGGCCAAATATTAGTATGATTTACCTGTGCATTTGAATCGGCTGGCAAGGCTCTAGGATTTACTACGCCTAGAACCTTACCTGTGAACGACTGAACGCCGCCAATCAAACCGTGAGTTGTAAACTGAATTTCGTCATCAAGGATCAAGCTTGTTTGTGAGAGCATGAGGGATCTCCAATAGAATACTGGTTCCGCCAATTAGCTTTAGACTATCTACATCTGGCGATGTAGACAAAGAAGCTTCTTTGCGGATGTCATTTAAAATTTCCATTATAAGATCAGTCGGCTCTTCTTCAATAAGTTCACCATAAACAATGGCAACCTCAAGAAGTTCTTCTGCTTTCGCATAGAGTTGTTTCCGAACTTCCTTACAAGAAGGAGTATCCGGTAAGCTTTGATTATGAAGTAGGTTAATCAGTTTTAAAACCGCGTTTGACTGACAGAGTAGTACTACGGGCTTATCCATGTACCTTACCTATTTATAGTTGACTATACCGAAACTGGCCGACCATTGATCGATGGTGACGAGTTCAGCTTCTAAGTATTCGATACCATCTACGTTTAAATTTTTCTCGGCGAATGAGACAAGGCGATAAAATATCTCCTTAAAGTAAACGTAGAAAGTGTCTTCTTCAACATGTCCTATTGATAGACGGATACCATTAATTATGTCATCCGAAAAAGAATGCTCTGCAACTGCGATATGTTGCAGCATATCTATAAAATTATCTTCTACGTTATCAGGCATGTAGCCACGACTAAGTAGACGCCGTTTAGCATCGATAATTATATCTTTAATATCAATTATAAGGATCAAGGGCTGGTGTTCAGACAAGCCTGTTCGGGAGAGTACTTCTCCCTGCGGTGCTTTGAACGGGAATGGCATTTTGCATTGCGCCTCGATTAACGTTCTGAATGAAGTCTATTGTAAAAGACGTACCTCCTACATACTTCGCCATAATGCTTAAATTGGGGCGATGAATATGGTAAATAGGTGGCAGCGCAGAAAACTCAGTTTGCATATACGCGCCCACATCCATTATCAAAGTATACGCATGACTTTGCTGATTGGCCAGAAGGTTGCAATCTCCGCAAATATAACTTACGTCACACTGACAAGTTTTAGGTGGTGAGTACAAGTCTAGATAGTCAGTAGAGACCATATCGTCAATGATATTTTCTAGAGTCTGGAACTGGAACACTGCTTCTATACAATGGCAAGCTAAGGTAACGTTGTCAATAGTAGCCAACTTACCCTGCAAGATTGGAACATCGATAATGAGTCGACTGGGTAGTACGTCCATATCTATTTCCTTATAGGTTTTCTTTGAGAAGAACCCCTTCGTTGGGACCAATCCATTGAAACTTAATTCTTTCCAATGGCCATCCTGCCGGAAGAAATACTAGTAAAGCTCTCAGCTTATCTTTAATCATTTCGCTGGCTAGATTAAAGGTTGACTCGGCATGATAGGTAGGCATACCTAACGTGACGAACATGTCGAAGTTATGCGGAGTTTTCATTAACCTCTGATAGAGATCTCTGACTCCTTCCCCATAAAGAATGCAACTGACTTCTGCGTCCAAAAACCCTCGTATATCAAAGAAGCTTATTCCTAGATTCGAGTGGTTCTCAAGCGATTGTCGGATGTGTTCTTTGACATCAACAAAACTGATAACTTCTATTTCATTATTTTCGTTTAGGATCGGTGAATATATTTCCCGTCCCGGTCGGTATTGAGTCGCTCCCATTCTAAAACCCTATAATCTCCAAGTGGTTCGGCTACTACGGTAGTATTCATGCATGTAACATGAAATACCTCGAACATGTTTTCTGGGCAATAAGGTGTGACTTCCCGTAGAATGAATAGATTGATAGGGTCGTAGTAACGAACACCGTAAACCAACTCATTAACGTCTTGGTCAGTAAACGTAATAGTACTCTTCAAGGCAAACATTCTAGAGATGATATCTCGACGTACACCATGTAGTTTGTCTCCCACATTACCGCCACCCAAATACTGGTTTAAGTCATGATGCAACGAATCTGCCACAGCAGCCGTTATTAACTCTAAACCAAATAGTTCCCAGATCTGGTGAAAGGGACTACCCTTACCATGAGACGACTCTAGAAACTCTAGAGTAGACCGCGTTATCCCCCCAATATCTATCAGGATAGTTTTATTTTGCATATTCTTTCTCCAAAGCTGCAAAACTGGTTCCGCCCAAATATCGAATTTCAAAGTTCTCTGGTAGGTGATGGCTAGTTGGAATACTCTCTCGTATTTCAGCAGACATTTCCGCAAGGATCTTTCGATCTAATGCTTCCAGAGGTTCGAAATCAAAAGCGGTACTTTTTGTTCCACTTAAATCACAAACTAAATACATCCCTTCTATAACCCGTCCGATCCAGAAGACGACAATATCGATAGGCTCATTACCTAACGAGTCTACAGGATGTGCATTTGGGTTGTTTGGATTTTTAATTTCAGATTTAACAATGGAAATAGCATCATAAAAACTTTCCGGTACTGCAAAGATAGTTCCTTTAAGTCCATTAACCATTTTTAATAAACCCTATATTAAGAAAAAAATATCGGGAGAATTAACTCCCGATATTTTAAGTTTTGCCTTTAGAAAACGAAACCGTCTTCTTCTTCACCGGCTACTTCAGTAGTCTTAGAAGCTTCTTCTACCAATGCAGATGCCGCACGAGTAAAGTCTGCTACTTTTTCTTTTAGCTTGGCGATACGAGGCTCACGCTGAACCGCTGTAGTCGCGAAGTGTAGAGATAGCTTTTCATCTGGCATACTGTCCAGAATCTCTTTAGGGTAGTAACCTACAGTTGAGTACAACTGGCTACCAGAGATTTGCTCAGAATCTGCATTAGGAATAACCGATGCAGTACTGATCATCTTGCCCTTTAGAGTGTCTAGACGACTGACGTCAGACGTAATAACGACATCCACTAGTTGTGGAGGTACGCTAGTTACTTTGTTATAGCAGATGAAGTTAGCAATGTCTGCACGGTCTAGCTCAAGGTGTTGTTCACCCATCAATAGAGCCATGCGAGTTGCATCGTCAAGAACGCGAGCATCAACCTTTGTACGAGTATTGATGTTACGACTACCTTCTTCGCCATTAGTGATGTTCTCATAATAGCTAATAAGGATTGGGTTCTTGGCGGTCTTTGAAGCTAGGTTCTGAAGAGTAGCTAGAGTCTTCAAAGTGTTGTCAGTTTCTTTTGCAGAGATAGTGCTACCCACTACTAAGCAAATTGCTGGTACCTGACGACGCGCTAGTTCTGCAGCTACTAATGGGCCAATAACAGAACCAGAACCACCAGAGGTGCTGAACAGTACAAGGTTAGTAGTACCCGGTTTGAAAGTTTTCAACATTTCAACCACTTGGTCATATGCAGCTTGGTGAGCCACTGCACGATTCTTGCCTGCTCCAGACATACCTGCTACCACGAAGGTATTGGCATTGTCTTCTTCGGTTACGTTTGAATGGCTGGTATCCAAGAAAGTCTTTTCAACTGCTGGATAACCTACAGCGTTAGGGACAGTCAATTGCTTGGCCAAGTTAATGCCACAACCACCACAACCGTAAATACGAAGTTTTGCTTTTTCCATAGTTCTCCCCTTTAGGAAATAAGATTAATGTATTTGGGTTTTCTTACTACCATGAGAGTTTTATTATCTCATGCCACTAAAGTAATATAGAATTGAAATTCCCTAGAACTCCCATGAAATCAAGGGTCTAGGTATTTTTAGTTAATCCTCTGTAAAGCAATGAGGATATAAAAATGAACGCTATTGACTATGCTTTGAATAATCTTTTTCAACGTATACCTTCTGAACTAATCACTCAGGCTTTTGGTACTTCTCCTGTCTATGGTTATATTGATAATCGTAGCTTAGAGCAGCGAGTTCGTGAAACCGTAATTGATTCTTTTGTTTCTATAGACTGCAATTTAGTAGGTGGACAACAGGTAATGCTTCCGATGAGTACTTTGCCAGGCAAGCCTGTGGAAACTGGATGGATTTATGAAATACCTTTAGCCATGACTCAAGGAAGAAAGATTACTTCTGTATTGGGAGTAGAGTATTCGTCTGGCAATGGGAACCTTTCTAATCCTGATATGAATGCAATGGGTAGAAGTTTAATGGATATGGTAAACTTCGCTACAGGGCCTTCCGGAGGCGTCGCTAGCGGTAACGTCATGCTGGTGGGACCTAATACTGTTTTCGTTGGATCGAATATGGGAACCGGTAGCTTGTACCTGCGGTGCATGATTGCGAATGATTCACAGATGGCTAATCTGAATCCACGTGCACTTCCTATCTTTGCTCAGTTATGTGAGTATGCTTGTAAAGGAATGATTTACAATGCATTACGAATTAAGCTTGGTGAAGGTTCGATTACGGGTGGTTCTTTAAATAGCTACTTGAATCAGATACTGGATGAATACTCTGATTCTTTTACGTTGTACAATGAACTACGTGACGGTAAGTGGAAGAAGGTTTCTATTCTTGCTGATGACTTCACTCGACGTGAGTTGACTAGAATGTCATTACCTAGAAGCTAAAAGCATATTTACTCTATACCCAGCATAGCTGGGTATAGAGCTTTATTCTGTTTTAAATTTTCTAAATGTAAATCATATAGATATTAATAATTAATTATAATATTAATTTAATATTTATTTTTATTCTTTAAAATTACTTAAAAAATTTATTCCCTTATATTATAGACAGTAATATATTTGACGAGGAACGAGGCAAATATATATACATTTAGTAGTCAATATCAGAACTACTAAAAATAGACCTATTTTAAGCTACTTTCTATCTTAGGATAGGAGGTAGTTATTATGCTGTTTAAAAATACAAATAGGTATTAGGGTATGAATTAAACATAAACCAACCAAAAGGAATTTAGATATGAACTTCTTTAAGTTATTATGGAAACGGATAGTAATATCCATTCTAGTGGATAGACCTTTCTTTGCTTTCTCAAATGAGATAGTGGAAAGTTTCTATCGGGGTTATAAGTCAATAGGTCGTACTAGGTTTACCCAAGAGCTGGATAGGCTCTTCGTGGCAAAGAGAGCTAAGATTGATCCTAAGTACACAAGTCCTAAAGCTTTAGGTTCTTATTCAGCCTTAGAAAGATTGAAAACTTTAAACTACTGGGCTGCTTATCACACTAACCTATTTGCAGACGCATGGGCGCTTATGTCTAAAGAGCCATTGTTTTTCTCTATCTTACCTCTAAGCAAGACTCGATACGAAGACGAAGATAGTCTACAGGACTATCTAGAAGACTCTAGAGATCTTTTTACGTTTTTGGATATAGAAGATCTATGGAGCAGTAGTCCTAGACTAGATTTATATAACCGCCTAGTCGCTTACAAGGAAGTCTATGAAGAACGTGGTCAGTTAGAATACTGGCAACGAATCTATGATATGCTAAAACCAAGATTGATTGAGGTGGGTTATGACCTATAAGAATTGGTTCAAACGAAAGATCCTAAGTTTCTTTCTTGATATTCCTATGGACTATGTTCCGATGCGTTATGCAGACGCAGCATTTGCACATCTGACTAATGGTCCTTGGGAAACCAGAAAGTATCGTGCTCGGATGTATTTAGCTCAGTGTAGAAGTATTCCGTGCAAAGACTCTACCCCGGATGTACTTTATTTATATCCGTTCCATGAGGTACTTACCTATCTTGCCGATAATCAATACGACATGGAGAAGGCCAAGTTCTTATGGAAAGATAAGAACATGGCCAAACACTGGATGGAAGTCTTTAGGGTATATAAGCTAGCGGATGGTACATATTCCAATAGTAATTTTATTTCGAATTACTATCTTAAGTTGGCAGGCTATATCGATATGGGTACTCCCGGGTTTTTAGAAGCGCTGGATGACTTTATTATGAATTTGAATGTAGTAGCCTACTCTGTCCAGGATGCCGATAAACACGTTGCTCTAGTTCAGGAGATTGAAGTTTATAAGAAGCTACAATCTAAGCTTAGGGGCGAATCATGATCAGACTAAAGCGCTATATACTAGAGGTCGTCCTACAACGGCCTCTAGAGTCGCTCACGGATAAAAACATCCTTGAGATATGGCATTACCTTCCTGATGGCGTAAAAGGTCTTATGGGGGTTTACAGCGCCCCTAAGGAATGGATTAGGAATCTTTATTTCCTAGGACTTCTCCCTATAACGGAATTTACGATCTCTGAGATTCATGATTTCTTTATAAATCCAATGTGTGATATCCATCCAGATATTCCGGGCGAACCTATACTTCCATATTACTTATCTGAAGCAGCGAAGCATAAACGCAAAGTAGAGATCTTTAAAGACTTCTGGGAAACCTGTCCTCCAAAGACTTTATTTGCATTCTTTATGAGTCCTCATCAAAGTACTCATAAGCTGCTGTTAGAAAATGTAATAAGGGAGACGGGTAATGGCCGCTACGATTATCAGAAGTGGCTACTGAAGTATGGGAAAGATTATAGTCATATTTTCCATCAGTTACCGATGCCTTTTATACATGTCGATTTAATAACTAAGTTGGAGTTTGATTTAAGACGTAAATAGGTTGTTAATCCTATGTATTAGCTTGTTCATTAATTAACCTGAAAAAGGAGAAAAGGTTATGAGCTTTAAAATCTCAATGAAAACTTTGTTTATAAAGTTTTTACCATTAGCGTTGTTGTCTGGGTTGTCTCGACGCTTAACTGCTGCGTTGTTTATTGGTCCTCGCGGTTTTAAATTAGATAACGAAGGTCTTGATATGGCAATCGCTGCTATCAAGAAAACGCCTCTGTCAATCTTTCTGCGTCCATTTGAATTACTAGAGAAGCTTTATCTAGCTAATAAGCTAGAGGCTTCTCAATTGTTCAATGAAGAGATTGCAAACTTTACTGAAGAATCCTACATCGCCATTATTAACCGCTACCTGACTCTGAATCCAGAGCGGGCTAGAATGATATGGAACTGGACCTCTTTAGATCGTCAATTACATATTCTTTTGAATAGCCATTTCTTGTCTGCTAAGATCAGCAACCTTGGCGATGTAATTGCAAACGAGCCGTTGATTAAAACTGTTTGGGATGCAAACACCCCATTCAAGAAAGGTGAGCGTCAGCGTGCTAAGAACTTAATCCGCAGAATGTATCCGCATCTGGATTTGACTTAAAATAAACAGATGACCTTATACTTTGTAATTACTATTGATCCAGTCGTTAACTTGTTTGGTAGTGGTTCTTTAAAAATTCGATTTTAAATCAAATTTTAAATTAGCCCTTAGGAACAATATTGATAGTTCCGTGCCTTTTATGGTGGGCAATAAGACTAACAGTAAAGAGACTCCTGTTAACTGGTCCTCGTTTTCCCGGGTTACACTGACCGTTAGTCTTCTCCAAATTTACGTCTTCTTGTCGGATCTGCTGGGTGTCCGACATTTAGGTTGGAAAGGTATGAAGGCCGCTATAAGCTTTAGCGTTTTTTTGCGGCTTCTCCCACTCGTGCTGCTTTGTTACTTACGCTCGTTATTGGCAACGTCCTTTTGGTTGGTTCGTCGTGCCAGAATAAGCTATTCCGGATATTTTTCTAATGGGTTTATATCCGTGCGACTCACAGCGGCCTTTATACCGATCCTTCTCCACTTCTCCCTTACCCGCACAGACTTTGTCCTCACTGCAGTCTTCGGATTGCAGTGGGGCGTTTTCTGCCGTTAAAAAAAAATAAAGAGGCTCCTGAGTTATTGTAATCAACCCAGCCAAGAGAAAAACTTCGATGTTAAAATTACATAAACTCCCCTACTCTCGATTTCAAGAACTTGTCGATGAAGATATCTTCCCTGCCGCTATCGGTGATGAGCTACTTGCTTTCCAAATCCAGAAGAAAGAAGGTAACTTGTTTATCGCTTATTTCGATATGGATAAATTCGGTACCGTTAATACTGAAACTAACGTTACCTATCGTGAGTTACAACTACCGGTAGAAGTTGAAACTATCGGTAGATTGCGCCTAGAATGTAGTAATGCATTCGCGGTCCCAGTAACATATAAAGACCCCCAAACTAAAAAGATCGTCAATCAGCTACTGCATGTCAAAGATTATCTGCCGGGTCAAGAAACTCTAATCACTTTTGATAATCTTAATCTGACAGATCACTATGAGCTTGAGATTAATGAGAAAAGTTTTAAGGTAACTCCGGCAACTGGTACTGTACTGAAGATTTCAGATTCCGATAAACTTGGTGAAATTTGTGATAGTGCTGTTGAAGCGATCAATAAAAACCCTGAAATCCATCTACAGTTTGCTTTTGAATTGCAGATGCCGTTCAGTATTCTAGGCGGTATTGATAATCTGTTCTTCGCATATATGGATTTAGCAAAAGGACATCGCACGGCATTTGTAATCGATAGAAATACTGGCGAAGCTAAGTTGTTGTCTCAGTTATTTGCACCTCTTAATCTAGAACGCAAGTCAATAGCGATTTGCGGACATAACTCCGACGGCTTCTTTGTGCTCTTCGGCCATCAAGATGGCGAGCGTAGTGGTTCGATTATGTTCGTTACTTATGACGAACTACGTAACTGGAAGATCACAGATGGCTCTTTAACTACTGAAGCGATTGTGTTCCGAGACGAAATCTATCTTCTTGGTGAAGATGGTTACTTCATTAATGATGCCACTGGTGATATCGTTGGTCGTCTTAATGAAGACGAACTACTTGTTGCAGTATCTCCAAATCTACCTTTCATTTTGATTGGTTAAAAAAGAAAAAAAGACTACTCCCTAGGCTAATGCCTAGGGAGTAGTTAGTCTGCCTTAAAGAGTAGATTCTGGGAATATCTTCTTTATGGTAATGTTGACTAGTGGAATCACATCTAGGTATGGAACTAAGATATCTAGGACCGCTTGACGATCGTAGTTATCCACCCACCTACTATCTAGAGTTAGGAAACCAGCATTGCGTACTTTATCTCGAGCAGGATGAGAATACGTTATCACTGTTTGGAATAGGATATCGTAGTAATAGTTCTCGGCATACTTGATAGCAGCTTCTGCGATCTCTTCTGGATTGAAATTCTCGCCTACACGACCACTAAATAGAAGATAGCCAAAATGATCCTTGGCGACCCTATGGGCTCCGTACAGAGCCATTGTTTCCGACCGGTCAATGAAGTTATGTACTTCATCGATAAGTGCTAGCGAAAGGGGCAAAGTTTCATATTGCATATCCAATCTCCTTATTGACATTCTGCTAAACTCGAAAAATAATCTTCCAGCATTTTACGTACAAATTCTTTGCACTCGCTGCGACTATTATATTTCTTAAAGTTTTCCAGTCTTTTCCAAGGACTTCTACGATCCACTGCCATATAAAAGTTTCCAATTCGAATGGAAGGAACACCTTCTCTAGAAGTACCTAGAGAAATAACTCCCGTTCCAGTATGGTTTTCTTCTATGGCCGGATAGTAGACATCGACAAATGGACCATTATACCCCCTATGATAGAGAACTCCATAGCTATCTTGCTTCTGACTAATCTCTATAATCCTTGGGAATAAAGAGTATATAGTCTCCACTGCCTTTTCTTGCTCAGCATTTAAAGCCAGAGTAATAAAAGACCGTTTGACAGTTTCCTTGCCTCGATTAAGGCTAATATACATAGGAGAATATTTAGTACGTAGGTTGTACGTTTTATCGAAACAAAAGAACTGACGTTCAAGAATGAGCCTGGCTCGTTGAAATAAAACAAGAAGTGCTACATCCTCGAAACTTACATTTAAGTTACTAAGATATAACTTAGTAGTTACGCTAAGCCCAAAGAAATCTTTGTCAGGCTCAGGCCTGCTTGGCTTTAGTAGTTTATGCATCGATTCAGCTAGCATCTCTTTCTGTTCACATTCCACGTCTTTTTCAAAACGCCCGTGACGAAAGTAATCATAGATGTTTTTATAGATCGGAAAATACTTTCTAAGTGCAAGTATTTTTTTAATTTTCTCTTGGTCTTCTCCGCCATGTCGTAGAGTATTTCCTGAGTCGCTATACATCCACCACCAGTCGTAATGGTCAAGTAGTAAGAAAAAATCTTCTGGGGTATAGTCCTCTGGATTAACCAGCGTTCTTTTTCGTATCATCAAATCCCCAATTAATTTACCGTGCTCTTGGGTATCCTTTATAAACTGCTTTTCTTCTGTTGTTAAAAATCGCATTTGTGTTGCTCTCCTTTAAATGGATTATTTTATAGGAGACTTAGATTATATATCACAGCCTCACTTAAGTAATATAGAATTCAAATATTCTAAAAATACATATCCTACTTAGCGTATGAAGTAGTAACCAACCAAATTAAAAAAACCTACGGAGAAGGAAAATGATTACATATGTTGAAGGCGATGTCTTCGATAAGAAACTCCTTAAAGAAAATGACTTCTTTTTACATCTAGCCAATTGCCATAAAACAATGGGTGCGGGTGTAGCTCTGGGAGTGAAGCATTTTATGCCGGAGCTATATCAGGCTGACCTAAATGATTCTCGAACCCCAAAACAGAGGCTGGGTTCTTATAGTACCGCCAGCGTTACTCTGACTGAAAGTATCCCTAGTATGAGAATTCCTGCCGAAAAAATAACGGGTGTCAATATTTATGGCCAGTTTTATTACGGTAGAGAACAAACCTACGTACGGTATAAAGACTTAGAGGCAGCACTTTTAGCTTTCCATAAATCTTTCGAGTTGAAAGAAACCTCTAGAATCATCATGCCTATGATGGGTTCCGGTCTAGCTGGCGGTAGTTGGAAACGTGTTGAAGAAATCATCGGACGCACTTTCCCATTGCAAAAAGTAACAGTAGTTATTAAGAAGGATCAGTAATGGAAAACATGACTCAGTCCCCTAACTGGGATCTACCTACGTCTTTAGCGGAATTAATTGAATACAATGAAGATTGCCTTCTTTCCGAAAAGCCGGACCGCATGGCAATTCTTCTATCTGACCCTAATGACCCGGGTAAATTGGTTATATTGGAATATGGTGATGATGGCTGGCAGAACCGTCCGGGTTCTCGTGAGTGGGTTTGTGACATGCCTATCCTGGATCTTCAGGAAGGTATTAACGCCGTACTAGAACGTCATACTTTCGATAATGAAAAAGGATAGATTTGGGATAGAGCAGTATCCCGATGAAATTGCTTACCAATCAGTGCCTTGTCCCGGACACGAGGCCTATCTGAGGGAAATGTATATGCCCAGTTATAAATCTAACGTAGTTATAGAACGAGCCGCTATTTCAGCTAGACAAACTGGCAAGACTTTAGCTAATAAGTATGCGTTTGATATTCTGGCAGAACGTTTACGAGATAGTCATGGGGATAACTTTTCTTTTAGTTCGATAAGTCCTTTTGGGACTGCTTCACATATTTCCGAACTCTATCCTCGGATTAACTTAGACTATATGTATGAAAACAGTGCGGCTATTCGTAACCATATATCTAATGCTAGGTTCTCTTTGAAGATGTTTAAAAACTCTTCAGTATTTCAGACGATGTTGAAGTGTTGGCTACGCTATACTATCGATATGAATCGCTTTGTCGATTCTCTTATAGCTAAAGAGGAGGTAAGCCGGTATAATGAAAGTCTTTCTCCGATAGGAAACTTCATTAACCAAGCTAAGGCTAAGTTCGGATTTAGGGATGACTATTATACCCCTATTAACGTAGGTACACTTTCCAGCTATGATGAATCCAAATACGAATTTGTCTATGGCATACCACAACCTAGAAATACTTTCCCGTTCGAGATTTTTGATTACTATTTAGATAACCGTAATACTGGTCTTGATACTCTGAATGTCTTTTCGGAAGAGTTCTATTGGTTAATTATCTACCCTAGCTAAAAAAAGAAAAAGCTATACACCAGAGCTAGTGCTCTGGTGTATAGCTTGATCTGCGTTTAGGTAAACGTACAGGAACTACCTCGTCAGCTAACCTACTTTTTTCATTTGAATGACGTTGTCATATTTGCCCATGACTTTACAACCTTTAAAGTGAAGATCCTTTTCAAAGTTAAAGCAAGCTACTCGAGCTAGATTGTTTTCAATCAAGTTCTTAAGTAACTTAACGTTATCAGGATCTTCAATGGGGTTAGTATTGAACAATTCAAACATATGCTTTTGTATTTCAACAACAAGATAGGTGTTATCTACATCTTCTTTGTACATTCCAAATTGCACTCGAAACTCTTGACACTTTTTAACATAAAGACCTAGCTCATCTAGACGAGGTTTAGTCATTAAGTTAAGCGCATCCAAACGAACTGCGTCTTCAATGTCTTCCGTAAATGCTCGTACAGAATATTGAAGGTTAAGATCACGACGCGGAATGTTTTCCCCAAGTACTTTTAATTTGGAGAGTACAAACTCCTTTATTTCTTTGTTCATTGCTCGTCTACCCACTTAGGGTCGTTATAGCACGAAGAACAGTGATCCTGATATTCACGATTACCGTCTTCGTCTACTCCAGTTAAAACGATCTGTGCTCCGCAGCAGTCAGAAACTTTATCGTCCATATCTGTAGTTGTTTGCATTTTTTTATTTCTCCTCTCTACCAGATTTATTGTCCGTCACTCTAACCGGCCTCATATCCCAACTACATTTACTGCAGTGATCAGAATAGTAATGCCAGCCATTTTTAAATTTGCCGTAATAATCAACAGGCACATTGCAGCAGGGAGAAATAAAATCACCCTTCTTCTTAGTCCTCATCTAGCAACCCTTTTATTATCTCATGTCAATATAGTAATATAGAATTGAAATGTTTTCCACAACGGCAAAAAACTCCATGCCCCAACTACGGACATGGAGTGAAAGGCCTTAGCCGTTATAGTAACGGATACTAAGAATACGTAAAGAAATGTAAACTAAGACAGCTACTTTAGTTGCAGATAGAGTTGCTTCATGGCGAGCGCTTATAGAACGCTTCACAATGTCCTCTACCTTCTCTTTTATGTCTAGCACTGCTTTGTTATTAGTTCGATGCGATCGGAAGCCTGAGCGCAATCTAGAGACGATCTCGGGGATGTTCTTTTCATCTATCTCAGAACTTTTCATGAACTGGTGAATATAGACTACTAGAGCCCCTACTTCTTTAGTGATATCGAATCGCTTCTTACCGTCAATGTTATCTGAGATAAAGTCTAGAGCTTTAACTAGATTACTCTCAGTAGCAGATTCTACTAAGTTAAGAGTTGCTTGAATTAACTCTTCCTTAATGAAGTCATTTCGATACTGAAGAATGTCATGCATCTTCTTGGCATTATCTTCGATATTGTTAGTAAACTCACGAAGTACTTGCTCGCCTTCTAGGTTTGTAATGAAAGCTTGCTGACTAAGAATACGAGCTTCTGAATCTCGTAATTCATAGAAGGTACTAGTCAGCTTATTATAGCTCTTACGAACCCTATCCTGAACATCATTTACTAAAGCAACTTGCTCTTCGTTATCATCCATCTTATTTAAAGCTTTTTGATGGATACTCTTCTTACTCAAGAAGCCGTCTGTACGATATTCAATTAATGCTTTCCAATTACCAGTCAGCTTAAGTAGGCTCTTTCTGCTAAGCTGTTCATATACTGCCTGTGCCAATGCTTCATCTGCACGATATGGAAAACGCTTAGCGTCCACACTGGTTAGGAATTTAATCTGCAGCATGTTCATTGCTGCATGAGCACCCATCTCCTTATATTTGGAAGGAAGATCTGCTGTAAGGCATTTATGAATAATCCAAGTAAAGATATAGTTTACTGGGTTACCAGAAACCGCAAACTCTTTGTTGATCTCTGGTAGTTCGTGTAATTCTTCTTTGAAAGATTCTATATCTAGAACCTCGGCTACATCTTCGACCCAGTAGTCACGATCTTCAGACTTAAAGCGGATAGGATAAACTCCTATTAAGTTTCCGCCAAAGAACTGGATATGGTCATCGTTCTTATGAATAAAGTTATTATAACCGCGAACGATCATTTCCATCTTAGCGCGGTCAAATTTTGCCTCGCTATATTTTTCAATTAAATCTTTGATTGTTTTCTTCATCGTAAATACTCAGTTTGCCATGGAAGGCTTCTCGGAAGTCTGGATGTTTCTTTGCTAATAACTTAGCATATTTAACAGAGTACGAAATGCGGTCTACATCTCGCTGTAACCCTACGGAGTCAGTACCAATATCAACAAGCTTTTCATGTACCTTATCTTTACTAGGAACTGTCTCTTCTATGGTAGTATCAATAAAGTCAGCGATCATTGCAACGGAACGCATAAAGACTTTACCCGCATACTTATTCAGATACTTAGTATCCTTATAGGAGCTATGGTCGGTCAAGAAAAAATGTAGGAATTGATCCTTCGTTTTCAAGTCCTTCTCGACTATTTTAGTTAGACAGTAATCCATCATATTCCATTCCATCTCGCCGATCGGAAAGAAACCCCAGATTATGCTATTTAATTCATGACGTAATTTATCATTCATTTGTGCTTCTAACATGGCAAGCTCCCCCTTCTTATTTTTGGGCTTACATTTGATTCGGCAATTTAAAATAAAAAGGTAGGATTATATACATAATCGAAAAGTAGCCTATAAAATTTCAGTGTCGTTTTTACAGAGCTGCTTTGTTGTCAAAAACTTTCTAAAGGAAAAAAGAGATGAGTGGTAACTTTCAACCCAAGCCTCGTCCAGTGATCGAAGAACCCGGTCATGACTTAAACCCAATGGCAGAATACATGATTGCCAGTAAAAAAGATTTGAAGCCTCATGCCACTCCGGGTGGTCAGGTTTCTGGTAACACCATGCCTGTAAATGGCCAGATGGTTAAGGTGGGCACTTTCGCAGTTATTGCTAAGTACCAAATAGGTATCCCTGCCGACCATCCTAACTTCCCAGAAGTAGCTAAGTTCGCTACTACTTTCCCAGAGAACGAATACTTCGTTGCTTGGGGTAAGTCCGGCCCTGTACCTTGGGAGAAAGATGAGTCTTTCCGTTACATCCCAACCTTCTCTCGTTATGTAGTAAACGAAGCAGGTACCGTTAAAAATGCGCATACCGGCGCTGTTGTATATGAAGACGTATTCGACAAGCGTGCTCAGTTAGTAGCTGACGGTTTCATGAATGGCCTATCTTGGGTTATGGGTAACATGATCAAGATCCTAGCATTCAGCAAACTACCTGAAACATTCACTGACTATACTTTCCAGAACTATAGCCATTCTATTGGTGTAGTGGACGGTCAATTAGGCTGGGAACCAAAACCGGTAATCTCTGCTCGTAGTAATGTTGATGGTCAGATTGTTAAATCTCGTACTGTACAAGATTTCATTACTTGCCGCATTAAAGACTTCACTCAGAAAGGTGAGGCGCGTAAACAGATCCGTAACCTATCTTCTACCGCTGCCGTGCGCATGGGTGAGTTTAGTGTTCTTAAAGGTGACGTTGACGACGTGACTAAGTTTGGTCCTGCTCAAGAGTCTGCTCCTGTCCCACAAGGCAATGCAAGCTTTGACAATGATCTAAGCTTCTAGACAAAAAAATAAAGCTACTCCTAGCCTAATGGCTAGGAGTAGTCTTTTATGTCCTAATCGGAAATAGACTCTACCATGAGGTTGATATCAGGAAACATACCAAAGCCTCCATAATCTTCATCTGGATCGTAGATAGTTTCTATTGTGTCCGGTTCCTCTACAGCTAAGTAGGTAAGTATACCTATGGCCGGTTTTACATCCTCAAAGTAGAATACTCCAGAATGCTCCATTAAAGAACCTAGTACAATCTCGATAGCATGACGTATTAGATATTTTCTATAGTCAGTATAGCTAAGGTAGTCATACGGACCCTTTACTATATCTTCAGCAAGTGCGTGATCAGGGACTTTGTTATTCATTAATAAAATCGAGTTCATATAGCTAACCGATTTATGTAACGAACGTGCCTGAGTTCCTTTCCAATTTCCATTTACAAAGATTAGCGATGGAGAGGTTAGTGCTCTCCCTTCTATCTTTTTCTCCATTTCCATAATCGCTAACAGAAGTTTTTCTCTAGACATTTCTGCCATAGGTTTCTCCAGTTATGGTTGGTAATGCATTTAAGTAATATAGAATTACAAAATTCTCGACAACAGAAAAACCTATCCTACCCCAATAAAGGAGTAGGATAGATAAATACCTTATTCTTGAACTTCGTCTGGTAGACTTGCAAAGCCGTTGTCGGCTGCTGCAACGTCTGCAGAGATCTCTTCAATGAAAGTAGGTAAGGCGTCAGGATTCAAACCTAATTTGTTTAGGTTATCCAAGTAGTCCTGTGCCATGGCGCGTACAGAATTACCACGTTCGGTAATAGCTGTAAACTCGATGTCGGTCTGAGGAGACTCTAGAGCCTCACCCATAACACGACTACCAGTATTCTCACCACCAGTCTTAGGCATCATGTTGCTACACAACCAAGCGTTTACAACGCCATCTAGAGATGGGTTAGGCTCGATGAATAGAACAGTGAAGCTAACTTGAGATTCCAATAGAGGAAGCTTGTTAGGATCGTTCTGGTACGCTTCAGTACTAATAATACCTGCACGTCCTAAGTCAGGGTCATGCAATAATGCTTTACCCAACTGTTCCCAGAAACGGTTAACTTGCTTACCATAGATCTCAGGCCATGAAAATGCCGGAACACTACGTTCAATTGTGGCATTGGTAACAGTCTCACGCATCTCACCAGAGTTGCCTTCAACAGTCTCACCAAATTCCCAAGTGATAGTAGAGTTAAGTCCAGTAATGGAAATCGCACGATCTTCGATTAGGCTCTTAAGAACCGCAACACGCTTTTCGTAGTCATCCATATAACGCATGGCTGGAGGAGCTTCAACTAGAACAGGAATGATACGTTGTTTAACGTAGCGAGCTGAACTTTCGAAGCTGGATGGATCGCGCATCGCGCCTTGTTGGCCACGCGCAGAAGCATCAATACCCGGAGCATAGCCGCCATTCAGACTTGTTTTTTCGTCTAATAGAACACCCATTGTTTAATCTCCTATGCTTCTAAGTCAGCACGACGCTTAGCGATAACGTTAAACGTACCTACAGTCTTCATTGGGTCACCGTAAACAGCAACGTCCATAGTCCAGCTATAGCCGCGTGCATCATCAGCAGTGGTGAAGTAAGTTGTAGGAACGATAGTAACGCGGTCATCGTAACGACCTTCTACTAAGTCATTCATTAACTGGTTAGATTTCTCAATGAACTGAGCTTTAGTCAAACGAGTTTGACCACTTAGTTCACGCCATACCACGTCACAAAGTTTTGTAACGTCGACCATGATGGTCATTAGCATCTCTGAGTTCAGGATACTAGTGTCATCTTTGTACACTGTCTGGAATGCAGGATAGAAAAGAGTCTGACGGTCATTATACTGAACGTAGTTAAGACCCGCTTCCCAATCCGCTTCACGGATAGACAGTTTCTTGTAGGTACAGTTAACGTCAGAGAAACCAGCAACACGGTTAAGTGGAGCTTCATCGTAACGCTTGTTAGGACGCATCTTACCATCGCCAGAGCCAGCATATTCTGCACGCTTCATTGCTAGGTCGTGTACAAAGCTAACCAAACCTTTATAAGGAGAGTTAGGTTGATAACCAGCATGGCCAACGATAACAGCACGACAAACAGAAGTACCGTACAATTGAGATTCTGGGAAAAGACCAATCTTGGCGTTAAGAACACCAGTGATTGAACTTTCTTCAGCGATAGTATTTTGAACGCCGCCGTTAGTCACTAAGTCGTGAGTAGAGAAGGCAACGTGAACGTCAGGACGATAGCCCATGGCTAACATCAAAGCGTCTTTAACCGCTGATGGGAAACCGGTATCGTACATCGCAGAGAAAGGATAACGAGCTACGTCTTTAAGCGCGTAGTCTGGGTTTTCCCAGTTGTAGTTCATCTCGTCGATAATACGGTTACCCAGTTCTTCAACACTTACTGTACCGTCGTTGCCGCCTGTAGCAAAATGAGTAGTGATCTCATCAAGGCTGATACTATCAGCACTATAAATGAAGCTCTCGTACTCAACGCCAGACATGTCCTTACCAGTCAAGAAGTTGATAAGGTGGGCATCAGCAAAAGTGTTAGAAGAAATTAATTCTTCTTGGGTTTTCAATAGACCAAGAACTGTTGCGATGTTATCTGAATAAACATGCATGTCTTGGAATGGGCCATACGTTGGAACACGGCCAGAAGTAGGATCGTTATCTTCGTACGCTTTCACGATACGGTCAGAACCTAAATCTAAGTTGGTAGCGCGATCGAAAACACCTTCTTTAAAGGCGAAGTCAATGTAGCGTTCAGAATTAATAGTTTCTTGAACTACCGCAGTGCCAGTTTCGCTTAGCTCAACTAACTGAGCGCGATATAGCATTGCATTCTGATCCAGAACGATTCCGGCATCAGCAGGATCGTTAGTACCATCAACAGGAGCACTTAGACGAATGCCCATGTTGTTGCCATAGTCACCAATATAGGTTTCTAAACCTAAGATTGGATAGATAGTCGAAGTCTCACCAGTCTTACCGGTAAGAGTACCACCAACCTGAGTTGCTACTGTTTTAATGTCAGTTGCATCATCAACAGGCAATAAGCTCCAGCGTAACTTGTAACCTTCAACTACGTTTGAGCCGTCTTGTTGCTTCTCACCGCTACCGGCATCTACAAGAACTTTACCGTCAGCACCACGAAGGTAGACTGGAACAGCATCGTCAAGTACGATTTCTAGAGCAAGAACAAAACGAGCAGACTTAGCATCAGCAGCTACTACACGCTTAATGAAACACTGGTTACCCGCACCAATTATAGATTGGGCTAGATAAGTGTGGTGGTTATAGAACTTACCACGAACATCAAAGGTTTTAGAACCGAAGATTTTTTGTAGGGGAGCACCTACAACCATCTGAGGATCTAAAGGACCACGTTCAGTTTGCAAATAAAAGAACGGTAGATGTTGGGGTAACTGTTCAACTTCGGATTGTAGAGTTCCGCCTGACTCGTCCTTAATGCCGGGACGAATAGAACGCGGAGCGGCATTTTTAATCGACGCCATTTTTTACTCCTAAAGTTTCGTTGTTAACAAACAAATTTGACTACAGAAAAAGTCACCTAATAAAGGGTAATAGATTCCGTAATCTTGTGGGCGCTAGCATCACACATTATTATGTATTAAAGTGTGCATAAATAGTGCTAACTTTTATTTTTTTACTTGCAATGTAACTTAACTAATTGAGGGAACCATGAACATTTATGAAACCTATTATGGCAAAAACCTTCGCGCACTTGCCGGTGAAGTAACAAAGCAGCTTAAAACTTACATTGCGATGAACGATGAAAATCTAAAACAGTCAGAAGTAGGCAATGTTTACTATCTTTCTATTGAAGACGAAAACGTCATTCAATGGAATTTCCCAATCGTTATTGATGGGAAGGCTTATGTAGATCTTCGTCCCTATCTAACTAAACAAGGTACGGTTCGTAATCCTCAAGATGTCTCAGCTGCTATTCGTCGTGCCCAACTAGAACTTCTATGGTTAGAAGATCGAGACGACTTCGAAAACATTATGATTGGTACCGCAACAATCTTCGGTACTTGGATAGCTTCTTTATTGGCGTTTAGTCACAGCCTTTCTGGTCGTGATAAAGTAGTTATTGAAATAGCATTAACTGCTTACTATGCTGTTCTGTTTATGGACGAAGAAAAGCTAGACGATCGTGATGTCGAAAAGATCTTTGTACAGTTAGCTCGTAGTTCTAATGTTGGACGTCAAATCTTAGATGACGTTTTTGAAACAAAAGGTAGTGGTAGCTATACTTTAACCGAGGCTTTATTGGATAGAAGTATTGAACCTCTTGGTCCTGTACTGAACTGGATCAATAATGTAATCGATGTAGAAATTGAAGGTCTTTCTCCTAAGCTACTTTTCAATAAAGTAGTGAATGGTAGCTGGGTAGGTGCATTAGCGCCTGAACTAGCCTCTGCTTCATTGTACCATCCACCAATCTTTATTAGCTTACTAGATCGTGCTATGACATATAGCTTCTTTGAGCGTACTGCTATTGGCCGTTCGGTTAAGAACAATAGTCGTAATCGCGCTGTACGTAATCTAGAGCCTTGGTTAAAACGGGCTCTTGAATATCAGGAGTAACCAATGTTAGATCAACTTGTCGATCGTGCAGTCCAAGAAGTTTGGGCTGCACCGGATATCGATAGACAGTTCCTTATTGAACCTGTAGCACTTTCTGATAAGAATGGTGATATAGGTAAAGTCTATCTTCCGTATGAACAAATCATCTTGCCCGACAACAGTGAACGCTTCATGGTCTATCAAGTAGGTCAATGGGCTCCTGACAGATTGGGTATTGATGACCGTCTTTGGAACTGGGTTAAATTAAGCGACCTAAGTAATGACGATGGTCTACTAGTGCAGTTTATGATTAATCATAAGTTGTTACCTCTCCATGAAGGCTATATCCGCAGAACTAAGAATCGTGCTTTAATCTTTGCTTTCCCATTAAGGGTAGCCGAAGAAGATATTAAGGCAGTCTATAGCCCCATGGTTCGTGTCTATACAAACCACTGGTATAGTACCCCTGAAGGAACTGCGGACCCACGTCCTTCATATATGGGTTCTACTTACAGCCAGCTTACTGGCGACCCTGCGTTCTTTACGCACTGGGCAGGCATTAAAACTAATCCTGGTTCTTTCCTATATAAGAATGGTATTCTCGTAAATGATCTTACTCCGTCTGAAATAGTGACTGGAGATAAATTATCGTTATACGAAGACCATTCTGTTGAAGGTTATTTTGATATAGCTTTGGATGACTTACTCTTCTATACCTCTGATGTAGATTCTAAGAATAGATACATCATTCAAGTACCAGAAGAACTAACCAGTAACCTCCATTACATAGATGACCTTGAAGTTTATATAATGGGTCATATCGAACAGAATGGGATTACTCGAGATGCAGGTATCTACGTTCCTCGTATTACGAAGGGAACGATTAAGATGCTTACTCACTGTGACTTCGCCCTAGAAGTTAACTATGTGACTAATGCGATTAACCAGAACGATCATTTAATTGATTTTGCTAACACCCGCATTCGAGTTTATTACCGTAAGAATAATAAACTTCGTCCAGATGTTGCTAACTCTTCGTTCCTACGTCAGTTCTACCAGCTTCCTAAAACTACTCGTCTTCTCTTGATGACAGGTACTAACTCTAACGTTGCTGTATGGCAAGCTAAGAATCTAGAGCAAGGGGCCTTTACGACATTTATGTCCATGACTCCTCTTGAGTTAACTAATGCCTTACAGATTCCTGCTGCAGGTATTAATGACGTTTATAACTATTTCGGTTTAATGGAAATCTTTGAGACTTCCACTATTTCGAACGGTAAGATCCAGTGGTGTAGAGCAGATAAAGAGAATGGTTGCTTAATCAAGTCTTTTGATGCCGATGGGAATATGATTGATTATCGATTTGTTGACGATATCTATACGTCAATGGAGAGAGACATCTTCCCGGGTACGACCTACATTGAAACTATCCCGGGTAAACAGACTTCAACTGCCGAGATAAATGGCTATGATGAAACAAATGACTTTGTTGGTAAATATAACGAGGTTCGTTATTTGCTAAAAGAGTCCGGGGAAGTTAAAGCCGTCTTAGATAATGACTTTACAGTCAATAGCATAACTGGGAAGGTTACATGGGACGGGAAGAACGCAGGTATCCCCAAGCGTCTTATTCGTTCTACCGATATTATCATGAGTGAGTATACTCTAGCCGCTACCGACGTAACAGAGTCTTTGCCTCTGTTAGGTCCTGAAACTCCATTAACGTTTACTCCGGGTATTCCGGGAGTAGAAGTTTATATTGATGGTAAGCGTGCTAACTTAGGTCTGGACTATATTCTGGAATATCCTAACTTCAGAATCTTTAAGCAGATTACTCATGACAATCCAATTGATGTTAAGGTTATCCTTCACGGCATTCCTTTAGTCGATGATAAGATCTACCCTGCTCCTAAAACAGGCTGGATTTTAGATGGTGAGATTAGTCGCAACAATGTCTTTGAGTTTTACAAGGATACCTACTCTGAGATCTATATCGATGGTAGATATGTTTCACAAGACCAAATCAAGCTCGCTGAAACTGGTTTAGGTTCAATGCCTAACTGGGTGACGAACGGCATGCCTTACGCAATCTATCCTCGCGTACAGCACATCCCTACAGACTTTGTAGATAGTGTTACTGCCGGACGATTCTGGGCATACGAGACGCTCGATAATGCAGCAGGTGCTGTTGATAACATTCTTACTCAGGGTGCAGATCAGATACCTAGTGTGATCATTGGACAGTATGAATTAGTCAGTCCACTTCTTAAAAAGGTTATTGACGAGATTCGTAATGGTTCTATTCAGATTGATTCTAATCTTTCGGATGCTGCAGTAGGTGTTAAGATAACGCCATACTCTAACCTAGTTGAAATTGATCCTGCTTCTGTACGGACAGATATCGAATATTTAGATTTTGTCCCTCATAGTGAGACAACCCCAATATCAGTAACTCTTTTGGAATACAATTTCCTAGAGAGAGTTAACGCAATTTATCTGAATAATAATTGCACCCTTTCATCGTACATACTTATAGGTTCTTAAAATGCCCATAGTTCAACATGACGGTAAAAAGTCAACTGTTATAAATATGGATGAGTTGTACCAAGGAGTCGATCCTGCCGAAGGTGAAACTCTCCATATTCCTGCTATAGGAGATCTGGTTGTTGATTTCAATCGTGGTTTCTTTAAGGTAGACGCGGTTGACCCAATTACCAAAATCCCGACCCTATCTCCATGGAAACCTGAGACATTAGGCGACTCTGGAAATAGTGATGACATTAACGCGGGTCTAACTCGCAACTTTACTTCTGGCGCTAACCGCGCCTTTGTAAATTACAATGTTTCTCCACCGACAATCAACATCGATCGTCGAGTACTTATTATGGATGCGGCAGCTACGACTGTTAAAATCTTTAAAGGTACTGATACTAGTTCCGCTACCGGGACGGTCATTAGTCGTGTATATGACAATAACCAAAACTTCATTAGCGAGAACGTAGAACTTGAACGCGTCTTCCCTGAGAACGACGTTATCAAATATGTTCCAGAGACTCACATTGATACCGGCCTTAATCAGGGCGAAATTGTTACTGTAGTTGCTTACTCCGCAAATAGCGGCGTAGTACATGAAGAACATTTCACGACTCGACTAACGGACGCCATTGGTACTCCAGATCTTAATAATAAGTATCTGGTTGGTATCAGTCTGGTATCTGACTTAGTGTCTGCTGAAGATCCCGAGATGATCCTGAATGACCTTAACGTTCCTTTCAATACTACATTAATGCAATGTCGTTTACATTATAACGACGGCTCCCATGTAGACATCGGTATCGATGGTATGAAAGCTAAGTTAATGGGTATTGATAATTTCAATGAATCTACTCTAGGTCCTGCCAATGATATTCTATTGGTATACTACCCTTCTGCAGATGAACCAGCGATAAATGTAGTTGATGGCGAGAATCCTGTTCTCACTAAGAGCTATAAGCTTTCTAATCAGCGTGGTGAGGCGACCTTCGGATTCAAGTTATATGTCATTCCGAAATATCAAGATATTAGTCTTGGCTATACTTTAGAATATCGTCTAACTAACTTTGACTACGACATCGATGTGGACGTTACCGCAAATGTAACAACTACTCTTCGTTCAGACGGTTCTGCATGGTCTCCGACTAACTACGGTAATCGTCAAGAGCTGTTGGCAGTACTTCGCTTAGAAGATGTAATGCCGGGCATCTATGATGGCTGGATTCATACTCAGAACTTTAATATCACTCTTGACGTTCCTACTGACGGCGCTGGTAATAGCTGGGTTATTGATTACGCGGCTGATAACTCTCGTCTATTGGGTTACGATGTGGATATCGAAGCATCTAATATTAATAGTCGTGTGTTGATTCAGAACGGACACGTTAATCAAGCTGACTGGCTTGATAAGCTTTACTATGAAGCTGTGCCGTTGTTCGACCAAGATCTTATTTCCGCTCCTCCTCGTCCGACACATTTCCGATTCACCTATGGCGAACCGGCAATCTCTAAAGTGTTTGGCATTGACGAATGGGATAAGTATCTTTCTCGCGATACTGCTGATCCGTATACTGCACATGAAACAGCCACAATTACGTGGTTATTGGAAGATGGACCAAGTACCTTTACTTTGGGTCATACTCCACTACTAGTTCGTATTGTAGACTAATAATGAATGCTAGGTCTTCGGGCCTAGCATTCTTATCTTACCCGGGAGTCTATTGTGATTTTATTTAGAAAAGATTGGGCCAAATATCCCGGCGCAATCATACATGCTAATACTAAGAATAAATCATTCTTACGCTATAGCTATATCTTAAGGGAAATGGGAATAAAGAATAACTTCTTTCATCTAGCTTTATTGCAACCAGAGTTAGCTAACGTTGATCCCTTTGATCCTGACTTAGATAATGAAACTAAGTTCAAAATTATCCGAGAATGTAAATACAACATTTGGTACTTCTTAAGAGAAGTTGCACGATTCCCTCCAAAGGGCGGTAACGAAGCAATACCATATGCAGCCAACCGCGGTAACATGGCCCTTACTTGGTCATTCATGAACCATATCGACTTTGCGCTTATCATGATCCGTCAGGCTGGTAAGTCGGGTTCAACTGACCAAATACATTCTTATATAACCCATGTAGCTGGGGAAGGTAATGCTACACAGATTCTAACTAAGGATAACAAACTTAGAAAGGCAAACATCGAACGTATTAAAGCGATTCGAGATCAATTGCCTAGTTATTTGCATACATGGACTCGTGACGATGCCGACAATACCGTTGAGGTCACCTGTAAGGCCCTAGGGAACGAGATTCAGACTGGAGTGGCCCAGAAGTCGGAAGACGGTGCAGATAATCTTGGAAGGGGTCTGACGGCGCAGGTGCAGCATATAGACGAAGCGCCATACATTGCAAACATCCATATCTCTCTTCCGGTAGCACTTGCATCCGGTACAGCAGCACGTGACCTTGCTAAAGCAGCAGGTGGTTTCTATGGAAACATCTTCACTACAACGGCTGGTAAGAAAGATACAAAAGAGGGTCGTTATATTTATGATCTAATTCATGAAGGCATGTATTGGAATGAAGCAATCTTAGATTGTGCTGATATTAATGAAGCTATTGAAATGATTGATAAGAACTCAGTGGGAGATTCTATCATTATCAATGGTACATTCAGTCATTCTCAGATTGGTAAGTCAGATGAATGGTTACGTAAGGCAATCCTTAATACGAAAGCCACTGAAGATATCGCTGACCGAGACTTCTTCAATGTATGGACTTCCGGTTCTGAAAGTTCTCCTCTATCTCAGAAACTAAGTACGGTAATTCGTGCTTCTGAAACTAGCCCTATTTATACCAACATTACTCCAGAGAAATATCAGATACGTTGGCAGATCCCTAGAGAAGATATCTTTAGACGAATGCAGAATGGACAATTCGTAATGGGTCTCGATACGTCGAATGCGGTAGGTCGAGATGGTAACGGTATAGTACTTATAGATGTGAAGACTCTAGAAGTAGTTATGCTTGCCAGAATAAGTGAAGCGAATATTCTTAAGTTTGCTAAGTGGATTTCTAGCTTTATGGTTATGTTCCCGTCAGTTACTTTGGTTCCAGAGAACAAGTCTTCGGGTCAGTCTATTATGGATATTATATCCACAGACTTAATGGCCGCTGGATACCATCCATTTAAACGAATCTTTAATAGATTGGTAGGCGGTAGCGAAGGGAAAGCTGAGAGAGGCTGGTTGGAGATTAAGAAGAACTTACCTTGTACTGAAGAGTTCTATGTTTCCTATAAAGGTTACTTAGGGTTTATGACCACAGGTAATACTCGTGCTCAACTATATGACTCTGTATTTCAACAAGCTGCTGGTTCTGCGGGCCACTTAGTTAAAGATAAGATTTTGATTGACGAGATCTTAGCTCTTGTAACTAAGAATGGACGTGTTGATCACCCTTCCGATGGACACGATGATACGACTATTGCGTGGCTATTAGGTAACTGGTTCTTACGTCAAGCATCACACCTTGATAACTATGGGCTATCTAGATTGAATGTATTGGCTGAAGTATCCGATGAAGGTGCAACAGTTGATCCAGAAGAACTAGAACGTGTACGTGAACGAAACCTTGTTCGTAAAGAAATAGAAGAATTGAAACTTGCTCTTGAAGGCACTAATGACATTATTGCCAAGACTAAGATTGAAGCTCGTCTATCTATCTTAACAAACAAATCTCAAGTAGACGGCGGTGAACCTGTAAGCCTAGATGCTGTATTAGGTGAAGCTCGTGAGAAGAAGAAGTCTAAGACTACTATTCTTGAGAAGATGAAGCGTATACAGCAATACCGTAATGCGACATAGTAAGCTACTCCTCCAGCCTGGGCTGGAGGAGTAGTCTTTATGCAAATCCAAAATCAGCAGCAGTCTTTTCGCCAATACCTATATCTTTAAGTAATGGATTCAGCTCACTAATCAAATCTTTATGGAAAGTTAAAATCGAATTAGAGCTATTGAAAGTTAATTGATCATTAGTCTTATTAGCAATAAAGATAACAGGACGAATTTCGCCTAACTCAGTTCTAACGAAGTCATCCCACCCAGGAGCATTAAGGATTTCAGGAACCTTACAAATATACTCCATAAACTTTAAATAATTAGGGTGACTACTATTCTTATTATAATAGTTCTTAAAGTCATTCAGATAAGCGCCAAATGTTGGATCATTCATTAAGTTGGATTTAACTACAAAATTAACACTGGAAGTATTCATCTTGTCATAACCACCTAAGGCAGCGACGATTTGCGGAATGTCTGACGGGAATACTGAGATCAAAGCAAGCATAAGTAAGTTACGGTTAGTATCTTCCATACCACTTGTATCAGTATGAGCTACATCCCCCGCTTCAAATAGCTGGACTTTAGTATCTCTTCCAGATCCTAAACTCTCCCATTTAGCTCGTATAGCAGGCCCATCTAAACGAGCTGGATTTAGAGCAGTCATAGAAATGAATGCTTCATATGCATCCACAATCATAACTGCATACTTATGAAAGATACATTCTTCTACTACTGGAGTAGGCTGTACTTTGTTATATGCAGGATAGTCTCCGGTTGCAGGGACTTCTACCGTAGGATAGTCGGTATACTCCCTGTAGTGTGGAGGACGTCGAAACATCCCCTCTAAATACTTAAGCGCTTCTGGCTGTTCCATCTGGTTTTCCTATATAGTCTTGTGTGCCAGCGATAAGAACTTTAGCTTCAAAACGAGCATCGTCAAGAGCATGATGCTTTCTTCCTTCAAAAGGAATTTTGTGAGTAAGCTTTTCGCCGTGTTTGTATACATACAATCTATTGACTGTTCTTAAGGATTCTTGATTCCAGAAGAACCATGGAATAGGCATACCGACATGAGTATAAGCATTGTTTAAGATACTACAATCAAACTCTGGACCATTCCCATATACAACAACACGACTAGCGTCTCCAAAATGCTTCATTAGAAAATCAGAGAACTCTCTAAGAGTATCTTTCAGTGTCAACCTTTCTTTTTCGCGGGTAAAGACCTCATCATAAGCTTCAGGAGAATCTTTCTTCTGCCTTCCCCAGAAACGTAATGTATCTTCGCAAGTATCACGCTCACGATTGTGCAGACATTGATGCGCTACTCGTCGATAGAACGTCCCTACCTCTTCCCCTGTTATAGGGTTAACAATTACACAGCCTACGTTAGTAATAACTGCATTCTCTTTCTTAGAGAAAGTTTCGATATCGGCTACCGCCGCTAATTGATTCATTTTAAAATCCAACAAAAAATAAACCCACTAGACACCTAAGTGCCTAGTAGAGTTGTAACATAAGTAGTTAGGAGGATGATCGGAATAGCTACTTTCAGATAGCGCTTTCTAAAACTCCGTTCATCTTCAAGAGTTCTCCGGTCCAGACCATAACTACCGATACAGGCCATGAATAAACAAAGGATTCCTAAATGCCCTAGAAGTATTATGCCCGGCATGTTTCTTAGTACGTCGGTAATATACTCTAGACTATTGGGCCCCGTAACAATCTTTATAATGAACACAGACATTGATAGTTGAAAGAGAGCGTGGAGTAACAGGAAGCCAAATACTCTTTTACGGTGACCAAATCCTATTCCAAGCATAAGTTGGAATAGGATTATCGTGGAAAGGTAAGCTACCATTAAACTTGCATCACTGCGATAAGAACGACGATAATAACGCGGATAGCCAAAGTCTCAATAAGCGGAATTATAAAATCTTTGTACTCGCGTAGATCATCTTTCATGTTGCGCGCTTTGATTAATATGGAATAGACAACGTCAAGTAGAACACTAATAATTAAAAGTGCGGCTACTTCGCCCAGCGCACTAGTCGCACTAAGATTAGCTAAAGCGGTAATCGCACCGCCGATCAATAACGTATAGCCGTGATCACGAATATTTGAATAGCCTAAGCGACGGACGAAGTTTTCATTTTTTGTATCAACAACTTGATCGACATACGCTTTCGTATAAGCACGATAAAGGCTAGAACGCGTCTTAGTAAAAGTCCAGACCATAACCGCTAGTAGAAATAGCGAAATAGCGAAATTAGTTTCCATGATTATTTTCCTTTTGGTTGGGATAATTGAGTTATACAGGCTATAAGAAAAATAAATAAAAAAAGAAAGAGGGTACTCTCTCCCACAGGGGGAGAGAGCTGGGTGCATTGACAGGGCTAGGCTAACTCTTCTTCCGTGAGAGTCATGTCTGCTGCCATACGACGAATAGTATCGAAGTTAGGCATCGCTGTTACCAACGAAGTCTTAACATCGATATTGTCGCCGTCTTTTGAAGCGTAGATGTCACTGGTAACGTGATCAGTGAAACGCACAGTAGTAACTACTTCATGCATATCACTATTGATTACGCCAGCACCTACTTCAGCTGTTGCGAGGGTCGCAGCTTCAGTAAAGTTCTGAGTGAACTCCATTGCTTCGTTATATTGTTCAGGTGTCAGCGTTGCAGGTAACATACCTTGTACAACATCTTGTCCGATGTTGGCAATGCCGTTCTGATCAAAATTAATTTCGTCTTTAATTTGAGCGCTAAGTGCAGTCAAACTAGTTGGTAGTGTAGACATTATTTCTCCTTAATGTCAATGGGTTTTACACTCGACTAAATGCCGAGATGTTCTTTTGCCTTTTCTTCAATAAAGCTTTCGAAAGCATTACGAAGATCAGGCTTAAGTCTTATGCCATATACAAAACGACAGATGGTAAAACGAATACATAGCCCAATGTCATCGGGCCCATGTTACCGCCTAGCGAATTACGAATACTGACTCGAGACTTCTTATTTGTATAAAGCACGAAAGCTAAAACATGAAGAAAGATCTCGATGAACAAGACAGAGAAGATGGTTTCCAAATGCTCAGTGATCGGTTCTTGGCTAATGCTAATTAAGAACAAAACAATTAAAGAGCCCGAGGCAAATCCGAAAATTCGACGAACTTTATTTATGCGCCTTTGTTCTGCAGGTGTATAGGGTTTGGAAATAGCCCCTACTTCTGTCTTATAAATTAGATACTGCATAATAAATATAAGTGCATAAGCAGTACCGATTAGTAAAAAAAGTTCCATAGTTTTATCCCCCAAAACTTATAGTAGTTTAATAGAGATTATATATCTCTACTCATTAAAATAATATAGAATTGTAATTTCCTAGACAACGGCATAGTAAGGACTACTACCAAACGGTAGTAGTCCTTTAAAATCTCTAAAAATAAGAGAGAATAAATCCTAGAAGAAATGTTAATGCAAATGTAAGCAAGAAAATATAAGATTTATACTTCTTAGCTTTCTTTGAAATATATTCCATAGAAACGTTTCTACGTTCACTAACGGAATAGAATACAAGACCGTATGAAACGTTCAGGCTAATATTTATCCGATTAAAGATAATCACCAGCTTTCTAGTCCAGCCTTTACTTGTAAACTTATTAGACACAAACTTAGCTATTAGTAATGATAGTAAGAACCACACTATAATAGCTATTCCCATAGCAGCGCTATATAAGAGCCTCTCTTCAACCATTTCCCCTTTTACTCCCTCTTTTATTTATTCTTAAAGATTACCAATCCATAGAACTTGGCTTAATAAGCTGGGTCTTAGACCAGCCTAAATCATCACGAATCATCGTGGTGGTTACCAATGGATTACTTTCCAGACCAGCGCCATCAATCAATACAGCTTGCTCGGCCATATTTAAAAGCTCTGGAGTTACTTCAAAGCTATAAGCAGATTCCAAACCAGCAGAGTCGTATTTGTTAGCGATTAGAATACCGCCATCATTAACATTATCCCAAGTAATTAATTCACGTACCTCGCGAACCAGACGGCCATTTACTGGACGCTCGCCACAGATAGTACGAACAGAGAAGCAAACGTTCTCTTCTTTATTACTTAGTTGATCAAGAAGTACATCACGCTTAACGCCTGATGGACGAACACTTGCTTCAACTAGAATAATATCACGACCTTCATGGTCTTTAGCTGCAGTAGCAGTAACGTCTTTAAAGTGGCAGATGGTATTGCGACCATCGATCATACGAAGACGGTTAAAGTACTGAGCCATATTTTGACCCGGGGTCATTTGGGGATGCTCAACTTCTCCACGAAGACGTCCAGCGCTAATGCGCTGTTGTAAGAGAGAGCCCTGAGAGAACATATTCTTCAAATAGTTATTGAAGGTATAGAAAGTCCCGTGAGCATTATAGGCTTCAAAAGCACCTAAGTTAACTCGGTAGTAACCGTCAGCATCCGCTTTCAGTTTACCTACCTTATTAGTGCCATTTAAAACCGTTCTTTCGAATTTCATTTTTTGATCGGCCATAATTATTTCCTTAATAGCTCTTCAATTTCTTCGGTTTGTTTGGCAGGGTTAAGCAGCGAGGAATTAATACCCTCACTTAAATACGCGCCAGTAAGGCGAGCCGTGGTGTTGGTTGCACCATATGACACAGAGCGCAATGGGATAACGTCTGTTGGCATATTTATCAAATCATCTTGAGTCTTATATACTTCACGAGCATAACGAGACCGGTCACCCGGAATACGAACGCGAGAAGCAGTAAAGATCTGAAGAATGGCAGGAGCAGAATGTAAGTTCGCGCCAGCATGTTTAACGGAACTATCAAACAACGTACCTAGATCGACAGGTGTTAGATACCACGGAGTTTTCCCTTTAGCTACGATTTCATCGTAAACAGCGTATGCCATTTTATCATTAACCACCAAGTTCCGGTTTGGGCATACTACCGATCCAGCTTCCCAAGATAGTTCAGCATACGGAGTTCCGTCGATAGTAACAACATTGGTTTCGTCAGGAGTAAATGGCATGACGGCTAAGGCAGATGAAACGCCATAACTATCACCCATCACTACCGCAAAGATGGCGATGGTATTAAAGCGTTCATCAACACTACCTAACTGTGAGTCTAGGTAGTGTTTAGGGAAAAGTACCTTACAAGGAACCTTAGTGACAATCTGCCCGCCTTTCTGATTAACCCAGTTGCGGTGAATGACGTCGGGTGCTCGCTTCAAATTTGAGATATCCACGAAAGGTTCCTCCTAAAGATTAAAATGCTTCGCAAGAAAGCTGATCAGCAATCCAATTAGCAACTAGATCACATACTGCTAAACAAGCAGCATCGCTAGGAGATAGTTCAGGATTGTCGGCTAGCTCGGAATCAATCTGAACAAGAATAGCTTTAGCGTCAGTACCTTCAGCCAATACATCACAAACTAGGTTGCGAATAAAGGCATGTAGGTCTTCGCCGATAACAAACTTGTTAGTAGCCATCAGCTTGTTAAGCTTCAAGTTAAATTCGGCTTTAACGTCATCCTCAAAATCAAATTCGCTGATCTTTTCGGAAAGACCACGAACAAGATATTTGTTGATAGCGACATTAGCTTCAGCTTTGCGCTTAATAAGCTTCATTGCTTCACGGCTCTTCCAGAAAGCAACTAGACCATCGATGTCTTCAGTCAATGCAGAAATTGGACGCTTAGATTCTAAGAACGCTAGGTAAACTTCAGCAGAAGCGCCATCGTTGTCCTTGATCCACTTACGGTAAGGCTTAGAGCGAACGGCTTGTTCATATTCAGTACTTAGAGTTGGAATGCCGAAACCTTCCATGTTCTCAAGCAGAGAAAGATGCGTACGCTGAGTCTCAAGGATATAAGCGAAGTGATTACGTAGCTGAGCTAAACGACCACGAATATCGTGAGATTGCTCATCGATATTAACACCTTCAGCACGGCCATTTAAAACGCCGTTTAGGAACAAGAAGATTAGAAGCGGACCATATTCAGTATAGGGGTTCGATTTAGAACCAATACCAAACTTATATTCTCCGTTAAGTACAGAGAAAGCAGAATCTGCTAAATAACTAAAAGTGCTTGACTCTTCAACCATTTCTAGAATTTGCTTATCAATAGCAGGTAAGCCTGTAGAAAGAACAGACTTAAGTTCATCAATAGAAAGAGTACTGAAGATATCCAAGCCATTCATGTTTGGACGACTTGCCTTCACCTGAGAATAGTTGCTTACCAACGTATCAAAGATGTTACCTTCAAAGAAAGCAGGAACTTCATATAGACGAACCATGTTATCTGCGAAGTCAGAACCAATTGCCTTTTCACGAATGATAGAGGCTTCTTTATTAAGTTCACGAATAACGGGATTGATTTCTTTACGAGCGAAAAGGATATTGGCAGAAGCCATTTGGATAAGCTTTTCTGTTAATGCATTCATCTCGCTATTGTGAATCTCAACGCCGCCAGCATTTTTAGCAAAGCCTAGCTTTTGCATGGCTGCTTCTTCGGCAGTTAGAGCACCATCTACCGGAGTTGGAGAATCAATATACATATCTGCTGGTAATGCGGTATAACCAACTAAAGCAGATAATGGACTTTCTGGCTTAACGGATACTTCCTTACCAGAATAAGTTAGGTCGTCAACAAGAGGACGTACTGCGATTAATGCGTCACGATTAAGCATTACGTTTCTCCTCTAGGTAACCACTTACTTTTGTAGAAATGATCTCAGAAAGATCTAAAGAGGCAGACTTACCCAACTCTTTTCCTACCATACCCTGCACAGTACGAACGCCGACTGTAACGGCGTTCGCTAGCGCATTACGGGTTTGCTTAGCGGCGTCCCGCTTAGCTACTTCCGATGCTGTTTTCATTGTTTACTCCTTAAAGTACTTTTCAGAGGCTTGTCGTGAAATCTCCATAAGTACCGCATTAACAATACCCATTATTTCAGCCGACAAAACGATACGATCCATGACGGATCGCCAACCAAAGATCATATCTATACTATCACCTTCTAGAGTCTCGTTGGTACCAGTAAGGATGCCGCCAAACACAGTTTTTAACTGACTTGCCAAAACACCCTTATCCCCAATACCTACCCCTAGGTCTTGATCGATAAATATTTCAATTGCTACTTGACCCGGCTCCACTTTGTTGCCGGATACATAAACATTTTTATCTACATAACCACTAGTGGCCATGCCGCTACTCGTCGCTTTAACGTGTTGTGCGCGACGGCGGTCTCCCGCTTCTACAATCTTCTTAACTGACTCAGACATGTTCTCTTTCTTAGAGCGATAAAGAACTTGTATGTCGGATACCTTACCCACAATTTTAGCTTTAGGGGCATGGTTAGAAAACTTACTTAACGCAGCTAATGCTTGTTCGTCAATAGAGTCTAAAGAAACACTACCGTCTTGGATAATACATAAAGGACTATCTAGATCAGTCTCGTCCCCAATCTTGACCATATTTAGAACATGGTCATCTTCATCAACAACAATAACTTTGCGTTTAGTATAAGCAGAACCTAGTTTCTCAGCTAAAGCAGCACTAATCAAAGAACTATCTTCTAAGGTTCCATTACCTTCCATGAAAGCAACATTGGCAATCGCCCCAACCTTAAATGTAACGTTCTTTGGATTTAACCAATCACGTTCGAAGTAGTCCTTGTTCCATGCAACGATATCGCCTTCTTTAACTTTGTCTCCAACTTTAAAGTCGGTAATAATTTCCTGAGGAATAGTTAAACCGCCTTGGATACCATGGTTAGTCCCAATCTTAACACCGGATGTTGAACCGTCTTTATTTTTGATGTAGACATATTCGTCAGTAATCTTTTCAATTACCCCATCCATCTTAGCAGTATATGCAAACTCATCTGCTGTACGCGCACCAATCACCTGTTCATAACCAGTACGAAGAGGCATGGATTGATAACCCTTAGCATGAACCATAGCAGACATCTGTACGTTCAATAAATTGGCTCTTTTTCCTGTTGGTATTAACTAGGTGTCGTTAGTACCTAGCCAGCAGTAATCTGCTGCTGCATGTCGCCATGCAGACTAGACCATATCTTCACCTCCAGCTTTACCTGCTGAGGTGCTCTCCGTTTCGAGTCCACTTGGACCCTACACCGTGATAAGCGGTTGGTCGTTGAACCTTGATCTTAGTCTTTCTAGACCTTAGACCCTTGGCTGCTGATTGTCTCTCACTTTACTTTTTCAAACATTCACGCTCACCGTTTCCAGTCACGTTGTAGTAGTAAGCTTCTGAGTAGACCGGGTATGCAATTTATTAAAAATACCCGGCCCAGTTAAGCCATAACAACTTAACAGTTTCCAGCAATTAGAAGAGATTCTGACTAATCATTTCTGAATTAGCAGGACAGAATCAGTTTTAATTTCTTTGTAAATATCAGAATAGTTGTAGAACTTAAAGCCCTTCTTACGAGTTTTACCGGGACATTTGTTTATCCAGTAAGACATGGTTGTTTTACCAACCTCGAAGCTTCTAGCCGCATCAGCTAGTCTGATATAAATCCTCTCTTCACCAGTCTCATCATTCTTGCAATAGATAGCACTATAGCCAGAACTCTTTTCGTAGTTAAGAACTGGATCATCCACAGTCTCCCATGGAGTTCCATCATCCATCTTCAGCAAGTACAGGTTACCTTTAACAGCGAAGACTTCGAATGGATTATTTTTAATCCTAGTTGTAATGTTACTTTCCGGTAAGTCAATGGCACGTGCCGCTTCCCGGAAAGAACCATAACGCTCTATAGACCCCTTACAGTAGTCTTTTACCAGTATGGGTATCGATCTACCATAATTCTGCATTTCAAGCCGTAGTGCTTCATTAGAGGCCTTTTTCCATGGCGTTGTCGAAGTCCCGGACTTGTATAGCTTCCCTTCAGGAAAGATTTTCTGTCCGTCGCTACCTATGCGCTTCAGTAACTCGCCGCTACTCAATCCAAGTGTCTCCATTGCAATGGAGCGAAGAGGAAACTCTTCTATTTCTCCAGTGAATGGATCATAACTTATTAGAGGTGAGCGTGTACGCTTAAGTCCTGTGTCGACTGAATGTCTTACGTTCTCTTTAGCTGTACACCATTCAAGATTCTCTGCCGAATTGTCCTTAGGTAAACCATTTTTATGATTTACTTGTAAAGACTCCTTATTTGGAGTTTCTGGATAAAAGGCGGCTGCTGCTAATCGATGAAGAGCTACATGTACCTTCTTTCCGCTATCGTCAATAAAGCGGGTAGTAATGTAGCCTCTATCGTTAGGACTGACTTCCAGTAGACGACCGGTTTCTTTTACCTTAAATCTACCTTTGGCATTTACGCAATAACGGCTAAAGTTAGGGATTTCGAAGAAGGTCTCGTCGCCCTCAACTGGTTTTGGATTAAAAATATTTCTCATTGTAATATACCTAATACTGATACATACAATAAGATGACCTAAAATACTAACTGTACAAATTATAGATTAGGTCGCCAAAGAAATTATGAAACTAATTTTAGTTTATCATCGTGGTTAGTGCCCGGCATTAATAGGCCAGTGGTGGATAGCACACTACTAGAACCTTGTCCTTCTTTATAACGACTACTCACACCACGAACAGTGTCAATATTAGCGTTAGGAGAAAGAATAGAACGAATACCTACTTTAGCACTATCTGGCGTACCTTCTGAGATAAGACCTAAGTCATTCTTATGGAAGATACGAGAACGCTTAACAAGAGTCTCTGCTGAACGACCACCCGCACCACCTAGGTTAACAGTTTCCTGTTCCTTTAAGCTGCTGATTGGATTCAGAGAACTTGCAGGAATAGTTGTTTGGTCGTTCTGGATATCACCCATTACTGCCATTGGATTTACATCAATAGTAGCTGTCTTAGTAAACTGATTGTTCCTATGGCCACGCACACCTTCAACAAGTCTACGATACAAGGTACCAGAGAAACGCTCAATGCCACGGATACGCATGAACTCAGGATCAGTCTCATCAGGATGACGGTCGTCTTGAAGTAACTCAACCGCATAAAGCAATAGCTCTTTATAGACAGTTGGTTGGTCTTTAGACTTTAGGATTTCTTCAGTGATTGGATCAATGAACATATCTTCCAAAAGTTCTAATTCATTTAAGTGGTAGTTACTACCGCCTAGGAATGTCATTAGAGGACCATAGCCTTCTTTACGGTTTAGCTGATCCATACGCAAAGTATGAATGGCTTTTCGTACAGGACGGAAGCCAGCATAAAGCATTGAGATCTCAGAGCGGCTAGCGTCGATAATAACCGTTTCGTCTTTAAACTTAACAGCAATTTCGTTGGCTTCAATAGGCTCACGAGAACCAGTGGCGACTATTCGGTAATTTACTTTGAGATACTTAAGTAGTTTCTCAAAACCTAGCAGATAAGAAAGAACCATAACAATAGGTACTTGCTTATTGAAGACAGACATTACAATATGGTCACGAGGAGCAGTTCCTGCTTCAGGTAGAATGAAAGACTCTAGACGACCTTTAGACTCTGAATTACCCTTAGAATGAAGAGTCAGTGCATTGTCCATATTGATAGTTAAGAACTCACCAGAGGAATTAGTAGCACAAACGACTACGCCATCTTTCTCTAGTTTCTTAAGTACGTCTTTACCGTACAATTCTTCACGTTTATCATAAGCAAAGTTGAATACAAACTTATTCGAAGTAAAGCCTTCTAACTTACTACCAATTGAGGAATAAGCTAGAGGTACCTTAGCTTCGATCTTCGTCATGTCGCCATAGCGAAGAGCCGTGATTGCTTTATTAGAAACGTCTAGACCAGCAGCATTGATATGCTTTAATAGCCAACGACCATAGTTATCTACAGCTTTAGGGGAACGCTTAATAAACGTCTTACCATAATAACTAGTCAGAGCAACCTTATCTGGTCCACTCTTACGAATTGGCATATCTACACGCTGAGAGTCAAACGTGTATTTAACACCACCCTTAAAGAAACGACCTTGGTCATCTAGTTTGGGGATTTGGAATTTAATAGTAGAACTCTTACCGGTAATAGGTTGAACTTTCACCGTGTATTCTAGCTGAGAATCCAGAGCATCTACAATCTCTTCCATCTGAACGTCGCGAACAATAACACCGGCATCCTTAAGTTTAAGGAACATGTTATTTATATCACGGAACATGATGTTGTCCTGATAGTGCTTATCGAAATTACTTACTGAACTTTCCTTAATGGTAGGATCAATAATCTTATCGATAGCAGTAGGGATAGTACGAGAAACTACAGTCTCTTTAAATTCCACTTTAGAGGCTTCGCCGATAGGCTTACCAGTAATCGGGTCAGGAATAGATTCCGTAGCTTTGGCAAGTTCTATAATCTTAGCTTGCTCACGAGAAGACAATTGTCCTTCAGAACCTAGCTCAGAAACCATTTTAAGGATCTTAGGGCTAACCGCACCGTCAGCAGCCTGTTCAGTTTCTTTCTCAACTTCTAACGCAGCTGTCTCTACAAGACTCTTCTGCTCAACAAACTTCTCAAGTACTTGATAGAAATGTTTCTGTCTAGTCTCTACTGAATCTTTATCGTCTTCATTAAAGCGGAATTGCAGAGCAGGAATCACGCTAACAAAACCAGCACCCATGAAAACAAAGTTAAGTTGCTTTAGCTGTTCCTCAGAAAGAGTAGAAAGACTACCTTTCCCTTCAATGAACAACCATAGGTCACGAAGTCCTAATGCTTCAAATGTATGCCACTTAGTCGCATGCGTATTACTTAGCTCCTCAGTGATCATTTTAAAATCAGCAAAAGCAGGCAATACGTTTGGAAGACGATACAAAGAAAACGTCTCACGTTCTTCCGTGGTAATCTTAATGCCCTTCAAGAACATATCGTTAATGTTACTCCATTCATAGTACGGAGTAAGGATATGGTCAGAGTAGTCGATACCATGAGTTAGGAAACTATAATCATAAACAACTAAGTTACGACGACTATCTAAAGCTTTACCGATGTCGCGAGCACGACGTACACGTCCTTGACTACGGAAGTAGACGGATTCCATCTTCTTGTAGTTTTGCTTCTTGCGGATGGCCTTACCTTTGGTAATTGGTAATTCAGTTTCATGAAAGACACGAACGTCTTTAGGGAAATTAACAATCATTGGATGGGAGCCCCGAATACCTAGTTCAGGACTGTCCATATCGATATAGTGCAAAGCAGAGTCTAAAGGTAGCTGGAAGTCTTTAGCTGGATGAACCTTAAGTAGGTTCAAGGCTTTGCCCGGAAGTATAGAAAACTTCTTTAAAAAGGGAGCATAAAGCATAATACTTGCCTTCTTGTTTTAATGGGTTTATTTGAAGTTCTTGAGTACCCAAGAGCTTACGTCGGTGGTTGTGTCATACATCAAACCACCAGAAGCCTGTAGGTACATTTCCTTCCCGTTTAAAATCTTACGCATTTCTTTAACAGATTCGTCCGAGTAGACTAAAGTCAAGGAGACAGTATCTCCATCGAAATCAGCTCCCAGAGGCTTAAGCATAGCGCTATGCGGAATCGTCGTATCAACGAAACTCTGTGAACCTTTATCTGCGTCTGGCATCTCAGGGAATACGCTTCCACTTGAAGTCCAGTCGTCAGCCAATTCAGTTAAAGAGATAGCAGGGTTGGTAGATTTACAATATAGCTTAGTAGGATAGATCGAACCTAAGCCAGTAACAGGATAGCGAGTAACGAAACCATACACACGGTCGCTAACAGAGTGCGCAGCATAATAAAATAACTCCGCCCAAGTCAATGGATAAACATTCTCTTTCTCTAGGTGAGGAGGAAGCTCTTCCATATTCTTAAAGATACGAAAAGACTTCTCATCTTTATAGATAAGAGCTAGAAAATGACCATCAACCATAACAGGCTTGTGTCTACGTTCAAGTAGATCAAAACCATTCATGGTATCGTTAAGGCCATCTATAGTTGTCCATTTGTCCCGAGTCTTTTGTTTTAATTTTACAGGAACTAATTTAAGTGTTTTAGGATCGATTAAAGGAACCTCTCCATCTGGGTTACTGACAATATCAACTAACAAAGTTGTATTCAGCTTATGCTGAATCAAAGGAGAACAACCTTTAATAAACTGATGGATACCAACTTGAGTTGTATTGATATCGGCAAGACGTGGACTATCCATGTCCTCTGCTGTCATGTCCATGGCACTGATAACATTCCGTGTACTACCAAATACCCGACGTGCAGCCCACTTGCCTTGTATGAACCCTGATTTACCTGAGATCATATTCTCAAGGTATGCGTAAACTTCCAGTACTGCTCGTTGTACTTTCCATCGAGTCAAGTCTAGATCTGCAGTTTCCTTATTCTGCATTACAGGACTGATTGTTGCAGCTGAAGTTAGAACGGAGCGATAAAGTTTACTTAACTCGTGTTCGATTGGACGGCCACCTTCTGTCATCTCGATATCTCGAAGACCGGCAGGTAGGACAACCAATTTATCCATTAGAGCAACCTTACGATATTTCTCTATTAGATCGATATTAAGATCACGTCGCTTTGATTCGTTCCGTGCAAACTTAATATCATTAAAATGTTTAACGAAGAAATGGAATCCAGTATCTCCGTCTAGTGCATCACTTCGAACAAAGTCTTTTAACTTCTTATCGAAGATTGCATATCCTTTACCTTCAAGAATATCTTTATAAAGACCTTTCAATCTAAAGATTTCCATAAGTAGTTTAGGATGAAAAACGGTTGTATTCAGTTTGATGAGTGCGTGTTGTTGATTACGCTTTTGTTCGCCAGCCAAACCGAATATAAGAGTGGAGTATAAACCTGCTGGATGATACTCTCCGCTGGACGTATCCCAAATGTCCGATGCAGTGATCTCAGCTAGATGACCTACCTTCTGTTTGGTTGGTTCAAGTATAGAGATATTAAAGGGTAGGCGCTTCTGTTGCATGATAACTCCACATTTAAAAATCTAATAATTTATAAGGACTAGAAATTTTGGCCTTATCTAATTTATAGTGTTAACAAGAGGTCACTGTTATGTCTGATGACATTAATTTAGATGACATCGATATGGACGGACTGGATCTGGATTTCGATTCGGACTTAGATCCATTTGATGTCAAAGATGACCGTAAGCCTGCTACTAAGGTAATGGATGGTGCTCTGGGTTCGCTTAGAGACAAAGACAACCTTGCGCATGCGGCTAAGACTATAGCGGATAATTCTTTACCGCCGGGTTTTAAAGCTGCAAGAGGACAGGCTGATAAAGTTCTGTCTGAGGCTCGCAGTATATACGATAAAACAGCCAAAGAGCTAAAGGGTCCAATGGAGGACCTGAAAAGGGCTGTTCATAACAATATTGATGGTTTATCTTTCTTACCAAACAGCATTAAAGATAAAATCAAAAGCATGACCAAGGAAGAGAAGAAGTATGGTTTAGAGTCTCAGCGCGAGATTGATGAAGCTAATATTTCTTCTGCTGCCAACGAAATCTTTGGTCGCCAACTTAATCTTCAGATGGCTACTGAAGAGAAGAATGCTAAGGCCGAAGGTGCTAGAGACAAACGTGACCAAAAACGCTTTGAGGCCAGTAGTGCATTACTAGGTCAAATTTCTAATGCCGTAACTCGTTTGGCTGCGTATACAGAACAGATTGAAAGTCCATACCAACGTAAGATGTTGGAGCTGGGTCATCGTCAGTTCTTTATGCTTCGAGATATTGCTGAAACGAATAGAGCGTTCTCTTCTGACGCTATTTCTAATCTACGCAGCATCTCTAAGAACACAGGTCTTCCTGAGTTTGTTAAGTTACGTGGAACAGAAAGTTATATCCAACTTACCCGTGAACGGTTAATGGGTCGTCTTAACGACACTGCTGCTCAAGGGATATCTAAGTTTGGTAGTCGCTTTGCTTCTAACGTTAAGAGTCGAGTATCTGAATTCACATCTCAAGTCTCTGAAGGCTTGTCGATGGGTGCGGATATGATCGATACTGTTGGCGGAATGGCTGGCGATGATATGCCGGGTATGGATGCTCATGAGATGGCTGGTGAAAACATCGGCTCTATCGGAATGAGCATAGCCTCTAAAGCGGCCGGTAAACGTCTCGGCGCATTCCTCGCTAAGAACCCTACTATGTCACGATGGAGTAACCAACTACTCTATCTTTCCGAAAACGCCCCAGAGGCTCTTGTAGAGCTTTCTAAGATGGGTGATACGGAACGTTTCAGTATGCTTAGGGAACTTATCCCGGGCATAGGCGGAGATAATGAATCTGTTGTCCATAGTCTAGCCGAAACGATGACGGACGCTTCTCTTTTCGATGAGATGACTCGTCGTAGTATTGTTGAAATTATACCGGGTTATTTATCCCGTATTTTAAAGACAACTACGGATATAGCAACAGGCCAAGATAACGAACGATTAACTTACTCTGTAGATAAGGAAGAGTTTGTTACGATTGGTTCTGAAGTCAAGTCTCTTCGTAAACGTATTTATGACGAACGAAATGTAAGTCGTTCTGTTTCTGCTGGCTTTGATATCATCGATAAGATTGATCCTGAAGGTAAGCTTTCCAAGGAACAGAAGAATGCGTTAATGCGTATGTTAGTTGACAATGCTAATGGGGGTCAACTATTCAGTTTGGGTAACCTTTCTAAACTAACCGATAAAGACGTTGAAGGCGGCGATCTATTTGCCAGTCTGATTCGTGATACTTATATTGGTGAAGGTAAGGAAGGTAGACTGGCGGAAGGTAATCTAGGCCTCTCTCGTATCTACAAAGATATGAAAGATGGATTTGGTAATATCAATCCAGAACTAGGTAAGCTTAATGCTAGCGGCAATAAAGAAATTGCTAGACGTCTTGGCATCATCGGTAAAGTCGGTGAGAAAGATATGGTGGATCATACCAATAAGAGAACAATGTTCTTTGAAGAGGCAATGAATGATCCTGAACTAGCGGCTCGCCTAACGGGCGTTAAAGGTGTTGATCTAGATCTAGGATCTGGCGAAGCGGCCAAGAAGAAAGGTTTCTTTAAGCAGCGTAGAAAACAGCAGTTCTATAACGGCCCTACTAAAGGGTTTGAAGAGGAAGAATATGGGGAAGTGCTTTCCCTTAAATCTTTCATGGGTGCTGATGGCGGTCTTAAGTTGGATATCTCTGGTATCCAAGAAGTTGCTAACGGAATGCCGGGCAGCCTCAAGGAAGAGTTCTTCGAAGAAATCGAAAATAAACTTGGCATCCCTGTTCATGTTCTTACTATGCCGGGAGGCTCTGTACGAATGGATGATGGGGCTGGACCAGAGGGTTCGGGTCCGGAAGGTCCATTATTTGGAATGCTTAAGGGTCAGTTGGATGAAGTTAATGTCCAGCTACGCGCTATCTTTGAAGCAACTATGTCTAGCGGTAACACTACCTATTCTTTCGGTGCTGGCGATCTAGCTAAGTTCGCTAAAGAGAAGTTAGGTAAAGCAACAGGTTTTATTACTGGCTACTATTCTAACTTAGGCAAGGCATTTACTACTGCTAAAGATACCGTTATGGGTGGTGCTACATCCATGTACGAGAAGATCAAGAAAAAGACTAAGGACTTTAAACAGTTACCTTTTGATCTTTATATTCCGGGTAAGCCTGATCCAGTCTTGATTTATCAAAAACTTCGTGATGGCGAATACTTTGATGCAGTAAGTGGTAAAATACTAACCAGCTTTAATGAAATCACTGGTCCTGTAGTAGACGCAGATGGGAACATCGTATTGTCCTTTGAAGATCTTAAACAAGGTCTTGTCGATCGCTTCGGTAAGAAGATTGATATAGAGGCAATGAAATCAACTATAAGTGATCTATTCACTAAAGCGAAAGAAGGTCTAGGTAATATCTACGGCATGCAGTTTGGTCTAGCGAAGACTGCTTTAAATGCAGTTAAGCCTTTATTGGGTCAAGCTAAGAAGTTGTTAAGTGCTCCGATGGATGTCTATGTAGCTGGTGAGCGATCGCCTCGACTACTAGCTCGTATTATGGAGAACGGCGGATACGTAGATGCCGATGGTAAGATAGTTTCATCTTTACGAGATGTTAAAGGTGATATCTATGACCTTAAAGGAAACGTAGTATTAAGTTTAGATGATATCCGAAACGGTATCTTTGATAAGTTTGGTGTTCAAATTAAGAGCAGTGAATTATTATCTCGCTTAACTATGGCTCCTAAGCTTGCTATTAAGAAAGCAAAAGAAATGTTTACTATGGCTAAGAACTTCGGTCTTGGTGCCATGGGACACGCGAAAGATTTATTTAAATCTCTCTTCTCTGGTTTTGGTGGGCCGGAAGGAATCGCTATTGGCGGTTTCAATTCTGACATACTAGAACGAATCTATCGCCACATGGAAATGCGCTGGCCAGTTCAAAAGGCTGCTCTAGCGGGTGACATGCAGACCGTTTACAAGAACGAGGCGGAAGCTAAGGTTAACCTCACCGAAGCTATGAATAACTTTGTAGCCCAAGCTAAAGAAGCGAAGGATAAGTTTTCTGCAGATTCAAAAGAGAAAGTTGATAAGCACATCAAACCGCATCTAGATCGATTGATGAAAGAAGTCAAAAACTATAATCCGTTTATGGATGATGAAGTTGATGCGGAAGTGGACGTTACTAGTAAACGCAAAGTAAACTCTGCTAGTCTTAAAGATCTAATGGCAACATTGATTAATAAGATTGATGGAGATGAAGTACGCGGTGACGGTAACGGGGATGGTCTTCGAGACGGTGGTTGGAGAGCCCAACTGAAGCGTCGTAAAGATCAACTTAAAGAGAAGATGAACCTTAAGCCTAAGGATCGCGCAAAAGCCGAGAAGGATGCAGAGAAATCTGGAGACTCTACTGGCTTAATTGCAATGGTACTTGGCGGAATCTCGGACAAGATTACAGGGGCCCTTGGAGGGTTCTCTGGCGTTCTAGATGGGTTAAAGAGCTTAATAGCGGGCAAGGCTTTAGGAGGAATGCTTCCTGACGGTACTCCTGATTTGGGTAAAGGAGGGAAGAAAGGTCTCTTGCGTAGAGTTGGAGGAAAACTTGGAGGTCTAGCTAAGGGCGCTGGCCGTCTTGCATTGGGCGCTGGTAGCACCTTAGGGCGAGTAGCCTTAACTGCTGGTGCCGGTTTAGGTAAGATGGCTTTAGGCGGCTTAGCAGTTGCCGGTAAGGGCTTACTTGCCGCAGGCGCTGCTGTCATCAGTAGTCCTGTACTTATAGCTGCCGCTGTGGGTGGATTGGCCTATGGCGGCTATAAAGCTTATAAGTATTTCTCGGATAGATCTGAGCCTGAGGGTGTTGAGAAAATGCGTTTTCTTCAGTACGGCGTAGACCTTACTGATAAGAGTGCAATCGCAAACATCCGACAGCTTGAAGCTGAGGTGATGGATGAAATAAGCTGGCAGGGTAATCGCCCAATACTTAAGAAGCCTGTAAAAGAGTTTGCTCAAGAATTTGCTGAAGACTTTGGTGTGGACATGAACCGTCCAGAACAAATCCAAGCATGGGCAATCTGGTTTGCTAAGCGCTTCATTCCTATTTTCCTTACTCACTTAAGTGCAGCTAAGAAGATGGGGATTGGTGATGACATTGAAGATATCGAAAGTGATATCAAAGAAGACCAACGTCAGGCATTTATCAAGGCAGCAGTAGCTCCTAGGTTCTATGGTGAACATAGTCCATTGGATGTATCTGCTAATCCTTGGCCAATGTCTCAGCCTACTAATACTGAGTCTGAACTAAACAGCATGTTAAGTACTGCTCTTAGTACTGCTCCAGTAACTGCTATTGCTTCCAAGGCTAAAGCAGATAAAGCTGAGAAGGTAGGTCGCCGTCGCACCAGAAACAAAACTAAAGACGTTGCTGAAACGAAACTTGACACAAAAGAAATAAAAGAACAGGATGGCTCTAAAGCCGCCGATGTAGTGAAAGCTACAACTTCTGTTGTTTCTTCTATGAAAGCAGCTAAGCCTGCTGAAACGACAAGTGACAAGTCAGTAGTAGATAAAGGTATGGAAGCTATGGCTTCTAACCAACATCTAAGTAACGAAACCATGTCTCGAATCGAAATGGAGCACAATAAAGCATTTGCTCAACGTGAACGTAGTATCCAACAACAGGTTATTACGAACTCCAAACTTGATGAATTAATTGAGATTATGGCCGCTGGTCGTCAAAGATCTGCGAGTGCTACTAAAGCGAAAGCTAAGAGCCAAAACGTTTCAGTTCCTGTGGATCTTCGCAGGAGTGAGGCGAGCTAATCGAGTGGGCATGAGAGATCATGCCCACTTATCTTTTTTAAAAGCCATTAGGAAGACGTCATGGAAAATCGAGAAAAGTTTACAGGCGAAATAGATGACACTAGCTGGATTCGCCAAGCTATGTTCGTACCACGAACCGTATCCGAACAATCCCGTCACGTCAATCGTACTTATTCCAGTGCCGGAGAAAAGTTCTTCGACACGACTCTTGGGGGTAATCTAAGCATTAACCCTAAGCCGCAATTTACTCGTACCGCAGATTTAAAGATGCCATCTCTTTCCCCTAGCTCTAAAGGGATGGGTCGTTACTACTCAGAAGCATTGGACGATAATGCATTCCGTGTTTCTTTACAGTTCGGTGTTCCCGAATTCAATTCCCTAAGTCAGTTCTTAGGGAACTTCTATAACCCTCAGTTAGCCACGCTAGTAAATCGTGGTGAGAACCAAGGGTTTAGTTATAAGCTAGGCTATGCCGTAGGCTTTATCATGACTCTGCCTCTACAGGCGTTCTTTGGTATAAGCTACTTAGTTACTCGTTTGAGTTCTTTTGCCGCTGGTACGCCTTACAGTAAGTTCTATTACATGAAGCCCACTATGCCTCTGTATTGGAATACTGTAACCAGTTTAGTAAACCATCTGTCCGTTAGCATGGGTATTACTCAGGGTGCATTTAAGAAAGGTTCCGAAAAAGATCCTTTAACTGACAGCGAGATTGCTTTGTTAAACAAATCTCTTCCGGATATCTTTAAGCGCGATACGGATTCAGATAAGAACTTAAACGGTATTGATGTATATGCTGTAGCGACTCGTGCACAACGTTTAGCAGATGAGCACTATGCTCGCTTAGACGGGATTGCTAAGAGTGCAGGTACGACTGAAGAATATGTTAAGCAGGTTAAAGCGGAACTAAGTCAACAGAAATCTAAGAAAGGAGATCTTCGAATGAAGTACCCTTCTTATGGTGAATATATGGATAGTTTCCTTAGCGGTAAGTTAATGGAACCTAAACCTGCCCCTGCTGAAGGTGAAGAACTATCTGAGAATCACGAATACGTTCGTGCAGATGAGCCTAGTTGGACAGACCACTTCAAAGCAGAGATTCGAGATGGTTCCCACTTTGTTTCTTTCATTACTGATTTGTCTAACCCTACTGAGTCATTCAGTAACAGCGTTAAGACCTCTGCTGTAGCTGAGAAATTAAACGGAGCTAACAATGCTGCTCGTGATATGCGTTTCAGTTTTGCTGAAGGTAACTTAATTGGCGATACTCAGAAATCTATTACTGACGCTATCGGTAACTTCGCAACAGGCGCTTTAGATTCCGTTGGTCTTGCAGGACTATCTGCTTTCTCTGGTAATGCTTATGTTGATATTCCTAAGACTTGGGATAGTTCTTCTGCTGAACTAGGAAAGACCTCTTACAAAATTCGACTGCAAAGTCCTTATGGTAATAAGTTCTCTTTATTGACGAACATCTATATTCCTCTTTGTATGTTATTGGCAGGTGCTCTACCTAGAAGTACCGGTAAAGCTTCCTACTCTTCTCCTTTCCTTTGTCGTGTATTTAGTCAGGGCGTAACGGATATTAAGTTGGGTATGATTGATAGCTTAACGATTACTCGTGGTGTAGGTGGGATAGGTTGGACTGAAGACCGATTGCCGAATGCTATCGAAGTAGATATCGGTATTGTTAACTTAGATGAGATTATGCATGTCCCTGTAATGGAGTCATTCGGAGACGGCGGGATCTTTTCTGCATTCGATGAAGATACGGCAATTGGTGATTACTTAAATACTCTTTCGGGATTATCTTTGTATGACCAATACTATATCTCTCCTCGTATTAAGTTAGCGTGGGCTAAGACAGTACAGAACTTTGAGAGCTGGACAAGTAAGTCTCATATGGCTAACTGGGCAGCTGGTACTATACCGGGTCAAGCTTTGTCTGCGATTGCTCGTGGTTCGGAAGTTTTATAAAAAAAAAGAATAAACTATACTCCTAGGCTAATGCCTAGGAGTATAGTATTTATGTTGTCTTATTTTCCAAGAGGAACGACTTCAATAGATTCAAACTTACCAGACTCGTCATGGATAAGATTGTAGCGAAGAGAAAGGTCGACATCCATGACTTTCTTTATCTTTTCTACATACTTCAGTTTATCTCCAGAGTAGCCCATTACCATGCCTCGGAATGGTGAGCCATCGGGAGCAACTTGATCCATTGAACGCATTAGGCCGTTTTGAACAACGTAGATCTTTTCTCCTAATACAGGATGAAACAATTGGAGAGTCATATTGTCATAGTCTGCCGTGCCCGTGCATGCGAATGCAGAGTAGGTAGTGTTCGTTTCAATCTCATGCACTTCTATAGGATAGCGAAGGTCGTTTTCATACTTATACGTACGGCCATGAACTCCACTATACGGAAGGTATCGACGAATGGCTGTTAAGCGACCTAAGTAATCTACCTCAGTCTCGACAAAGAACTCATTAAAAGTATCTGTCTGCTTAAATAACTTCCCATCTTTATCGAACCAGTATTTGATTCCATCTATTCGTTTAAGAAGAATGTTTCCGCCTTCCAATTCTTCAATAGAAGAAATCTCTCGGATTTCATGGCAGAATTCATAGTCTAAAAGAACTACGCGCATTTCAGGGAGAGTCAAATCTAAAAGACCCGACTTCTCTATCATAGCGATAGTTTCCCAAGACCAATCCATGCACTCCATCATCAATCGGTTGAGCCGCATACTACTCATAACTATAATCCCCAGACGTATGAAGATAGTCCTCAGTAACGTCTGTACAATTCCCTTCATCATCATAGCTAAACTTCAGCTTAACTGAGTCAAGAGTACGTACGACGTATTCGATTTTCACTTCATCCAACTTCCCGTCTTTATGATAAGTCAGATGCGCTTCAAAGTGTTCGTCATAATCATCAAAGCGAGATAGACGCCATTGATTAATATCGCAGGGTTCGAATGCACAGCGAGCATCAAGGAATCGAGCGTCAATCCCAGCCTTGAATTCCTCGCCCTTATCTTTACCGTAGTAATCAATATCGAAGCCATTGAAGTCCTCATCGTTCTCGTTGATAACAAGTACGTGTCCATACGGATCGTATTTGAAAGAGGCAAACTGATGTTCTTCAGAGCCCTCTTTGGCAAAGATAAGCTTCTCTGGACGATTATCGGGACGAAAGGTACCGGAGATTTGGAATACCTCGTCTCCGTTATCTACTTCCCAGATAATGCCTTCTTTGTCACACTTAAGTGTAACGCCATCATCTAGCTCTATATCAACACCATCTTTAACTTCTTTGATGGACTTAATGTCATCTAGCGTATCGAAACCCGGAGTATAATCTATTAGTTCTTTCGCTAGTTCAATATTTTTGAATAAGCGACTGCGGCGTAAGATGGTTTGCTCGAACACATTCATGCCCATCATATCCATCGTTATTTGCTTAAGTTCCATGTGAACTCCTATGTGCGTTTAATTATAAATTTAGAAAAGAAGGTTAGAGTCTTAAGCCAAAGATAAAAAGATAAACTTCTTTCACCCTTAAGTCCGAGTAGGATATAAAGACTGGTCCGACGCATTAACTTTAATACAGTAATACTACGCGTCTTTCTTTTCCAAACGGATTCATGAAGAGACTTATCATAATGAGTTAAAGGGATGGCTCTGCGTTCCGCGATAAGCATTGTTATTTGCGCATCAAGGTTATGTTTGAATTTATATAATTCCATCTGGTAGTCCCCATTTTGGAATACGTCAATAAATTTCATAAGCCATTGTTGCTCAGTTTTAGAATCACGTACTACGGCAAGTGCGTCACTAACCGGTCTAAGATAACTAACCATTAGCAGACTTCCTTTAAGTCTAGAGTAACTACATCACGATATTCGTCCCATTTAAGCGGGTCGGTATTTTTCATCGTTTTCATTACTACTGCAAGTTTATTCCAAGCGTTGCGAGATAATCTAACCATGTCAACATTGATAATAGACTTAGCGTCTTCAATTAAGTCTTTAGCAGTTAACATATCTTTTTCATCTAGGCCGTAAATGGTTTGTATACAGGCCATATCAGTTGCAGTGTATTTACATACAAGTGGGTTCTCAAACGCATCAATTGATTCAACGGATATTCCATTAGCTTCCGCTAGAGAGTACTTACCGTATTTAAGTAGAGTACGCTTTACACGTAAGAAGTGAGCGATGTCTACATATTCGTTTTGAAACTGTTCCATTTTTATATTCTCCTGTAATGGACAAGTGCTCCGTGTTACCGGAGCTTTATTTTATTTATTACTTTGTAAAGAGGTGAATGAAGAACGCGCCTACAGTAATCATTAAGATGCCGATACGCGCCCCTTTCTCTACTTCCGTTTCGCCAGATGACAATCCAAATGTTAAAGCAAAGAATCCAAATAACACTAAGTTAAATATAAATTCTGATTTAGCTAGAATTGGATCTACGTTAAGCATGGCTGTTGCAACACGTATGGATACTACTATAAATGCTGCAGTAAATGCGCCAGAAAAGAAGACGGCATAAAACCAACGCCCCTTCTTAAATTCGTCAATCATATCGCTGACACCTAGAAGACCCCAAGCTCCTTCGGTACCATTCTTTATGAGTAGTATGCCTACTCCAATGATTGCCATTATTAATATTAAACTTATCATAATCGTTTCTCCCGATTTTATTTATAATGTCCCCCTCTATGTAAGCAGGGGGACGTGGTCTCTTTAACCTACACTACGTAGGCGGCGAGGTGAGACCATCGCACGGTGGCGACCTAACCATTCAATGATACCAGTTTCTAGTTTTTCTCGATGGTATTCATATCCTTCAGGATTCAACTTAGGTAAAGTTAAAGCCTGTAGTACATTGTAAGCGATAGAGCAGGAAACGAAGTCACGATCGGATGATTTCATCGCGTCGAATTCTTCATGTCCACCTAAGGCCCAAGCCATTGTACCAGTAGTGATGTCGTCTTTTAATTTATTTTTATAGTCCAAGACTAGCTCAGATAAATTTTCGCTATCGAGCTTAGAAGCAATCTCGCGTAGAGTCTTGCTGTGTTCCCTTCCTTCTGCTAGTTTAGGCAGTTCAATAAGAGCGGCGTCAACTAATGCATCAATGCGTTTCATTGTTTTCTCTCCAGTTAAAATTTGAGGCTGCAGAAAAGGACCTTGCCCACTAGGAGCAAGGCCTTCGTACTACAGGTTAAGCAGCTAACATTTCTTGAATCAACTTGCCAGAAGACAGACGCTGAAACAATTCAAATGACACTCTGGTAAAACCAGAAGGCCACTCACCAACCAAGACTTCCTCCTCAAGGGTGTTGAAGAAAGCAGCATGACCGACAAGTCGATCCGTGCGCAAGATAATCTTACTCACGTCCATTGCATGCTCGATGGTAAAAGAACCATCCTCTTCGAACAACTTCGCCCTAAGTTCAAGCCATGTACTAAAAAGCAGCATTTCATTTATAGATGAACCCTCCTTAACAATGTTGTTAACGAGATGCATGGGTACATCGTCAATATCCTGACATGCGACATAGGCCGCACATAGAACATTGTGATACTCTGCTTTAGAGACAGATTCCTCACGATACGCCCCAGCAATTTGGTTAAGCCATACAGCATGACTTAAGTAAGGATTGCCAGAAGCTCTCCCTAGACGTTCGCAAGTGTCCTTCGCCTTTAAGATCTCAGTCGCCCACTTTCGTGAGGGATTGTATCTCATCTCAGAAGCAATTAAGCTTTCTTCGATTTTGGCTAGTCCTTTCTCTATTTTAGTATCCATAGATTTTCCTTTGTAAGGTAGTCAAGAGACGCAGAATCATTTCTACAGCCTCACCTATGTAATATAGTACTATTTTACTCTGGAACACGCCCAGGGATAGTTTCGGCTTCTGCCTGAGTTACCATATTCAATTCTAGGTAATATGCACCATAGATAGCATAAAGGAAAGGACAGCCATTGCAGGAACGTCTACGTTCACGATCATTCATAGAACGCTTAGGGTCTTTAAAGGGAAGGTACTTACTTCTTACTTCAGGAATAATATTGTGTTTATCGTCGCGTTTGTCCAGAAAGAAGTTCCCGTCTCTTTTAATATAAAGAATGCCTTGAAGTAGGTCATCGTTTTCTTCAGGTACTTCCGGAGAAACATGCCAACCTTCCGCTTCTAAAATTGTCCTTACTTCTTCTACTCGGTTAATAAGAACCATAAGGTCAAATCCTAATAGTCCTGCAAACTCATACAGCTTAGAGAGGGACGGTTTACCCTGCCCTACCTCATAACGACCAAGACTGTTCTCAGTTAAACATAAACGCTTAGCGGCTTTAGTTAAACCATATCCTAAAATCTCCCTAGCTTCTCTTAGAGCTAGTCCGGTAATAGTTGCAATAGAGGTTATCATAACAAATCCCTTATTTAAGTTTTTTATATAAAAAATAAGTTAAGGGCATAAAAAACTACCCTACCGAAAAAGGTAGGGTAGTTAGTACTATAGATAGATTCTACGGTATTGTTTTCTAGCTAAACGCTTCCAGTCGGTAGGGCGATACTTTCTGGTTTTCCAAGTAACAAAGGAAACCTTGGTACGAGGGTCATAGGCTAGTGCAGTCTGAGCATCTCTAGAAGCATAACGATAATTATCCATCTTGGAGATAGTCGTACCATTGCGAATAGCTTTATTCCAGTTAGGGTCTACTTTATTTAAAGCATCTATTAAAGCAGCGCCTTGCTGAGCTTTTGTAGGATAAGATTTCTCTTCCGTTAAACCTTCTGCCGTTTCACCAATTAAATTGGCAAAAGCAGAACTGGCCCCAAAGAACTCAGCAGTATCTGTAATCAGACTTTTCTCGCTAGTACTAAGAGAAGTAATCACAGGCTTATCGCTATATTTAAAGCCCTTAAGTAATTCTTTTGCAGTCTGAGTACGCTTCTCGTTTGTCATCCTGTCTCCGATAACATCTATCAGAGAAGAAACAACATCTTCTAATCCATATTCGGCAGCTAGATCCATAATAGAATCCATTGCAGCATTCTGGAGAAGAGAAGGAAGTTTCGTACCGGCTATCATTCCAAGTAAGTCTTCACGACCTTCGCTTGTCATAGCTTTCTTAACTACATAGACGCCTACTGCAGCAGTCACTGCATAATCAAATCCGGAGGCATCTTTTAAATTATCTAAGGTAAGTTTGCCGTCTCGAATAATAACACTATTCGTTAACTTACCTGTTTCCTTTATAAGGAAGTCTACATCATCTCCTGCCAGACTACCTATTAAAGAAGGGTCCATTGTCTCAGTAAGACGTTTAGTGGTAGCGATAACATCACTTAAGCTATTGCTCTTAAGGACATCGTCTAGAGAAGCATTTGGAGGTAGATCATTCTTAACATTTCGAATAGCGTCTGCAAGAGTAAGGTTGTCTCGCTGCAATGCGGCAGTTAAGTCTCCATCCAAAAGAGTTTCACTGATCTTACCCGGCGGTAGACCGGGGATGGAAAAACCACCCCCACCTAAACTACTGGAAAGATCGACATTAAAACCGAATACAGAACCGGGGTCGTATGCATCGGCTACTTTGGGGGAATCGCTCGGACCATTAGAAAACGTAGTCGGCTTAATAGTAGATTCAGTCATACGGACTCCTGTTTATTTGTATCTACTTCTTCTCAAACGGTATTAACATTAACTCTTTGTTAACAACCGGAAGAAGATCTTTAAATTCGGCAGCAAAATAGCAGAAAGCTTGTAGATTACAAACAGCATCTTCAGGGAAACTGACCATAATCTCTTCAGGCTTATTAGTTAGATTTCCTAATACCGCTTCTTTAAAACGTACGGTATGTAAAACAGGCTTACCTTCACCGAAGTCACTTTCTGCCATTTCTACACCACTGTGGGTATCGGCAACAAAGTGGGTATCGGTAATATCGATATTAATAGCAGGTTCGTCGAAATAGTTAGGGAGTGCTGGTGAAGAAGCATGTAAGGAAATCCACAAATAATCAGATTTCTTAGTACCTACCCTTAGCCATGCGCCACTAGGCTGCACAACAATCATAGTAGTCGCGTCTATCTTTATGGATGATAAGCCTCGCTTGTCTCCATTGCAAGATCTATGGACGCCATCTTTATATCTATCTAGATAGACTAAATCGCCACCTAGATTAAGTATTAAAGTTTTAGCTTTCATTTCCTTTTCTCCATCGTTAGTGGCAAGGAGCCACATATTCTTTTTCTAATTCTTTTGTTAATGGAGGACAGTAAGGCTTGTTAAACCAAAGACTACCGTCCGCTTCCGATACAGATAAAACCATACCTTCATGTAAAGCAATACCTACATAGGCAAGTAGACTAAAAATAGACTCGCCCACTTCATAAAGATCTTCAATTACGTTATAATCAAGGTATGCAGGTATCCAATGAGTAAAGTCTTCTTCATTTACCGTACTTACATGGTCCGGTATCATACGAAGGTAATGTCTATGGCATGACTTTTCAGCCTGCCCAGCCTTCATTAGTTTTATTTTTGTTATCTCAATTAACATAATTCCCCCCAAAAAAATAAGGGCCGAAGCCCTTACTTATACTTCTACGCTACCTTAACTGGTAGAATAGAAGCGCTACGTGGATCAACTACGAATTCGCAGTATCCATTTAAATCTGGCTTTTCAGTCATAGGTACAAAGGTTTTAATGTCTTCTTCAAAGACGTAGTGAGATTCTTGTTTTGAATCATCCCAAGATTGTTTCGATAATATAAGTTTTTCTTTGCCCACCATAAGCGAGACCAGATCATCTTCTATCGGTACCGGTACGCCAACATCTTCCTGATGATAAACATCAGTGATCTTTAGCTTACCGTTACAAATATGAAAAGCATGGATTCCTGTTGGTTGTGCGATCGTTAGAGATTTACTAAAATCAATATCGCCATTAATATGCTTAGTCATATGTTTCTCCCGTTTTGTTTTTATATACCTTAGGGCTATAGATTAGCCCTAAGATTTAATTGCAAGCAGCGTGTGCCGCCTAGGACTAATGTTAGCTCGATATAGTCAAGCTCACATATTTCCAATCCCTCTACGAAGGACTTCCACATTATAGTTGGAGTTTTCAGTTTCTTCTTAATAGAAGATCTGACTGCTGAAGCTGAGCGTTCTTCGCCTTCACGTTCAACCGATACTTTAGACTTTTGTTCGGAGTATTTGACTAATGCATTTTGCCAATCCTCTTCATTTCCTATATAGGTATCGAAGATATCGTTCAATACATTCTTCAAGTTAATCCGACTCTCTTCCATATGTTCTAGTTCGAATACTTCATTCGCTCTGGTACATGTGGCAACCGTCTTAATAACAATTGTTCGCTCCAGTTCTACTTCGCCCTTGACGGCACGGAAAGTTAATTTTGTTATAGGGCGGTTTAGAATAACCATCCCTTTAACAAAGTTAGCCCACGTCATGTCGTCAGCTTTAAGGGCATCATCAAGATTACCCTTAATATTTTGGGCTCGCTTAACTCCATATATCCTTTCCATAATGGCTACATAGTTTCCTACGTTTGATTCCCATTTAGGATAGCTGAGTTGCAGTTTCCAAAGTGTTAGTCTCCATAGTCGAGAGAGGATACCCGTACTGGAATTAATAAACTCCAGATCTGGGTTCAGTAGGTCTTCGGTTTCAACCGACATGTTTCTCTCCAACTTTACAAATCTTAACTCCGTTAACAGACAGTGAGGACTTGATTGCCTCAATGATATTGTCAGGGATAAGACCAGACTCAGAATTTAATACAACGGGTGTTGCATTAAGAGCTTTGTAAAATGGCATACGTTCTTCCATCTTTAAACGTTTAAGATCAATGCTGGATTTTGTTCCAAGCAAATGATTAATCGCAAACCGCTCGCCGTCAACTTCAATAAGCATGTCAGGCATTAGCAGTTCAAAGATTTCAGTAGTATGCGCAATATCGAAGTAAGTGGCTTCTGGCCCTCGATACTTTGCTTCAACCAAACTTTCAAATATGTCACGTATAGACTCTTCAGCCAACTGGATAGTGTCTTCTCTATTTAAATCAACTTCATATTTACGAAGGGATTCGAATGAGTTAGCCTCTAGTTCCAGATCGGTGCTAAGTCGACAGTCGACGATTCCATCACTAATGACGGATTGTTCGATGTAAGTGCAAATGTTCTCAGGTAAGAGTCCACTAGCAGAACGCAATACTACCGGAATTGCATTCAGTGCTTTATAAAACTCCAGACGCGAACGCATCTTAGAGCGCTTGATCTTAACAGTGGCGCGAGTACCGATTGTTAAATCGATAGCATAGCGCTGACCATTAAATTCAATAAGGTAGTCTATTCCGAATAAATCTAATAGACAAAAGTAGTCTGGATCTTCGTGACGAATTTGTTCTTCAGTCAATCCAGACTTCTCGAGGATAACCTCGAATACTTCAGGGATATAGCATTTGGCTTTGTCGATAATCTCGTTATGGTCAATGCTAACTGTCTTATCCCAAAAGGGCTTCATCGCATTAAGCTCGAGATTTATTGCCCGCTTTACTTTGTTCATCTTTAGCCTCTACTAGAGTAAAGCTCGATAGTAAAGTAAACAAGGATATCAGATCACCGTTCACCGACTTTAATAGTCGGCCTACGGCTGTCCTATCACTATCGGCTTCTGTGGCGTTTAAAATCCGTTCTAAATATTCGCTTAACATACCTAATTGTTGGTTTATAAAGGAAGGAGTTATATCAATCTCCTCCAACCATTCGGTAACTGCTTGTTGAGAGCGTTCGTCTTTCAACATCCCGGGGTTGGTATTAGGATATTTTTGAAGGGATCGTTTTAAGTCACTAAGACGGATATAGCGAGTCTCTAAACTATACTCTGCTAAGTCCTCTGTAATCAAAGTAACCTTCATTCTTTTAAGCAATTCGGATATTTCTTTTAGGAAATAAAACTGCTTCATTGGACTGTCTTGAGGTAGTACCTCAAACTCATCCAGTAGATCGAGGAGCCGTTTTCTGACTCGTACCGAGGAAAAGTATCCCCTGATCGCTTGGAAAGGCATATGGCCTCCTATAATTTCTTTCTGTCGTTAATGTAATATAGATTTGTACTGATCTAGAACACGGAGGATTCAACTGTGACTGATATAAAAGAATTAGATACAAGTCCAGATAACGTAGTAGAGTTGGTTCAAGCTAAACGACTTGAAATGTTACTGGATGATACATCAGACATCGATAAGACTAGACTAGAGCTTATGCGAGATCTGGCTAAAACCGCAACTGATACTAACCGCATTCAAGCAGATAAGACTGCCGCAGATTCTAATGCAGAATTGGCGCGCGCCCTTATTGCTGGAATTAATAGTTCCAAAAAGGATGATCCTTTTGCTATTGACGTTGACTATGAAGTTATCGCTGATGAAGCAAACATCCCTACTCTCTCTCAAGAGGACCTACCTGAGTTTGAGTTAAATGATAATGAGACTTCTACTGAACAAAGTAGTATGACTTATAAAGAAATGTTTGCTGCCACTGACGAAGAATAGGACAGCATTATACCACCTAGACCATTCGGTCTAGGTGGTATGGTTTTATGCCGTCGTCCCGATGAGTTTAGCCAACTCAATATCAAAGCTGAAATCTTTAAGAGGCAAAAGGTTTAATTCCAGGTGTTCGGCTAAGAACATCTTAGAACCCGTTACTGCGTCTCGAAGATCTATCTCTTCTTCTGCTCTGGGCTTAATGGCCTTTATAGGACCAGACAGCATAAACCTAGGCATTTTGTTTTCTTTCAGCTCTTCCCCATGCATACTTAACCATTCGTCTACTTCATAAGTTATATACTGAGTATACTGAGAAACAGATTTTGGATTAAGAAACTGCTGAGGAATACTAACGATGTTAACAGACTCCGCGCCCTTAAAAGAATCCTGCATGGCAGAAAGAATAACTTCCTTTTCTGCATCGGAGAACTTATAGGGATATAGATTAACCGTTATATTTACGTATTGTTTTACAGGAGACTTATCTCGAGTAGATACGCAACTATAAATGTGGTCTTGGATTTGAACAAGCATGTTAGTAGGTAAAACCTGCCCCTTAATATCTTCAACTGTTCTTTCCATATAAGCTTTAAGGAAAGAACTGTTATCAAAGTCAGGGACAAGATCAGAGAATAAATCCGAAATCCGGGTATGGTAAGTATTCTCTTTAAGAATAGTATCGGACGACTGACGATCAATTCGATTTAAAATAGGGATACGAGTATCCCAGATACAATCTAAATCAACCAGTAAGTTATCGTTATAGCTATTCACTAACCACCTCTATCTGCTCAAGAAGAGCAATCATAATAATGACCGGTCGCTTCATTATAACCTGATAGTGAGCTTTGTAGCTTTGCTCGTTATAAGCGTCGTCATTTACGAACGAACCCATAGAGATAGCTAAAGACTCGACTATATTACCAAGGTCAACATTATTCAGATTGCCACGAATACATAGCTGACTAAAAAGCTTCTTTAGTAAAGCTAACTTAACTTTAGGAATGTTCTTGATGAACTTATCAACTTCCCCGTTAGCCAAGATCTCAGATACACAAATATCTTGTAACCCTTTCCAGCTACCCAGTCCTAATATAGCCCCTGCTTCTTCTTTACTGAGCTTCTGTAAAAGTTCAGCTAGAATATCAGTTGCATATTTAACAGTTGTCGTTTCGACTACTTTCATTTTTATCACGCTAATAAATCATTATCGAGATGCATGGCAAATAAGATAGCGGCAAATGTTTCATTCGCTTTCGTGTTAGTGCCAGCTTCTTCGATGGGTTTTAGACTATAGCTACCTTGCTCAACCATCGACTTGTTCATATGGCGGAATGCTGCCGCGTCACCGCCACGAACTTTAATCATTTCAACGAGACTGTTTTCAAAACCTTTAGAGTTAAGAACCAAAAGCTCTGGCATAGAAATGGATGAACCTTTACTATCGCCAGTAGCCTGGCCAGACAAGTGGTCAACAACTCGATCATCAGGCGGAAGAGACTTCTTCTTAATAAGGTGCTGTTCTTGACGACGAACAGGCATAGGTAGAACCAGATATTTAAGTGGAGTAGTAAACTCCTCTCCGGTCTGTGGGTCGGTTAACTTAAGATGATGGAAAAGATCCAAACCTAGTTCTTCAGCTACCTTTAATGCCTGTCCTTTAAAGACTTCGTTTTCACTTAAGTTAGGAGCATATAAAGGAACGGCCCATTCGCCATCCCTCGCTTTCTCCATATATGCCTTGAAGTCTTTCTCGGATAAAGAGTTCAAATGGTCAGCAACCATCTTAATGCCGTCGTTTTTAGGCGCTAGTTTTTCAAGTTGTTTTACAATGAACTCTATTGTTTTTGCTTTGTTGGACACAGGGAAATCCTCTTTACATAGGGCCCTGAATTACAACACTGCGCGAGATAATTTCAGGGTGCCTTTCAATTGCACTACATATGATTTCCTCAGTTTCTTTAATGAACGAAATCACATCCTGATAGTTTCTTTCTCGACAAGTCTTAACAAATAAACTAGTATCTAAACCGGCAGCTTCAAACTGTCTAGCCCAATACTCAGTCATCCAATAGACTTGCCCGGCGGGAGGAACCATATTAATGCTGTCCAGTATACCCGGCAGTTGTTCAGTAAGGTGCTGTAGGAATTCATCGCCTGCAAAACTATCGCTTCCTAGAGAAAGGCTGCGGTACATTTCCATGATGATATCCTTGGACGCGTAATTCGCGCCCGGGATTGTGGAGATAGAGACAGAAGTCATTTTATTCTTTTCCCTTTTGTGCAGGCAGCCAGAATGGATGGTATTCGCCTGTACGCATTTTAAGTAAATCCATAGTTGATAGGTAAGGAAGTTCTAACGGAGCGTCTTCCTCAAAACACCACCAACCGCGTGTGTTCAATAATACATCCCAATCATAACCTTTAGACTTAAGATCGTCATAAAGGTCTTTAGGAGAACAGATGTATTTCTCATCCAAGTTCCAGTGACGCTGCATCTGTGCCATCTGAGCAGTAATCTCAATAGCGCGTGCTAATCTAGCATCTTCTAGAACTTTATGGGCTACAGTAGTACGACCCAATTTAACACCCGGATAGATATCCATTTCATAACTTACGTTATTACCACTGATACCGAAACGGTCTGCTGTTTCTTTTAAATAATGGAACTCAGTAAGTGTAGGCTGGAAACCACGAGTCTGAGAAACGATCAAGTTAAATTGGAAACCAGAAGGACCATTCTTGTTACGAGTATTAACCATACGCACTAACATTAAGTCGATAGTACCTTCCTGACGATCGGATTCGCCAAATGGATATTTAGCTGTACGGTCACTAGAAGAATTGATCAATGGTTTGGCATCGAAGATTTCGAATAGGTTATTGTTAATGAATTCGAATTTCTCAGTAGCGCCTTTAACAGTTGCGCCTTTACGGGAGTGAGCTAACTTAGCTGCTTTAGGTGCATATTGATCCATCTCAATCTTGTTGCCTGTATGAGCAACCATACCAAATAACATATTGTTTTTAGTAGTCATGTTTGGCAACTGAGTAATAAGCTGAGCCTTAGCCGCACCTTCTTTCATGAACTGGGTATTGGCACCAGATTCACCTACAGCATTCTTATCTACAATTTTACCTTCAACAGAACTTATCTTGAACTGAGATAATGAATCAACAACCAGCATTACCGGAGGCATCATCTTAAGGTTTTTATCGCCGAAGTCTTTAAACGGAGTCGTCTTAAGTAATTTATCTTCAACTTTCTTACGTTCATCTAAAGACTTCTTAATTTCTTCAAACCACTTATCGCCTAAGATATCTCCGCTAGAAACAAGCTGGATAATTTCAGCTGACGTAGGGTCGTCTAAGTCAATATGTTTTAATCGAGCAAAATTTTCAAGGATAGATTTAAGGCGCTCATATGTGAAACTACCTTCGGTGTCATATACACCCATAAAGCTACCTTTATAGCGACTAAGTACAGTTAAGAAAACATACATAGTCAAAGCAGTTTTAAAGCTATTCTGTGGACCAATAATAGAATTGATAGATGATAGTCCAGACGAAAGAATAGATTCTCCATTCTTACCGGTAAGATAGTTGCCAGTCGGAATGTCTAAAAGTCCCCCTAAACTGAACTGAGGTTTAATCTTTGAAGCAGTGGGTAATCGGTTAAAGAACATGTAATTAAATCCTTATGCACTTGATGGTATGTTGAGGCACGTTTGCCTTATATACGAAAAAGCTTTTATGTATTTTATTCTTAAGAAAGAAGGCCTGTAAAATGAACGAACATTTTATGAAAATGCGCCAAGCTTTGGAAGTTGAGACGTCAACTACTGTAGCTGGTAATGAAGGCCTTGGTGATATCATCTCACGCGTGATGGGTGATTTCAAACAAGGTTTCGCAGGAAGTGGATTTGTCGAAGATATCGACTCAGCTAAAGAGGATTTTAGTCGTAATCTACTATCCGAAAAATTAATAGCCGACTTGGAAGAAGTTGGTTTCAATAAAGTTAAAGATATTCCGGTATATCGTCCTGAGCGCCTTAAAGTAAATATGCAGCGCGCCGCTAATACTTTAACGGAAGCTATCGACGAAACTAAAGGTATCGCAGAATCTTTGTTGTTGCCTGTAGCCCAATGGTTCGAAAAAGCTGTTACAGAGAAAGACTTCCGCGAGAAGATCTGGACGGCTAAAGAAGTGAAGCCTGCTGACATTGACGGTATTACTGACAAGGTAGCTAAGCTTTATGATAAGAAGCGTAATGGTGAAGCAGACACTGCTAAATTCCGTGAGCTTTATCCTTCCGTTAAAGTGTTCAAGGAATGTGGAAACATTCTATTTGAACTTCGTAAGAAGGTAGAAGAGATTGATCTAGACGAAGTATCTCGTTTGGAAGATCGCTTAACCGAAGCAGTTCGTCTTTATCAAAAAGAGAACCTAGTTTCTGAAATTCCTAAAGATACTTCTCGTCGTCTTGCTGTTATGTTCCGTCACATTGGTGATGAGATGGAATTGCTAACCAGCGTAATTGTTCAGGCTAAGAAACTTATCGTTGCATATAGCGATACCTTAGAAGGACTGGAAGAAGACCTCAAAGAACTGGAGGGCTAATAAATGAATGTATTTATTAAAGGCTTTGGTCGATTAAATGCATATCTAGATACAGTAGATGGAGGCATCTCTCCTGTAGGTGAACTATCTACTCAATCTAAAACGTTCAGTATCGACAAAGACGTCCTTCGTGACCCAACGAAAGATGCTGGCGAAGCAGTAATCTTCCACTCAAAAGGTGAAGATAAATCTGACTATGCAATCCCCACTTCTTTCAAAGATGAGATCTTAGATATCATCGAAACGGTAAATGGGTTTGATGACCAGTCTACCGCCGAAGCTCAGTTCAATGCGGTATTCAATGCCAAGCCATGGACAGATGTAGTAATCGGTCCTTCTGTACTGGGTAATGCTCAAAATATTCCTGCCTACGTTTTATTCAAAACTGTTATCGGTCTAGATACAATTGAATTTAAACTATGGTTTGCTGACAGTACATTCCAGACTGAATATGACGAATGGAGCATCTTGCTGGTTCCGCCTGTAGACGATCTAAACTCTCTATGGGGAACGTATGCTGATGTTTCCAATGCATTAGTAAATGTTAAGTTAACTGATCGCCTAAGTAAAGTTGAGCCTCTTAAGGCCGGTAATCCAGAAACCAAACTAATGGGTTCTACGATCACTTGGCAAGACCGCGCAGATAACTCTCGTCTACTTCAGACCGAATGGACCGTAATCGGTTATGGCCCTAAGTCCTCTGCCCAAGAAAACATCATGGAAGCTGTCCGTGAGTACTTGGTCGATAACTCGTCATATACCATTGAACAATGGGTAGAGCATTTCCCTGAGATTGTAGCCCTAGATAGCTATACGTTTATTCCTTTATGGGACCAGCCAGCTATCTCTGTAGCCGGACAATCTGAGTCTGTATTCAATCCTAGTATTGCTTATGCAGATGTTGTGCCTAGAACTCAATTAGTTATCCCCGCTCTTTCTGAAACTGAAATTCAGAACCGTGCCGATATAACCAGTATTCTTTATAAGAGCATTGGTTTCATTGTTATGGGTGAAGCAGCAAATGCCGTTGATGCTATTCGTTTCACGGATCGCTTTACTGATTATGCAGTATTGGCAACTAATGACGCGAACATCAACCGTCTATCTGAAACAACCAAACAGGTTATTCAGGGACTGGAGCGTTTGGCTCGTCAGTGTGAAGTGGATGACGGCATCTCAGCGCTACCTGCTGATATGAACCGTATTACGACTGGTCAATTAACTCTAGTTACTTTGACTATCGGTACAGCTCAACTTAAGATGGGTACAAAGAACAGCTATATGGCTGTTGTTAATGCTGTCTAATAGGAGGTAGTTATGCCACTTAATAATACGCCCCCTATTAACGCCACAGGGGAGTATAGTTTATCTGCTCCCTTTTCTACTCCTTCTGGTGCCATTTACCGCTGTGAGGCCATACAGGGCTTTGAGGCGCTGGATCAGAAGAATGTAGATATCTTTGCTACGTACTACGAACCTCATGGCTTGACTAGTCAAGACTATGAGAACGATAGAACAAATGCAATAAATATCATTACGTTGATATCCGATGTAGAACCTACGATCTATGTGCCTAGTTCATATATCGCTGGCTTCCCTACAACTACTAATATTCCGTATAGTCGATTGGTTATGTCAATTGATCTAGGGGTATTGCCAGATGGCTTAGACTTAACTTCAGTAATGAGTGTGATTCAATCGCAATGCTCAGAAGTTATTGGTCAGACAGCTACGGTAGATTTGCACAAGGTATCAATTGAGAACTCTATCAGCGAAAGCCAGCATGAGCAGTTAGAAGCTAACCGCTTAGCCGCCATTGTTGAGAGAGAAACTCCATATGCCGCGCTGCAAAGATTAACGAATGAAATAGCTGCCCTCAATACTCGTATAGGCGAGATGGCGACGATCATTCTTAATCAGCGAGATGAGATAGAAGCGCTGACTCCGCCTTAAGGCAAAAAAATAAATAACCCTACCAGCACGAGGCTGGTAGGGTTATTCTTATGCTTCTTTCGTTTTCTTTACTGAATCGCAAAGATATTCAAAAGCTCGATCTTCAGACATTTCAAACCGATTGCCTTCTTTATCGATAACATGAACACAGTCAATGTTATCATTAAGAATGAACGATAGACGACAATGTTTTAGATGGAGATAAAGGCTTTTATCTTTATGCCACCCAATAACAATATCGGCTTCTACGCGCGGACCTTCGGTTTCCTCATTAAGGCTTTTGGCCCAATAATAGATATTGCGATCAGGAGTACATTCAGCAGTCTTAAGTCCGTCGGCTACAAGATCTGCTATCTTATCTACAAACTGCTCGATATTGACATCACTACCAATGGAACCAGTTTTACCTTCCACAAATGCCATTATGCCATCTACGGTTTTATGATCGACAACTACATCTTCTTCAATCTTGTCGTTAATAATGAAGAACTTGGTTTGTTCAATGTACTTCATCAATAACTGCAGGTGACCTTCACACTGAACAAGATCTTCATCTTTAGCGTCAATTGCAAAAAGGCGACGAGCTTTAGTGAACAACATTAGTTGCTCTGCTGCTAGCATAAGTAGTTCAGTGATGTTGCCTAAGCGCCCCTCGCTCTTTCTTTCCAGAGTCTTATCTCGAAGGTGGATAAGAGCATTAAAGATCTTATCTAGTTCATCACGATTATCTTTGGAAATGCCCTTTAGTTTTTGATAAAGAGTTTCTAGTCGCGGTACGGTCAGTTCGTCTGCCGGCCGATATGATTTAAGGTTACTGAAGATATAGTCTTCAAACCCTTTTATCTTTTCTTTTGCTGGAGTCATTAGTGACAAGTCCTTTTAGCATTAATGAGTGAGAACACGTCCCAATCATTGTTTTTTAGTAATTCCACAGCTGCCTCTACATCGTCTTCCATAGGAGCATGTGATTCTAAGTCTTCTGCCTTTTTGTTATTCAGTATGATGTAGTCATAGACATTAGCTAGAGCTACCATACGAGCAACCGCCTTACGTACTACTTTAGTATAAGGAATGGCAGAGATGTCGTCTTTCGCTTTTGCAAAGCTAGAAGCACCAACTAAGGAAACAAAACAGCAGAGAAGATCAATAGAGACATCAAACAACATAGCGGCATGACTACCTGCCAACTCGTCTTTAATACGAAGAGTTCTACTACCAGCCACATTAGTCGACTGAGCTATCTCTTTAATAAAAGTAGCAATGTCTCTTAGGTTATCTAGATCATCTGCATTCTGTAGATCATTTATTGATGAGATAAAAACCTTACACGGAGAATCGCCACTGCCGTTCTTGACAATGACTGATTCATATTGACCTAAGTTATTTAACACGCCTAAAAACTTACGCATGGGTTCTCCCTTATTATAGTAAAAGGGAGTAGATTAAATATCTACTCCTAATCACTAAAGTAATATAGAATTGAAAAATCCTAGGCCGTTAATACAGGTTTCCCGGCCGAGAGAACAGGCATGCCCGCTACAAGCCCAGAGGCATTTACACCACCACAGGTTATAGGTCCAGACATCTCAGCGGTAGCGCCAGATACTCCACCGCCTCCTGCCATAGCTGCCGCACCTCCACCTGCTGCTACTGCAGCCGCTGCTACAGGTCCAGTAAAGGTAGCATTAGCAGTACCCATTACAGGTCCATCTAACGTAATGGTGCCTGCTTTAATAGTTGCCGCACTTCCAGCATCCATTGTAAACATACCCGTCTTAACATCAATACTGGTACCAGACTCTAATGTCGTAGTATTGGTTTTAATGTTAATAGAGTTAGAAGATTCCAAGGTCGTATCTTTAGTTGTGATATTGATAGTATCTTCAGACTCTAAAGTGGTAGCCTTAGTTTTAATGTTAATGGCTGTTACCGCTTCTACATTAAGCGTATCAGTTTTAGCATTAATAAACTCTTCTGCAAACATAGAAATGACTTTCTTGTTTACATCAATAAAAGACTTATCTACATTCTCTAAATAGAAACGAGTATTCACAGAATCCATAAAGAGATGATTACCTTTCTCATCATGGACCTTAAATTTACCTTCACCCGGATCTACTTGAAAAGTAAACTGAGCTAACTCCCCATTCATTGTGGAGTTCTGGAAAGTAACTATTTTCTCATGAGTATTAACCTCAAAGAAATAGCTGTTCTCTGGAGTAGGGGCGTCCTGATCATCATTATCAGGGTTACCACTAAAGGCAAAGATAACGGTTTCTAAGCGACGAAGGTTTTGATCCAGTCCGTGTGTGCGCCAATAGAACTGATTACTATCCTTAGCAGTATAGAGCATGACCCGTTCGCCACGACGTACGTCAGGAGGTGTAATCCGGTTACTATCTGCCCCGCCTAACCACTTAGCCGGAATCGTCGTCCCTACCTTAACACTAGCTTGGTATTCTTTAGAGTCTCCGTCAATCCCCTTTGTTTCCAATTCCAATGTATCGGAGGTTAACTCCCCTTCCATGGTGGGAGTCATTTCAATAGGCCATATCTCAACTGTATCTGAGGTAAGGTCTTTATTCTCAGCTACCATACCTAACGAGTATGGCACAAAGCAACTTATTTGCATTCTTTATTCCCACCTACAAAACGTTCCCATTCCATCAAGACTTTAGGGCTAAGTAATTTAGCCATATAGACCTCTTTAGGAAGAGACACTTCTTTAATCCACTTACAGCAACCTTCCCATAACGAGGTTGCTCTACAAAACCCTTCTGTAGTTCCTTCTATATAAAGAACCTCATGAAGGTTCCTTCCAAAACCAAACTCGGAAAGACTTCTCTTTAAAGCACAAAATTGTTTCTTGTTATTGTAGCGATAGTTACGAATAACTTCATTACTTCCTACTAATATAATTTCTAGATCGGGTTCCAAAGAGACCAAACGATTAATTTCGGTTATAAATTCCATCAAGGTTCCGGGTTCAGGTACAACCTTAGAACCGTTATCAGAGAAGAAATCTACATCTACGAACAATACTTTTTTATTATCTATCATGGCCTTAAATCCCTTAAAACTAATATACAAAATAGAGGGATCTAGTAATACTAAAATCTAAACGTGTTAAGATTATGTTAATTACAGATTCCGAAATAGTTGGCTATAAGAACTTTAAACTGGCCAACATAAAATCACTTAAGGTAACGTTCACTGCGCCCCTTCAACTTATCTTAGGTTCGAATGGTTCTGGCAAGTCTAGCTTTATGTCTCAGCTCACTCCAATGCCTGCTGTAGCATCGGATTTTGAGCCTGGCGGCTATACTTACATGCGAATTGAAGACAAAGGGAATGTCTATGAATTACGTTCTGACATTACCAAAGGGGCACATCATTCCTTTGTAAAGAATGAAGTGGAAATGAATGAGGGAGGTACCGCATTGGTACAGAAAGACCTAGTCGAATCCGAACTAGGTTTTACTCCCAGCTTACAAAAGCTCTTAACGGGCAAACTAAAGCTTTCTAATATGGGCCCTACTCAGATTATGAAAGTATTGTCAGATGCTTCTGATCTGAATCTAGATTATGCTAACTCTATCTTCGATAAAGTAAAAGAAAAGTCTAGAGACTCTGCTGGAGCTTTAAAGCATATCCGTACTAAGATAGCAGATGTGCAAACTCGACTTAGTCAATATGAAAATATTGAAGAGTTAAATGCAGAAGCTGAGTCTATTCGCAAGACAATCCAAGAGATGATACCATTAATCTCTTTTGACCTAGACCCTATTAGTGAGGGCTTTGCCTTGGACAATACTCTAGGTCCATACGGACAGATCGTAGATAATGTTTATTCGGCACTTAAGAAGGATAGCAGTCTTTTAGACGGGGATCAGATTAAGGTTTATAGCGAGAAGCTAGAGAAAGCCAAAGAAGAGTTAGCTGGCACAAATGCTTTAATTAACCAAAAGCTTTTGGATCACGAAGAGATTCTAGATTCTTTAGGTCGCCTAAAGGACTTGCCTAGCAATGGTAACCTTGAACAGATTAATGAGCAACTTAAACTAGCTAATCACTATCTAGCAACCAATATAAAGCCTACTATGGATATTGAGAATCCTGCCGCTGTTCAGCGAAACGCTCTGGATTTAAGGAATAGAATAGAGGCTGTCTTAGCCAATTACTCTTCTACAAAAGTGTGGACCCGTACAGAGGCTGAAAGTCTAGAGGCTGACCATAAACTGCTTACTGAAGACCGAGCAAAACTAGATGCTATTATTAGCAAGATAGATGCGCGACTAAATCTTCACAATACTGCCAAGGCCGGCAATGTTACTTGTAAGAGTTGTGGCGAATTAAACTATGCTGAAGGTAGCTTGTCTATTTCAGATTGTAGTTCTCTAGAAGAGAAGAAGAAACAAGCTGGCGATAAGTTAGACGAAGTTCTTCAAAATCTTTCTTCATTAGAAGAGCAGCTATCCGAACTAAGATCCTTTAAAGAAGTCTTTACTCAGCTAAAGGGACACTTCCAGCTGTTCCCTGAAGAAGTTAGAATAGCGGATATCGATATTCAAAGAGCTATTAATAATAGAACTGCCTGTTTCGATATTCTACAGAGTATTTCTATCACTGCTGGTCAGTTAGTCGATTGGAATGCTATTGTTAAACAGAAAGAAGATCTAGAGGACGCTAAGCGTTTAATAGAGAACTCCGGAGCCTCTGCTATTAAAGAGAAAGGCGATCGTTTAACGATAGAGCTAGAGAAACTAACTGAACAGAAAAGTTTGTTAACGACGGCCATTGAAAGTTATCGTCAATCTTTAGTTGTTGCTGAGAAGCTGAAAGACGCTATTGGGAAAGTTAGTTCGGAACAGACTGGGACGAATGAAGCTATCTGCAAGTTCTTTGATTCCATTATGTCAAATGCAGTTAAGGAAGCAATGTCGGCTAAGGAAACTCAGTTGGCGTCTATAGTCAGTGTAGTGAACAACTATTCCCATTTGGAAGATACTCTTAAAGACCTCCAGAAGGACGAAGCGAACCTTTTAGCTAAGAAGCGTACGTTAGATATCCTGAGTAAAGAACTATCTCCTAAGGTGGGTCTGATTGCTCAGCAGATGCGTATCTTCTTAGAGGGTTTCTTTGCCGAAGTAAACTCAATCGTAAAACGTATCTTTGATTATGATATCGAGATTCGCATTGCGAAGTCTGAGTCTGCTTTGGATTATAAGTTCCCTATCTTCGTTAACGGGAAAGAGTCAGGAGAAATTACAACTGCCTCTGATGGTCAGAAGGATGTATTTGATTTAGCTTTTACTCTAGTTCTGATGTCCGTTATGGATCTTCAAGGTTACCCACTTTACTTAGATGAAATGGGAGCTACCTTTGATGATGCTCACCGAGAGAACCTAGTTAAGTTTATTAAGAGCTTATTAGAGACTGGGCAGGTAGATCAGATCTTTATGATTTCCCACTATACAGAGGTAACAGGTGGGTTAGCTAATAACGAATCATTAGTGTTACATGCAGACAACATGACGACTGTCCCTAGTAATGCTAATCGTCACGCAATATTGGAATGATAATGAAAAGCCTGAAGCAGAAACTAAAGGATGATTGGAAAGAGGTATTAGTAGGAACGCTAGTAGCATTTAGCTTAGTAGCTTTAGTCTGTTCTACTATACGCTTACTTAGAGCAATAGAAGGATATGAAAATGCGGTACTTTGCGGAATGCTTAAGGACGAGCTGGAGGTGCTTACTACACCTACTGAGGATAAGGAAGTTCCACCTAATATCGAACAGACAGATAAATATCGCTCGTTACAGGCATCGATTAACCGACACTGTAACAGAGATCGGTTATAGGCCGGGATACATTTGTACTAGATGTCATCAGACGTTTATTACAAGAGATCTTAAATATCTGTCATATGAAGAACGCCTTTGTAAAGGAAAAGAAAATGGAAGACCCGAGAGTCCTGAAAAGCAAACGGTATCTGGAATTGAGAGAAATGCGAAAGGTAGATAGCCTCACTCCTATCCGGTATATCACCTTCGGTACAATAATAATGGCATCTGCCTTACAGCTATTTGCCCCTCTTGCATGGATTAATTAAAAATGATTACAACAATTGACGGTAGGTACATGAGAGGCTTGGTCGATCTTATTAATAAGAGACCGACTCCATGGACCGTGATTCAAAACCATGATCGTCAAGGTGAGTATATTGCGGTTCAGGATGCTACTGGGCGTCTAGTTCTGACTGCTGCTGCAATGCCGTTCGAACAGGCTCTTGTTTTTTATTCGATGATTGTCGACATGGTAAATGGTATCGGGAAACGCCTAGAAGGTAAGACCTTTACTCCAGAAGAAATAGGAAGTGCACATACCCAAGCTGGAGTGCCACACCTAGACCTTGCTGATTATAACATTGAGCGTTGTAAAGGTAACATCTTAAAATTCACCTCAAAAGTTAATGAGGGTGAGTCGCCTGATATCGCCAATCTAATTTTTAAAGATGGCTACGACCTTTATTTGAAACTAGATAGCAAGTTCGGTACCGAAGCCGTAGAGGAATAAAGCATGAAAGAACCAACCAAGTTTGATCACGCTACTGCTCGTGAACTAGTCTTAACTGGGATACTTTATAAACGACGAGGCATTGTAGTCTCGGCCGATTGTCAGGTTCCCGGTAGACTACGAGTAGTTAGCCCTATCCACCAGACGGATAAGCAGGGACGGGTATATCTGGAGGACCAAGACCTTCCTACATTCCGCCATGTCGAATGGTCTCATTTACAAGAAGGGCTGCGACGTAAAGAAGAGTTGTTTCATCGCTTAGTTCGTTCTAAGTTAGACGGAGATGATGAAACAGAACGAGAAGAGATCGTTTCCGAATATGAGGATAGGGAGCATATGTACGACATGCTCCCTAAATCTAAAGGACCAGACGCTCTTGATATAGATAAGCTTTCATTTGAAAATGAGGATGATTTCGATGAATTTGATTTTTAGTGTCTATGACCTCTTTTCAGGCATAGAGAATGGGGCATCTAATATCTTTGAGATAGATTACCCGGAAGTTATTGCGCATGTAGAAAATACTTTGGAGACTCATGGTCCAGCAACCACTCTCTTAGTTATGCTAGACGTGCTTTGCTCAGAGAGTTACAACTTAGGTATGTCTAACTTCGATATGCGTTTGCTAAATATAGCAGACTCTACAGTTGGACATGAAGCGTCCATCTTCGAGCTTTATCGTGAGAAGCGTATCTTCGATCATGCACTAGAAGACTCTTCCCTTACTAAGTTTGTTAGGCAGGACTTTATTCCAGTTATGCGTTCTTTAAATGTAGTTCGTAATTCATCTGGAGAACGAAGTGATACCTACCTAAACGCATTTAGTTCTGGGGCTATGCTTTTATTCTTCAATATCTATCGTTTAGCATTACGGATGGATATTAATGTCGATCTAGCTTTTTCACGAATCAGAGACAAGTTCCTTACAATAGGAATTTTAGACGAAGTCGAAGCAGATGCCCAGATTGAATACTTCAGAGATGAACATGGTATTGAGTTGTTTAAACGGCAATTTGAGAAGAAGGGGATCAAAGGCTATGTCCTTTTGATCAAAGAAACCTTATATACGCCAGATGGAAAGATTTTTGAGACGAAGAACATGCTTGTTACTAAGCAAGACCTACAGGAGTTTTTAGATGCGACAGTTCTTTCATAACGCCGATTGTGTTGCCAATATGTTAAACATAACTGGCGTTAAAACAGATCTAGATGAAGCAGAATTAGAACTTAAGTTATTGGAAACTACGAGAAAGCTTCGTAAGACCTTTAATGAAGACTTAATTCCTTCTGCCGATTTTGAGAATCTGGATAGCGTTATGGATGCTCTTTTGTTTATGCAAGTAGATCTTTATGGTTTACTTGTTTGCGCTGGAATTGAAAACGTTCCAGCCAAATTAAAAGAGCTTTCTATTGTAGACGAACATCCTTTATATGACTCTCTGAGTGTAAGGGATGCTATTCTACAAAGTTATATGGCAGATGGCCTAGAATTTCAGGATGATATCTTTACTAAGATTATTCCTAAAGAGGGCGGCCTTTCAGACAAGCAGTGGGATATCTTTGTATCTGAAACACTTAAAGGTATCGAGAAGTATATTGAAGTGATCGAGAAAGAGACTGCGGTAAATGGCTATTCGTCAGATATCCATGAACCAATCTATGAGTTCATTTCAATCATCTACTATCTCTCCACTATTCTTGGTTATAATTTTGATTACTCTATCCCTTCTATGGTAGAGATCTTCTTTGTGAGTCATACGACAAGTAAAGATGATGCATACGCCTATCGTCAACGTATGGCAGAGATGGGGGTTGTTAACCGTTTAGTGGAAATTAGTAAAGGGCGCTTTATGGTCTTTACTCCTGCCGATATGTCCGCCGGTCCGGATCAAATTGCCAACACTCCTATGTGTTTTGGTAACCACCACAAACCGTGTCATCGTTTCCCAGCTAACTTGAGGTTTGAATCATGTCTAAGTACTTCTTAACGTTTCTATCCCTAATTACCGTTACGTTTACCATAGACGTTTGGGGCAAAGGTGTAGGATATGCGGATTGCCCTGAAGGACAGATCGATAAGTCATTTGTTTATGAGCTGCAGAAGGTTGGTATAGCGGGACTCTATTTCGTTATGGAAGACGGGACCAAGTTCCGTCCCGGCGCTAGCTGCGATGTAACTTACAGAGAAGTAGATAACGCTACCTACCAACATGTTAAGCAGAAGCTTGAGCGTTACACTTTTGAAAAACCCTATATTTATATCTTGGATAACTAACCCATGAAACAATATATTGAACTCGGAAAACGCATTCTAGAAGAAGGCGTTATGGTCCGAAATGAACGAACTGGTAAAGGTTGCTTAACCGTAATCAATGCCGATTTCGTTTATGATGTTGACGAAGGGAAGTTCCCTATGTTAACTACAAAGAAAGTCTATTGGAAAATGGCAATAGCTGAAGTACTTGGTTACATTAAAGGTTTTGATTCGGCAGAACAATTTCGTGAACTGGGCACGACTAGCTGGGACGCCAACGCCAATGCGGAAGTATGGCAGAAGAATCCTGCCTGTAAGGGTAAGGATGATATCGGTCTAGCCTATGGAGCAATTGCTCGTAATTTCCCAGTAGAGCCTGTTCCCGAACACGTAGCCATGAAGGCCTGGCAAGAAGCTCTTAACAGCCATTTGTATACCATCGAGGAACTAATGGCTATCCGTAAGTCATCCGAGCCGGGACAAACTATTGATCTAGTGCAGAAGGTTTATGATGACCTACGTCAGGGTATCGATAACCGTTTTGAGACAATTACCTTCTTGCATCCGGGCGCTTTCCATTTGGCTTGTTTACGTCCGTGTATGTATGAACACCAGTTCTCTATTCTAGATGGTACACTGTACTTAAATAGTACTCAGCGTTCAGTTGACGTACCACTCGGGCTCTGCTGGAATATGCTCCAGTGCTATTTCCTTCTAGCCGTAATGGCCCAGATTACTGGATTAAAGCCGGGCAAGGTTTACCATAAAATGGTAAATGTCCATATCTATGAAGATCAAATCGAACTCTTCAAAGAGCAGATGGCGCGTGAACCTATTGATGCCGATATTAAGTTCATCATCAATCCTGAAATTCAAACTCTTGACGATCTAATGGAGGCAACCCTTGAAGATTTCTCAGTTGAAGGATACGAAGGTAATCACCATCCTGCAATTGCATATCCATTCTCGGTTTGAGGTATTTAGACGATGAGTAACAACGAAGAAGCAGTAGCTGAAGCTACTATGGATGTTAACCACGATACCGTTGAAAAACTTTCGTTCCTAGAGCGTATCCGTAGACGGAAAGCATACTGGGCCGGCTCAACTATCCCATGGTGGTTTCCGTGGCCAAACAAACACTTCACTCTCTATGGGAAAGAATGGACGTCCTATCAGGACTGGGAAATTCCATTTGAAGACCCTGGATGTACTCCTGAGGTACAGATTAATTTCTATATTAATCGCCATAGCGGCTTCCATTTCTCGGTTCAGGTAAACGGCTATAGTCATGGCGGTCGTAATCCGATTCGCTTAGTAGTTAAGCAGCTACGAAGACTGGCTAATATCGATGCGTCTCTTGATGCTCTTAAAGGAGAGTGTCGTAGAGGCCAAAACCCTTATTAGTAAAAAAATAAATAAGGCTATACTCCCATTGGGAGTATAGCCTTTATGCCGTTCTATATCTTAATAGTAGCTTTAGACTGGAGATCCAAATAAGTAAGTATCATTTTAAACTCCCTTTAATTTACCAAGTAACTTTTCAACAAGGTGCTTGCCATAGGTAGTCAAAAGAACAGCCTTTCGTGCATCGCCGCTATCAAGCTTACCGGATTTAGTTAAAGGAGACTTACCCAAATAAGTACCTCGTTGGTTATCCCTATGAGTCATCTGCATGAACTTAGCAGTTAGGTTTTTGGTAGGTAATCTATCCTTATGCTTGTTAGCCATATCAGTTAATGATTCACCTTCATCAATAGCAAAGGTGGTTAAAGCAATTGCCTGATCGATCGTCTTAAAGTTTTGGTCCTTAAGACAGGTTAATGCGGAATGGAAACTTTCCAATTTCTTTTTATCTGCTAGTTTCATTTTTAGTATCCTTTTAAAAGGTAAATTATTTATTTACTCTCATATAAGTAATATAGAATCTAAAAGTTCTATGAAACAAAAAAACAAGTTCGATGGATCTTATCCAGAGGACCCCATTAAACTCCTCCCTATCAATTACCATAAGGAGATTGGACATGGTACTAGTTTAAAATCGACCTATGAGTCGTCGGCTATATTAGTGACGTCAACTATAGTACGTCAGCCGTGAAGACCTTTACAAATATCTCGTTTATATAAAGACTTTTAATAAAGTCTCAGATCTCGCACCTCCCGAATGATTACTCGTCTCTAATTTAGGGGCTGCAAATAACATGGCATGGAGTCAGTGATTACGAGAAGACCTCCCGGAACTATAAGTCCCAAGAAGAATACCGGTTACTTGCTTGGGTAGATAGTTCGAGGGAGGGCTTTACTTTTTTGCCGTCAAAATTTACAAATCGCCAAGATTATATATTAACGAATAGAGGTTTGGGCTATGAATACAACACTTAAGAAAGTTACTTTTATCGCTGCCTTAATCGCCTCCTCGGCAGAGCGGCCCGGCTCAACTGACTTTGGTGGGATCACTACTCTCTCCGATACAAATGAACCCGAAACTCAACGAGAGAAGTTTCTTAAAGCAGAAGAGAAAAAGAAACGTAGGCTATTTGAGCGACTACAAAATCGTAAGTTCAAAGGTAAAATATAATGTCAGTCCAGCAAGAATACATCTACCTTGTCTATCAAGCTAATAAGGCAGCCAAGGCGTATTATAGTGATGATGATCCGATAATGTCTGATGCGGACTATGATGAGATCTTCAGAGCTATCCAGAAAATAGAAGCTGAGAATCCTGATCTTAGTCACTCTGATTCCCCTACTCAGAGAGTAGGATATTTAACAAATTCTCCATTTGCTAAAATAAAACATAGTCGACCTATGTTGAGCCTAGATAATGTCTTTAATGAGTCAGAGTTGTTAGACTGGTTAAAGGGTATCAAGGGTAATGTTGAGTATTCAACAGAACCTAAGTATGACGGCCTTGCACTTTCCCTTGTCTATGAGAAAGGTATATTGAAAACAGCTTTAACTCGTGGGGACGGGGAAGTAGGTGAAGATGTTACCCATAATGCAAAGGCAGTTCAGGGCATTCCTACTAAACTAAACGCAGGGCCATACGGCACTCTAGAAGTTCGTGGAGAAGTTGTCATTACGAAGAAAGACTTCGAGACATTTAATAGACACCAAGAAGAAACCGGTGGGCGCATTTATGTTAATCCTCGTAATGCAGCTGCTGGTTTAATGCGTCGTTTAGAGCCTGTCAAAGAGAAGGTTTTATCTTTTATTCCGTATGAAGTAGAAGATTTAGATGATATCCAGAAACCATCTGAAGCATTACGTTCTCTGAAGGAGTATGGTTTCGAGTTTGCGGCAGAGCCAAAAGCCATGACCGAACACATGGGAGTAGTTGAGCAATATCTATCTATGCTGGATAGACGCGAAAGCTATCCTTATGACATTGACGGTATGGTAGTTAAGATTGACGACTATCATCACCGAATGGATATGGGAATTAAATCGCGTACTCCATATTGGGCTATAGCAGTTAAGTTTCCTGCCGAAGAAAAAACCACTAAACTTGTTAGTGTAGACTTTCAGGTAGGTAGAACTGGAGTAATTACTCCGGTGGCTAAAACAGAGCCTATCTTTGTAGGCGGTGTAACAGTCTCTAGTATAACCCTCCATAACCGTTTGGAAATTGAGCGTCTAGGAATAGGTATTAATGATAATATCATTGTCCGTCGTGCAGGGGATGTAGTTCCTCAGATCGTGAAGGCAATTAAGTCTGAAGATTCTGTCGATATACAGCTCCCTACTTACTGTCCGTGTTGTCTCAGTACGTTAGTTTATGAGGATACCTATATGCGTTGTAATGCAGGCATTAAGTGCAGTGCCCAGAAGATTGAAATCTTTAAACATCATGTTTCTAGAAAAGCTATGAACATTATGGGCATGGGTGAAAGTTTATTAACCGACCTCATTGAACTAGGGAAATTAGATAAGCTATCTGATATCTATAATTTGACTGTTGCAGATATCATGGAACTGGATGGTTATGAAAGTCGTTCTGCCTTTAATGTCGTAAAAGCCATTGAAGATGCAAAGACTACGACTCTCGCTAAATTTATCTGTTCGTTGGGTATTCCTGAGGTAGGCGAACGATTATCTAAGGTTTTAGCCAATCACTTCCTAACAATTGATGAGCTACTTAATGCAACGCCAGATGACCTAGTTTCTGTTCAGGATGTAGGCGAGGTAATCGCTAATAACATCCATAGCTATTTCTCTGATGCAGCTAATAAACATGATGTTTATAAGATGCTGGAGCTAGGCGTCAACTGGCCTGAAGTCGTGAAGCCAAGATACCAGCCTTTAATGGGTAAGACTGTAGTCGTAACTGGTAGCTTTGAGGGCGGTAGTCGAGAAGAGATCAAAGATTACTTCTCTAGTCTAGGCGCTCGCGTAGCAGGTTCCGTTAGCGGTAAAGCGTTCTTCGTAGTAGCAGGGAAAGGAGCAGGCTCTAAGAAACATAAGGCTGGGAAGCTTGGTGTTCCCGTTAAAGAAGCTGAGACCTTTGAAGAAGTCAAAAAAATAATTGACTTCCTAGAGAAAGAGGGGAGCTAACTCCCCTCTACCTTTATTAACTTTATCTATTAATGGAGAACCAACCTAATGGAAACTGATTTCCTACAATTTCAATACTTCAGGCTTAAAGGCTACGAAGATTTTCCCGATAAAACAATCTTTAAACCCATCGAATATAACGAAGACGGCAGCCTAAAAGTACTTTATCCAAATAAGGTAGACGGGACGTTAGAACTAACCCATCTGGAAAACCTTAGTCGGTACGAAGTTACTGCGCTGACTCAGGATGAAGTTACGGCCATTCAGACCAACTTACATTCAGCTTCAAAGAAAGCCCATCGAAAGTTGGTAGAGGCTAGAAGGCTATTTGAAAAGGCCCAGAACGAATTGAGCCTTTCTGGAGTGACTTCTCTTGACGAGAGTCAGAGTATTATTCTTGTTAACTTTAATGCAGGTATGTCGCTATGAAACTTTCTGCGATTGTAGCCTGTGACCACAACGGCGGTATCGGTAAAGATAATACCTTGCCTTGGCATTTCAAAGAAGACTTTAAACACTTTGTAGCCGAGACCAAGGGCAAGACTGTACTGATGGGTCGTAAGACCTTTGAGTCTCTTCCTAGCGGTCCTTTACCTAATCGTCATAACGTAGTGGTAACTCGGGATACTTCTTTCAAGAATAAAGGCGTAGAGGTTGTACATGACCTTGAAGGCTGGATAGAGTCTAAGAAAGAAACTGAGGACGAAATCATGGTTATTGGGGGCGCTGATATCTATCATCAGTTAGGTCCTAAGTTAGATGAGTTTATCATTACTCGTATCTTCCATGAATACGATTGTGATACCTTCTTGGATGTTAACCGCATGCGAGAACATCTTGACCACAGAAGTCAGAAGACCCTTCCGCATCATCCGGGTGACCCGATGATCATCGTTAGTTATTATGGACACAGTTATATCTAACGCTAAGGAAGAATTGATTGCTCAGGGTTTAGATCCAGTAACGACCGTTGTTAATATTGCATTGGAGCCTCATGATGTCTATATAGGTAGACGAAGTAAATGGGGTAATCCATTTAAGACGGGAAGGGATGGAACTAAGCAAGAAGTTATAGACCGTTATAGGCAAGAGATTCTTCCTACTTTAGCTCCTTACCTACACGAACTTGTAGGTAAGCGTTTAGGGTGTCACTGTAAGCCTGATGCTTGTCATGGAGATGTATTGGCTGAAGCCGTTAATTTAATATGAGGCCATGCGGGTAACCCGCATGGCCTTTATGCCGTCATTCTATGTATAGACAGAGGGATTGTTTATGTTAAGATCACTAATAACAACAATTATATTATCGTGTTTATTAATAGGAGTATGTCGTGCAGATTATTCAATTGAGGTAGGATATATGACAGAAGCCAAAGGCGGTCTCTATTCGGCATGCAGAACTTATCAGGCTACACTAGATAGCTCTGGATTAAACGTCTACTTCAAGTCCAAAATCAAAGGGGCTAACATTAAGACTATATCTATATCCCCTAAGTTAAAGACTTCTCCATCTATTCTTAGCCTAGATACATATACCAAAACTAAGTGTTGGACTGGACCAATACTGACCTTCTCAAGATCTTTCTAAAAAAAAGAATAAACTATACTCCTAGGCATTAACCTAGGAGTATAGTAGTTATGTTGTCTTAATAGCGATACGTAGGCTTACCGAGATGCCATTGCTGAGGCGCTTCATGATGCTCGTATGCAACATGTCCATGAAGTCCCATGGGTCTAGGAGTATGCATATGAGGCATTGGCGCTACTGAACTACCAAAATCTTGAAAGCCTTCGACTATACTTCCAGAATACTCAACACCATTATTAAATTTAATAATGAGTAAGTTTCCAACCAATTTTAGATTATTCGGTTTGAATTTCCCAAGTTCTTCAAAAGTAGCGAAGCCCAATGAGACTTCGGCTGAACTTCGACACGTAGGCTTTATTTCTACATAGACATCATTTAGCCTAAAGGATTTATTCGAGAACAATGAAAAAGAGAAACCCATGGGCAAACTAAACCGTTTCTTCAAATAGAAATTAACAGAAGGATCATTGGTACGACCACCTTCTTCCTTAAGTTCATCTTCTTCATACTCGGGAGGGAAGGACTTAGGTTTATCCGAAGTTCCATCGCTAATATTGAATAGATTACAATAACCTATTCTACCCTTTCCAGCTTTATGTAAAAACAAATCTAGTTCAGCACTAAATTTAACATCCATACTTTTATCATAGTCTTCTTCCTTAATTCCAATGTAAACGGAATTTTTCTTTCCTACATCATTGAACTCTTCCGTAACTATACAGTAAAAGGCTTCCTGCACTTTAGCTCCGAATTCGTCGATAAAGGCCATAGTCCCTTCGGTAGGTACTGTTGCCATAACACTATCGGATATTTCAAGACAAGATCCAATGAGGGGGATAAGTTCCAACTCTTCTACTCCGTCTATTTTATCCGCATAAGTAATAGCTACGCCATCCTGCTTAACTATTAGGTGGTGATCTTCACACACCAAAGTTAGATTATATCCAAATTTATCTTCTGGCATCTTTAATTTAATTAGAGCTAGAACGCACCCATCTATATATCTAAATATAACTTCACCAGAAAAGGCAATGTCCGAACCACGTAAAGTAATTCCGGTACTATTGCCTAGAATAAATGCTGGCACTGATTTTTTAACTTTAAATAATTCATATAAAAACATTTTCTAAATAACCTTAAGCGAAATATGTTTCCGCATTAAACTGAAAAATAAAAAAAGACATATACCGGGAACTGTAACCGGTATATGTCAAAGATACACGACAAGTGTATCGAGGGTGAACTTCCTTTAGGCTGCTAACCAATTCGAATCGTCAGATTTAGAAGCCTTCAATCGAAGGCCCTTAATCACATCGTAATCCGATACTTCAAGTTTCATCACCTTGAACTCTTCCGTAAATACACTATAGATAAACAGGTAGTCATGGAATTGAACAGTTTTTCCTAGTTGTAGTATCTTGGCATCTACATCAACAATCTTATCGATTATCAATGCTTCCTCGGCAGTGCTGGCTGGGGAATTATTCCAAGATACCTTTTCCACTAGATCTATTACTGCTCGATCATAGGGATCAAGTAAGAGGGGTTTGTTACCCAGTTTTATATTCTGAGTTTCAAGTTTCCCTCTTGTTAAGATATGGTGAGTCAAAGACTTACCACTAGTTGCTTCGCTCACGACTATCTCCTTATCAAACGAAACGATTTAAGCTGAGTGGCTAGCAGCCATTGGCTTTGCAGAAGGCGACTTGTGCATTGAAATTAGCATGAGCTTCATGGCCACCATACCAATCAATAGAACAGCTACGATTGCCTGTCCATTACCTTTAATCACCGTGTAGACCAAGCCATAGAAAGCAAGTTCAAACGCGGCGAGTAGGAACCACTGACCAGCAGTGATTGTTTTACCTTTAAGGTTCACGTATTCATTACGCTTAAATTTCTCTAAGCGTTGGAAAACAGCAAACACAGTTAGGGCAACTGAGAACAACATTACTGCAAGTACAAAAGTTTCTAAGGTCATTAGTCTCTCCTTGATTACTTAGAAAGTTAATAAACTACCCAACCTGCTCAAGAGGTTTGGTATAGGTACGACGTTTCTTTACTACAATTTTTACTTCTTTTTTCTTTTCCTGAAAAACTTCAGGGTGATAGGCCTCCATTAAAGAGGACCGTCCAGTAGGAATAGACGCTAGGTTGGCCATTTTACAAAGATGGTCATCCATTAAATCTTCCCAGCTTTTAAACCCATGTTTTTGGGCAGTCCGGTCTAAAGCTACGCTAGCGCTAATGCGGCGGCGGCGTGCTTCAAAACGAGCTTGTTGGCGAAGTCGATTTAATTCGGTCGTGGTGTAAATTTTATTTTTAGCCATTATTATCTAACCTTTTTTCCTTAGGGTTATTTTTATAGGTTGGCTGTTAGACAATATATTTATCTAACATTGTGTTTGTGAGGGAAGGAAACCATACGTCGGCCCGACTGGAAAAGATGGCCCTCCCCTCACTATTGTTTTATAACACGCCTGCAATTTTCACATCGATGGATAGAGACCCATCTCCGCGATTCGATGTAGTACGCATTATAAAGCAATTATCTTCACGCCATAGAGTGCAGGCATCTAAAGTACCTAATGCAATCTCGGCATTTAAAAGAACGTCGGTAGCCTCGGCGGCTAGTTCGGCATCCTTCTCTTGAATCGTACGGATTCCCTGTAATAGAAAGTAGCTTCTCCGTTCAGAGATTTCCCTTTCCACTTGAAAGTCATCCTTGTGGATAAGTACTTCTACTCTGTCCCCATAAGAGACGGAGTATGCTTCAGCACCTTCCTCCACTTCCAGTAAATCAACAGCTTCCGACATAGTCATTTCCGCATTAGAATTTCTAGGTCGATAGTCAGCTAAATTAACTACTGATGCGGCTGCGGTCATAATTGAACCCCTTCCTTATTGTTATCGGTTTAGACACGTTTAGTGCGCTAACCTCATTCCTTGTTCCATATCCCCCCTCCTTCTTTTAGGGTGTATTGTTTGCACGGTTGGTTTCTCCTTAAGCAGGCAAGCGGTTGGTTCTCGTCTCTTAAGGTCTCGGTATATCACCTCGATAAACATGGCCGCAATTTCTAAAGATTCGAGTTCTTTTGATGCATCTGGACACATCGTATCAAACTCATTACGACTCTTTAGGTTGCATAAACCGGTTATATCTTCAAGACTTCTTCTGTAAAGTTCGATCTCTGTTTCAAATCGACGTTTAACAGTCGACATGAAATCCAAACGAAACTTCTTTTCCATCTCTGTAAACTCGAAGTGACTATTCGGACGCATCAGTCGGTTAGACTTTGCTATCCGTTTAAAAAGTATTAGTAGTTCTGTATTGAAGCTAAGCTTAGCTTCAATACTTGCTAGTAGTTCTTGCATAAGTCTTTTTCTCCCTTTATACCTATTGTCCAACAAGCGAGGCACTTGCGAATAGAACAAAAGGTACGAATAGTAAGCTAATTAACAAACTTCCCAATGTATTAAGGTAAGACTTCCTTATTCTTATTATTAAAAATCCTTTCAAAACTCCTAGGACGATTAGTGCGTATATTGCCCATTCTAAAGCTTCCAGCCATAGTAAGGATAACCACATTACCGTCTCGATTTGAATAAGCCATAGATTTCCCAATAATGACTTTGTGGTTTCAAGTCGATCCACAAAACTACTTAGTCGAATTGCTCCGATCAATTTCCGTCTGAACAAGTAGCCTGATAGAGATACGTTAATAACGATAAGTACCAACATAAAAAGATCCATTTTATATTCTCCATATAAATATTTTTAAATTGAAACTCTACTATCGTTTTTATTATTAAGTTCCTCTATGCATGTATGTAATATAGAACCTTATAGTTCTAGAACACGGCAAAAAAAAAGAATCCCGATTAAGGGATTCTTTTAGAGTAGCTACTTGACCATATAGGTTATACGGACAAGGTTCCACATATCGGCACCATACATAGCTTTCTGTATAGGGTGCGCCTCATGCTTGGTTTTCTTGCGTTCGTTCTCATATTTAGAAAGTTCAAAACGAGAAGAGTCAGAAAGGCCACGATATACAGAAAATGCACGAGGCGTTTTAACGCTCTTAAATAGAGACGTATCTGGAGTATGCTCAATCAAATGAAGTCCAATTAAAAGAATATCATCTTTAACTGGCTCTTTAGAGATGATGTAACCATCTTGAGATAACCATTTACGAATGGCATCTTGTCGCTTCAATACTTCTACTGGAGTAACGCCTGCCGCTTCTGCAATCGCACTAGGAGACATCTTGGCAGCAAAGTTAATGCCAGGGTGATTTGTACGCAACTCAGGACGTGCTCGATCAGCGTACTCTGAAAAGGTGCGGATATCCTTACCTACTGACTCAGCTATTTCCATTACCACTAGGGCATTGATCATAGCGACTGAGGTTCTTTTTACTAACATGGGTTTCCCTTTTTTACTTTTTAGGGCTTACTTAAAATTTATTTTTAAGCAGCTTCTGGTTTTATTTTTCCGATTACTTCGCGGTTGGGACGAAGTTCATCCATCATACGACAGATCTCTGGATTGAATGCTCCAGCTTTACGGAAGCGCTGGATTACCGTTTCTATGGCACCGTCTACATCTGCGTTAATAGAAGGAGACATAAAGTACCCAGTGGAGACTACATCAACTCCACCATAGTTACCGATGCGATGACAGAAGTCTACTAGCATCGGATTGACTTTATCACGTAATTCATCCTGCATTAGGAAATCGTGAATAGCCACTTCTTCTGTACGTGTAGTTTCTGCTCCTGTTTCTTGGTCATGTCCAAAGATCATTAAAACTATTGACCATTGGCGAGGCTGACTAAGAATGAATTGTACGGCTTGCTGCGAGCGAATAATTCCGCCCGCCTGTACTCCGTCAATACAGTTCCCGTTAAGGAACCAAGCTTTCTCAAGATTGGTTCCCACGGTTGAGGTCAAAGTACCTAGAGGATTGTATTTTTTCTTAGGTCTTGCCTTTGTTTTCTTTTTTGCCACGTTTAGGCTCCCGTAAATACATGTAACCATTTTTAGATGCACTACCACAACGGTTACGAATATTAGTTTCATCTATGCCGAGGATCATAGACGCTTCCCGGACAGAGTGATATTCTACTCCGTGTATTTTTACTCTTAAGGGTTCTTTAACTCCCCCAGTAGATTTCTTCTTCTCGAAATCTTCTAGGTTTTCTTTGGAGTTATTATCCCCGTTTAACTTCCGTATCGTTGACGCGTTTGGCTTGAACAGCAAGCTTGGCTTCTGTGACATAAACCTTACCCTCCGTTAGGAAAATCCAATCTTCCCATCTATCACTGTTACAACGCATTCGAACTGTAGGGGGACTAACATTAAAAGCTTTAGCCGCATCCAAGGTAGTTTCAAAGCGTTCCCCTTTAATCTCAACAGGACGAGCACGGCTATGGGGCTTAAGTTCCCCTTTGCATTTTTCCTGCGCGATTGGTTCTTTAGGTAATTCTCTACCTAGATTTGTGTACTTCTCGAACATAGCTAAGGGTGGCTTAGCTAGAATTGACTCAGCAGTTAACATCTTAAACGTCCTCTCTAGAGTTAACTTTTTTCCATGTAGGCCAGTCGCTTGATTCTAGGCGACGAGCGATGGTGGTCTTTGCAACATTATGATGCTCTCGAGCTGCTTTCATAGTAGGGTAATAGACACCATCTATTTCTACAGCAGTCTGAGACTCTTTTCGGCTCCCGCCCCAGTTTTTATTCTTAGCCCTGCCTCTTAGTTCGTCTGGTTCTTTTGGGTTATACTTACTAAGAACATCAGCACTAGGTTTAAATAGCAAGGACATTTTGAACTTCCTTATTCAGATCAACATAAGACTCAGAATCAAACAAACCGTCTTCTATACCACGGTCAACTAATACTTCTTTTACTAAATCTTCTTTAGCTTTCTGTCGACAAATATATTTTGTCTGACTAGATTGATTATTGCGGTGAGTAACCCATTTTCCATTAGTGGACAAAAGTACCCAACCTAAAACTTTGCCTTGCTCTACTAACGCAAGCATGCCATAAAGTAAACGAAACTTCATTAGTGATATTCTCCCTATTCTAATTATATATAACGTTATTTAAACCCAGTCGAGTAAGAACAATGAATCTTTTAAATGCAATGTTTCCACCAAACCTAAGAAACCAACAATTGGCTTTTGTTGGTATTGCCTTTTTAGTCCTAATGCTAGTAGTATTTGCGGCTGGATTCTTTGCTTTACTTTTCATGGGTTCTCCTATGGTAGATGCAAATACACTTGCCGAAGTTACTCAGCAAGTAGTATCTGAATCACCAAAGATTGATATGCAGAAATACACAGATCTTCTACAACGATACCAAGAAGGTAGACTCTAGTATTTGTAGATACGATCTAGATTGCCTGCGACTACAGGCTTATTACCCAGCATATCGGATGACACTTTGCCGGCATCTATTTCTTTAATAGAATCCTTAAAGGTTCTCCAGTCACACATAAGTAACTGCAGATGTCTTTCTGCAGGTATCGCTCCTTCGTTATTAAGGTACTTCATAGGAGCATATAAATCAAACTCTCCATTCAGACCACAACGAATAAGTGTGCGGCATTGAGACAAGAAGTTTCTCACAACCATTTTCTTGGTACGAGTGACTTCTTGTTCTGTCATAAGTTCGACATTCGTAATGTCTTCCCCTACCCCAGTTGTCTCCTCTAAAGACTCTTGAGTTAAACGCACCAATAAGTTATCCAGAGGACTAATGTCTTCCAGCTTAGTTGGTATGTTATCAATGAGCATCTGTCTAAACACTTTCACATTATCGACATCAATCTCATAAGCAGCTAGATCCGTTAGATACTTTCCTACGAATTGTAGTGGTATCATCAAACAGCAACCTCTCTTTCTTTTTCAAACTCCCCTGCTAATATAAGGTCGTTTGGGTTTTGGCCTACAGGAACAGGATGGACAACGGCCATGAATTTGCCCTCCTTATTTTTAACTAACTTTTCTTGAGGATAGATTATACCCTCAAGCGCATACAGTCTCCCCACTGAGGTGTCGTTGTAGCGTCTGTAAACTTTCACACCCATTTTTCATCTCCTTTAAAAGGGTTGCAATCAAAGTCCCGTTTTCTTGAAAGTGATCTTTATTCTCAGCAGCATCAAATACTTCTAAACGCATTTTAATAAAGTCACTTGTTGTCATCTTCCCGTCTGCAGTCAGAGGAAAAGTTTCTGCAATAGCCAAAGAAACCAGTGCCATATTCTTAAGTATACTGTAAGAACCTTCAGGACATTCTTCTTCATCAACTAGATACGCAGCCATATCTAACTGAACAGCAGCAGAGATTAGATTACTACAGTGGCTATATTCATAGTCACGTCCTTCTAGAATGTCTTCTACGAAGAAACGTATATTACCAATCGCATCAATGATCTTTAGAACCTCAAGTGGCTGACGACCACCTAATTCATTTAGTCCCATCTTCTTTAAATTGCGAACAGCAATAAGTTCACGATATTGATGTTCGATTGTCTCACCATAATGACGTAATGCACGATCAGCAATCAGTCGACGTTTCTTAGACCAAATCCGATCTTTCTTTTCCCACTGTAATGTCATAGTAAACATTATTAAGTCCTTTTAAGTTTATTTTAAATTAAAGGGATCTCAAGAATGATATTTTCATTCATTGAAATTGATTTTAATTGCCCAGTCGCATGGAAGCAGTAGTTAAACCTAATTTCGCCAAGCGGCTTAGCGTTTTTATAAATTAAGTTGTCGCGACAATCGAACTTAAATTCATCGACAGTCCCATCGCTATACTTCTTCTGAATAACTTTACCTTTATCATTACGAATCTTTTCCCAGCCATGGCCGTACGAATCAAACATTCTGATAGACTGATTATTATCGTCATAGTGTTTGATCTGATAAAAACCACTCGGCCAAAAGGTTAAGATTCTGTTATTATGGGCATCGTAGACAGCTTCTTCGTACTCGTCCTCGCCATATTCTGTTTTTATGGCATTGCCGCGCTCATCATTGACATACTTTATTACCTGCCCATTCCATACTACTTTGCTTGTAAAGCCATTGGAGTCATATTCGTATTCATATAGACTACCGTCACTTCCTTTGATTTGCGTACATTGTCCGGCATCATTATAAGAATAGGTCTCAGTCTTGCCGGTTAAGCGACAGCGTGTCGATAATAATTTTCCATCCGGCCCGTATTTACGCGTCTCTCGCGGCACCTCATACGTACTTCCCTCTCCTTCTCTATAATCTAGAAACTCAGCAATACGGGTATAGTGCCTAAGTCTAATGATGTGATTATTATAGTCGCCTTTTATCTCATCCAGCTTAGAATGCGGAAAACCTAAAAGGCCATTGTTAATAAACCATTCTTGCTCGTCTTTCAGGTATCTAGCAAGCCATTCTTTTGTTATAACTTCTGACATTATTTCAATCCCTTTATTTTAAGCTAAAAGGATAAATTATTTATTTATCCCATCTCATTAAAATAATATAGAATTGTAATTTCCTAGAATAGGATAAATTTACATTTAGGTTTTATTGCATGAATCTAACTATTACGATTGGAGTAATAAATGAAATACATACTACCTATGTTGTTGCTGCTAGCCGGCTGTACTATTTCGCCTCTGAAATATGAACAACCGCCACAACCTTCCTGTCCGGATGTTTATGTCGAACAGCCAGTCATTAATGTAGAGATTCCTTCTGTAACAGATTTCTGTCCGGCAGTTCAAGCCCCAAAGACTGTTTATCGCACCAAGAAGTGTTCTATGCCAGCTCTGATCGCTTTAACTAAAAAGCCTCGTATAGACGTTACTCATTATGCCACTAATCCAGATGCGTTGATTGAGCGCTTACTAAAAGACGTGGCTAGTTACGAAAAGATGGTTTCCAAGGCATACGTGGAGTATATGGAATGTCAGTAGTAGAGATTTATACAGACGGCGGCTGTCGCGAGATAGCTGACCGTTTACATGCAGGGTGGGGTGTCCATATTGTTGATGGAGATCGCATCCTACAGGGACGTGGAGACGCGTCTATAGACATGGATGGTAATAAGTATCCAGTTACCAATAATGTAGGGGAATTGCGAGCCTTTATTGAAGCGGCCAAAAAGACATTAGAGAGTGGATGGAAGTCTGTTACGTTTAATGTGGATTCCCAATACGTTATTAAAGGTACTGAGAAGTTTGTTATCGGCTGGGAAAAGAATGGCTGGATTACTACCCAAGGGACCGAAGTTAAAAACAAACCTCTTTGGGAAATTGTAATTGACTTAAAAGCTAAGTTAAATGAAGCTGGTGTTAACTGGTCATTTAAATGGGTTAAAGGTCATAGCGGTATCCCGGGTAATGAAGCAGCAGATGCTTTAGCTACGGCCGGCATTACTTTCTCTACAAACGGTATGCAGGATTTATGGGAAACTAAGTCTCCTGAAGAACCTAAGAAGAAAGTTAAGGTACCTGCAATTAGCGGTTTGGTCTTAGGTAAGCGCTGGATCTTTGTTACTGACAATGAAGAAGCAGAATCGGCCTCTAAGAAAGAACTAGGCGGCCTAACGCCTTATATGTTCGCTGACTTTGAAGATAATGATGAACTAGCCGGTAAGTATTTAGGGAAGCCTAATGCGGCAGCCACGTATAGTATTGTTGCTACCAAAGAAAACATTGCTTACTTAGATCTTGTTAAAGAAACTCAAAACAAGCTTTCGGCCGGTAAGCTTAAGATGCCTGTTATGGGTCAACTTGATAAGATTCATAACAAAAAGAATCTAACTGAAATTGTTACCCACGACGCTAACTGTCTAGGTAATAGTAAAGGTTGTGTTTCTTTATGGAACGATGCTTTCTTAACTCGCCTTTGTTCGCCTGCTTTATTGTCTAGTTTTGCCCTTCGCTATCTAAATAGCTTATGGGATCGTTTAGTCATGTATAAGCGAGACGGTGTAAATGAAGACGCAATTGATATTACCGATGAGTTATTCAAAAAGAATGATAAAGGTAAATATGTCCTACATGATTTCATTACATCTCAAACTAAAGCTATTAAAGTTAAGTTGGGTCATATAGATCGTCCATATACTTTAACGCTTACTTTAGGTATAGATATTCCAGCTCGCAATGAGCTGAATCGACTAGCTAAACAAAGTACAGAAAGTCTAAAGGTCTATGTTCAACGTGAACAGATTGAAGCAAGAAGTTTCCGTCACTATCAATTAATTGAATCTGATGGCGACCTAGCTATCTACCAAGCAGTACATTCTGCATTCAAACCTGTCCCATAAGACAGCAGAGAAGCCTATCCCTAGACTTCGCGTCTAGGGATAGGTAAGTGTGCCGTTAGTTGTCGTTTGGCGCATAGATGTCCAATGAGAAGGCCCCGTCTAGCTTTTCAGGATCTAGAGGTTTAGCGGCACTTGTACGAATATTACCAGTTAGTTCTCCAGACTCTTTAGCGATGAGTTCTAACTTACGGTTATCAGTAGTGCCAATTATTACTTCGTCAGGACGCTCTTCTATGATGGTGTAGTTTAACAAACGACCATCTTCACGGAATACTAATCCGTTAGGGCGACGATAGAAAGAATAGCGACGGTTTAGCCCGGTGGAATAAACATGCTCTTTCTTGAAGCAGGTATCGTAACGATCGAAAGAGATAATAAAACTATCCCCTTGACTAAGTAGACGCTTAGCATCGAACGTATGGATATCAATTGCATCTGGATTCATGATAGTGTCAATATAAGGACTGCGGTCAGAAGTCGGACGCTTAAAGATATTATCAATTTCAACTGAATGACGAATAGGTAAGAAAACAGTGTTCTCAGTTAACTTACGAGTATCATACCCTGGCTGCTTAAACATACCCGCCACAACTACCATATAAGTTTTATTAGCTAGGTTGTCATCTACCTTAACACCGCACTCTGTTAAGTAGCTACGATCTGTCTCTACTGTACGTAAACGAACTTTAATGTTTTCTTCAGTAATACGGTTGATAGTTACATTACCCATCTGACTAAAGTCTACTACTGAAATAACGCCACCTGTAGGGTTCTGTAGTTTCTTGGCCGCGCCAATAATAAATAGTCGACCATTGATTAGCATAGTTGCATGGATAATACCATCTACCACGAACAAACAATTCTTGTATAAATTAGTCGTGCTATGTGGATCTGAAATACTTAATTCGTTTTCGATTACGATATCAGTCTTATGGTGCTTGGGCACTACCTTATCTTTACCGTAGTTTGCATTTCCAATATAGACGTCAACTTCATAGTCCCAAAGATCACGCATAGTTACCATATCGACACTATTTAGAAAAGTACGGTTACTGACTACTAGGTCGGCATACTCGATAGAGCTGATATAGTCTTGCACAGTAACTGTTTTATCAACTATAGCGTTAAAGGCATCTAGGTTCTGGGAGCTGCGGTATTCAATGAGCGGGGTATCATTTGCTTCTGTCGCAACAATACGAAACTCTTCATAATTGGCTAGGATATCTTCGATTGTTTCTTGACGGATATCTTTACCGTCCCAATTTCCATTCGATTTTACGATTGAACTGATAAAAATCATGTTTATTAATTCCTGTTAATGGGTTAGAGAGAATATCTCAGGACATATAATCGGTAGAGAAAAAATAACGCCTTATTGTCAGGTAGGGCTGAACTAATCTTATACAAAGAACCCACCCAATGAGGTTTATAAAATGCCATATAACTTTGATCCGGTTGGAGATAATATTGATAATTTTGTCTCCAACGAAGAGAAAACTATCTCAAGTATTAACGGGACGGCCGTTAACTACTTCTTTTTAGACGCTGCTCCGTTCTATGCAGACAGTGTCGTTGTTGTCGATAAAGCTACAGGGAATGCTTTAGATCCTAAAACGGACTTTACCTTTGGTCATGAATACGTATATGGCTCAGCTCAAATAGGTAAAAGTATCTGGGGTTCTGTAGTACTCACTGATCCAAACCGTAGTGGTACTTATAGTATCTCTTACCGTACGGTAGGCGGCGAATTTGTTAATGATGCTAACCTACTGTTAGTAGATGGTCTGGGTATTCTATCTGACCTTCAAAATATTAAATGGGAAGAGGTCGCTAATATCCCTAGTGAATTCCCGCCTACTCCTCACAATCACCCTGCAAGCGGGTTAGACGGCCTTTCAGAGGTACTTGGTAAGTTAACTGAGATTTCTAACTTATTAGAATCCTCTACAACTCAGATTCAGTTTGCAGATGTGGTTGATTTAGATATCAACTTTGTTAATCCGTTGATTGCTAATCTAAGTTCCATTGCTTCTAAAATAGAAGCAATTGCCGTTGGGAATTCTCATTACTATAAAGAGTATTCTACAATCGGTGCTTATAAAGAAATCGCTACTCCTGTTTTAGGTAACTGGAATCCTACTGATGTTAGAATTGATATTGATGTAGATGGCACTTTCTTATTAATGGTTAGCGAGTATTTGATTCCTACATGGACAAGTTCAGAAGGTAAGTTGCAATATCGTTGGACTTTAAATGGCCAGCCTCTACAAGTCTCTTACAGCCGAACTGCAATTGTAGCAGCTAAAGCAGGCCAGTACTTACGCCTTGAAGTTCGTACAACCGTCGCTAATGCGGATAAGATCGTTTATTCAGATTCTTTCCAATCTAGCTCTATAACTGCCCTACGTGTAGCTAACTTTGGAGGTTAATCATGGCAGCTTCAGATTATACTTTCGACCCTAGTGGCGTAGCGCCAGAAAACCTAGTGGAAAACGAAGCCCATACGCTAACAGACCGTGGCATCTTTCCATTAGCAAATGCTTTCTTTCGCGATGGATTAGAAGTAGAAGGTTATTCTAATTCTACTTGGACTCCACTGGAAGCTAACAAACATTATACATTCTCTCCTTTATATGTAGAGATGGCAGCTGCAACAGGTAAAGAAATATTTACTTACTTGGTATTCAGTGGTGAAATGGCAACTTATAGCCGTGTACGTTTGAAGTATCAGGCAGTAGGTCAGTACTATGACCGTAGTCTTTTAAACCATGTGGCTTCTACTTCTTTCGATAGAAACAGTATAAGTGCTTGGTTGAACATTAAGAATATCTTTACCGCACCTATTTCTGTTCGTGACCACGAATTCCATAATAAACAAATTATGGAAGTGATTAACGGACAGTTGGCTAATATTTCAGCTGCTTTGACCAATCTAAGTAGTGGTGGTACAAGTAACTTTCTTGAGCGACTACAAGATCTGGATCAGCGCCTACAGCAGCTTGAACCTTAATTAATAGGAGTCACTAATGACCGCAGAAGCTATTAATCAAGAGATTGATCTTCTTGAACAAGTCTTGAATGGATTGGCCGACCGCGCTAATGCAGCCAAGTCAACAGTAGATACTGGCGGTAGTGCAGGTCCTTATGATGAGGCTTATTTGAATGCGGCTATCTCAACGATAGATACAAACATTACGAATAAGACTCAGGATTTAGCAAACTATCGTCTAACCGAAATCCAGCAGTATTTATTTACTACTCTTAAGTTCTTTGATCTTTACAGTATTGTACCGACTACTCCGGGTGGCTTTACAACGTATACCGTTCCAGCGGACTCAGAAGGCATTATTAAACTTAATGCAGCTACCGAGACTAGATTAATTCTAGAAACGCCTGTAGAGAGCGCTAGAGTGTTTGTGGTTTACTTTGGTGAGTACATTGCTTCTTCATTTAATTTGATGATACAAGAGGCGGATGGTACAACTAACCGTGCAACCATCAGTATGCACAATAACAGTACTGTAGCCATTATCATTGTAGGGACTGACGGTTCAATTCAGCATACTGGAGCCCGCACTTCTATCTTTGGTAAAGCCTTGCCGTTTTTCCATGATCAACTTATAGAAGACGACGTTACCGATAAACCAAATATAGGTAGTAAGACACGCTCTATTGTGATTGGAGATAGTAGTCAGAGAACCGACTATCAACGTAACGAACTATTCGGCACAATCGCTGCTGATAGTGCAACTTATAACCCGCAAGGAAGTGCGACATTTGCAGCCGCTGACCATTATACTCTTATTTCAGATATCTTGGCAAATGCCGATAAAGACTTAGGTTTAATTGTTGGTAATCAGTACGGTACTTACGACACCCTTTCGCCTGAGTATGAATTAATCTCTACAATAGAATGTGATCGTTCAGAAACCATGCTTTCCTATAAGAAAGATGGGAAGGAATATGTGATTACCGGCGGTGCTCAATTTGGTATACCTTCTCCAGTAGAACAAAGCACTCGAATTAATTTATTCGAACATCAAACTGACGGAAGTTTATCTCTAGCAGATTCCCATCCAAGCTATGGTACGGGAGCATTGATGTTAGTAGTTCAAGATGGTCTATTGCGCCTAATTGAATTCGAGCATCGAGTAGGCACTTCCCTTGATGCTCCTGTTCGAGTGTTTAATGTTAATACGACTATTAATAAACTTGAGTTGGTAAGTAGCTCCAGTGTAGCCTATGGCTCCAAGGGAGCTGAACACTTCACTTATAATGGCGTTAACTATTTCTTCTCATGGCCTTACGATTCTTCTTTAGGCTCTAGTCTTTATCAGTTGGATTCTAACGGTATTCTGTTGCGAATTACTTTACCGCAAGAAATTGAAGATCTGACAGATATAAAGGTATTAGAATACACTTCTGAAGGCCTTCCTGTTATTTTTGGTGTGACTAGTACCGAAGTAGTTCAGAGTTTTGTTGGCGAGCCTGATGCGAGTCAGGGCATTACGTTCAATACAACTCCAAGACTTACATTCCAGCCGGGTGTGGGGGACGTTCCTGCTGACCAGACTAGCGAGCAGTTTATTAGTTTCAGAGGCTCTGATGGTGATGGAGTAGTTCTATCTTCTCCGATAGCTAAAACAGACCCTCCTCCAGTAACTGCTAAGAATGTTATGGTTCATACCTTCGGTTCCGTAAGTATCACCGAAGTCACTACCACTCTAGGTACGTATTCGGTTATCCGTCCATTTACGGCAGATGGGTATACCTACTTAGCGTGTCTAGAAACAGGGCCTGGTGGTAAACTTGAGATTGTACGTCATATCTCAGGAGCAACTTTCGAGAAGCTATTGACTATAGACCTTTCAAACCCAGTGGATGTAAGCTATAGCTATTCTAACTTCTCTCATCTCCTTAACGTTGTTACAGGTACGGGTACTCAAGTATCCACGTATGAATTTAGAACCGATAAGCGTATGCTTAACTGGATTCGTACAAGTATCCTTTAAAAGAAAAGGAAAAGAAAATGAGTGATATTTTACTCGAAAAAATGCAGCAGTATGTGGACGAAGTTTCTTTGTCCCTTACTTCTCTAGATGAAAGGATGAGTAGCCTTACAGGTGAACATGTTCTTCCTAACGTACAGGCCGATGAAGCTGTAGCGATGACCGAAGAACTTACCTACGCTCTTGTTCAGAAGCAGATAGAGGTTGGCATCTATGACGCCTTCATGGAAGGACTGCTTATGAATCCAGAGCCATGGAAAGCAGGCGATCCGGTACCTGTGTATAACGCACCTAATATACCTGTCCTCGATGTAGATACTCGCCTTGGTCCATGTACTATACATTTTGATTCTGCTCCTGACATGAGCGGGAATGGACATATATGGTTTATTCGTGACGCATTTGGGACCTTTAAAGAGAATCCTTGTACAATCATTCTTGGCCCTAAGAAAGCAGGTGCTGTTATAGATGGTACATGGGATCTCTTTGGTCCAGGTGACGAAGGTACACTTGCCCGCTATACCCTAGAAAAGAATGATTTAATTACCGCAGTTTCAGTAGGAGATTTTTATATTCCTACTGAAATAGGTACTCCACGCGCCGCAGTAATAGAGGGGGTAGGAAATCCGGGGATGGACTACGAGAATAAATATATCTCTAGCCTAGCCGGAATTAATGGCCGTGCTATTAAGCATCCTGATGGCGATCTGACTATCTATGGCCGTTCTAAGGCAGATGGTATTTTTACAAACTGGCCTACCGATATTGGTAATCGTGAACTTTCTTCCTTTATAGTAAGTTCTGGTGGCATCGATAATGTGACTAATATCATCGATCCTACTACCCGCTCAGGTAAGAATCGTTGGACTGTAACTACGGACTTTGATCTTCCGTATGTAAATACCGAACCGTATTCAGCCGACCGTATGACAATCAATCTACAGAATGACTATAAGATAGAAGTAGATGCTCGTAAAGTTTCTGCTTTAGGCGATATGTCTTATGTTGGTATGAATGTTTACAATACGAACGGTACGCGTGTTCATAGTACTCCGTTTATTACCATACCGGGTACTCCGGGAGCTAACTTACCTAACACTAGTGCAACTGGTGACCGCATTAAGATTATTGGTGTTTATCCAACTATCATTAATGACCCTAGTTACCCGGGTGCGGTATATAAGTTTAAGATTGTCATTTTCTGTGAAGTAGAAGACACGGATACCGGCCGAACGGACATTAATCTTATTCATGGTGAATTAGAAATCGAACATGTTTCAGTTCCTGCTAGTTCGTATAGTTGGGTAATTACTGACCCTGCTCAATCTTTAATTACGCTACGTTCAGATGACTTAAGTGCTATTAAGCCTTATATCACTAATACACTACAGAGCGATGCAGGCGTTGAATTTAGTATCGTCGATAACTCTGGAGCCGATCCTGTCATTGATAGTTGGGTTTATAACTTTAGTACTGGGACATTCTTCCAGTCCGCTGGAGCCTACGGTTCAATTACAGTGACTGGCCTAGCCGGCGAGATTTCGCAAAGTTCTTTAGCTAGCTGGCATGCCGGTTATAACCATTACTTTGTCCATGAAACTTCTCATGCTGCATTGGTTATCAACGACAACGGTACTCTGAAATATCTGCGCCGTAGATATACTACCACTGCATCCGAGGATACTGCGGTAGAGCACGGAATTGATGCAACTTTATTTGACATCAATACGGGCCTGGAGCTTACATCCATACTAAAGGATGGCGCTAAGAGTCCGGGCGTTCTAGAAATAGATACTGGGTTTGTTTCTTACCACTATCTAAATGGAGTTAAGGCTACGATCAGTCTAGCTGATATTTATGATGCAGATGTTATTCATGGCAATCTCAATGATTACCTATTTATCCTAACTAGAGATACGTTGTCTAATGAGCGTTTGTTCATCTATATGCTTCCGGATTATAACCCGGGTGCAGCTGGCGACATAACTCCTCTTTTACTGGATAGATTAATTGTTCCTAAAGACAGTGCTCTGCAGAAGCCTAGTTTGCTGAACGGAACTGAAGGTAATAACGGTAATATTTTTGGACCGGACCTTTCCGATACTCTGGTAGGACAAAACATCATTGTCGAATCTGACAGTCGGGAATTTAATTACCGTGCACACTTCTCTAGAAAAATAGGAGATACCGATGGCATTGCAATATAGTGATCTATTTAAACGAGTTACGGACCTAAGTACTCTTGCTCACGCTAAGCTTCGAGAAGCATTTGAGATTCTAGAAGGCCTTGACCCTAACTCTGTTGCTAACCGCCCATTGGTTGTTGAGATAAAGAATCGGGTAGCGCTACTGGAGTCTTTACTCAGTGACATCAAAGAAGAATACGTAATTCGAAGAAGTATGTTCATTCTTCCTGAGTTAATGACCGAAGGTGCTTCAGAGAACCAAACTGCTTTCTCCAATATGCGCTATACGGTTACCAATGCGATCAATAACGTTTTCTTGCCGCTGGCTCCGCAAGAAGGTGATGTGGTTGGTTTTGTACTGGAACTAGGTACTTCAGAATCCACTATCCGCATTCGCGGTGAACAGTTAGATGAAACAATCACTCTATCTGCCGATCGTTCTCAGGGCTGCCATTTCACATATAGCGGAACTAAGTGGTTATTTGTACCGTCTAACTTTGATATCAAAGAAAGGCCGGAGACAGGTAAGAATGCTAAGGGTCGATATAGAAAAACCGGAAGTAAGATTGAACAGATGCTAGAAGTGCGTTTGGGAGAGACTGGTGACTGGCCTATGCCGTGGCCTGACGACTACCAGATCGTTAGTAGCATTGTGAGTCGCCAGCCTCGTAATACTGCCAATGAACGTGGGTTTGTTATCTATCCGGATAAGACCCGGATATATCTTCCTGATATTGTCGGCGGTGACAACGAACCTACTGGTAACGTTAATGGCTCCTGTACGTTCTTGCACGACAACAAGCTTGCCTTTGTAGCTACTGCTACTGACACAGTCCTAAATGTTAATACGGATGCCGGCTTGGTGCCCGCTACTGAGATTGGCTTGAATCTATATAAGGTGGACTCTGATGGCACCTTGGATAAGCTGACTCTGGCTGGCTATAGCGGCAAAGGACTTAGCTTTTCTAGCGACGTAAGCTATAATGGCAATAATTTGTTCCTAATGGAATCTGGGTATGATCCTTTGAATCCTGGGTCTAAAACCCCTTCGTTCCTTAAGTTCTTTACTTTACAATTGGAAACGAGTGAGGGAGGACCTATTGGAAGTGGTACTGTCCATAGTATTTCTACAGCTACTTCATACGGTGATCGTCTCGAGACTGTTCGCTATAATGGAGGAGAGGCGGGGACATTAATTGCCATTACGGCTAATCCTTCTAAATACTCTCAAGCTATATCCGTCAATGATCAATGCCAAATCTTTAAGTTGGTAGACGGCAACCTTATTGCAAATGAAGTAATCAAAGTTAATAATAGTGAAAACTATAGTTATACTGATGTAACTACATTTACTCGCGGAGACTTCGTTTATTTTGTATTCTCTAACGATACAGATCAGATGCTTAAGGTAGAACGTTTCACTATATCCACTGCTTCCCATAGCGGCTCGTACTTGTTACAGATGGATGGTAGTAAGACGGGCGGCATTAAGAAACTTGAAATGGTACCTCTCCATGACGAATATTATCTAATTGGTCTTGGCGATACTGGATATGAAAACAGCAGCATTATTCGCTTTACATTTGATATTAGCGGCGTACCTTCAATTGGTCCCGTAACGATTAATACTCAGGCAGATATTGCAGTTGAAGATGTGGATGGTATCCATTACTTCTTCCAAGGCGAAACGCCTTACTTAACCTATGTATCGAAAGAGCGCGGGGTTAAGATTGGTAAGATTACTGGTACTGGAGATTCTCTAAATATCTTCTTTGGTGAAGAGTACTATTATCCATATGCTAGCGACGTAAAAAGCTTTGTGCATAACGGAACTCGTATGCTCTTCATTGACTATGATGCTTCTACTATTATTGGTGGCGTTACTGACTATCGTGAAGGTAAGAGTGATCTTGCTATCTTCCAAGATAAGTTAGGTAAGTTAGACGCTCTTGTTACTGGTATTCGTTATGATACTACCGGTGTAGTTCCACGTTAAGGTTTGGTGAAAACAAATGTATTATTTTGATGAAAATGGCAAACAGCTTATTTTAGGAGAACATATTACTTCTCCTGAACAGGCTGCTTATGCGACAGACGACAGAAACTCTTTGGTATTCAAAAGTGTACCGAAGAACAAAGCCATTAAAATTGTTAATGGCGAACCCACGTATGTAGATGTAGTAGTAGATCGTGCAGGTCTATTAGCCTATAACAAAGAACGGCGTGATGGCCGTATCCGTTCCGGCATTAGTGTAACTGCTACTTTCTATGTAAACGAAGAACTTAAGACTTCGCATACTGAAACAGTCCGTATTACGGATCGCTTAAAAAGTGATGTAGAGTCTATTGTAGTTCTGTTTAAGAACTGTCCTAGCTTTACTGGTCCTGCTTCATTACAAGTAGCGGATGATATCTACTTAGTTATCTCTAATGCTACTGAAGCAGAGAAGCTTTTCGTAGCGGGTAGTGAACATATCTTCCTTTGTTATGTTAAAGAACGTGAAGGTAAAGCTATGATCAAGACTGCCAGTGAAGCAGACTTCGTTCAAGTTAATCGTGATCTACGTCAGCATTGGACTCAGTTCGAGACAAACGTAACGTTGTAATTTACGGGGTGTTAATCACCCCCTCTTACTAGAGGGAATTAAACATGAGTAAGCCTCGCTTATCATACGACAAAACTGGCATTAACCCTCAGAACCGTATACCGAACGAACTGCATGACGTTGCTCTAGGCGGCCCTCGAATCATAATACTTAATGAAGGTAGTTACTATCTTGATTCTGTTGAGATTCGTGCGGGTAGTACCAGCGCGCCACTAATTAAAGGAACTGATTGGGAAATGACCCGACTGGATCTTGATGTTAGTGCAGATACCGGTAAGGAAGTTGGTTTCGGCATCTCGATTACCAACCCTACTTATCAAGGTGATACGCTCGTTACTTATCAAGCAGTAGGCGGGTATGAGGGGAAGGGACTGGGCTTCTATGAGGAATTAGCCAAGCTAATTACTGCTATTGGCACTGGACCTATCAGCTGGGAACGAATTAACCACCCCAGTACCTTTACTCCTGAAGAGCATACTCACTCAGTTAAGCAATTAACTGAATTGGAAGCTGTCTCTAATGCGTTAGACGGCTTGCGCGATGCGTTTCAGAAATCCCATTCATTGGGCATTACTGGTAACGCATTGGAAGGTAAGTCCAATCGCATACTGGCGTTGATAGCGTCATTACGTTCGGATATCAATAAGATTGCTTCCGGAGTAGTTGCTTCAGTAAGCGATGAGGATATCGGTAAGATTGATACGGATCTGGTAAACTTAGCCGCCCTTAACGCAGATATGATGTTAAGGATGCTGTATTTTGAACAAGAGCAAGCAGAGATTAAAGACATTCTAAGTCGACTAATGACTCAGCTTTCTGAAATGTTCCAGAATACTTCTGATACTATTAGTGTCAATTAATACCTAATACAAAAGTACTTCATGCTTTCTTCTGATTGTCTAGATACCTTAACGGGTATCTAGACAGTCTTTTTATGCTTGGAGGTATTGACAATGAAAACGCTAATGGATACAAGACTAACTAATCTGCTTCATAAGGCGAATATGTCGTTGACGAAAACAGCCAGTAGCATCAATGAAGTAGACGACGATACTGATAGTAACCAGCTATCTATTCAGGATGCCGTAGTTAGAATCTTGGCCATTGAAGCTATATTAAATGGTGAGGCAGGAGACCTACCATTTATCCATTCGTCTAAGATTACGAATGACCTTACTGTACCTACTGCCCCAGCTACAGATACTGTAGCAGGCGCTACTGAAGTATGGGAGATGCGTAAGAAGCTTTATGAGCTCCTAGATGCTTTAGCTAACTTTGATGGTAATGCCGACCCCAATGATTATCTTACTAACCTTAATCAGGTTATGGCATGGGCAAATGCTAACACAGACACTCTAGCCGCAATGGAGCCTGCTACTCCTACAGCAGCAGGTTTTATGTCAGCCCTGCAGGCCGGTAAACTAGCCAGTATACAAGAAGAAGCAAATAAGACAGTAGTTACTACCGATATCAACTCTACGTCTGGCACAGAAGCAGCTGCCGCTTCTATAACCAACCAACTAAAGACAATGATAGAGCAACAGGCTCTTAGTCAGGTAACAGCTGGGGAAATAGATAACCCGACCGCAATCACTGATGCTAGGAAGTTCTCACCTAATGACATTCTAGATATCATCAAGAAGCATGCAGTAACTCTTTTAGATGCCTCTAAGTTTGAGCGCACTATCTATATTCCGGGTGAAGTATTGGTGCAGGAATTTGGCACTAAACTAAGTGTACCTGATGGAGATTGGAATGGTAAGGTACATACGTCTTCTTCTAACTCTTCTGGTACAACTATTGTTAAGTTGACCCATACAGATGCTACTGAAGTAACATTAACTCATTCGGTAATAGCTCAAGAGATTTCGAATGTAACGCTTAAGGGCGGGACATGGACTATAGCAGTAACTCAAGCAAATCCAGTTATTGCTCAAGACCTTACTTTACTTTTCAGTCTAATAAAGCAATAATAAGGAGTCTAGTATGTACTATAGACTTAAACCTAACTTTACGGTAGGGAGTCTGGGAGGCTCTATTGGTACCGATATAGCAAAATGCTTATGCAATGAAGTTTCTGATGTTGATAGCTCTGCCCTTGAAAAGTTCACATTAATTGATTATCGAAATGATATTCCCGGTGGATGGACTAGCCGATCTGGCTCTACAATTAGTAAGGCTGACCCTTATAGCGGCGAAACTATAACACTTACTAATGCGACTGGTGGTAATGAAGGTAGTTTCACAGAAACTAAGTTTCAACTTGCATGGAACGGAACTACCACTACTATCTCCTTAAAGTCCGTTGGCGCGCCACTTAACAATTTTTATGAAGCAATTGGAACCGGAGATGTTATTCATATTTACATGGATAAGTGGTGTACTATAGTAGTCCCGACTAAGGCCAGTTTTGAAATGTCAACTGGAAATGGATTTATTCTCCTACATGGAGATGCCTTCTTTGAAAACGATGATTTAAGTACAGCGTACTCGTTGGCCTTTATAGGCATAAATGGCAATGGCTATGGACCCTCTAGTGGTACTAAAGGGCCAATACTAGACCTATCCACCGGAACCATATCATTTTCAAAAATAAGTTCTCCCGTACAGCTTTATACAGCAGGCACTAAGATCCAAGCTTTAGAGGAATCTGACATAGAGTATTTCTTTTCAGATCCCAATATAGTTATGGGGCTTGACATTTCGTATTGTGCCACTCCAGGGGCGGGAGTTGAGTCAGGCGGTGTCCAGAGAGTCTGGCCCTTAGAGTCTCCTGTATTCTTCCAGCCTGGAAAAAGTAGCTTTGGAAGTTCTGGCACAGTTGCTACCTATAATGGAATCGAATACCTAGCCTTAGGTTATCAGGCAAGTCCATCGCAGCCTGAAGAGGGAGTTAGAGTAGAGATTCCACTAAATACGGATGACCCAGACATAATTAGACCTAAGTTCACTTTTATCCATATCCCTTTTGCATAAGGAGACAAAGCAATGTTCTTTAAGTTTAGGGTCAATCCTAGCACCCCATTAAATACCTTTGGCTCTCTAGTTCCAGATTTTATAAAGGCATTTAGTGGAGAAACTGACCCGAGTGCATTCGACAATATTACGTTGTTGGAAGCTACCGGTAAAATATTCCCGGATAATTGGGAATATAAACTGGAAGGTAGGACATTTAGTATTTACGGGAAAGATCCTAATAACCCGCAAGGCTTGGATTGTAAAACTGGTATTACTATAGATCTAGGTATCAACGATGCCGATTTTAAAGGCAACTACGATATAAACCGTTTTGATAACGCCGGCAATATTATCAAGACTCACATGAGCTATAACCTTCAAGGGAATACAAATTTTAATGCCCAGGCATTAGCTCTCGCCAACGTTTATGCAGACTATTGTTTCTATATAGATGAAGAGACCTTTGTATTCCTTCCTTTAGAGTGGACCAATACCAGTCTTACAACTACTACTTATTTTTGGGGAAGAAATGCCGGGTTCTTTATGGGATTCTCTAGTCCATTTAACCCTTCTGCAGATTATAGTCAGTCGACTGGTTTCTTTCTTCAGTCAATAACTGGGGATGTTTATGCGCCATCCATAGGTTTTATTGATGATTATCCCGTTTATAAAGACCATCCATATTCATCAAAGAGGTTTAATCCGGGAGGGAGCTTTACTAGATTTTATTGGAGGTCTTCTGTAGATAGATTTATGGCTCTTAATGCCGATGTAACTTCTTTGGAAGCTATAGTTAGGCATCCGTCTGATAACAGACTAGCGAACGCTTGGTTTGTTAATAGCTATCGGAGCGGTATAAATAACACGAATACTCCATCTAACTGCTACGTATGGAAGGGTAAGCGAGTTAAGAAATGGATGAGGTTTGTTCCGGCAAACGCTCTTAGGAGAAAGGTGCAAATGGATGGCAAGAAAGGTTACCTCATGGCGCTACCTATCGCAGAGCTACCCACTAATGGGTCAGTGGCGACAACAATATCTGAATATTATTTAGATAAAACAATTATTATTTTTATGCCTATAGAGGCGTGAGGAAATAGAATTATGTTTATGCATCTAAAGCCGAAAACTACGGCAAATATATATCCCCATCAAGCAGTGCAAGATATCTTTGATATCGTAGAAGGTGAGACTTTATCTGAAAATTTAACGTACTATAACATTGAAACTCTAGATAGCCGTTATAGTACTACAACATGGAAACGTATTATCGATGGATCTTACATCCATATCATTTCCCCTGATCCGGATGATCCAGCCGGCAAATGGGGCGGGTTCTCCCTATTGACTACTACCAACGGAAGGATGTTTAGCTGTCTATCTGATGACGGGGTGACTGCCACTTCAGGATCGTCTTTTATTACAATTGCAGGTAATGCCAGTTATTGCCAGTTTAACGACACAACGGCAACTGAACTATTTGTCTATATGGACGAGCAGACTTTATTAATTATACCTACAGACGCATCCTACTTTACAGGTAGTAATCCAGGCTTGTGGGCCACTCATTCAAAGCGGCTGGCATCGGATGACCTACCTGCTAACTACAGTACCGTTAGTACTACATATTCGGTAGTAACAACTACCACTTCTTCCGCTAATCCAAGAAGTATTTGTTGTAGCGTGCCCGGGTTTGGTAGCTATAAAACACACGTCAATGAGCAAGCCGTCTTTAGATACAACGGCAAAACAGTAGCAACTCAATCTTCAGTAATGACAAATGCTCCGGGCACTGCAGATAACATGGTCGTTGGTGGACTTTACCTCGGTAGTGACACAACTGGATCGCTCCCGGTTTACAGAACTCTTAGGGATGATAGTCAGCTTCTTATCCAGCCAGTAACTGCATCTGGCGCATACGTCGGCCAGACTTTACTGATAGGTCCTTCTGGTAGTGAGAAAGAATATATCTGCCTTGGGTTCTCTATGTCAACAAGTAATAGCTCAGCGGCTACCACTTCTATACTGGCGTCAAGGAGTGGTCTACTCTTTATGTATTTACCTAAGGGGTAGAGTATGGCGGAATATACAGCAATATCTCTAAACTATTTGGAGTCACTAGTATCGTCACTGAATGTAATAGGGGACCCGGTAAGTCCGGGTCGACTTGTCGTAAAAAAGGGTACCTATACTTCAGAAACTATTCCTGAAGTTAGCTTCGTCCCTGACGGACTAAATAATTCATTTAAAAGTCTATCAGATTCTAGTCTAATTATCCTTAATGGTAATTATACTGCTTACGACGTTAGTAATGAAATATTCATTTTAAATCCCGTTTTAGACTTCAGAACCATCGACGGAGTTCAACTGATAATCTTTCCAGATTCATTTGAGTTTGAACCTGTATTAATGGATCTTCAAATGAAGCCTTCTGAGATAGTAGGTTCTAGAGCTATAGTCTTTAATGGACAGGTTCAGCCTAACTTTAAAACTAAACTAGAATCTACGGCGGCAGTTACTATAAATGGTATTAAAAGACTAACTCCTACTTTTGTTCCATTTGGTGCTGAACCGGATAAAGAGATAGTAGTAGATACTGATATTGCAATCATGTAAGGAAAAGAAATGATAGAGAAATTCATAACCTCTAATAGAGAGGCAGGCTTTGTCTTCTCCAAAATAGAAGGGGAGAAAGGAGACTTCTTTATTCACGAAGTTCCTGAAGAACGTGATATGAAACCAGTCAGTATTCCTGTATTGGTTAAAGGTGTTATTGAAGGGAATCGTAACGGTAAGTCCTATGGCATCATTAAAGCTAAGGATACGTTCGAAAGCCAAGATGCGATGTGGGGCCCTAGGTTCTATAAAGCTGGTACTTACCATATGCGTATCAAAGAGCCTACGGTCCATTACTGTATCTATTCGGTTAAAGATAACAAAGTAATTGTTCAAAAGAACTTTGTTATCCTAAAACCCGGAGAATCTATTCGTCAGTTTATGGGTAGTCATGTAGCCGTAATAGGCGGCTGTACTTATAACGATAGAGAGTATGTAAAGACTCGTGTATTTCCAGTAAGTGGAATTGGAAGCGATATCTTAAACTCTACTGAAAAACCTATTATTGTAGTAGCTTTCTCGGTGGAAGATGAAGATAAAGTGGAAGTAGAAACTGATTTCCCAGAAGAACTTATTATCTAAATAAAGACCTACTATCCTTAACCGGGTAGTAGGTTATTCTGCTGTTTCTGATTCTATGACCTAATACTAAAGCATTAGAGAGAAAGAAATGAAAGACTTACTCAATAACTTATTATTGAAAGTTAATGCTGCTAACAAGAAAGTTGCAGATAGTATAAATCTAGTAGACGACGACACGGATCTGAACGAGTCTGCTATTGCAACAATCCAGACAGAATTACAGAGTATCTCGGATGCTCTGGCGGGAACTAGCGGTAACCTTTTATTTGAAAGTGATGTACTCCAATCCTTAGGTACTCCAGAAGCTCCTGCTGCAGGTTCGGTAGTCGATGCCTCCTTATTATGGCAGATGAAGAAAGACTTAGATTCGCTACTGACTTCCTTTGCTAATTTCGATGCTGATGGAAACCCTAACGACTATATAGACAATCTAAATACAGTACTTAGCTGGGTGGATGCTAACAGTGCATTCTTAGACGCTATGTCTCCAGCTACCACTACTCAGTCTGGTTTCATGTCTAGTCTACAGGCAACTAAACTAGAAGGTATTGAAGAGGGTGCTAATAAGACAATATTAAATAGTGATCCTTCAACCAACAATGCTAATATAGCAGCCAGTACGGCGCTGACATTTGCCCTTAGAGAATTGATAAATAATCTTGAGCTAAATAAAGCCGCTGCCGACCATAGTCATCCAGTAGCAACTGACATTGCTGATGGATTAATGTCAAAAGAAGATAAGTCTTATCTAGATTCTTTACCTGCGGTTATCTCTGAACAAATAGCTAATAATTCTAGCTCTGGAAATTTTGAAGGCTTAGGTATCTTTAGAGCAGGGGCGATAACTGGGGGACATCAGCCTATAATTTCAGAGACTTATTATGGCAAGAACTTCTATATAGCCAGTAGAGATGGAACTAGACGCATTGCCTCTACTAATACTCATAGTACTATGTATTATGAAATAGGAGACTTTAAAGAAGGCGTTGTTACTGAACGCTTGAACACGTATGAGTTATTTGGTGATAATGTAGGCACCTTGGATAACCATTGCGTATGGGCAAATGAGGACCTCACGCAGTTATTAATAGGTTCTAACTATAATTATGGGTTCTTCTTACATCTATGGAGAAACGCTACTGATGATGGGTGGGACTTTAAGCGCTACGACAGACCTGCTGATTTAACCAGTACTGAATTCAGCGGTTTTGGATACGGTATGGCTGCTACTAAGGATATGTCTAGGATTGTTGTTGGCACCAGTGCTTCTGGCAATAAGATCTATTCTTTTAGCGTTTGGGAATGGAACGGTAGCGAATATATAGAGTCTTATAGAGAGCCTTTTACTTATAACTCTTCTACTCGTAATCATGGACTAGGAACGAATTTCGAGATGTCTGATGACGGCAGTATTCTATTTGCCGGCAATATGTACTCTACAAATAGTACGGGTCAAACCACAGGCGTAATTGAAGTCTATAAATGGAATGACGACACAAGCCGCTATGAACACTACGATACTATCGAGGGGCAGAGTACGAACTCAGGAAATAACTTTGGCGCGCAAACAAACCAAGATATGTTTAGAATTACGAATGATGGTACTGAGTTATTCCTAGGTGATCGATTCCAAGTAGTAACTGGTTCCTACTCCCGAGGTTGCGTAACTCGTTTCATAGACAATGGTACAAGTTTTGAAAAGGTAAGTGATGTAATCACAAATAGAATTCCTAGTGTTAATAGTTCCGGGTACTTCGGACAAAGCTTTACTGTATCGGAAGATAAGCAATATCTTTTTGTTATTGATCCATACAGACGCTTGCAGATAGGTTCCCATTACTACAACTATATTTCTTTCAGCGTTCATAAGCGAACAACCAATAGCGACTATGAAGAACTCTCTATGATGTTCATGTCGGATTTCGACTTCCCGTCAGTAATTACAGATTGGAGTATGGGTCAGTCTTTACCTTTTGCACAAGGTGCAGGATTTGGAATGGACTTTAAGGATGGTAAAGTATTTATGTCTGCCTATAAAAACTATGGCGGCTATAAAGGCTATACTTTCCAGCTTGAAACTTCCACAGACTGGAAAGAATCTGGCCCGGATAAAAACTTTACAACTCTTGTAGCGAATACCGGTTATCTAGATAGAGGTCCCGGCCTATGGCGAGCTAGATGGATCTATGAAATGATCTTGCAGTACTCCTCTGCTTCTAGTAGCGAACGGAATGATATAGCTACGGCTTTACAGAATTCTTTATTCAATAGTAATGGAACTACCTTCTCTCCCATGCATGCCGAAACAATAGGCTATGAAAACTTAAAGACAGAGAAAGTATTAGAATCTTCAAATACGACTCCTTATGGAGATATGTTGATTCCTGAAATTATCTACAAGAATGGTAAGTTATTTGCGTGTAGTTTTAATGGTCAGAATCCATCCTTGACCAATAAGTCAGATACTATCAATATCTTTAGCGTAAATGGCAGTGAGTTTACTCATCAACATTCCATAGGTGTCAGAGATGAAGGACTAAATGATCTCGATACCCTCCATTTTGTGAGTAATGATCACAGAGTTATTTGCGTAAGAGACAATGCCAACTTCTATTTCTTCATTGATGATGATGCAGGAGGCTATGTATTAGCACCGACTACACTTACTTTAACGAGTAGTTCCTACTCTCAATTCTGTGAAGTGAACGGCAAGGTCGTGGTCTTCTCTAGTAATGAGGTAGTGGGTAATTCCAGTAACCATGGTAAATTATTGGAAGTAGTAGTTGACTATGTAGGTAAGGATGTCTCGGTTGCTGATTATTTTGTGCCTCCCGAAATAGCCTCTAACTCACTTTGGGGACGTTCAGGTAGAATCTCAGAAGACGGTTCTGTCATAGTAGTTAGTATTAAAAACGGACGAAATGATATTTCTGGTAACCTTCTCATATATAGATGGAATGGTTCTGGTTATGACCAGATTCACGACTATGTTTATGACGATGTTGTCGAAGGTTATAACTCTAATTCTAGTAGCTATAACGGCTGGCCCTATAACGTAGATATGACTCCTGATGGAAAAGTCATTGTAGCAGGTACTATTCAGGCTAGTAGGGAAGTAGGCGAGTTAGTTGTCTTTCAAGATAATGGTACTACGTTTGATAAAGTCTGCAGTTTACCAGAACTGAAGCTTTACGAATACAGAAATGGAGAAGGTTTAGTTAGAGGATTTAAGATATCTGATGATGGACTTACCATAGCCCAACATACTCTAGCAGGTACGTTTGTATGGGCAAGGGCTAGCCTTAACGATGTCTTTGAAGCAACTACTTGGTTAGTTGATGCAAACACTCGTATAGGTGGCCAGGAGTTTATTGGTAATGATAAGTTCCTTTACCTTCGTACGCCTCGTTATAATCGACAAGACTATGCTCTGATAACGGCCGAAAATGGCTCATTTGTACCATTGAAGGCAACTGGAAATAAGGACATCCTAACAGCAGGAGAGAAGGACAATAACTTTATACCTTCCAGAAGGAAACTTAGAGATGATATAAAAGCCGTTGTAAGAGAAGAAGCTTTAGCCCCAACTATAATTACTAAGAATGGCGTTAAGGATTACTCTCGTAGTAGTAGTGGGAAGTTTGCCTATTCGACTAAGTATGATAGGGATATCTATTTAGCCGGAAGCAATACCGTTGTTTATCGTCCTTCAGACTTAACCACTTTGAGAACAGTACCTAGACCGACTGCAAAGTCAGTCTGCTCTGTCAACATTATTGATCAGGATAGATTTGTGATTACAGATCTATCTAGTACGACAAACAACGTTCATGTCTATAGTTACGTTAGCGATAGCTTTACGACATTTACTTATCCCGGAAATATAATAGACTCAACGGTAGATACGGAACAAGAGATACTTTGGATTCATGATCAAGATACTAATGTAATTTCTTCATTAAGACTTAGCGACGGAGGTGTACCTAGCGACATAACGTTTACTGTAAATACGTCTACATCTAAGCTTCTTTATGTAGGAGGTAATACTGTCTTACATATTCCTAATAAGTCGGATGCTGAAGATGCTCGTTTACTAGATGTTTCTTCTGGGAATGTTTTAGTAATTGACCCTAGTCATAAAGACGCTATGAACAATAACTTCAGTACGCTTATTTATGATGAAGGATACATAGTTCTGATTAGCAGCGAAGGGACTCCTGAGTTTAAATCATATGGTATGCAGGTTAGTCGATTACTAACCCATGAAGAACTAGGGGGATTTGATGGCAGGGAATCGGCAGGTAATGCCATTGGGTCTTTACGCCCCGGCGAGGTTTACCGTACTTCCACTCAACTTTCTTCTTATGAGTCGAATACGTCAGCTACAAGAAGTAGTATTCTGTCAAGCTTTGTGTCGAGAACAGAGGCTGGACATAGTACGGTAATGAATTCTCAATATTGTACTACTCAGGGATCATGGGGGAGCATACTAAGTTCTAAGGCTACTTTATCTGACGATACCTATTCCACTACATGGGGCTACCATGCAGCAGAGACGACTCCGACAACTGCCAATGCAACTGCAAGAATCGACTCTAAGACAGGAATAGGACATTTTTCAGGAGGAACTAGTACGACAGGTGCTGACTATGCAGAATACTTTGAAAACTTAAATGAAGAAGAAGTAATGGTTGGTACTATTGTTACATTGGAAGCGGGTAAGATAAGGAAGGCTACCGAAGGGGATGATATACTAGGTATCATTTCTGCTACAGCAGGCGTGGTCGGTAACGATGCTCCAATTAGCTGGAATAGTCGTTATCTAAGAGATGAGTTCGGACGCATAATGACTGAGAAGGTTACTATGGTTAAATTTACTATAGGAACTAAGGAGTTTGAAATGCCAAGAGCGCAGACCTCTGTCTTACCTGAGGTATATGAAGAGTATGTTGTTGACGTACCTTTAGAAAATCCAGAGTTCAATCCGGACTTAGCTGGGGATTATATCCCTCGTTCAGAACGGAAAGAAAAATGGTCTCTAGTGGGATTACTAGGGCAGCTTTATGTACGAGTCAATGAGGATATTACGACTCGCTATATAGGTGCTACAGGATATGGTTCGACAAAGAAAACGTCATTACGGCTAATGGAAATGACAACACCTTTCGATCTTACCAAAGGCTATGGAGTGGCCAAATGTTATTTTAAATAATTAACACATTTCATAGCAGAGGGTACGGATTTCCGTACCCTCTTTTTTTGCCGTTAACCGGTAATAATAAAGTATTAGTTTTGTGTTTTTTACGCACTACAAAAATTCTGATCCTTTGTAGAAAATGGCCACAGAGTCATTTGAAGTACTACCCTTCTAAGCTGGATTTTTAAGTGTTACAATGGATGTAGTTTAGTTGGAACATTGTCCTTTTTTGCGACAAATAGTCATAGGAGACTAGGGTATGCACCTCTCTAATCAACTCGAAACCTTGTTAGCCAAAGCATCTCAGGCCTTACAGGAAACGAGCCAAAGTATAAACTCCGTAGATTCTCAGTCGGATAACAACGTTGTTCAGATTGCTACACTCACAAACCAAATTCAACAGGTTTTAGATCTTCTATCTGGTATTACCAATATTAATGAATTTCTTTCTGACCAAGATATTATCTCGGACTTGGATACTCCAGCACCTCCTGAGAATAATAAATTGGTTCAAGCCTCAACAGTTTGGCAAATCAATAAAGAGCTAGAATCCTTACTAGATACTCTAGCCGCTTTCGATGGCGATGCTGATGGCGTCGATTATGTCGAGAATTTAAATTCAGTTATGACTTGGGCTCGGGCCAACAAAGACATACTGGATGCGATGGCACCCGCTACGCCAACGCAAACTGGTTTCTTTTCAAAGGAAGACAAAGCCAAGTTAGATGCACTTGAGCAGGGCGCGACTGCGACCAATCTTTCTGACGATGAAACAACGAATGATTCAGCTACCGCAGCTAGTACTGCATTGACATTCAAATTAAAAACTGCCCTAGATGACCTTGCTCAAACTGTTAGTGACATTCAGGCTAATGGCGGAGGAGGCGGTGGCGGAGGTTCCATTACGGATGCTGATGGTGCCGCAATCGAATCTGCTCTAGATGCTCGTTATAACAGTACAGCATGGCGTGATGGATTGTCCGAATGGACAAATACATTACCTACTATAGTCGATATTAATCAGACTACTAAGGCAACTCAAGACCTAATTATTAACTTAGATAATTATGGTTCTGATCCTGACGAAGGTCAGACCTTGACGTATACTTGTTCGCCAATGACTAATGTCACATTAGCGGGTTCCATACTGACTTTCAATAGCCCTAATGTAGGTACCGAAGTATTTACTATTACGACTGACGATGGAGCAGGCGGTGGCGCGAGCGCAACACTAACGATAACGGTTACTCGTTTCGGATATGTTGAAATAGTAGATAAGACTGAATATGCTGTTCAGGGAATCGCCAAAGTTATTACACTTGGCCCTACTCATGACGATGAGAATGATCAGGCGGTCTATACTGTTACCGGTAGTACAGATTTCGTAATGGGCCCAGGTACTAACGAAATAACATTCACGGGTACTACTGTTGCTTCCGTTCCTCTTTCTGTACAAGCAGACGATGGTAATGGGAATATATCTAATGCTACTATTACCGTTGAAGTAGAAGCGCCAAGTACTAATCCTTGGCCTGTTGTACAGAACGTGTCACCGCAATATGTAGCTAAGGGAGCGACCTTTAGTTTAACGCCAGTAATTACTAACCCAGCTACGGCTGGTGAAGTGAACTGGTTTAAAGAGTTTGGGCCAGATGACCTAGAAGTTAATCCTATTACTGGCGAGATTACGTGGAATACGCCTTCTGATTGGCAAGCAGAATCTTTTCACGTTATTATCAGGGCAGTTAACTTAGATGCAACAGATGGGATGCTTGAATTCATACTACACTACGGAAAGACTGCCGGCGATGTAGTTATGGTTGGTCCTAGTCATTCCTATAAGACATGGCAAGAAGCGCATCCTAACCTTGTTTCAGGACAATCTATCATTATTGAAGATGGTAGCTATTCTGATTTTGGTATGGGTATAGGCCGTTTTAATAACGGTAACTGGTATCCGCCTTCAGGTACAGCTACGGCCCTGACATGCGTTATGGCAGAAACAGTGGGCGGTGTTACGCTAACTGGTGATGCAGGCGTTTCATTTGTTCTCTGGAGTGCGGGAAAGAGTGAAGCTCAGGACATATCCTTTAGCGGGTTATTCGTTAAAGGCGGTCCGTCCATCAATTTCAATGGGGATAGTAACGATAAACTAAATACTCGTGTTAAGCGCATTAAAACTATTGCCTGTGGTTGTGATGGCGATGACGCCATTCCCATTTATAGTCGTATTGCCGACGACATACTCATTGAAAGCTGCTATGCTTTTGGTGGAGGTCGCTATAAGATATCGACTAACGAGTCAACTCGTGTAGTTCAGCGTCGTAATTTAGGACGTATGGATAGAACTGATATGGATGGCGTAGAGGACCCCAAAGGCACATTCATGGCGTACAATACGTGGGAATTCTACTGGTCTAACCTTATTGATCTTGATGCCCTAGATCGTTTCCGTTCCAACGGTGAGATAGTTGGGGCCTTCGGTACCCCTGTAACAGGTACCGGAACTACACCTGAAGGTTCGTTTGGTATCATTACTACCTGTATCCACCTTAACTCTGAAAATCGTCTTTGTAACTTCGATTCCCAACTCTCGTCTGCAGGTGGCCATTCTGACGTCAAGATGGAACATGTTGCAAGTTTCAATATTAAACCGGACTGGGCCTATGGTTATTCATGGGGCTCTGGTTGGTTTGACCGGATGAGTATTGTTAATATTCAACCATTGGCTCCTGTTGACAGTGCTATGATAAATACGGGCGGTCGTTACTATTGTCGAGGCATGACTAACTCGATTATAGATCAGGTTGATATAACTACTAATGGCGGCACTGGTGACTTTTTCCGAGAACTAAATACTGGTCCGGTAGACATACCGTATAATGGCGGCGTATCCCGTACAGTTGAAAAGTATGGCGTCTATGGTAACAACATAACCAATGTCGATACGGCAGGTATGATTGGTACAGGCGCACAATACGAAATAAATACTACGACGGTTGATGTTTCAGCAGCCTTTGACTACTTGACTCGCGTAAATGACGACCATGCGCTTGCAGGTCAAAAGGGAGCCGAGGTACTTTATCTGAAAGGGAAGTCTGGGCGTTTCTTTGGAGACGCCGGATATGATGAAGATACGAAGATTCCTATGTGGCCGTTTCCACTTCAGCATAAGATGGCTGAGAAAATGCGTGAGTGGACTTACACTGGACCTACTTATAGTGGTTGGGATTACACTAACCGAACTGTTGGGGCTAGTGAAACGGCAGACGGTAATCGTGGCGCATCTGCAATTGGTGAGACCATTACCAATTACGTCTGGGGAGCCTTAGGAAAAACAGTACCTCCGTTTAATGTAAAGGCCGTTCCGGAAGACGGTGGCTGCACGATTGTTTGGGAGAAGCACGCCCCGATTTCTCGTGATACCATTACCGGCTATAGAATTTACGACTACAGTCAGGTAGACGGTTCCTTGAGTAATCCTCGCACTATTTCGCGAGATTCTCACAGACACCAGATAACCGGTTTATTGAATGGTTTTGATGCAACGTTTGTCGTGACAGCTATTGATTCTGTTAAAGGGGAGTCGGGATACGGATATCCGGTGACGGTTAGACCGAATGGTACGCCTACGGTCAAGCCTACTATAACTAATGTGACTGGCAACTTAAACCTAATTGAAGGTACAAACTTTACGTTAGGGGCGGTAGTTCAGGGTTACGAAACGCTCTCATGGCTACGGAACGATGTTGTTATCAGTTCTGTAACTGAAGAATCGTATTCGTCCGTAGCCGCTTTGGTCGATGATGGTGCAGTTTATAAAATCCGTGCCGGTAACCCGGTAGGCATTACCGAGGTCGTCATTTCGACACTCTCCGTAATTGCCGTGGATTCTACTCCTCCGTCTGTCACTATTGCATTAAATGGTGATACGTTAAACATTGGCTTAGTTGATAACCTCTATCAGAAAGCTGATATTAGCCTGCAGCTTTTTGCTGATGATACCCCTGTCGGAAACTCGTTTTCTGGCGCAGTAAGTTCCATAGATTTACTAAATGAAAATTTACCTTTGGGTAACCTTTCTTTACGTGTGGAAGCCACTGACCCGCAAAACAACACAGGGACGTCTAGCACAGTACAGTATACAGTAGGTAGTCCGATCTTTACTGATGACTTTACAGACGCAAGTCAATGGCTTGCTGGTATTTCTGCGGTAGGTAATATTGGTACTGTAACTGAAACTGCTAGAACCTCAAGTGACGTCTGGACGAATACGACCGGCTTTACGTTAAAGTGGAAGCAGAAGATCTTGGATCAGATGGGCGATTACGTCCTTTTCAATATGGATATAGGTATCGCTGTAGACGGTAACCGTGCAGGTTCAGTCCGACTACGTTTTTATAAACGAAGCGGAAGTAACTCCCTTGCCAGCTATACTAGCCGAGCGGGCGTCGCTACAGGCTTTACTGATACGTTTAATGCTGGTAACCCTACTTCGGATACTGGCGGTAACGAACCTTTAATTCAGTATGAGGCAACTGCAATAGGCACTACCTTCACGTTAAAGGCAGATGGTGTAGTTATTCTGACTGAAACCCTACCGGAAGACATCGGACCGTTCGATGGTAGAATTCAATTTGACCCGGATACTGCTGGAGATATTGAAATTTCGGATATAGTTGCATATGGAGAAGAAATTCCCGTTAATGCTGCGCCTACCGTAGATCCCCAAACAGTAAATGTAGGAGTTGGTCAAAGCCGAGTCATAACTCTCGGAGAGCTAACGGATTCTGATGGAGATACGTTGGTCTATAGCGTTACAGGTTCAAGCGACTTTGTTGCAGGACCGGGCGCAAACGAAATAACCTTTGAATCAGCTAGTGCCGGAGTCCATACGCTTACCGTGACTGCTGACGACCAGAAAGGCTTAAGTACTTCAAACACATTAACGGTTATTGTATCCATTCCACGTCCAGTAAGTCTAAAGTATGCTTTTAGCGGCTGGGCAAGTATGCAGAATAATCTAGGCGGCCAAAATGATGGACTAGATCCTTCCCTCTATAATCTTGTCGGTAAGATGATGACTGATAATGGCATTCTTGGCTACGTCAGTGATTTTGAATACCTTCCAGAAGGGTCTCCTGACATTGACGGAACAGTCGCTACTGCACACGCAAATTCCACCGATTCCGAAGTATTTATTATTTCGGCCTATCCGGGTTCTGACGGTATTTGTGCAGATCCTGCTACGTCATCTGGCGCTAAGGGCTCCGGTGCCGCCGGCTGGGTTCAGAGAGTAGTTGATATTGCTACGCTAGCTGAAAGTAACGGCATGCATCCCGTTCTGTTCCAAGCATGGGGTAATGAAAATGCAAAAGCGGACTGGGGCAATGCTAAACTTAACACCGATGCCATTCTAGGCATTAAACAGATTGGGGTTATTCGCACAGCAGAAATACTCAAAGCAGTGTACGACGATACTGCTTCATATGCAACAAACGTTGCCAATGGCAGGACTAAGTACGAACCTCCTGTGGATACCATGTGGTCTGGCGATATCTCAGATACAATTAATGGTTCTTATGCAATGCTTTATGCAAATGCGCTAGCTACCATGAAATATATTTCGGGAATAAGTGCTGCTGACAACGCATATGTCGTACCAGCGTACTACCAAATGCCTGCTGCATTAGTTAGTCTCATTAAGCAGAAGGTAGATGAGATTCAGGTAGAAACAATGAATGTCTACATACCGGTTGGCGTAGCGCCATCTGCAAACGACATTAATGTAAACGCATATCAGGGTGATAGCTATGCCTATGATTTAGAGGCATTAACGCTTATTTCTGATGATGTTGCGATTATACCTGCAAACTTTACGCTTTCTAGCGCCACTGCTGCTCACTATACCAGCGCTAATATAGCTAACGGTATTTTGACGATAGTGCCCGGGAGTTCTTATGAGGGCCTTTCCCCTATTATAGTAACTTATACGGATGCTGATGGAAACATTACACCTTTTAATGTTAACGTCAATATAAGTGCTAAGCCATCTTCAGATGCAGTAAAGGTCTGGATAGATTTTGGTAAAGGGTCGGGTAGTGCATTCGGAACCGACGGGAATCTTTATAACCACGCTACTGCACTCGATGGCGGCGGTGAAGTTATAAACCTTATTCGTAGAATGGACGCACTTACCACTCAAGGTAACCTACAGGACGTTAATGGTGTCGTAGTAGGGTCAGTTAGTGCATTGACAACGGATATGTACTCTCCGGGATATGCGTCTCAGACAGATCCGATTGTAGTTGACTATAACCCTGATAGTTACTTTGACGGCTCGTTGGCTACCATACCTAAAGGTACAACTGTATCTTTCTCTATCAACGGCTTAACGCCGGGAGATAAGTTCGTAGTTGGTATTGGCGGTATGTATCCATATGCAGATGCTACTAACGTAGTAGATGTAAACGTCAATGGGGTAACTGGCAGCTATAACTCGTCTCGTCTATCTAACTTGTTCAGTACATGGCAAGATATAGTGACGGTAAATGCAGATGGTAAAATTATCTTTGCACTTAGTCAAAATAGTACTGCCGATCGAGGAGGTTTGTCTTATGTTACCTTAGAGAAGCAGGCAGGTTTACCGCCAGCTACTTCTAACTATTCAGCTGGCGATCAGGTAATCAATCCTAATATGCCAACGGCCATGCCAGATAAATGGGTTAATGTTGAAGATCCGACTACAGGAACGCGCCTAACGCGTGTAACTGACTCTAGTACAGACATGCAACTATCTACCCAGGCGTTAAATGGCAGCTCCAGATGGAGTCAAGAAAATGCTGACGGCTCACTTTATATTGCCTTTGGAAGTGACTTATCGTCGTCTACCGTACTTAGGAAGACTACTGGTGCGGTTGTAGCCTATCTGGCGTCTGATGACTCAGGAGCCGATGCTAGCACTTTAGGTCTAGAGCATGAAGTGCGGTGGGATAAGACTGGTAATCACGCAAACAGGGTTTACTTCAGAAGCGGCATGAGTCTATATCAGATTGACGATGTAACTCAAAACGTTAATGCAGATCGTTCTAATCCGACTCGCTCAGTAATTAAGGACTTTAGTTCGTTAATTGACTGGCCTGCTGGAACAGAAGCGTTTGATAAGAAAATCTTCAATGGTCAGAAAGGGGATAGCTCTTTAGATTCCGACCATTGGGCATTTATGGCTGCTTACAATGACGGCGGTACTTGGAGAATTCGTGCTATAGTGCATTATCAGATTTCTACTGATACTACGCATATTCTTTATCCGTCTGACTTGATAGGTAGTAGCCTAGATTCTACTCAAGCAACTTCCGACTACTTCACTAGACAACCTAGTGCAGTAGGTATTTCTCCTTTGGCGACTGGTATTGTAGTACACGTTGCTCGTTCAGATACTGGCGTTTTCGAAGACTTAGCCGATACATGGTTGGATGGTACACACTTGTGGCCATTAGACTTAGATTGGAGGGCATCAAACCCATTTAAGATTTCGATTAGTGATACCAACTCAGGTTGGTGTTGGTCAGCAGACGGTCGGGAAATGTTTACATACCTAGATGACCGACGGGATATGTTGTGTGCCACTTATATATCTGGTGCATACAAAGGCTATAGCTTACCTAATACTGCAGTACCGGGTCAAGATCCGGGAGTAGGTACAATAGACTTTGCTAGACATATTGATCTTGCATATACAGAAATACATTTTAGTCAGATGCCTCAAAGTAAGCCGGGCTGGGTTTTATTATCCACCTACGATACTAGTGACGAATGGGCCGATGATCAACTAATGATGTTTGAAGTCGTTGACCATAACTCCTCTCCTAATTGGTGGAGGGTTAGTCCTATGTATAGTAAGTATAGCGGTCAGGCTTTTGATGAAGCTCCTGCGAGCATGTCTTTGGATGGTAATTCTATCTATGTGTCACAGAACTGGGGAACTAGTGACGGCGCATCGAATGAAGTATTCCGATATGACTTACCTGAAGATTGGCAGACTACTGCACCTACCACTAACAGTGGTGTTGTATATGGTGAAGTAATTGAAATAACAGGCGTGGAGGTTTCCTAATGCCATTTACGTACATTGTCGATACGAATCCTGCGGTACAAGGTAATGCGGATACATTCGCTACCTTTGATGCCTGCATGACTCATATCTATGATACACATGGCGTTTACCTCGATAGTGGTGGTGATGCCGGATTGGTTACGATTAATTTCCGTAACTCATCTGGCGTCCCATTAAACGAGTTTGTAGACGTTAATAGGTTCTTCCCTAACGGTACAAACCGTATTGAGATCGTTGGCCAAATGGCCAACGGTTTTCCTGCGGTTGTAGAAGACTGGGTTGATAACACAGAAACTCTCGTATTCCGAGTCTACGATGACTACATAGATGTTTATGGAGAAACTGAAGACTCGTTTATAATTCGAGGTGATTTAGCGGTAACCACCGGCAAGGCGCTCTTTTCAGTATCGAAAGATATGTCGAAGTTTGAGCGCATTTCACTTGACGGTGTAGATAGTAGCTATTACGCTGGTATAAGCGGAAGTAATACTGCCACCGGCTCTCATCTTAAAATTGTTCGTTGTAAACGTCAGTTTTATGGTGCCATTCGTGCAGGTAATGTTTCACTTGACCATTGTACCATAAATAACTGTCGTCTTATCCGTAGTTCAGGAATCATCACAAATAGTATTGTAGCAAACATCACTTCTCATTCTGAGAATGACGGCTTTATTGATGGCTCGGATTACAATATCTACGATGTTGATAAAGCGACTATAAAATATAACTCAAGTGTAGCGGATACTAGTCTAGTTGATGTAAACAGCCAGTTTAGTGTCGACATTGCGGCTAACTTCAACGAAGATACCTTTGGGGCTTATAACCTTAAAGCGGGCTCCGTTGCCGAGAATGCGGATTCTACAGGTACCGGTAACCCGGGTGCTGATACGGATGCGTTAGTCGGCGAGCCGCCACAATTAAGTATCTACTTAAATGGCGATACTCTAACTGCGGTAGTTTCGGATGACGCCACCGCTAACCCTAGCCTACAGCTTTATATAGACGGGGTGGCTCAAGGGAGTGCTCAAACAGCAACCTCTTGGGATATGACTCAGTTTGCTTTAGCTACTGGTGTTTATAGGTTATCGGTAGAGGCTACGGACGACGACTCTAACTCTGCCGTGTCTAACGAGCGCTACTATTCAGTGGGAGGGATACTTAAGGTACTTTTCTTAGGTAACTCCTTGACTCAAACACCTGTAGAACCCGCTGGGGTTTCTGACGCACTTTACCATACCGTCCGAAAAATGTTTCAGTCTGTCGGCTCCGACATTTTTATAGACTGGAGTATGATTGGCGGCGCTACATTTGAAGAGCATTATGGCAGTACTGTTTCAAGATCCAAGATCAGTTCTGGTAACTACGATGTTATCTTGATGCAAGGTGAAGGTAACGACTATGCCGATGATGCGTGGTATGATACCTGGTGTAAACCAATGGTTGACGATGCTAAGGCGGCAAATACCGACTGGGTTTTCTGGGCACACTGGCATCGCGAGAATGAAACTGATCGATATGCCGATCGACTGGCAAATCAGGTAAATGGCGCGGCACGAATGGGTTGTGACTTAATTGACACAATCTCTGCATGGCACAACATTCAGGCTAATAACCCTACGTTTGACCTTTATGCAGATAACACCCACCAGAACTTGGCAGGTGAGTTCATAAACGCCATAGCCATTTACCGTTACCTTACAGGTAATCCATCTTCAACACCGTCTTATGTCCAACCCTTACTTACTACTGATGTAGGTAGTGGTGGTCTAGGTTATACTACAGCTGATCTTGATATTATCCGAACTCAAGTAGATACGGACATTACAAATCAGTTTGTTAGGACTGGGGTAAATAGCTGTAGCGTTATAATTACACAACCGTCGGGCGCGATTGACGTCACTGTAGGTACTGAAGTTACTTTCACGGCAACTGCTACAGATAGCTCTACTGGCGATCTGTCAGCAAATATAGTCTGGAAAGATAATGACGGTGTTACTCTACATACAGGCAATACGTTTTCTACTACAACCCTACCTACTGGTAATTTGCTTATTACTGCAAACTGTGTAGGTAGTGATGGAAAGACAACTACTGCCGCACGGTCGGTGAAGGTTCGTACATTAGTCAATTCTGCTCCTGTTACTCAGAAGGGCTATAGGGAAGTTGATTACCAATCTCCGTTCACTCAGCTTAGTTTAGCAGCTTTGATGACGGATGATAACGATGAACTTGATCTTAATACACTGACGATTACTCAGCAGCCTCGTAACTGTACGGCTGTGCAGGACGGTCAAACGTTAACTACGTTAAATGTTGACTATTCTGGCACAGAGTTTTATGGTACGGATACCCTAAAGTATACAATTGCTGATATGGATGGCGCTGTATCAAACGAGTCTGTCTATGAGATTTACGTTAAGCCGCCACCTGCTTCTACGGGTACCCTTCGGGGCGGCCTGAATATTACAAGAGGCTCTGCCTTTGTAATTGATCTGGAGCGGTACTGGCCTAATGGCGATGCGTCTATGGTGGAGGTCTATGTTGTCGATACTAGTGATGGGACTGAATATAAGTGTACCGTTACAGCGAATGCTAAAAACGAGATTACTTGTACAGCACCAAACACAATCGATTTAACTACGACTTTGTCAAACGCAACAATTCGAATAAAACCGATAGCCACTCTGGGAAAGGGTGATGGCAGTAGTACGGCTAATACGAATGAGCTGCAGGATCTCAGCTTTAGTATTGCTGCCGGTGCAGATGGAATTCTTCGTAGTACGCATGAAAATGGTAGCGTACCTTCATTAATAGCGGGGCCATTAAATGTTTATCATTTTGATGGTTCAGTAGCAGTAGGAGGTTTGTTTGATAGGCCGGGTGTAGTAGTAACGGCCAATGACGCTACATGGGAAGTGATTGAAGAAGACGCCTTAGGTGGTAGCTTTGAGTACTTTACTGGTGGCGGTTATTCCTATAGTGCTGGTAGCACTGCAGGTATCGCTTACTTTAAATACCTTGTTCGTGACGGTAATGAAATCGCTATTGCAGTGGAACGCATTACAGTTACATAAATGGAGTTTGAAAAATGAAACGTTTAATCCAGCTTTTGGTTTGGTCTATTTCTTTAACCATTATGTCAGAAGCAAGTGCGCTTAAACTAAACTCCGGTAACAGTACCACAGTGGCCCGTGGGGCCACTGTATCTGTATCGGCCGGGAAAGTTTATTATGTTAGGCCGGGTGGAGGGAATGACACTCAATGTACTGGCCTTGCTGATGTTGACTATGACGGTAGTGGGACAGGAGAAGCTTGTGCTTTTTCTACTCCATTCTACGCCCTTGGGTCTGGCGACGTAGGCCTTAAAATGGTTGGGGGTGATACACTAATAATTGCTGACGGTAATTATGATATTGGGTACGGTGCAAAAGGTACTGAAGGCTTAAGTTGTAGTACGTCTTGGGCTTGGTCATGCCATTTAAGTGCTATTCCCTCAGGAACCCCCGGAAGGCCAACGCGAATACTTGGAGCTAACTATAAAACAGGTTGTGCAACCAGCCCTAAGTTTATAGGTATAGAACGGGCCGAAGCAATTCTTAACTTAGAGGATTCCAACTTTGTTGAAGTTCAATGCCTTGAGCTAACGGATGATGAAGAATGTGGACAAGGACATCTCTCTACTCCTTATGGAATTGGGGTCGCTGCGGCATGTGCAGGAGAGTATCCATTCGGCCGGTGGGCACGTAATGGAATCTATGCGGCGAGATCCGACAATGTTTATCTGAAAGATATCCATATCCACGGAACAGGCTCTAACGGACTCTATTCGCATACCCTATCAAACTGGCATCTAGATAATGTTGATATCATTGGTGTTGCTAGCGCAGGTTGGTCAGGTGATGCCGGCGGCAACCCTACCAACAATACGGGTTATTTTAGATGGTGGAATAGCGAAATTAGCTGGAGTGGCTGCATAGAGTCTAAAACACAAAATGGTTATATGCTAGATGCTAGCTGTACTGGTCAGAATGGTGGCAACTATTCAGACGGTATCGGTTTCAGTAAAACAGGCGGTAATTACCATTTTAAAAATATGCTAGTCCATCACAATGTTCAGGACGGCATAGACCTACTCTATCTTGACGGCGAAGTAGGGACTGAACTGCTCGTTGAGGATTCTTTATTTTACGGGAACGGTGGTAACGGACTAAAGTCAGGACCTACATATAGCGGACAGCTCACTCGTGACAGTACGATAATCGCTAACTGTAGTGAGATGGGGGATAGTAAACGCTGGGTAGCTGCCGGTACAAACACAATGTGTCGGGCAGGCGGTGGTCCTATTAGTGGACGAGGAGTTTATGAACGCGTCTCTATTTATACAAATGGCGATGGAATTTTCTCTACTCAATGCCGTTATGAAAAATGTGGCAATGTCCACTTTATAGACTCTATCTTATTTGCCGGTGATGAAGTAGACTGGACTGGTGGTGATGATACTAGGACAGTTGAGAAAGCGGCATTAGGCTGGAACGATGCAGCTGCCAACCCGGCCTCGGAATGGAGGTTTACGAATACCATAGTTTGGGACCCAAAAGGCACCCTAGCTAACGGAGTGGTGTATTTCGTAAATGGGGTAGAAACGACAATAACCGATAACTGTCAGGTATCTAGTTTTAAGGATGATACGTTAGACCTTACTGGCTGTCAAGACCCCGGCTTCACCGCATTCCCCGGAGGAGCAGATGGACCACTATACTGGAATGACGTAGAGTCTTTAGAGATAGATCCTAGTAGTCAGTTCTTTGGAAAAGAAATAGGCGATTGGAGAAGACAGTAATGGGACAAACACTTAGAGTCGGCTCGGCTCAAGCTCATACGAATATTATTTCAGCACTAACGGCTCTAGGTGATATTGCCGGTACTGGAGAAAACATCATCTTGGTGGATGCTGGGTATAGCACAACTGAAGATTTGGTTTTAGGTAGCTATATATCGAACTCTGGATCTGGAGACTTCATCCGTATTTCTGGAGACAGTGGAAGGTTTACCCTTACACCCTCCGTTGATTCGATTGAACTAGATGCTACAGATTGTATCTTAGAGAATGTCGATATAGTTACAGGGATAGCTAACCAAACGGCAGTACGACTAACCGGGACCAACGTTCTCCTTAGACATTATTCTATTACACGCAATGCAAATGGATATTGTATTAGTGGTACTGGGGGCTCCGGAACGATTGAAGACGGTATCCATTACGGAGATATCTCTTATCAAGCAAGGACTCTCCCTACAGCCAGAAGAATAACATGCGGCCCTTCCGATTACGGGCTTCATGTAACGACAGCCGAAGACTGTTTGGTATTTGATACGTCATTTAGTGACGATATAAATGCCACTACAGTAACCAACTGTGCGACGTCAGATACATCTGGTACATCTCCGTATCAGAACATAGTTCCGGCAACAGAGTTGGTGGACCCGACAAATAACGACTATACCTTAAAGGCCGATTCTCAGCTCATTGGTAAGGGTGTTACTGGGTTCAGTATCGGCGGAGACCAAACGACAGGCTATACTGCCCCAGCCACGCTCTCCTCTCTAACTATTAATAGCATTACCCAAACCACCGCCACAGCGAACTTAGATACAGATTTTGGAGACGGAAGTCTTTACTGGGTTTTAGTTACTGATGGAAGCAGTCCTTCAGTAGACCAGATTAAAGCTGGTACTAATGAAGACGACACTGTAGCAGCGTTAAGTGGTAGTCAAGCTGTAGGCGGAGTGGGCGCGCAAATTGTCAGTCTGACAGGTTTGACGCTCTATACTGACTACGTTATCTTTATCGTACATGCAAGAACGGCAGTCTCTAACTCTAATATCCTTACGGCGGCGTTTCAGAGCGCAGATACTCCAAGACCGGTAATATCTAGTCTGAGTGGCTCAGTTGTTGAAGGAGAATCTTTATTGATAACCTGTACCGCAGCCGGAACATCTAGCGGAAAGGTTACTATAGGGGGAGTACAACAACGCGTCACTAGTTGGAGTCCAACTTCTATAACAATTAATATAGCGGCTGGCGATCAAGCGTTTGGAGTAAAAGATCTTTTAGTGGAAGACGCTGGAGGTATTATATCTCGTCCTTACTCCGTAGAGTTAAAGCCAGGAGCTACCTTTACTTATACCGACTTAACCAATCCCGGGTCAGGTCCGGAACACCTATTTCAAGGTGCTTTCCCTGCAGTTAAAACTGGTGATCAGGTTATCTTTGAAAAAGTAACAAATCTGTCCCATGGCGTATATGTCGGGGAAGATGGCATTTTCTATTTAATGGGAGCAGGCGGGGTAGGAACTACCCAAACCTTTAAGATAAAGGTTTTCTTCAACGACTTATCAAGATGGTCAAATGAAGCTACAGTGACAGTTAATGAAGTAGTGGCACAAGTGGTTTTTGATAATAATCTTCAACACGAGCCAGTGGCGGTTGAAGGCTATGACTTCGAGTTAACACTGGATGGAGTTCAGGTATCATGAAGCGAATAATGAACATCAATGCAACTGATGTAGTCTCACCCGGCGAAGTTGTTGATATACAACTCGCTGAATGTAATCCGATAAAGCTTTACGGAGCTTTACGGAAAAATGCAACCGACTATCCGCTAGAAGAAATTAGCTGGGATAAAGCTAGTAATGTTTGGCGGGTACGTACGGCTGCAAATCTACCTATTGATACTGGTTATCAGCTACGAGTATGGTTTAATGATGCTAACATTATACCTGTTCCCGATGGTGGTCAGTACAGCGGGTTTGTAGGCGTAGACCTACAGATCCGTTTAGGTGACGTAGTAGATGGCGATAATGAAGCAGTTACTTATAGCGCTATAAGTAGCGGTGACGCATCACTATCTATTGTAAATAATATTTTAACAGTTAACGCTAATACGGAAGGTACTGAAACAATTACAGTGACTGCTACAGACTCTGTAGGAGCTTCTGGACAGAATACCATTACTCTAGAAGTTGTAGGCGAGGCGGTAACGACATTTGCGTACTTAACAAACGACGTAAGTGTTATTGCTCCGTATTATGACGCAGGGCAGCCTGCCAAATTAGGTACGGTAACCGACCCTGTTACTGGTGTAACTATTCGCCGTATGTCAGATTCATCTACTGACTTGCAGCAATCCGATCAAGGTCTAAATGGTTATTCAAGATGGACCCAGATTAATTCGGACGGGACTAAGTTGCTGATCTTCGGTTCGAACTCTACTTCGTGTACAGTCCTAGAAGTTTCTACTGGCGCTGTCGTAGCATATTTAGCTTATGACGACTCTGGCAATGGCGTGACTACATTAGGTATGGCCCATGAAGTAAGATGGGACTTATCTGGTAATCACCCCAATCGAGTTTATTTTAGAAATGGCACCCAATTCTTTCAGATTGATGATGTTACTCAGAACAACAATGCCGATCGATCTAACCCAACTAGATCCGTTATTAAAGACTTTGAATCATTAATAACGTGGCCATCGGGTAGTTCTGGCCATCAGATAGAAAATGATCAAGAAGGCGACTCGTCTAATGACTCCGACCATTGGGCATTTATGGCGACGTATTATGAGGCTGCTGGAGATACGACTCGCTGTAGAGCATTTATCCATTACCAGATCTCTACCGATACAATGCACATTATGTATCCTAGTGACTTAGCCGGTGCTCCTGTAGCGACCTTTAGGATAAACGATTCAAGTGATTTTGCCAGTCTTGATAGTATTAAGGATATGGATTATTTCCCTGCTCGTCCTAACATGGTAGAGATATCTCCACTAGGTACAGGGTTTGTAATCCATAACGGTCGGGCTTGGGACCCGGCTACAACCATCTCGGGTACTTGGTTCGATGGTCCTCATTTATGGCCTCTAGATTTAGATTGGCAGCGTGAAGCGCCTTTCAGAATCTCTATTGACCAATCTCACTCCGGCTGGGCGTTTGCTAAAGACGGAAGAGAGATGTTTGTTTATCAGGACAACAGACGTGACTTCCTAACTGCCACCTATATCAGTGGTGCAGTTAAAGGTTATAACCTTAATTCTGATGCCGGTCCTAATGACGTTACTAATGAAGGTAGTATAGATTTCGCTTATCATAGCGATCTATCGTGGACTGGATTCCACTTTGGTAAGATGCCTCCTAATCGTCCAGGATTTGTTATGGTATCTACCTACTCAGGCGGTATCGACGAATGGGCCGATGAACAGCTTCTTATGATCGAAATTAAAGATAAAGATGCTCCCACACCCCCTAAGATTCTTAGGATTGCTCCTATGTACCATGAGTATGAAAGTGCTTACTGGGATGAAGCAACTGCTAGTATGGACGTAACTGGAAATATAATTTGTGTGGCTCAGAACTGGGGTCTTGCAAATGGTGCTTCAAATGAAGTATATTTCTATGAACTACCTAACGACTGGCATGCGAAGTTATCTGCGCCGACGTGGTATCCTCCGGAATACTACCAAACCGTAATTGTAAATAGTGTAGAGGTGGTCTAGTGGCTATTAATTTAACTCTGGATACTGATCCATTACAGGCTAATGGCTCAACTATCTTTAATACATTTGAAGACTTAAAAGCATATATAACGACTACTTACGGCAATAGCTGGACCGGACAAGGAACATTAACTGTTACGTGTCAATCTAGTGACGGCCAGCCTTATGTAGGTGGTATTGTTGTAGACGACTTCGTCCCTAGTGAAACAGATAATATGATTATCCGTGCCGTTAAAGTGGGCAATACTCCATTCCGCCAAACACCCCCAGATAACTTTACTAGTTCTCTTATAGGTATAGCTGACGACTATGTTGACGTTATAACGGAATTAGGCACTTGGTTCTTGGATGGAAGTCAGGGAGCGATTAATAATCACTTCTTCTGTCACTCTTCTAAGGCGGGTGTAACTGAAGGGATTGTTCTTCTAGGAAATGGTACGACTACAGGCGCTGCGTTATATGCAGGGTCATATGCACGTACTTATCGAAAATGTATCGTTAAAGATTTTCATCGTCCTTTCTATGGCGCTTTCCGTGACGGTAGTACTGTACTGAATATTGATCAGTGTGTTTTCATAGATAATGTTTATGGCCGTAGTGCTAATACTATCTCTAATTCAATACTGATTAATACACCTATTCAGACTCAATACGGTATTCATAGTTCATCTAACAACAACGCATATACACAAAGTCAAACCATTGACATGTATAGCGATGCTGTTATGGGCGATGCGAATTCCGTATTTGATTTCGTTGCGGTAGATCATGTTGCGGCCAGAGCAGATGGCGGAGTAAACATTATTGTAGGTTCCCCGCTAGCGACGACTGCCTCTGACGGCGGACCTGTAGGCGCGGATGCTTTGATCATTACTCCTGCCACTATAGCAACCAATATTACTCGAGGCGCTAGTTTCGATATTGTACTGGAAGGTCATACGGCAGGACCATCTACCGAATGGGTAGATGTCGTGATTAAAGATGTGGCTGGTGATGGGACAGAATATCCTTGTACGGTAACTACCTATACAGATATTTTGATTCAAGCTACTGCTCCAGATACAGGGGCGATTGCAGCTATGTCGGGTGCTCAAGTCATTGTTCGTTATAAGAGCAAATTGGGGTACTTCGAATAGAGTTCTTATGATCGAATTCTATGTGATCAATACCTTTTAAGCTAGGACAGGGTCTCACGGCCCTGTCCTAGTCTATGCTTTACAAAAGGAAGTATGAATATGACAAACACATTAGAAACGGTATTTCAAACCGCTACCTCAAGGATGAAACAGTCGCAAGAGAAGCTTGCTGCTGACGTCAACCAAGTAGATGATGATACCGATTTAAATAAAAATTTAATTGACCAGCTTCGTAGTGACCTTACGGAAGTACAACGAGCTATTCTTAACCTTCCGACATACACACCTTCATTACCTACTGTTTTTGCGATTGTTCGTGACAATGAAGTTCAAACTAGTTGGCCGGGTAGTCATGCTACTCCGCTAGATGCCTCTATTAAAGTAGCAGATGCAAATCTAGTCTGGACAATGCGTAAAGAATTGAATGATTTAATTACATCATTCGATATGCTAGATGGTACAGCAGATGCAGACTGGAGAACTAACCTAAACGACATGTTAGGTTGGATCAGTACTAACACAGCTAATCTAGAAGCATTAGGTACAGCTAATGCTACTCAGAACGGTTTTATGTCTTCCACTCAGGCCATAAAGCTTGCTGGTCTCCCTGAACCAGAAAACGCTATGAGTAGAAATGGTAGTTCTACTTGGCTTGGTAATTCGACGACCAGTTTGTTAACAGTAAGTCCTACTCAGTCTGCGACTACCTCTTCATGGAATGTTGGCATTGCGTTTCAAAATTCTGAGTCAGGGTCAAGTAACCCCGGCCTTTTACGCGCTTTCGGTAATGCTGACGCGATCAGCTATTTACAGCTTACTACTAAACCGACAGACAATGGCCTTAGAGTCTATCCAGATAGGCTGCTCTGGAACAGCGACGAAGTTTATCATGAAGGGAATCTGCCCATTCAACCTAATAGCTACACGGCTAATGAGGGCGATTTACTTGAATCTGGAACTCAGACGTTAGGGCAGACGTACCATACTGGAGACCCGGCCTATAAATGGGAGACCGTTAATAAAGCTATACATCCTGGAGGCCTAGGTCAATCTAGACGTGCTTGCTTCGTAATCGGCTTCAATGCTTCAACGGTAGATGATGCCACAAATAACGTATCATTCGATCCAAGTGGTGTCAGGGGCATTCTTCGCGGAATAGACAGCAGTGGGGGCAGTAGCGATAGGGATATTGTGGAGGTAGAACTTGATGTTCTTTCATTTGGTCCATGTCAAGATCTAGATCAATACTATGCCAAAAGCAGCATACTTACCAACAGGCCAGATCTAGTAACCGGCCATTCAGTTAAATTATCTGACGGTCGTTTTGTTAGCCTTTTGGAATTTACGCCTGATGGCGAAAAGTATAATTGGACTTTCAATGGGGATATCATTCAAGGGGGCCCGGGGGGAGATATTGTTGGCACTGGCATAAGTAGCGTCTCTATAGATACCTACCTAGGTGACTTCGGTAAAATCCGAGCTACTCAAGAGCAGGTGAGAAGCTTCTTGGATCGTAAGAACGGAAGTATTTCCTTTGGTTCGGGTGGTGATTTTGCTACTCTCTATGCGGCATGGAATTATGTTACTCTTCTTGATTATTATGAAGGCGGAGTGACCATGGGGCCTACTGGGGCAATAACGTGTGATGATATTATCACAATCTCTAATAGAAACTTATCTTGGATAACTGTTTCTGGCGGCATTAATACCACTAACTGCATTAGTATAGGCGCACTATCAACACGTATTGTAGATCTAGGTTATAATAATAACACCCATGCCGAATACCCCCTCTTCTATACATCGAATGGTGGAACCGGCCCTAACTTGACTGGCTTCTTTAAGTTTACGGAATCTACCAGCGCCTCTATATATAGATCTCTGGCGGGCGTCGATGGCCCCGGGAGTACTCAGAAACTAGCCGTCGTTAGATTGGCGGGAGGTGGTCCGGGCAAACGCGATAAAGGCGTCATTTCTAATAATGGTGCGGCAATTAGATTGGAAGATGTCGACTTTGATAATCTTTATTTTGGTTATCAGGCCGAAAAGCTAGGTACTATCATATTAAGTGATGGGTGTAGTATTACTGACTGCTGGAGAGGAGGTATCCTTATAAACTCTGGAATTGTCAATAGTCGCCAGACGACCTATCGGGATAACAATGAAGATCTGATTATTATACGCCGATCAGACTACTACGGCTCCTCTGACGTTTTTAACAAAACAGAGGCCGGAATAAGCATCATGGTAAACGGATCTTCTCTAAAGTTAGCGTCAACGGTTCTAACGATTGCAAGTACGCTTACACCATCCTCTCCTCTTATAGAGGCAGATGATGGGTCTGATATTAACTTGGAGGTAGTTAATCTTTATACCGAGTCTTCGACTACACTAGCCCCCGTTCTAGTTGAACTAAGGGAGAAGTCTAAGCTACATTGTAAGCAGGTTAACCTTAAAGGGTTTGAGTCAGCCATCACTGCCTATGATGGATCTAGTATTGTATTTGAACTGGCAATACCTGCGATACCGAACTCTGGAGGCCTGAACGGTAGATTCTTCACTCTATATAGTGGAAGTGAGGCATATTGCAATTCCTTCACATCTATCGATAGGGTGGAAGGTATTGGAGCAATTACGCAAGGCTCTAGAGTATTTGAAAGTAATCTAGAGAATGGACTAGGCATCGGCTTCGGCTCTGGTATTTATGTTACGGGCAATCGGGACACCTGGTCCGTACACGGTATAGTTTATTCACCGAGTAGTATTGCGTAAAGCTAATTTTATGTATGGGAGGTTCGTCCTCCTAGACATAAAGCATCCTAGGTTTCTTGCATTTTGTAAGATTAGTATTTAACTGGCCTTGTTAGCTTTTGCTAATAAGAGGTACGGAGATAGCCATGGCTTCACAAGTAAAACGAACGTTACCCTACGTTCCATATGCAGCTGTAGTAGCAATTAATATTGTTATCTATTCGGCAAATGTATTAGCGGGGTAGCGTCGGTTGCAGTGTGTGACCCCCCATGCGTTATCGTAGTTTGCATAACCAAAGTCAAGCACGCAATTGAATGTTATTTCCTATATAAGAACTAGAGTAAGAAAGGTAGTCTATTCTAGTTCTTCTTTTAATTATTCGTCGTGCAGTTAATTTGAATAATAATAATTCTTAAGAGGGATTTAACAAATGAAAAACACTTTGCTTTATAATATTCCGATTGCTCTTTTTGGAGTATTAACAGCTCTCGTGTTCTACAAACCAGTTCAGCCTAACTATATAGTTAATATGTTCTATTTTGTAGACATTCTCATGAATGCTTTAACGGGCGGTAATGGTACTATTACTGTTTCTGCACGTACTGGCTTTTACGATAGACATAAACCTGCACGCCATGCTTATAGTCGATGGTTCTGGGACAAAGCTGCCAGAATTATTAACTTCACGTTCTATCCAATGGATGGACCGGGGCACTGTGAACAGGCTTATGTCTGGGCGCGCGATAACGTACTTCAAGGTAAAGATGATGAGATCGGTTTTATGCATGGACCTAAGTGGTCTTTAGTAATACTGATGTTAGTTATTATTTTAGCTTGTATAGTCTTAATTCCAGTTTTACGCATAGGTAAGTTATTTAAACTGTATTAGGACGATCGATTTCCAGTTAATCTTTAGGTTAAGAAGTCGATAAAGAATAACAAACGAAAAAGGATTTAGATATGGCCAATATCGATTATGTTGTCGAGTGGTTCTTCCAAGGGTACGAGATAACAGATCCCAAAGTAGTTTCCTTTAGGGAATTGCATTGGGAAGGGACAGGCTGTCAGTGGGTCGTACAGCGCTCCTCAGGAGTCGCTTACGCATTAGCCCTACTAAGTCAGCGTGTTGGACCAGAAGTGGCCGTAGAGAGCCTTCAAATAGCTCTCAACGATTTAATCTACGGTAAGATAAGTGTAATTGATGAAGACGGTGTCATGGCTCCGGTTGTGATTGCTCGTCTAGATAACATCTTGGCTTCATTGCCAGATGCAGAACCATTCATCATAAGCTTCCTTAACGAATTTTAAACAAAAAAATAAAGCTACCCTACTAGCCTGAGCTAGTAGGGTAGTGTCTTTATGCACCTAGTTCATATTCTTCAGATGGTGCCTTAGGTGATTCTTCATCATCCTCAGGACCATCGTCAGCACCTTTCATAAGTTGTTCATCTTCTCTGATTCGTGCAGTCTTAGAAGTGAAGTCTTTTTGAATGATGATTGATTCAGTAGGATTGAACTGAGCAAACAAACGACTCTCAGGAGCGTCTGAAATATCCAGTTCGTAATCCACTGAAAAGAAGTCAGATAGTTTCGTATCTTCATCCTGCTTATCTTTAATAAGCTGACGAATACGATAGACTTGATAGCTAGACTCGTCGTCTATTTCACTTACACTCCAACCGTAGTTATAGTGTTCAATGTAATAGTTGCCCATAAGGATGATGAAGTTACCTACATTGTTAATGACAATGCCGGGAGCTAATGCTTCCAATTTCATTACTACATCAACAAGCATCTTCTCAGAATCTACGGTCTTCCGTTCGATCCCTTCTAGTAATTCAGATAAACCGGGAATCTCATCAGGCTCGGCTACCAAAGGGTCTTTAGGGGAGCCGAAGTGCCTACCTAAACGAAAGTTCTCGTTAGCTTCAGACCATGCGTCCTGAAAGCTATGATACCAAGGACCTTCCGTAGCGAATATCCCTCTGTTAGCAAAGGCACCTAATGATGCTTTAACTACTAGAGTATTTAGATATTTAATAACCAAGATTAAATAATACTTAAGCTGATTCATGTTTGCCTAGCCTCCATTCATTTTGGAATCGTGTTTCAAAAACAACTAATGCTTCCCGTCCCTCTTTAATTTGAGAGGGATCTAAGAACTCTAGTTTCCGTTTTACTTCTGGTAGTAATGCACTGTTTATAAAGATATTAGGATGTTCAATATCGTCATATGCTTTATTGAGCAAATGCCCTACTACCGCACGAGCTAACGAAGTGCCTTTAGTCCTAACGCCATCCAAGCCATCATTGCTATCGCCTACCATATAGAGAGGGTTCTTGCCACTTCGAAATATGTTTAATTCGAAGTGGCTAATTAGCATCTCTAAATGAGCAGGGTTGTCAAATGGATTGAAGAATCCAATTGGTTCACTACGGTCTGCAGATCCCGCTGGCTCCTGCCCTTCTTCAGGAAAGAACCAATACTTATCAGCACCGCCGCTATCCTTAGGATAACGATGCCACCCAAAAGCCTGTCCTAAGAAGAGAACCATACTTAGATCAGTCATCAGCATCATTGCATCATTAACCTTCATCTTGGCTGTCTCCTTTATATTCAAAGTCAGTCGGGCCGTCATAGATATAAACAATGTTACCAGCGTCTACTATCTGCTTCACTTTCTTAGTGCCTTTAAAACGTAAAGTAAGACGGAAGCCTTCGTTATACTCCATGTTGTAAAAGGCTTTAGGTTTAACTTCCCAATCATAGCCTTCTACTAAAACATAGCTGCAGTCCGAATCCATATACTTACCGTCTACAACACGCCAACTATCGCCAGTGTATTCGTCAGTATCTAAAGTGCCGCTAAATTTATCATCGGCATAATAGACATGATGTTTAGAAGTAGTAAATGACTTAAGATAACCTTCTTCTTCGTCAAAGACTGCGCGGGAAAAGCGATTAGCGGGCTGGTTTATAACGTACTTACTGTTCTTGGTCAGCTCAATATACCGAGAAGCGTACCTCTGGGCGTACTTAGTTTCTGCCTTATGGTTACCATCTGGATCGCTGTAAAGCACTCGATGTTCTACTGACAGTTCGCCGTCAAGGAAGACCTTCGACAATTCGCCCTTAGCACTATACTCACGTAAAACATATTGAAAATCGCCAATCCATTCTTCCGTACAATTGTTATGCTCATCATATTTAACAATCTTGGGTTGAGAATTTTTTGAAGTTATTATGCACGTCTTACCGACTGTATCATAAGTTGACGTAAAAAATACGGTATCTGAAAACTGCATTGTACAAAAAGGATAGCTACCAGCTTTTTGATAGAGAGTAATCACTGTCCCCGGACTGATCTTAAAGACGAGTCTATTTCCAGAGTCTTCAAGTATTTTATTCGGTCTGATAGCTTTAAGGGATTTGGCGTATATACATTCTGGCTTGTAGTCGATTTGCATTAAATCTTCAAACGACATACCTTCTAAGCCTAATTGCTCTATAGCTGTTCTGTCGACCGCAGAAAGATTCATAAGAGCCATGGTGACGTGGTTAATGGTTGTTATCATTTTAATAGTTCTCCAACTATTTATTTCAACAAAAAATCGAAATAAGCCTCTGCTAATTTCGACGGCAAAAAAGTAAACAGAGACCTAGCTGAGTTTTGACATCGCAATCTACACTCTACAGTCGCAGTACCTCCCTAAAATTATTTATTTGCGGGAGGTTGCTAATGTTTAACTAGGTCTCTGTTTACTTATTCTTTACGCAGCGCTAGCGTCTAGCTGACGATACGCATCGTTGGCTTTACGGGCCACACGAATATTTTGCTCCAAAGTCATAATGACAATATCTTGTTCAGGTACGTCATTGGGATTTGGATTTACTTTTTGGATTACTCCGTAGTCAGCTACGAATTTATCCGACAAGCCAGCCAATAATTTTGTCTGTTTGTCTTGCAGTTTTTGGATCTTCTTTTTCTTGGTAGAGAATTGCTTACTCATTTTTGCCCTTTCTTTTAGTTATAGGCTTCGCTCGGCACGGAGAAGCGGATAGTTGTTCTATCGTTCTCATTCACTACCTCATTCACCTCTGCGAATGATGCGTGACGTATACCGAATTTCAGCTCTGCTTTTAAAGCAATACCAACGATCTGTTCCCATACATCAAGGATTGATACGTGAGTAAAGGCCTTATTCAAACACTCGAACCACTGCTTCAGAATGGAACATTCGGATTGAGAGTCGGAACTAAACAGCGACCAAGATAGTGTGTCGTCACTTTCTTCTAGCCCGTTCTCCGGCAATTCGTATTGTTTACTAAGTCTCAGTTCAACGGCAGTTACTTGCTGCATATCGTTAAACGAGATTGTAAAATTTTTTCCAGTTAATTCAGCCATCTGTTTTCTCCTGTTACGAAGCTGATTTAAATATGTAATACAAATACATAGCCATTAGACCATAACAGATAAAGGCATTTTCAAATACCCCTATCTCCTTTCCTGCTCCGGGATATTTATATATCCCTTCATCGCATACATCTTCTTCTAACTTCGCCATCCTACTTCCCCTTCTCCAGTTTCTGAAGCTTAACGAAGCTTGTAATGTCGGGAAGAGCCAAGTCTTCAGAAAAGGTATCGAACTCTAGTTCATATGGAGATACTGACTTATCCCATCTACAAAAGAAGACTGTCTTCTTTTTATGCACCCTCTCAAGGTCTTCCATTAAAAAGAAATCTCCGTCTGGCATAATAGTAGACATTACGAAGTGGGCAGATAACTTCATGATCATAGGCATTGCAAAGTTTGTTTGGTCATCTATCAGTAGAAAGATATAATTATAGTACACAAACGCTCTAGGCATCTTAACCGTTTCGTCTTCAACAGCTTTACCATAGATATAGTGAGCTGCCCATGAACCCCTCTTAAGGGTAATAAGATCAATATCCATATCTGGTTTATTAATCAGTTTCTTTATCGTAGCAATGACGTTACGTTCATCATCCCCTTCAATTGCAATGATATTATCAATCATCTGTCTTTTCCTTTTCTTGTGTTGACCACTTTACAATATAAACTACCATTATCATAAAGAAGAAGAAACCTATACTCATAACAATCACCTTTATCGGTAGAAAAAACGTCAAAATGATTGGGACGAATTTAAACAGAAAAGCGGTTGCTACTACAAACAGACTACAGAAAATCTGTAGTCTTACGAATTTCTGAGTTCCGTTCATTTTATAATTCCTTATTAAGACAAAAGAAATAAAGGGAGACTGCACCTGCCTCCCTTATCTCTAGTTAATACAAAAAGTCATCATCATCTTCCTGCGGACGACACGGACCAAAGATTCCATCAAGTTCTTTCTCAGTTACTTGATCTAACGTTTCTTTAGTTCGGTTAGGTAGTCTGTAAAGAAGCTCATCATCCTGGATGGCTTGTCTTTTACAATAACTGCCGTAGTATCGTACACGCTCGTCGTGTGAGATGTTTGTATATTCTGCAAGAAGCTCGTTAAAGTCTTCTCCATTACGTGCAGGATCTAATCTACTCATAGTAGTAAACCTCATTAGAGTCTGCGGGCCATATAAGTAATATAGATTTGAAAGGTTCTAGAGCGCGTCACTTTATAAAACTAGGATTTATCATATACCTTTCAAAAGGAGATTAAGATAATGCCTGTAAAATTAAATAGCAAGCCTTACGCGCTTATCGGTAACCGTAAAGACGTACATCTAGCTTATAGTGAAGAGTTAATCCGAATCGGTTACTACCTATCTAGTGTAGGAGCTTTATTCAGATCCGGTGGTTCTGGTACGTCAGATAAAAGCGGCGAGGCTGGGGTAGTTCGCTACTACGAAGAAAACGAAAAAGAAGTAGACTATGAAGTATTCTTGCCATGGAAAAACTTTGACGCTGCCACCCGACTAAGTCCACCAGAGGCATATAAAACACTAACAAAAGAAATGGAAGAATGGGCTGACGAAATTCTTATTGAAAACAAAGTTTGTACATTCATTAAGAATCTACCTAGCGGCATTGCTAATATGTTTCGAAGAAATGTCTGTCAGATAATGGGCTATGGACCCGGACAACAATATTCTAAGTTCGTAGTCTATTATGCAAAAGAAGGTTATCCCAAACGAACTATAAAAGGCGGCACACGTATCGCAGTCTATTTGGCTCGTAAACTAAAGATACCTACCTTTAATATTGCATTCGAGAAAGACAGAAAAGAATTCAGTCGCTTTACTGGTTATGAGTTCACTGTTCTTGACGGATCATTTTAAACAAAAAAATATCCCGGGAAAACAACCAGAAATATCTCTATGTATCAAAAAAATTAAATACATCGGATAGAGCATGTTTATGCTCATATAAGCAATATAGGATTGTATTTTTCTGGAGCACGTTAATTACCCCTACCTGCCTTTTTAGGTGGGTAGGGGTATTATGCTGCAAAAAAAAGAGGACCTGTCGCAATGGGGGTGCGACAGGTCCTCTAAAAATGCCAAGGCTAGAACGGGTGCTCCAGTCCGCTATTACTACCTAGTCCCTGGCTTCCTCAACGGTCGGTTTACTGCATGTAATATCCTGCAGTGAATTCTTTCTCTACGTCTTTAAACTTACTCGTTCCAAAGCGTACACCTAGGATGTTGTCATAGTACCATGTATTACCTTTCTGATACTGACTGTCGCCCGGTTTAAATTTATTACCGTCAACCTCAATTACAAATCCATTGTCCATATAGGTACGGACACGAACACTGAATTCAGATAACATTACTTTACCCGAGATTCTAATGTCGAAGCTATGGATACGTGTAAACGGACGAATGGAATTAATTACATAACTGGCAATAGCAGCTACATCCGAGTTAAAATCTAATCTTTTCGTTATCCCTTCATACGCTAAAGCATATCCGGGAGTACCTGCGTCTACTTTAACGGAGGTAGCAATTGACTTAAAGCTTTTCTCTGAAAGCTTGATGACAATCTTCTCGTCATTTGCTGTACATATTTTAAAGGACCCGTCTTCCTTAGTGCCGGCTAGACGAGCCCTTATAATTTCTTTCCCAAGTTTATCGAATAGTGCCACCCGATATCCATTAAGAAGGGCAGTAGTGTATAACTTCTTATTAAACATTTTACTTTTCCTTAAAGCTTCCTTTCTTAAAAATCGACGGCAGAAAGACCAATGCCAAACCCTAAGGCTTGGCATCAGTTTTATCTTTCAATGCAATTCTCGATGCGTCCCAACAAGTAGTTTTGCCGTTAGGTTCGTATGCCCATGTATGGTTACCATGAACTTCGAAACGGTCAAAACTATCTTTCCAGCAGGGTCTTGCTATCTTTTTGTGTGCCCAATAGTGGGTAGAGGCATCATCCAAACTAAAGTCATTACTTAGCACTCTTATAGAGATAGCTAAGATCTGCTTATAGATTTCTGCATCTTCCACTTTCCGTAGAACAACTGAGTTTGGAAGGTGATCATTGGTCCAGCTAAATGCTCCGGGTTTCCAGATAACACTACATACTGTATCTGGATATGAAGAATCATAGAGACGCTTCATGACTGTAGTACCAACTTTAATCTGACCAACCAGATCTTCACCTTGCGCTTCAAACCATATGTTCTGGGCCATACAAGTAACGTTTCTTTTGTTGACTAATTCGCCGGGCTCAAATGTTGTATTGAGCGCCATAGCCAATAAGTATTCCGCTAAACCCATAATTTTGCTTTCCCTCGCCAAGGCTAGAAGTTCTAACCCTAACTCTTATTTAAACATTAATTAGGAATTATAGATTCCTATTAAACAATAAGAGTTATTCGTTAATTGCTACATAGTCAGCTAGCTCATTGTGACGAGCAGCTAGACGTTGGCGTTGTTCATCACTTAGAAAGTCTAAGCTGAAGTCTTCAACGATACTAGGTTGTAGAATTAGACATTTAAAAATTTGCTGAGAAGATAAAGTTGTGGTATCTATCTTCTTGGAAAGTTCAGGGCTCTGGATGATAAGATAAGTCTTATCTGTGTTATTCAACAAAGATAGATCTACGCTATCTGCTAGGTATGGTTGGAAAGCTAAAATGTTACGCACTTCAGAGGAAGTGGTTGGAGTAACGAAGCTTGCTTTTCTTAATGCGTTCATGACTTAAAGTCCTCTATTTTAAAAGTGAGTTAATAACAACAAAATGCAAACATACATACGGCATATGGCATAAAGCCATGTATGAAATATGAATGCATTCTGTTTATTATACTATAAGGTAAGAGAATATTTTTTTATTCTCTTACCTAGAGACACTCGAGTATCTCGATATTTTTAGGGGCCTCTCGACCGTTAGGGTAAGTCACCTTATTCTTTTTCAAGCTAGGTGTAATGTGTAGCGAGTCCATTCCTTCCCGTCTACTCTTTGTTAGCAGTAGATTGATATAGTCCGGAAGATACTTCTTAAAGCTGCGGATTTTTCTTAAAGTACAAAGTACTACTTTGTAGCGGTCCTTACCGGAACCCTTTGTAAAATAAGTCACCGGAATTAATCGATCATCACCTTCTAGGTTAAACATAAAGTTTACCTGAGCATTGGTATTATGATCTTTTAATTGGGTCAGCTTTTTAATTCCGTCTTCAGGAATCTGGACGTCCTCGTTGTTTGTGTTAAGAGTGCCGTTCTTAGCCCAAACAGTGCAAACTGCAAAGTCGTCACTGAAATACGTTAATGCCGGAGAAACCAGCACGTTCGTTTTTCTAAACTTAGTAGGTCGGTGTATATCCACTTCTGGAGTGGAGCTAAACGTCACTATTAAGGATGGGCTCTTGTAAGCATAGGCTTCCCAATTGACCCTGACATTCTTTACAGTTAGTCCCTCTTCTGTAGTTATAGTTTCCATAGTCCTTTGATATGGTTGGTAGTTCATTAAAATAATATAGATTCATAGTAACCTAGAACACGGCATAAAGACTACTATCGACCGAAGCCGATAGTAGTCTTATAATTAATTAAAACTCGCCAAAGTCATCACTAGAATCGCCTAGGTCGTCAGTGGATTCTTCACTGAAACCAGAGTCGTTATCCTCACCTTCTGCTCCGGGGTCATCAGAACCACCTTCTTCAGAAGTGTCGTCTAAGTTGTCGTCTTCAGCTGGAACGTCATCATCGGAAGAGAACTCATCTTCCTCTCCTTCTGCTCCGCCCTGCTCCTCTTCTTTCTTAGCCAAACGCTCTTCTTCATCTGCGTCTAACTTATCTTGAAGATCTTCAGTTTTGTTGTCTTGTTTAATATCGACTTTCTTAATATCACGATAAGTATCGCCAATAAGCCCTGCCATCATTTCAACATGAGCCTTAATCTTATCTTTAATGCCGCCATTACCTTCAGCAGAAAGTAACTGATCAAGTTCAGGTAAGATATTTTGGCTACGCATCCAGTCACGGACTAGGGTACTGATCATCATCTCGCGGAAGTTTTCGATGCCGGTAGGCACTGTATCGCCTTCAAACATATCGGAAAGCATTTCGTCAGTAAGATAGTTATCAACTGCTATTTCAGCAAACTCACGGAATTTCTGCAGAGCCTCAGAATGTGCCTCAATCTTGGTCGTATCTGGTTCAGGGAAAGATACTTCGATACCCAGTAAGATATCTTCCATAGATACTTTCTTTTTACCTATTTCATAAAGATCTTTAAGAAGCTTACCAGACCATCGTACATACTTACGTACGTGTTCGGTTGACTGACTACCCAAAATCTTCTGATAGATACGAATACGACGAGCAAGTAGCTTGTTTGACGTTACGATGCCTGTGGCGAAATCGCCTTGGTACATCTGGTCAACTACTTCAGGAGGCATTCCCATGCCGTGATACTGAGTCTTCTTAAGCTGCTCTTCCATCTGGTCATCAGGACGAACTCGATCTCGACTATTGTCTTCAATCTCAGCTTTAGTAGACGGAAACGCAGTACCGCCATCAACATTAACCTGAATACCAGAATGCTGTAGGTTTCTAATCATGTCCGTTGGTTCATGATAGTCCCCTAGAGGTAAACCGTCGTTCTGCATCTTAGAGAATTCAGAAACGATCATGTGAACAGCTTTAACCGGATCTTGTTCGTCTTCATCTAACGTGATGTTTAGATTAGTACGACCCACCGCATTCTTAACTGAAGAAATCAAGTTAGAGAAAAGCACGGCTGAGCGCATAGAAGAATATAGCTTAGTTCTTTCTAGAAGAGATTCACCAATACCTTCTGGAGTATAACTGAAAGCAAAATAAGTAATCAGTTCTTTATCCACATAAAGCAGCTTGGTTTTCTTATGGGACAGTGCACGCCAGAACATGACGTTATACACTTCTTCAGAATCGGCTACTTCAACATTGCCGCCCACAAGACCATCTTTCAATGCTTCTTCTAAGTGGGTATTGATATGCTTATGATAAAGATTAGTTAGTTCCTTAGCACTACTTACTGTATTGCCACCCAAACCAAGTTCTTGAATGATCTTGTTTAGATGATTATCATTAGAAGCTGAAAGAGTCTTAAGCTTCTCTGTATGATCGCCATCTGTCACCCTAGATACTGGATAACCGTTCTCGTCGAGAAGTATATAGAAAGCTAACTGCTTACGAGGGTTACTTGGCTCATGAATAGGGATAACACAATCAAACGGTATGCGCTTAACTAAAGGAGCTTCGCTGGCATCGCTAGCATCAATTGGACGGATACTCAGAATGTTTTTATTCTGGTCTCCGTACATATTCTCTAGACCGGCATGTAAAATAGAAGCATTACTTAATGCCTTACTTCTTAATTCAGGAGCCGCTAATAACTCTAGGTTATCAGTTACTTCGATGCCTAGTTTATTCGCTTTGCATTTAACAAACGAAGGTGGCTTACTATTCATAACCTGAATCTGTCTAGTGAAGCTTTCCAAACCTGCCGTAGCATTAACAGAGCCGGTTACATTTTCAACAATAGGACGAGGAAGGATAAGGGAAGTATAACTACCATAATCAAACAGAGCCTCGCGAATAATAGTCGGAATCTCTTCAGAAATATTATAAACTTCGGTGAAGTGCTCATTAAGCTTAGTGGCAATATCTGCAGCTACTTGCTCGTCTACGTCATCAAGACTTACTTTAATCTCGATATCAGTATCCGTAAAGTCTTTAGGGTTACAGATACTAGACACTAGAATCTCTTCAACTAATGCAAGGTCAGGAAGTATCTCTTTAATACTCTTGGCTTCTGAACCTTTACGACTTAGTTTATTAAACGTGTCTTCTAAAGAAGCGGTATTAACTGTCTTCTTTTTCTTTTTATCTTCAACAATAATCTTTCTCGGAACAGTCGCCTTCTTAATAAGTGCGCTTTCCGTATTACTGCTGATCTTGGATACTTTTGTCATCTTTAAACCTCAGTGGGTATATAAATGTCGCGAAGGGCCGGGTGTCCCATATTCTTTAAGATCCCTAAAACATATACGGCAGAGTTACTGAAACTCATAAATTCCAGATCCCAGTTATATTTTAATTCGCCTGTCTTGGCAAACGCCTTATTGACATTAAGAGTTCTTAACAAAAGATCAAGCGGACAATTAAGTAGCTGTGACCTTAAGTTATCTTTAAAATGGACCGGAAAACCTTTACGTGCTAGTCGGCTATCCTCTACTTCTAGGATGTCGATAGGATGGAAAGAATATCTAAATAAAGCATGAAGTGAATCGTCGCTAATATCCGAGATATCAATTTTTAGATCGCTATAGAACTTCTTTATCTGAGCTGTCTTGATGCCATGACATTTGTGATTAATGCAAGCGTAATAGCCGCCAATTAACCTAAGGTCATGTTCACAAGAACTGCAGTGAGGCCTGGACTCTGTACCGGGATCTATGACATCTTTAATAATGAAGTTATCTTCTTTATCTTTGGCCATCATAACCATAGCCCCACGATTTAGTTTCTTTTCGGTCAAGAGAAGAGTGTCATCTAACTTAATTGTAAATCGCTTACGTGGAGACGAAACAGAATATATCTCAACTCCTGCAATCCCTTTATGGTTAGGTGTGAATGTGAGGTCTGTAAAATTTACCCGAATGCCTTCCGATTCGGCATTAATAAGATTCCATTCAAACGGATTCTTTCTGCCCACTGGAAGATTTTGATCAAAAAGATATGCTTCGCGACATTCTCTAAAATCTTCGGCAAAGTTTAAATCAAATAGTCTATCGGCATTAGAAGAATACGGTTGTAGATCAGACCCTCTAAGAATAGTCTCAGGAATCATTCTAAAACCTAGCTTCTTTAAATAGACTCTTTGGGTCTTGTAGTCGGAACTAATGGTTTCTGGATCAAATTTAAAAGTCCCATAAATGAAGATATCGATTAACTTAGCATGATCCTTATCTTTAACCAAGTAGTATGGGACCTTACTATAAATACTCTTCTCACCAGAATGTCTTATCGTAGCAACTCCTCTCAATTCCATACTAGCAAAGCTAGTAAGTTTCTTCGGAATTAAATTTGCTTCTACTAAATAGGAAGTAATATCTTCTCCAGAACAGCCATCGCCAAAAGTAATTGCGCTAACTAAAGTTCCGCTAGCGTATTTAGCCGTAAATTCGATTCCTAATGGCCGAGGAATAATGACATAGGACTTATTTAGATCTATATCTTTACAAAACTCTTTCATTGGCTCCTTTGTTGTAAGGATTGGACCAAAATGAAAGTTGTGTCTGATTTTCTGTGTTATTAATCTACTGTTTTCCAGTGACTTCAGAGGGAATTTGAACTCGTTCTTTTCCTCTTTCGTTAGCTGCGAAAATATATGCATGGGAGTCTCCTAATGCGTTCAGAACTATATAAAATCTATCGAGATAGTAATATTTCTCTCGCTAGAAGTATTGTTGTAAAATCTGAAGATTCTATTGTCGCTATTAATGATTACTTTAATGCCATGGGCAGGACAGTAGATAGCGATCCGAAGACTTGGAAGTATTACCTAAACCTAGCAGGTGAGTATCATTGGTCGGATACGCCGATGGAAGTAATATCCTCAGATACTCAGCAGCTTATCCCTTTTACTAAGGAAGTACTGGTCGATCACCCCCTTACTCGATTTGAATATCGTAGAGGTGGCTCTGAACGACACCGTATTCTTTCTGCTTATCCTAAGCAAGAGATATTAATAGATAGAATACTTGATCCAGTTGATATCGATAAAGCTATTGCTGCAGACAACATGGACATCCTTTTTTGGGATAGTACGCTAGTAGCCTCTAACGAACTTAACCTTATCCCTGAATTACAAAGATGGATTAAGCGTTTTAATTTACGTTGGAATGTTACCTCTATGTCCGTAACGGATGGCCTATATCCTTCCGTATTTTTAGCTAATCTTTATTTAGCGATGGTGAATGAAATTTCTAACATTCGTATCTCTAATATAAAGACGCCCTATGCCTCTCAATGGCATATATGGACTTACCTATCTGGCCATCTAGGCTTAGATAAGTATCAAGAATATTTAAGTATTGAGCAGTCATTATGGCTATATCGTAATATCGAATATATTCGTCGTAACGCAGGTAAAGAATATACTCTGGACTTGCTAGTTGAGAACCTTATTAAGACAACCGGTTTGTCCGCTAATAAGTTCGACATGATGAAGGCCGATGACTTACTTAAAGATTATAACATCATTAGCATCAAGACAAACAAAAGCGATGTTGACGACGTTAATCCAATAGTCGATCCAGGCTCTTTACTTGATCCATATTTAACTATGGATGCAACTAAGACTAGGGCTTTGGAAAACGACTCGAATAAAGATATTGATGCTGAGATTTTTGAGAAGGCTGCTTTAGCCAACCCAACAACCATTCGTCAAGTACCAATGTACGAGATTACTCAGCAATTAAGTGTACTTAGTCGATTTAACAACCACCTTCAACTGCAATCTGACTACTGGATTTATTTATCTGCTATAGGTAGATACACTGGCTCCTTTACCATCCCTATTCCGGGACAGAATGCAGTAAACCTTTCTCCTAAAGAAGCTTTGATTCTTATGGTTTATTGTAGCAATAAAGCTAACGGATATCTTCTAACGGATATACCTAAGCTTTTTGTAACTGGAGTAATTCCTGAGACTTATCCAGATAAGTCTGTTATACAAGGCATGCTTGATGAAGAACAGGTGAAGGTTACCGAAGTGGTTAATGAGTTAACTACGGACTTAGTTAAGCTAAAAACATTGACTAGTCTGTCTAGCTTAATTCAGTTTGTCGACTCTGTTACGGTTCAGAATCTCAAGCATTATTTTGCCGGAAGGCATGCTCGCGACACTCACGGAAAGAGTATGATCGAATCTGCCAGTCTAGCGCTGCTCGATAAACGAGACTGCCTATTGGCCCCTGAAGGTACAAAATATGTTGACTGGTTTAATTTCTTAGACTTAGATGTATCGACACTCTCAAACGAAGATTTACTAGAGGTTGTGATCAGCTGTCTTAAGACAGTGGGTGGGATAGATGAAACTTCTACTGGTCTTCCTATTCAACAACTGTCGATGTTGGAATTATTAGACTACTTAACCTCTTATGGCTTTATAGTCGTAGAAGGTCGAGCGTTTAATGCTAACTCGACTATAGAATGGTTCTTCTCTCAATATTCTAACTTTGACGTAAGTCTAGAATATTACGGAGCAATTGATCTGGATGCTAATACGCTTGGCAGCTCAGATAATGTTTCTGTTACTATTGAAGATAGCTATTCGGTTGAAATAAATAACAAAGAACTTAAGAACTCGGGTATCCATGACGAATTCAGAGATATTCAAGTGGGTACTAGCCCTACAAGTTCAATGGAATCCTCCGGTACTACATTTGCTGAAATAAGTAAAACGCTTATAACAAATGCGACCGTAACAGTTACTGATTAAAAACAAGGTTTATAAAAATGTCTTTTTCTACAGTTAAAACTATGCATCTAGATATGCTGGAAACCACGCGTTCTATCGAAGGGGCGTTCAGCACAATGCAATATTCGACTTTAAATGAAAAGTTTAATATTGAACAGGATACTGATTTACCACCAGGCGAATATCCTAAGATTCGCTATATTGCAATCGGTAATGGCGGGCACCGTAACGTAAGTGGCGGAAACGGCGGCCTTCAGGATATCCTGCAGCATTCTGTAACAGACGCTGCCTTATTCAACCACTTACCCTTCATCATGCGCGAAACAAATGACGACCTTACTCCGTCTGAGCGTGAGAAATATCGTCTACGTAAAGTAGAAGTGCATGGCGGTAAGGAATACTACGTCTATTACCTTCGTAAAGTAACTCTAAGTACAACTACTCCACAGGTAAGTACTATTGATACTGACAATGGTAGTACGACTACCCAAGAGTTTACACCGTCTAGTTCTATGCTTTCTCCTACTCCAGTAACTATGGAAAATGGTAAAGTAGTAGAGACTACTGGTAAACATATCTCTGTGCAGGTTCCGGTTAAGATCGAACTGACTCAGACTGATATTCAAGAAATCATTAATGCAGCCGAGATCATTCATGGCGATAGTCGTTACGCTATCATTTCCGAGATCTCCATTGTGTCTGCTATTGACTTGACAGTAAACTCTACCCAAGGCGGTAACAATGTAAACTACACTGAGGCCGTCGGGGCACAGTGTTGTAACTTCATTGGTGCAAACACCAACCTTAATGCTAGCAACAAGCTTGTAACCCTAAACTATGACTTAGGTACTACACAGCCTCTATTGCTATAAGGTAAGACTCTATGTCTACTCCAAAGTTCCGGGTCATCTCAATTGACCCGGGATCTAATAATACTGGATTTTCCGTTATTGATTTTGATCCTTCAACCGGATGGAAAGATATAATCTTTTCTGAAACCATTAATCAGAAAGACTCTACCGCTAACCAGAAGGCTCTAATTGAGATTTATGGCGAGAGACCTATTAGAATTAAGCAGGTGACGAAATTCCTAGGCGAACTAATTGACACATATGAGCCCGACGTGGTGGTATCAGAAGCTCCTTTTATGGGACGGTTTCCTGCCGCATTTAGGGCTCTGGCTGAATTAGTTTTTGCATTCAAGGCACTAGTGATTGAGCGTTATTCTCCATTGGAATTTGTAGATGTCGATCCTCCTAGTGTAAAGAAAGCAATGGGAGTGAATGGTAAAAGCAGTGATAAAGACGACATGACCAATGCTTTGATCAGTCGAGACGATTTATCATATGCAGAGGATATTAATGTGACTGCTCTTGATGAGCATGCTGTTGATAGTATCTGTGTAGGTCTATGGTTTATAGGCACTATAAGTAAATAGGTGTAGAAATGGAACGTGGAAGCTTAACGAGCTATGCCATCTATGGCAGTGCCGGAATGGCAGCCGCAGTCAACAAGGGGATTAGGGACGTGAATACCGAAAACACTCCTATAGTCTCCACCGTCGTAGAAGAATCTGCTAAAGAAGCAATTAATCCTAGGATAGCAAGAATCTTGGAAGAGGCCCCATGGTTGTTTAATAACTTCCCTGAGATGGTTGCTGATGGTTCTTTGAATATAAAGAATGGAAGTATTCTTCTCTATGGTGTTGGGCTACTAGATATCTTTTCTTTTATCGTAATTCCTATAACGCTTGGTTTCGCTATTGGTAAGTTTATTATGGATCGTAAGAGCTTCAAACTAACCCAAAGGCGGCTGGCGGAAGGGAAGCGACGTGCGGATAAATGTCCGGATTGTGGTAGTGATATTAGTAATATCTAAATAATAAAAAAATAAAGCTATACTCCCTAGGCATTAGCCTAGGGAGTATGGTCTTTTTATGTCGTTTTACTTAAGAACGTAACTCTTGATTTTCCTCTCTCGCTTTAGTTTTTATTAGTTGCTGTTGACGGAAAGGTAACGATTCTAATTCTTTGGTTTCTTGAAGCTTACCGTCATCATCATAAAAGAAGCCCGTTTCCGTAAGGAATGGTATTGAGACGACGGGTTCATCTATATTTAAAAATTTAGAGCAAGTGGCAGTATCTACAAGATAGAACTTTCTTCCGTTACTCATCTCTATCTTTAAGGTCTTGGTCCACATCTTCAACGTACGTTCATAGTTATAGCTACAGATTACAGGTAAAGCTACGATCTCCTGCATGACAATAAAATCGGTATTAATTTTGATGAACTCGGGAGCCGCTCTATATGTACCCAGTATAACTTCAACTGCAGCGTCACATTCAGCTGGAAGCTCTTCTATAACTAACGGTTTTATTAAAATTAAAGGCATTGGTTGGTTCCCTTTTAATCAAAAAAAAATACCCCTGCGAACAGGGGTTAAAAGCTCCACTATCTTGGGGATAGCAGAATGGATATCCATCAGGATACCGGGGAGAAATCGTTTATCTTACAGCAGACGCTACTAGGACCAGTAGGAACGTCAATTCTAAATAAGGTAAAATCTTTCTAAGTAAAGGTTCATTGTACGTATTTAGCCTTACTGTCGCGCACACCACAACTACTACTAGTAATGCTGCGCTTTCAATGCTATACACTCTGTTCGTGTTATGTACACCCAGTGCTATAATTATTATTAATACGTTAACAATGAATTGGAAGTACGCGATTAGCGCCTTCTGTATTTCTATTTGTTGTGTGTGACCATAACCGTTATTAGTTATGAATATACTGTCTACAACCTCACCCATCGCTTTATAGAGATGTATGAAATTAACCAGTATATATGCAACACCAAGAGCGAGTATTATATTTTGCAAACTCATTGGTGACTCCTGCTAGCTATAGGGCTTGTAGATGACGTTGGTCTAAGCCAACTTCTTGCGACATAATAGATTCTAAGATAGATTCTTTACGTTCATCGTTTTCATCACTTTCCACTAAAGCCTCTGCTCCGAATTTATCAAGCATGATTAAATTCTTGAAGCTTTCTACTAGAGACTGAACGCGTTCCTCACGGATCAAACGCAATTGTCCCGTTGCGATGTGTAGATATGTATCAAGTGTTTCAGATAGAGACATAACTACTTCCAGAGGAAATAACTCTTGCTCTGTCGTCTCATCATTCTCGATGCACTTTTCTACAATGTCGTCAGATGCTTGAAGTAAGCTATCCTTCAAATAACGACAATGTTCCATTTGGTTTCTCCACTCCTGACTTCCCGCCGGTGGTGGATTGCGTTTCACTGCTTTCATAAAGTCCGCAGTCTCTACCACTTGCTCTTTAACGCCTCCTACTTTGGCGCTAAGTCCATCGGCGACATCATAGATGCCGTCCATTATCTTTCCTATTAGAGCATTCATCTCTAGGTTTTCCCCTTAATCCGAAGATAAATATATTGAAGTTGATATTTCCATCTCGCTCTGTTAACTACTCCTGTTAGAGCGAATTTTACCGCTGCCTTCTAGTCTTATTTTTATTAATCGAACAAACGTAAAAGTTCGTCCGTATATGCTCGATGTAGGGCCACATCTTCATCTGCTGTTTCGACACCACTTATACCATGGCGTACTGCAACATATAGATCCGCATAGTTTTCAACTAAAGCCTTATAATCCGTAACGTTACTCTCTCCCAGAGCATTGTTCTTAGTCATAGTGACCGTATTAAGGATTAGTCGAAGTGCTTCTTTCATCAGGTCCGGTGAGCAGAACCTGTCGTTCATGTATTGTTGTTCAGTTAGGATAGCAGCCAACGTTACCAAACTATCTACACGCCCAGAAGCGATTCGTACTCGGGCTTTGAAAACATGGTTAACCTGACGTGGGTCAGTTTCGCGCATTTTTGCAATTGCCGAGTAATCGTCAAAGATTCTGCTCGTAGCGTCTCTTAACTCATACAAGTTAGGATCGTCGTCCAAGACAGCCAGAATCTTCTCCTGTAGTTCACTTTTCATTTTCTTAGTCTCTTGTTCCTCTAATTTCCTTTTAGGTAATCAGACAAGCAAACGATATTAATTATATCGTAGCTATCACCATTAAAGTAATATAGAATTATTTTATCCTTCAGCACGTATGGGCCCACAAGATGCGTTTGCACAATACACTCATAGTTTATTAGGTTTGCTACAAAGTCTTCTTATAGAGCTTTACAGTGCGTTTGAAGGTCTAATACTACACAGGACGGCATAATGTCCCCACCACCTAAGTAGCGGGGACATTAACTCTAAAGCATTTCTGCTTTTACAACGTGGATAATAGGACTCAATGCATCGTCAGAATAAACTACTTCTAAACGCTGAGTCTTAGTCAGCACCACTACCTTGTGGAAACTGTTAACAGGTACGCCAACAATGTCTTTGTACATATCTAGGAAAATACGACGATACTCGTTTTCCCCTAGGAACTTATGAATAGCGCTAAGTGCATCATAAAGTTCTTGCGTTATTTCAGATTTAACACGACCTACTTCATACAAGCCATCTAAATCTAAATTCGCGACCAGCTCAATTTCTTTAAACTCAGGAAGAAGGATGCCTTCAGCATCTTCGTCATCTTCTTCAATCTCAGTTACTTCTAGGCATAGAGCTGAACGATAAGTATCGGTGCAAGAAATATTGAATAGGTCCAAAAGACTTTCGCCCTTTTCTTCCAAATATTTCATCAATGCAGGCCAGTCATCAACAGCACTATCAATGCTAATGTCAATAGATGGTCGGCGATACTTAAGCGTTTCGTTAATCCAGTTTGTTAAACGGGTTTCCAGTTCGCGAATAAGAATTGGATAGCGTTCTTGAAGCAGTTTATTTTTAATAGTTGCTGCTACTGAAACGATCCAGTTTGCAAACGAACTATTATCAAAGCGTAGATGCTCAATATCATCTTGCGTAATTGACTCAGGTAGCTGCTTATGAACAACTCCTAAGGAAACTACGCCTGCTTTTCCGATAGCCGGATTTAGACTACGAAGTACGCCGTATAAACATTCTGCCGAATTGTTAGTGCGTACTTTACTTGAGATCTCAAAACGATACCGGTCAACATCCATCGTAGCATCAGGAATAACCTTAGCTTCAGTGGCAGTACCGTTTGATTCTTTTAGACGAAGAACTATTTCGTCGTCTTGGTCAATGTGTTGATTAATGTCCATAAACTCTTTCCCCACGTAAATTTCTTTAAGCTCTTTGTCTTTCAAGACAGGTACTACCTGACCTAGTTTTCGGTCAAAGCAGATATTGCCTTCAAATCGGAACTTCGGTGCAACGTCAACAGATAAGCTTTTCTTGTTAAAAAGTATCGCCACGCTGTTATTACGATAAAGGGCTTTGCCGATAATCGTTCCGTAGTTAGGTTCTTGCTTAACTGCGGTCTGTTCGACAATTGGTTGGGTTTGGACTTGGGGTTGAGGCTGTGTATTACGACTTGCAAGCAAGCGTTCTTCGTAAACCGTCATGTCTTCGCGAGCAGGGCCTTCGGGTTCATTATACCCATATCCTACAGAAGCGGTCATATTCTGCGGACGGGATTGGGTGATAGGCTGATGCGATGGCTGACTATACATAGGCTGTTGATTCATAGCCTGTGTAGGTCGGGGACGGGGGGCATTTTGATACTGATTCACGGGTTGCTGGTAGGCCGTTGGCTGGTGCGGTCTCATAGCAGGTTGTGAAGCAGCGTGTGCCATAATGGGGTTTCCGTTTTGGTCTACTGGTAACCATATTTCGTTGCCAGCGGCATCTAGGAATCTTCCCATTGGTTGCTGAGGTTGATGCATAAAGTTTTCTCCCGGAACTTAGATGCGGATGTTATTCAGATACGGATATCTTTGAGATACGTACCCAGTATAGAAAGTTGTATTAGGCATACCATATGCTCTACGATAAATATGCAGAACATGGCACGGATCAACATTAAATTTTTCTGGATTATAGATAATGTCTGTTACCATGTCATTTGTATAATCCGAAGGATACAACTGTCTGGTTGTTTCTAGTGCAATACTGCTATAGACGAACTCTATGAAAGTCGGACTAGGGCCCGGCTTACTAAAACTATTAACGGCATGGGAAAATACTTTATTTAGTTCTTCCCGTTCCTCAATAGTCGGTTCGACATAAGTAGCTGGATGACGCACTATTAGATCGACAGGCATAAAGGCCGATTCCTGCTTAGGAATCGGCTTAGATGCTTTTTTGCTGTCGTCAAGCGAAAAGGTTCCAGACTCTTTTGTAGAGGAACTAAACATTCTAGCTACTCTACGTAATCGATTCTTGATACCTACTTCCCGTCCCATTTCTTTCTGGGAATCTTGTTCGTAATCAGACATATCCTTCTCACAACAATGAAAATTTCTCGGAACCTTTGAACCGCTTTTCTTTTACCTTAGAACGTCGATCTAAGGTAAAATTACGCAAAAAGTTTTTCTCGGATTCCAACTTACTCTTTTCTTTGGAAGACCCTCTCCTACCAACGTAGTTGCTAGTATGCTCTTTATACTGATGCACATAACTGGTAGCCTGAAAGCCACCTGCTCGTGATAAATCAGCTCTTAAATCGCCTACTGCACGATCCATAAGTAAGCCAAGTGTAATCATTTTAGAATGATACACAAAACTATGATCGCTAATCGGGAAGTTTCCGATATCAACTAAATAGGAAAGTATGTCTAGGCTATCTCTCACAAGCGCTATAAAGCCAGAATCGTTCGCAGAAATCAATGGAATTTGATCACTATAGATTCCTTCTCTAAACTCATGAAGAGTGCCCAGTACATTGGAAATGCCTTTTATAATACTATCGGCATGTTCCTCAACCGGACCCGGCAAATTCAGATCCGTTGGAGACCTTCCTGTTTCCAAGCAATGAACAAACTTAATAGCGCTAACATAGCTATTATTCATGTGGTGCTAGCTCCGCAAAGTTATCAGCCAGTGGTTTGATAACCTCGTTCTCTCGAACATCGTAGTTTTCCCCTAGCGACGCAAACGGATTTAACCGCCCATGGCCGGAAGGAGCTGACTTCAGAATTGAGAGATACGAGAAGGTATGGAAGTTACTAGGATGCAATTGGAACTTAGGGTTCTTCATTTCATCTGACTTCTGGCTTCCTTTCTTCGTATTACTGGCTTTTTCTTGATCCACAACAGGTAAGGTAACTTTCATTAAAAAGCTATCTGACGCTGTCTCGAGTGTGCTCACTTCCCCATGTTTACTATTTATTTTCATGATGTGATCAGTGGGGAATCGATTCAATACATTATCCAAAGCATGCTCGGTTAAACGGGCACCCTTCAATTCCTGCATTTTATACATCATGTTAAAGATCTGACGTGTGATGTCAAACAAAACGAAACGAGTAGTCTCTAGCTGTTTCCCGATTGTATTCGGTAGATCTTTGGAATTTTCAAGACGTGTGAAGTTCTTGATAAGGTAAGCTAGGAAATCTTCGATACTTTCCAGATGGATGTTCTCAAATCGAAGTTTCTTAAGTACAAGACTATCCATATAGTTTCGTACGCTCTCCATATGCTCATCCATTTTCTCAAGCTTCTGGGATTCTGAATCGATTACTCGATAAATGAAACGCGCTAATACACGACGCCACAAACGCGGTTTATCCATGTATTCCGTAGTTACAAATCCTAGATCTGATATGTGGTCAAGTATATAGAAGAACGAACCTATCATGGAACGCAAACCTGCATCTTCTTCAAACTTATCTTTCGGTACAGCAATACGGAAATGAGTTTTCATCGTCATAGCCAGTTTCTTTGTACGAGTGGTAGGGTTACCATCACTCTCACAAATTACCCACTTATCTGACGGATAGTTCTCTTCTGTAATGTTTTCTATGCCGTAGTGTACTTTGGTGTCGAAGTAACGCTTAAACGTCTCTGTAACACCCATAGAAGCGAATAGGTAGTTTGCTAGAAGGGTATGTCTACGCTTCACACAATCTTTGTCAGGCCAGTTATGTAACTTAGACCAAACAACGTCTTCCTTTACAGAAGTACCATTTGCTAAATAGGATGTTTGTAACTTAGAGAAGTTAATGCGTGTACGAGTCAGCTGCACAAAGATGTTACCATCCTCAATCGAGAATAGATTGTCAATTAGTGCTGGGGAAATATGGAACTTCGCTCCACGGATACTCAATATCCCGCCACGATGAACATTTGGTAACATCAGGTATTTATACCATACCTTCGAACCGTATTCGAAACGATAGCATACCATATAAATGTCCGAGTAACTGGCTTCATACTTGCCTTTTCGCTCTAGCCCTGACAACTGACACAATGCTCGAAATTGTTGCTCAGGCGTGCAGCGCGTAAAGCCTTGATAACGAAATCCCTCTGGGAAGTTTTTCGCAGCAGACTTTATAACGATGTCAATGTATTCTTCCGTTACGGCTGGTCGTAGCTGCTCAGTTGCAAGACCATCACAAATACTCGAATTAAATCGAGGCATTTCGTCTTGTAGCTGTCTGACTAAGTCCATACGTTTTCCTTTTTATTTGGTTGGTTCATAGGAATCATATCAAGTTGTATTAAAATGCAAAGCCAAACATACGACCGAAGAATCCTCCAATCGCTCCAAAGAAGTCAGCTACTTTTCCAAGGAAACCTGTGGAGTCTTTTGCTTTACTCCAACGGGCATCTCGAGCGGCCTTTTCTTTTTCTGCTTTATGTAGACTCTTCAGTTCTTCAAGTTCTTTTTCAAGCTTGACCTTTTCTTTAGCCTGCTCTTCTTTAAACTCTTCAAATTTCTGTTCTAACTTTGCCTTTTCTACCTTGAGGAACTGTTCGTTCTTCTTGATTTGATCCTTGGTATATTGAGTTTCTGGTTTACGGTTATCGATCTTGGCTTCTTGCTCAGTTTCGTATAAACGTATTCCGCCTTTACCTTCACCTTCCAATAAGTCTGTAATACTGCAGACTATTTCTTTTTCATTTGTATCTAGAAAATATTTGTATCTGATACGTACTTCTTCATTTGGTAGGGTGGAGTCTGTGTTTACTTTAATCTTTCTAGTGCTATCCAAGAAGGGCAGATAGAGAGAAGTAAAGCGACGATCATTCGAAGAGATTGTTATCTCAAGTCCGAATGCTTCTAGAGGATCTCGGTTCTCATATTCCTCAGCATAAAAGTGAGGCGTTTCTTCAGCTAGCTCTTTGTCTAGGAAGAACATGAAATGACATCCGCTAAAGCGAAAGCCTCTGTCATGATTAAGAACATTCTCTAGAGTTGTTGTTTTTGAAATGAAGTTTCGAGTGCCGTTTAACTTACGCTCGTTATGAGTATATGGACAATAGTCAGTATGATGGCTTTTATCGTTCTGAGGATAAACTCCAACGCTATAGAATTCTCGTACAGCTAAATCGTATTCATCTCTAGGATTAATACTAATGCTACCGTTTTCTATAATAGACTTGGTCATCATTTTCTCTGGATCATAATACTCCAGAACAGTTAGGACCTTCGCTACATTCTTATCATTCCGAGAATGGATTTCCATGATTCTACCATTTGGATGCTTGGCATAAATAGTTGAACCTAGGTTGTTTTCAATTACACATGCAGTATCTAAAAACTTCAATTGCATGTCGCCCCAAGGACCACTCGCAGCTGAAGGTTTAGTTAATGTATGAAATTGCTGAGGAGTATTGCAGTCTCGTATATCTTCTAATATACGACCGCTGATTTCCTCATGGCCTGCAGTAGTTAACATAGCCATTGCTCCTTTATTTCTAATAATTATTGTTTCTAGTCATTAAGGTAATATAGAATTTCAAATATCTGGAGAACGGCAGAAAAGCTGCTTCACTAGGAAGCAGCAAAAAGAGATTCTTGGACGACCGGGGAGTCGACTAAATCAATTTGGTCTTGGTGGCGGTCTAGAAGTAAGGTAGAATCTAAATAACCTGCCAAATCTGGAATCTCGTGAATGATTTCCAATATTAATTTGCTAGCTACATATTCCTTACCTAGGCTATCCAATAATGACGGATGTCTGCTAACTAACATCTTAAGGTGCTGGCCTGTAAGATTATCGGTAGGTAAGACTGTTGCTATACTTGGATCTTTATTAATCAAGTTTTTAATAGCTTGACTAGACAACCTGTCTAGAGGAAGAAAGGATAGTAGGGTTCTATCCATATCAATAAGCATGCAAATTAAGTCGGAGTTTAAACGGTTACGCACAATTAAATTGCGTAATAAGTTTCTATCTCTGACGATATCAATCGCTAGCGATTTAGTAGGAACCGCCATGTAATCTATCTCGGCCATTTTAGGACCTCCTTCATAAATGTATCTTCCGCTTAATAAACCTTTATTTCTAAACATCGGATAAAGGTCAGGACGAGCTTCTGCTAAACGTTCAGCTTCATTTGTGTTTAATTCTTCGATGGGATAATTCCAATCTAAAATGAAGGGGTGTTGCTTAGCAAGGCGGTAGCGCTGATGCTTGGTTAGAAAACTTAAATCTAGGGTCGGTAGATAGTTGCCGTATCTGCCCAGTAAGATAGCCAAGTTTTTATAGTCGAAGACTGTTTCCTGAAACCATTTATGTCCAAGCCAATCTTTTCTTTTTAAAAGAAGAAGCTGTTTATGCTTAGGACCTAGTCTCATGAAGTCTCTCTGGCTAATAAGCTCTAACTCGGCATGCGGCTCCATGAGTACGGTAAAGAGTTGAACATCGGTGAAGTCGTTTACTTTCATTCCTAACTTCAACGGTGCCATAAGAAGGAACTGGTAGCGGTCAATAGCAGGCACTTTATCGAAGGCTTTAAAGGAAGGGAACCTTGATAGCAATTCAGCTTTCTTGCAAATTGATCTATGTTTATCTAACTCTTCTTTATGTAACTTCTTCAAGGCGTCCAGTAGTATTCTAAAGTCCATGTTGATTCTCCATAATCTTTTCTCTACTAGATTAGAAGGCGGCATAAAAAATAACCCCTCAGCTATTCGCTGAGGGGTTATTTTCAACTAGTTACTTTAAAGCAGCTATTAGCTTACTTTAGGAGTAGCCGTTAGGAACAAGCTTTCTAGGCCAGTTACCGTGATAGCACCTAGTACTGGACATAGTACGTGGTGACGGTTACGAGGCTGAAGCTGGATTTCATTGCTAGTAGCAGAGCCTTTAGAAGTAGCCGCACGGAAGATCAATGAAGTAGTAACACCATGGATACCGAAGTTCAATGGGTCAGCAGCGTCAGCACCTTTACGGCGTAGAGCGATCTTGATTTGACCACGTAGACGTTGGTCATCAGTAGCAGCAACGCGGAAGCTAATGCCGTTACCTAGAGTACGAGCATCGCCAGACTTCATTAGAAGAGAAGCGATTTGTTCGTCGGTACCGATAACAACTTCATATTCGCGAGAACCAGGTACAGTCTTAAGTGCAGCAGTGTAGCCAGACTCAAGAACCATGCGGTGAACGATAGCAGTTACAGAGTTCAAGATTGCTTCGCGTAGGTCGTCATAAGAACCGCTAGAGCGAGCAGAGATTACTTGAGCAGCAACGTCTACAGTTTCAGATGCATACGTAGGAGTTACTAAAGTAGAACCAGCGAATGCAGAAGTACCGGCTAGGCCAGAGTTAGCAGCTAGAGCAGCTTCCATTTCTAGTAGAGTATCTACAGCACGGTTAGCGTTACGGATACGGTTAGTAGCGTTAAGCGCTTCGATAGTTACGCCGTAATGGTCGCCAGATACTGGAGAGATAGTAGAGATTGGGCTCTGTAGCTCAACAGGTAGACGATAGGTAACAGTGCTACCAGATTCTACGCTTAGACCGCGAGAACGCATGTTGCTGTTGCTACGACGAGCAGCAGGCATTGTACCAAGGATAGTGATAACAACGTCATCAAGACCAGTGATGTCCGCGATAGGAGTCATACCATCGTCGCCACCAACGAAACCGGTAACAGTAGCTTTAACAGCGTTAAGCTCGAAAGAACCAGTAGTGGTGTTAGCGTCACCAGAAACTTTAACTTCGAAAGTCATTGCCCAATCAGCAGCTGCGCCAGCACTTACATCGTCAGCCAATTCTAGAGCTGCAATAGAGGCACCAGTGATGTCTTTAGTGTTCTTGCGAACTTGTAACTGACCAGTGAAGTTAACAGTTAGATCAGAGCTGTCGCCTTCAGCAGGACGAGTGAATAAAGAACCTTGCATACCTGCAGTAGATAGCTTAAAGGTCATGTCAACACCAACTGCAGAGTTTGCAGATGGGTTAGAGATGTTGATGTAAAGATCGCCAACAGCTAGGTTAGGATCGATAGTATCAGTTTCGTCTTGTTCGCCAAGGATAATGCCTGGATGAGCAGATAGAGCCAATAGGTCTACTTTCTTGCCCATAGCGATAGGACGAGTGTCAACTTCAGTACCGTTTATAGTTTCTTTGAAAGCAGCTACTTGTGCTGCAGGTACTAAGTAAGCATCGTTTTCGGCTTTAGAAACAGGTACGATTTTAGTGCTGTCGTTTGCTAGGATGCTAGCGTCACGTACGGCAGCTACTAGAGATTTCTTGTTGATGTCAGTTGGAGCACCAGTGTTACCACGAACAGTACGGTTATAAACCTTAGGTACTTTAACTTCAACATCGATACCAGACTTACCGGCCGGGATCATTTTAGTGCGGAAGAAAGCTTCGGCGAAAGCGTCGCCAGATGCATTCAGTGCGTTGAAAACAACAGAAGCGGCAGCGAAGTCAGCGAAAGCGTTTTGGTCATAGCCTTCCATACCAGCAACCATGGTTTCGGCATTGAAGTCACGACCTAATACGTTTTGGCCTTGTTGTGGCTTCATGAAACCTTGAGCGAATTTTGCAGGATCTTGAGCAGCATAGATAGTGGCAACAGCAGCTTCGATACCGGCAGTAATTGCAACTTCGTCTTCGCCATATTCAGCTTTAAGAACTTTCATGAAGCCGTCATCAGAGCGTAGAGAACCTGAAAGAGTTTGCATTTGGTCAGCAAAGCCTTGTTGGGCAGCGATGTCACCTAAAGATTCCATACCGGCTACAACAACATTGGCTGCGCCTTCAGGAGCGATAGCTGCACCTTGGGCTGACATTTGGCTAGATACGAAATCGATCGCTTCATCAACCGTTGATTTTTGAGTAATTTCAAACATGTTTGTTTCCTTCTTACAAAAGAAAAAATTAAAATTTCACTGACCAAAGAAAGGCACGATGGCCAGCATACACCAGTGTCATAACATAATGTGGATAAAAACTACCCAACATTAAAATCTTTCAGTTAAATGGATAACTTAAGGGCGTCTAAGCTTCTTAAAGTTATCATACTCTTTAGAGAGCATCATTTCGCTAATGCCTTTACATTTAGCGAACTGACATAAAACTTGAGTTGCCAACTCAATACTAGCAAAAGCTTGTATTGGAGAATCGGCACATTCACATAAAATTAGATTACCATCTATGGTAATTTCTGCTTTTAATGTGGAGTTGTGATGTTGATAGTTCCAAGGAACAGATCCCTCTTGAACAGGAACGTCAAAGTAGTTCTCAATTCCTAATTTAACTAGCGCCGGATGTTGAGAAAACTTCTCTGCTTCTAATGCCAAGAAGTGTCGATCTTCATAACTAAAATCATCAAGGATTTTAGAAAGTTCAACGGAAGCTAAACTTTCATATCGTTCCTCTAAAGCATTCGCAATAGTGGACGGTAAAAATATAAATTTCATCTTTATCACCTGAAGAAGATAATAGTGGCTTCCACACTATAAGCAAAGATTAAAGTACTATAGAACCTAGGAGTTCTTAATGAACAGCTCATTTCTAGTGATCCTGAAAGGGATTATTGCCGCCTTTCTTAATAGAAGGCTGGAGGACGACAAACTTGACATCAAAGATGAGTTACGGTCCGTTTTAAAGGAAGTTCGTCTACCTACGAACTTAATGGGTACGGGTAGTGATGGCGATATAGGTTCAGGACTTAGAGATACCCTTTCGTGGGTATTAGATTATAAAGAAGATCAAGAGTTAACGCCAGAAGATGTTCTTGCTAGAGTCCAAATCAATCTACACACCGATACTCACTATGCAGATGTTATTCGTACGGCTATATCGAACGAAAATGAAACAAAGGAAAGAACTCGTATTCGTGTCTCTACTAATATGAGTGAAATTCGCAGCGAGTTAGGTAAACAACGACTACAGACAAAAATTCGTGAAGCAAATAAAACTTTGAATAGTTCGGATTCTTATCTGGATAAAGAAGAGTTCTTAGGCAACTTAATAGAAAGTCTAAACGAATTTAAGAGTGAGTTAAAAGAAGGTGGACCTGTTTCCCAATCTTCTCTTAATTCCGATGACCCTGAAAGTATCCGTACTATATTTAAACAAGCGCAAGAAAGTGTTTCGGCAGATGGCGTATTAAAGACGGGACTGGTGGGTCTAAATAAAATGTGTGGAGTGGGCGGTATTGTCCGAGGCCTTTATGTAAATATAGGTGCCCTTACCCACAACTATAAAACTGGTTTGTTACTTGACTTGTTTAGGCAGATCCCAATGCATAATAAACCCTTTATGCTTGACCCGTCTAAAAAGCCTTTAGTATTACGTGTCAGTTTCGAAAACCGCATAGAGCAAGATTTACCTAAGCTCTATAAAGATATTAAAGAACAAGAGACCGGCGAGAAGGTAGATATTAAATCCATTAATGTTGATGATGCAGTTGAATATATCTCCTCTAAACTTAAACGCAATGGCTATCATTTTGCCATGGAATTCTTTTCTCCTAATGACTTTACTGTGGACGATCTAATAACCGTCCTTGAAGAGTATGAGTCTAAGGGTTACGAAATCCATCTTCTTAATCTTGACTATCTAGAATTAATTGCTAAAGCAAAAGGGAATGCTAGACCTGACCAAGTAATTACTGACTCAGCGGAGAAGTTACGTGGTTATTGTTTCCCGAGACGTATTACTGTTATTACAGCTCACCAGCTGTCTACAGAAGCACAAGCTCTGTCTCGTGAAGGAACGTCTAACTTTGCTAAGCGTGTATCCACCGGTGGTTGGTATATGAACTGTAAGTCATTGCACACTAAGCTGGACTTAGAAATCATTTGCCATATCCACAAAACAGAAGAAGAATCTTATCTCACATTTGCCCGTGGTAAACACAGGGGTGGTGAAGAAACGCCTATGAGTCATCGATACTTCGCGTATAAGTTCCATCGCATTGGGACAATACATGACGATATCGATAAGGAAGTACCCGAAGTCATTTATAATGTTTCGGAAGGTATGCAGTCAGTAGAAGGCGCTAAACAAGAATCTAATAATCAATCTCAAATGGGGAATAGTAATGCCAATAGCGATGATGCCGACTGGTAAGAAACTAAGTAGTAAACGACTGGCGTTATGCCCTAACTGTTTATTTCCAGTAAAACGTACCCTTTACATGGGTTTCCAAGATTCCTATCACTGCCAGCGCTGTGGTAGTTTCGAGCCTTGGAGTAGTCGTCTTTCTATTCGTAATCCGAATAACCCTAAGAAGACGGGACGTTTCCCTACTAGCCTTTTGGAAGTATTTGGTAACAATCTTAAGAAGTTAGGTATTCAGGAAAATACTAAATACTTTAACTTGGGCATCGTTGCCAATAAAGACATGACTAAATTTGTCTTTAAGGAATCCGGTATTCTTAAGAAGCTTAATGGCTTTGGCGGTAAGGTATCTCCCGTATCTAACCTTAAGGAAGCTTGTGTGAGTTCTCTTGAGAAAAGTACTGGAGTCACGACTAAGGCTGACGATTGGATCTATATCGATTCTATTGCTCGTCGCGAAGTAGAAGAAGCATTAGGTTACGACTCTCCCTTAGTGGGATTAGTAGGTATGCTGATTCATGCGGATGACGATGTCTTTTGGGACGTTTCTTGTAAAGAAAGAACTCGGGTATTGGATCTAGAAGAGCTAGCTAAATACGAAGATGGTGATCTTGGTATCGACGCCGGTTTAGTAGAACGTATCCTATCTAATTCTTAACAAAAAAATAAAGCTATAACCCCTAGGCACTGTGCCTAGGGGTTATAGTCTTTTACGGTGCGTTATTTGCATATACGCTTAGAGGAGGCATTCCCATTTCTTTTAGATCGTCAATGGCTTCTTCTAGATTCTCTTGATCTTCACTGTAATCTTTTTCTAAAATAAAGCTAACTAGCATTCTAAATGCTAACTGCATAGCTTCCATTGCTGTTTGTTCCCTAGTGAATATTTCTTCAAGAAACTGAATCTTGGAATCCGTCACTGCATTCTGGGGATGCACTGCCGCACAATAAGCTGAACCATAGCACTCATCTAGCTGGAGAAATATCTCCATAGTCTCTTCTTCTGAAGTGGCTAAATCTAAGAGTTCCATTAAACGACTTGCTGGTCCAATTAAAGTAGATATCAGTACTATGACACGGTCTGCATTACGCGCAATTCGTAGCATGTTCGATACCTCAGTCGTAACGTCATCCGCCGATATTAGCCCTTTCCCTATACGAGGATCTTTGGTCTGTAGCTTTTCTATTAAACGCACTAACTCACGTAATGAATCCATGTAAGTCAGTGCAGCCTGAGTTCTCTGAGTTAGCAGAGCCAACTCTTTTACCTTAGCTGAAAAATCCACCTGTTTTCTCCTTAAGAATTAATAGAATATCCTCTGTCATAAATGAGACCAGAAGTATAAAGATTGCTAGTATTAGAAAAACATCAATTGTAATAATCAACGAGGCACTGTATCTAAACAGTGGAAGGGAAGCTGCAATAACAACCAAAAGTCCTACGCCAATATAAACTAGATAAAAGTTTGCGTACTGGCCATTAATATAATATGCCGCTAACCATACTGCCAAAATCCACAAGGTACGCACCGTAGTTCTCAGCCTCAACTCCCTCATCTTAATTCTTCGCATTATCCTTTTGACTTCTTTGGGGTTATTATTACCTCCTACTCCTATCTCCATTAGCTTCTTACCTACAAGTAAATTGTAGACAAAAATATTCAATAAAATAACTGCAAGTAGTAGTACGTATTTCATAGCTACTCTCTTTTTTTGTTTGCCATATTCGCATTAGTAATATAGAATCGTACTAGCCTTAGACACGTTTAAAACAGAAAGAGTATATTTTATGTATTTTATTAAGAGGGATTTAAAATGTTTGAAACATTTGTTTGGATCTACGGATCTATGTTTGTAGTTGGGGCCGTTATAAATATCGTACTTGTTTTCAATGATATTTCTGATGGAGGCATGATGGAATATTATGAAGAAAGTAGTTTGAAGATTTTGCAGCGTAACATCTTTAGTGTTATTCGAATAGGTATGTTAGCTCTGGTAGGCATTTTAATAACTGCCGGAGGCGCTAGACTTTACATGGGACCTGGTCACCATGAAGACATAAAGATACTTATAGGTGACGCATTCTTCTGGACCTATGCCATTATCCCTATCCTTGTTCTTTCAAAGGCGTTGTGGGAAATCCGTTTCCGTAAAGCTAAGCCGGGACAGGCGGCTCTTATGGGGAGGCCTCTATGACAACTGGAGAAATGGTCGTCGTCTATCTATATGGCTATCTATTTCCGCTAACGGTTTTAATTTTCTTACTCGTTTATATTGATGAGCGCCATAAAGATTTTCTGAGTAATGAAAACTATATGGTTCTATCCAATCTAACTAAAGCCATAACTAACTTCCCTCTGTATTCAATCGGCGGCGTAACCAGTATTCTAGTCGGTAGTGACTTAGGGTATGGGTCTTTTGATCCCTTCGATCTTGACACTATTCGTGAAAAGGACGCTCTAACCTATAAGAATGCACTGATGTTTGTAAACGTACTACCTGCCGTTATTCTCATACAGGCGCTATTACGAAACCATAAGTTTCGAGTCGATAATAGTTTTCTTTATAATAAGGGGGAGTTATGAGTGATTTAGAGTTATGGCAAAAAGTAGGTTTAGGTGTATGGGTATTAGGACTTATGTTTAGGTCCTATATATCTACGACATATCCTATACGTCAAGCAGAACTAAGAGGGACCACCTTAGCTAGAATCTCTCTTATTCTAACTATCCTCTTCTTTGCCTATTGCGGCTTAATTCTAGTATGTATAGCCGGAGGGTTAATAGCCATTCTCCTTCTATATCTAACTGATGGTTCTATACAACCTTACCTCTACACATTTGTACAGGCCGTAAAACCATTAGTTCTGGAAGTAACAGCTATTATCGGATTAATCATAGCATGGGACTTTGATATCCGTGAACGTAAGTATAAAGGTTATGACTATTACGACTATCCTTTATAACAAAAAAAGAAGCTACTCTACTCCCTCATGGGAGTAGAGTAGTATTCTGCCGTCTAAGATAAGAAGGCTAGCATACGGCCTATTGTACCACCCGGGTTGGCAGGACTAATAAGCATTGCCTTACCTAAGCCTTTAGTTGGGTTAAAGTCCCCAACCTTCTTAGGTTCTTTCTTTTCTTCTTTGCCTTCGGCTTTCTTTTTAACCACACGACCTTTAGGTTCTTTTACTGGAGCGCCTGTTGTATTTAAAGACATATTTATTTTCCTTTTGTCATTAATGAGAATTGATATGTTCAATCCTAGTCATTAAAGTAATATAGCCTTATACTAATCTAGAACACGGCATAAAGGCACTACTCCAATGGAGTAGTGCCTATTAAGTTATTCAGGTTTAACAAATACCTTAAGGGTACTGTTAGATCTATACTCAGTATCAGTCATACCGGTAGTTGCAGTTGTAATAACCGTCTGTACGCCCGTGAGAGTACCGACTGATTCTTTTACTAACCCATTCTTCATATAAAGAACTTTAACCGGCATACCGGGATACAGAAGACTCTGATTAGAATTCTGCCAGGTAAGCGTTAACTCGTGACCCAGTCCTTCCGTCAGATTACTGATTTCAGGATATGGATTATTCGTTATTCTCCCTTTCGCCCAACGGATATTATTATGTCCGTTTACAGGTTCTGCTATAGAGGTTTCTTTGAGAGTCTTATCCCTTTCTAAAGTTACTTTGTTTTCAGAAGGAACACCCATCAAATCCATTAAAGCAGAAGCCCTAACGTAACGCATACCATTGCCTTTATTCAGCATACTAGAGCGACTAACGTCAGTCATAGTACTAGAGCCTGTAGAAAGGACGAAGATCTTCTTTCCGTCTTTCCTATAAGATCTTTCAATGGCAGGCATTTCATTTTCAGGTACATTAACTATCGTTAGAGTACTAGGCTTTTTATTGAAAAGTGTATAGTCTCTGGTAGGATATACAAACCACTTACCGGCCTGCAAATAAACTCCTAGGCCGGAGCTGTAGATACCATAGTTCTTCTGAATGTAGTCAGGGAGATCTATGATGCGAGTACCTACCGGGATAATCAATGGATCGATCACTCCTGAATTAGCGGGCTCGGATATCTCAACCCCACGAATACCTGTAAAGGTATCTTCCTTTAAAGGACCTATAGAAGTACCTCCATTGAGTCCATAACCCATTCCTACACGAAGTACATCTTTGATGGTAGACTCTCTAAAGATACCACCGAACTCTGCTAAACGAGAAGTGAATAAAGCTTCCTCATTTAACTGGAAGGTAAAGTCTAGTTGATTAGCTGCTTCGTCTTCAGCGGCTCTATCTGATTCCTTTAGTTTAGCTAACTTATCAATGTCTGGGGCCGTTGTTAATGTAGCGGTATAGATTTGATAACTAACATCACCAAAAGACACATCTGAACCAGACTCTCCTTTACGAGAGCGAGTAACTTTAATCTTTAGGTTTTCCCGATGGGGATAGATATCTCTCTTGTAAGTAAAGGCACCTAACGTAAGTGTAATTAAAACCATATCTCCATAAGAGGATACATAGTCACGATTATAGTGAATGCCGTCAACCCGGATTGCTTCAACGTCTTTATCTGGAGTAATAATTTCAGCTTCATATTTCCAGATATCAGCAGGTGCCCTGCTATTAGCCAGGGCAGTGATATCACTATAGATCGCTTCGTTTTCAAAAGCCATCTATTAGTCCTCTTTCATAAAGGCGTATGGATCATACTCCTCTGCTTTAACCATATCTCCCTTACCAAGAACAACTTCCTTGGTGGAGACCTTAACACGGTGACTAGCGGCTGCTCGGTTACCTTCGCTAGCAGGAGTGAAGTTAAAGAACATCTTATCAAACTCAGCATAATCCACATTACCGGCAGTAACTGCTTCAGCCGCACCACGAATCTTATTTCGGAAGTTACGGATTTTAATCACATCTTCTTCTGGAGGCGGTTTGCGGTGAGGATCAATGGACTTAAGATTTTCCAGTTCGAATAGATACCCATTAACAATAGAGAATACTTCAGGAAGTTTCTCCCATTCCTTCATAGTGAAGGTGGCTTCCATATCAGCAATCTCAATCATTTGGTTAATGGTTAATTCATAAGACTCGATGTCTTGAAGAATTTCCATAGCCTCTTCATCGCTTTCACCTAAATGGGGCGTACCCATTAATAGGTCGATATGAGCTTGGTCATCATCATTACAGATGACTTCTATACCTGAGGCAATATGCTCGAAGTAAGCAGGAGCAGGTTCTTCTTCTTCAACTATCTTTGCTTCTTCTTGAATCGAAAGATAATTGATTACTTTAGTCATTACTAAATAGTTAGTATGGAAAAGTTTGTAGACATTAGAGTTGGGATCTAAACCGGCCCCTCTTCCGACTACGACTGGCTCGTCATAATTATTGGACATGACCTGCTCCTTTGCTGGGTTAGTTTACTGCCGACTTAAGTAATAAGAAGTAAACAGGTAATTGATAAAATCTTTCTTCTGGAGTTAGATTTGGTAGATTGTTAACTGGGTCGACAAGACTACTGTAGTCGGGACGAGTACCCATTAAGAAATCATGGACGAACTTATCTAGGACGGTATAGTTAGCTTCATCCGAATCATAGAACGCTTTAGAAAGAACGTAGTAAGGTTCTGCTTCATCAACAGGCGTAAGGCCATCTGTCCGTAAAGTAGGGATGCTCTTAGGATAAGCAACGCTATCAATAGGGCTGGTAGATAAACTATAATGGATACTGTCTGAAGAGAATGCAGAAGTAGCTACATTTTCAGTTTGTCTAGGAATAGAATCCTTTCCGTAACAAGTGGCCGTTAGAAGTAAATCCCAGATAGTTGAGATCTTCTTGCGATACTTACCATTCTTAACAGAGTACAGTTTAGGTTTTGGTTGGCTACCGCGTAATACACGAGGCACTACTTTGGACCAGAACTCTGCAACAAATGGGTCGTAAATTAGCTTACCGTCATCAGGGTAAAGGATCGTCTCACTACGCTCATTAAAGAACTCATCATTGTAATAGGCTACTAATTTACCAATATCCACTGTACGGCCCGCTGAGGACGTTCTAGCGGTAAGACTGAGGTCTTTATTGACATTATCGAAATAACGCTCCTCTACGGTCTTTAAGGCAAGGTTCTCGGCTGATGAGACTGATAGTATTTCATAAAGTTCAAACTCTATACGATGGGCTGTATTAGCCGCATAGCTTAGACGAGTTACTTCTTTAATGATAAACAAACATTTGCCACGGTCAGACAGATCTGCAACAAAATGGTCATTTACGTTTGGTACGATACCCGGATAAAGTAATCCTTCTCCAGTAACCGTAGAATTACCTTGACCATCGTCTGCTTCAAAGGTAAGATCGCCTTGCAGCATAAGCTCATAGTTATGAACCTTAATGTATTGCTGTAGAGTAGGATCAATACCCAAGTCTAGTGGAGAGGAAGAGTCATCGTCTCGCAGTAATTGCAAGAAGAAGTCTGCTCGCCAAACAGTACCTTCAATAGCACTGATAATCTTTAAAGGTTCAGTAGCCGAACCGTATTGCGTACTAGTATCTATTTCAGGCACTTCACGCTGTGTCGGTGTTTCTGTAACGAAAGCCATTTATTACCTTCTCCTCGCTATAACGGAAGCAGACAAAACAGTCCCTCCGCCTTTACGTTTAGCTCGTTTAAATTCTTTATTCGTACCCGGTAGTTTACGAAGAATATCGTTATAACTAGATACAGTAACTTCAGTTCCAAATGGAACATGTAGTTTCCCTTCTTCATAGTCACTGGAAACCTCTAGATTAGGAGCCACTCCATACATTGCATCTAAGGTATCTTCAAAGTTTAATAGGAAGTCTTTGATAACCGCATTTGGTATTCTAGTCTGGTCTGTAATTGCTGATACACGAAGATAATATCTGTGGCGCATATTCATTGGTAAAACGCTACGGATATTTAGATCCGCATCCAGAGTAAAGGTGTGACGAATCTGACCGTCTCCTAAACCAAACAATTCAATAAAGTAAGGGCCGTCTAGGTAAGTGTGAACCGAATCCAAATTGTTCTTAATATAGTTCTTTACTCTGGCAGGTAACAGATCGTCTCCTACCTGTCCTAGTGGACCTACGCTATGTTTGTCAGCAGCCTGTACTTGAACAGGTATCAGAAGAAGCGTTTGGGTATCGGCATATACTTCTCTAGGAAAGAAGTCGTCATAAGAGACCATGCGTTTACCGCCGTCCCCTAAATACTGAGTTCTTCTCTCGATAGGTTTGCCGCCAATAACTCTTCCATCTAATACCTTTTCTTCGCCTACAGAAACAGGCACTATTCTGTTAACCCAGCTATCAATATATTTGGAATCAATGCTGGAGTTATGAACCATAAAAGGAAAGTCTACAGCAATAGCAGAAGCACGTTCGTAATTATACTTAAACGTAATACTAACATCGTGTTTACCTTTATCGGCAGTGGATGAATTATAGAACGTCTCGGTAACGAAATGTCCTTCTATATTACGCTGTAATTCATTTACTACTTTAACTTGATATGAACCGCTTCTATTACTACGAGTAATAGTCGGGGTCTTTACAATGCTATCTACATACTCTTCTAGAGTATCGCCATAGCCGTCGTTCAGTTCACGTAGATCATGCACATGCTTTACAAAGTTCCCTAAGATCTCAGGGAAAGCATAGTTGTACTGGATATCGAACGTATAACTAAGAGGACGAAACTTCTCTGCTATAGCTAAACGGTCTAACCAATTATTCATAGTAGACTTTGATTTAAAACTGAATGTCATTTCTAGTTCAGCTTCAATCGGTAAATAAAGAGTAGAGGCAGCGATACCAATAACCGGATCATGGATCAGTGGAGTATTAAAGCTAACAGAACGTAAGCGTTGTAAGATAGCTTGTTCCGAAATTCTGTCCACTCCTATAGCCCTTACACGGTTACTGTAGCGAGTACGTACATCTTCTTTCTCTGGGGCATCTTCCCCATCACGCTTACGAAGAACTTCATCGGTTTCAACCAAATCAATTTCACCGTCAGACGGGAAACCTGTCTTCCGAATAATCGTGTCGATAATGCTTTTGCGTACATAGTTAGAAACGCTAATTGCATTATCAGGTAAGTTTAATAAAACTCTGGACATTCCAAAGCCTCCTCTATAAGGATAAGTAACAGAAAATCAGACAAGACGGCATAAAAAGCCCTAGGTAGTCCTAGGGCTAATTTGCTTACTTCTCGATGTCTTCATCAGAAAATGCATTGCTGCCTGAAATCTGAGTATTAAGACGAGCAATCTTTCTACGGAAAGTTTCAAGAGGTTTAATCTCAAGAGGCATTAGTTTACCGAAGTGTTCAGCTGCTTTCTTGGCCGATATAATACGTACACGGTGATCACTACTAATGCCATCCATCTTACGAAGAAGATTCATAGCATCGATAGCTTCTTTAAGATTAGTCTTGTTGTCTGTAATATCGTCAGTGATATCACCAAGCTCTTTGATAACTTCATTAAGAATCTTTTCAGATTTCTCTAGAAGACTGATGGCTTTATCTCGGGTACTGGCATCGACCATAATAAGATCTGGTACGGCACTAGTAAGAGTAAAGTTACTAGAACTAAAGATAACAACATTAACGCCTACTTTACTTGCCTTAGCTAAAGACTGCACTCCAAATCCAAACTTCTTATTACCGAATAATAGATCGGCACGGAAATCTGGTTGTGTTTTAGTGATGACGTCTTCTACAGTTGTAGTGGCATTCTCAGCCGCACGTTTGTCGCCAAGCTTAACCTTAGTAAATTCATCTAAGACTTTTAACTGCTGACGATGAGCATCCGGACGAGACTCAACATGCTTAGAAACGAAGCTGTATATATCTTGGGCTTTCGCTAATAGTTCTTTCGAGTTCTTGATGTCACTGAACTGCTTGTCTAGTTTAAGTTTATAAACTGACGGTACATCGGGTAGACCTTTAACTTTAGACATGACTTCATCAAAGATACTAGATGCTTCATAAAGAATCTTATTAGGTTCATCAGACTTATCGGCTTTCTTAGCCATTTCAAAAAGATCGTCTTTTGCTTTTACAACAATCTTTAATAATTCAGAATCTTTCTTAGTCGCTTCCAATTTGGAAACAGTCTCTAGCTTATACGCTAGGAAAGAAATCTTGCCAGAGGCTTCTTGTGAAGTCTGGTCTTTAGATAGACCTAACCATATCTTAATACGGTTGAAGATCTGAGTAATGGTTCGCACAATGGCTTCCCATATCTTTTTAGCAGTATCACGGATACTTGATTCAGTACCTGCTACTAACTCTTCTTCTAGTTCCCCATATAAAGGACCAGAGATAACTTTAAGAGCAGCTGAGAACATCTGGGACTGTTCAGACGGACCTAGATCGGCAACGGCCTCTAGTCCAGAATGGATAGCGTAAAGATTATCCAAGGCAAGTACAAGAGGTTTAATCTCCTCATTGAGAAGCTCATGCTCTCTTTCAAAATTAGTAATATCCATTTTTATTCTCACGACAAAAAAATAAAAGAAAAAATAAAGGAGGCCGAAGCCTCCTTTATTCGGATAAAGAATCAGTCAAGATTCAGGTAAAGATTACTCTTCGCCTTCTTTCTTGTCGTCTTTCTTAGCTTCAGGCTTCTTGTAGTTGTCTTTAGACTGGATACCGAAGTTGGTAGCAGCATTAGCAACAGAAGTAGCGTGACCAGCAACAGCAACTACTGGCTGGTGAGCTTTAGAAGCAAGACCACGGATAAGCATCATGCCGAACTTAGCAACGCCTTTGGCAACAACAGATTCTTCTTTGTCGTCCATAACGCCTTTAAGGTCGTCACCAACTTTAAGAAGGTCTTTACCCATTTTGTCAAGGGCTTTGTCTTCTTCTTTAAGAGCGATAACTTTATCACATAGCTTAATTACAGCTTCAGCTAGAGAAACGATACCAGCTTTATCTAAAGCTTTGATAGTTTCTTTACCAGTGAACTTAGGCGCTTTATCTTCCGCATCCATAAGAGCTAGCTTCTCAAGCTTAGCTTTGTTACCACCTTTAGTTTTGGTGATAGCTAGGAAAACAGACTTGCCACCTAGGTATTCTTCGCCTTTAGAAACTTCAACTTTATCGTCGTTGAAACGGTCATCACCAGTTACAGCTTTAAGGCCGTAAGCAGCAGCTACGTCTTTGTAGAAAGTAGCAGCAGCACCGTTAGTGATTTCTAAAGATTTAGCGTCGCTATCTTCTTTAGTAGCAGCTACGAAAGATTCAGCATACTTAACTGCAGCAGAACCTACTTTGTCAGAACCAGACATGTCTTCAACAAGTTTCAACATTTCTTCAACGTTCTTAACAACATCGTCCTGAACCTTACCGCCTTTAGCGAAGAACTTAACAGCACCGCCAAGTTTTAGTTCAGCTTCTTTCTGCTCTAGAGAGTCAGAGATTTCGCCAGCAGCTTCTTTAAGCTTCTCGGCGCGACCTTTTAGACGGCCAACAAGAGCAACGTTCTTAACGAAGAACATTTGGATTTTCTTCGCCATGTCTTTGATGAACTTAACGATAGTATCCCATACTTTCTTAGCAGTTTCGCCAAGAGCTTCACAAGCAGCAACAGTAGCTTCGTGACGACCGCCGTCTTCGCTGTAGTTTTCTTGTGCAGGAACAAGTAGGACGTTTTCAGCACCGCCGAATGGAGTCAAAGTGGCGTCAGCAGCGATTGCAAATAAAGCAGCTTCTGCTTCGTTCATACCGCCGTTTTCAGCAGCAGCTTCTGCTTGAGCTAGAAGAGTTTCTAGGCCGCCAGCAACTTGTTCAGCTTGGTCGATCATTTCAACTTGTAGGTCAAGATCAGCTTTAGCTTCGAAATATTCGTTAGTAGTGTCTTGCTCAAGTGCAAGGTGTTCTACGCCAGCAATTGGTGTAGTTTTCTCGGCAGCCAAAGCGCCGGCCATCATAGATTGAATTTTAGACATTTTTAAGTTTCCTTAAACATTTTCATTTAACGCGTTAAAAAGAAGGCTACACAACCTAGGCTTGTGAAGTAAGCCTTCTCACCACATGATAAGACTCTGATTAAAGACCTAGAAACACTGGTAAACTCCGGTCTTTAAACACTGGGTCAAATATGTTCTAAAAAGACTATTTTAAATAGTCGCGATGCACCTTGGTAATTTCATTGTAGTTACACAAGAAAAGTACGTCCAGTGCGTATTGTGCTTCAACTAATTCTTTCAACGAAAAGAATTCAATTGCCGACACAGAACTAGGCATCTCATGACCTAAGTCGTTGAGAAGTCCAGTAAGTTCTTTGTAGTATTTCATCTGCTCATCACGAGTAAAGACGTCATACTCTTTATACAAAGGATAAGAGTTACCTTCAACCGTACTAGGCTCATCTTTAGGCCCGTTGAAGTCACGGTAATAAGAAACTAGTTCCAATGGCTCTGTAGAGCGAATCCCAGTGCGAGCATCTTTTAATACGGCACGGGATACTTCTAGCTGAATACGGTCATTCAGTTTAGCCTGTACTTTAGCGTTAGCCAAAGCATGCGTAACCTTAAGAACATCTTCAGCATCCATTACGCCACCTTCCGCATATACTTTACGGATAGTTGGCATAAGGAGATCACGATCTCTAGGATGAAGTTTAAACATTATTCTGCCTCTTCTTCATAGTCCTGAATTTTGGCTTGTAGTTTCGTATGGTGTTTGGTCAAGTACTTAATCTGTTTCTCAACCTTTGCGATCTTATCCGCAGGAGCGCCATCGATCTCGTCCTGTAGAGACATAAGTTCTAGCTGAGTACGTTCAGCTTCGATCTTAGCGGACTCGTAGCAAGCAGCTTTCCAATCGTTCCACGCCAGACCTACATAATAGGCAGGGTTTAATGATACTGGGAGGAAACCTAACTTAAGTGGATCAGTTGCACCTTGACGTAGGCCCATAGACTTTTCAGGGACGTCTGCATTCACAGTAATACCACGAAGCTTCTCAAGCGTCTTAACGATATCCTTGGCTGGTGTTTGTAGTGCCGAGTAGCACGTTAAGAACGTCTCCAAGTTGCGGCTATCCATTACGAAGGCGTTTGCCATCTTTTGCGGTCCTTTAATCTCTTTACCAGCCAAGAGTCGTTCTCCGCCAACTATGGCTTGAACATAACTCCGCATATAGCGGTTAACGAAAGCGACTGCATTTGTATAATGAAGAATATTCAACTTCTGATAATCAAGTGCTTCTTTTAGCACGTAATTATTGAACGTCTTGTCAATGGCTTCGACAATTCGATCTTCGTCATTGATCATCTTCTTGGCTAACTCAAGCATTGCTTCATTAGCAGAAATACCTTTAAAACCTTTAGAGATTAAGCGCTTGCTTAGTTCTTTAAAGGCAGGGTTAGCTCCACCAGTTTCTGGCAGAAGGTGGGACAAGGCACGAATAGTACCGTCACGCATTTCTTTGATAGTACCTTTGTACTCATCAACAATACGTTTCTTCTCGAAAGAAGGAGTAAGCTTACGGAAGAAGCTCATGATGTTTTTAATCATTTCCACAACACAATTCCTTATATTGGTTTTATAAAGAGAACCGACCTATTAAAGGCCGGGACTATTACCTAAACGGTATGCTTTTAGTACATCGTTGATATCAACACCATTTGCATTAGTGCTGTTCTTTTCGATGTCGTCAAAGGTGTAGATTGCTCCATCTTCAATACCGCGTTGGTATAGAGTGAAGGTTTCCATGTTTGGATCTACAACCGCTAGAATCATGCTGTTAGTTTCTTCGAAGAATTTACGAACATCACGACCACGAGAGAATTTACCACGCATAGCAACTTCAAGTTGTTTGGCAGTATTCTTGGTAATAACTGTAATTGCAGAAGCAATATTGTTAGAGCCTTTACCGCTTAAAACAGTGGCTAGGAAACCACGTCGCTTAGAGCGTTTAGCCCTTTTATGTATGCCATTCTTATCGTTTAGAAGTACTTTCTTATCGTTTTCGATAAGGTCTAGGCAAAGAGCATAGTCTGCAAAAGACAGCTCGCCTGAGCGCCAGCGGCGGAAACGTCCGGCCACAGAGTTATCTTTAGAGCCAGCAGATAAGAAAGTCAACATTGATTTCTGATCAAGACGTTGTGGCAGTAAACGAACAGTGGTCATTACATTCATCTTAGTCTCGCCTACTTGGATAGGTACATTCAGTACTTTACCGACAGCTAGGTTAGATGGACCAGTAACGTCTTTGTTTTCCAAACCTGCAACAGTAGCAGATAAAGAATGTAAAGACTCGATACCAAATGCTTTACTGGAACGTTCTAAAATGTTGTCCTGTCCAGCGTTGATATACGGATCACGATCAGTAGCAAAACGATCAATGATATTAACAGCCTTAACATTACCAACCTGCGCGATTAAAGAAACCGCTTGTAAGTAATGGGCAGAATAAATAGATAGAAGGGTTTGCATTACTGCGCTCTGGGTATCCTGAGGGATAGCCGAGAATCCTTCATCAATAAAAGCTAAAGGCTCTACACGAGTTCCCTTAGTAAATTCAGTTAAGGAGGTGCTCTTTAACTCGTGAGTTAATGAAGCTACATTCCCTACTGTTTGCAATAGAGTAGCTGTTTCGTTTGACATTTTTATTTCCCTTAAGGTAAAAACAAGATGACTATCATCCAAGAACCCGATAGCAAGAATAACACTACCCTTGTTAACGAAGCCTCTAGACAGTCTGGTCGAGGGGCGCGCAATGCCTCAACCTATAATATTTTACACGGCATTAATCATAGATTCTCCGGAGTAAGTCCGGCTCCTGCAAATCAGGATTCTGTTGGATTCACCTTCTTTACGAAGCCGGTATTGAATCTAGCATACAATAACATAAGTGGCATACGAAAACTGGAGTTTTTAGGTGATAATGACCCTAAGTCAATGGGTTGTGCAATCAAATCTATGCTTAGTCCATATGTTGTTCGTAACGTACCTTATTGGGACTCTACTGATAATATCCGTTCTGCGATTGTAGACGACCACTACCCGTTCATTCCACTTCTTTCTAATACTCTTTTAAACATTTCCGGCTGGCCAGATATGAGTCCTGAGACTTATACAACCGATGAAGGTATTGCAAAGGAATCTACAAGCTGGATCGATGGTCGTGGTGATATTTATAATACCTTTGACCTTACGGCTAACTTTAGAAACCTAGATGGTGATCCTGTCACTGCCCTTATGGATGCTTGGGTTTACTATTCCAGTAAAGTAGCCGAAGGCGCTATCGTTCCTTATGCCGAAATGATGGTTGAAAACGAGATCGATTACATGACTCGTATCTATCGCTTAGTCATGAATAAAGAGCAGACGCATGTCACTAAGATAGCGTGTACAGGAGCAGCGTTTCCTTTTGCCGTTCCGAACGGAGCATCTTTTAACTTCGAGACTACGGCGGTAGTTAGTAAAGAGAATGAACAGATCTCTATTCCATTCAGATGTATTGGGGCTATCTACAATGACCCGATCATCATCAGAGAGTTTAATGATACTGTTGAAATGTTCCAGCCTTTCATGAGAGAAGAAAATCGTGATAAGGAAATGACGAAACTTAAGCGATCTGAATTACCTCTATTTAACTTTAAAGGTTATCCTAGAATAGAGAGTGACAATGAACTTACTTGGTGGGTAACGAACGCTACCTACAAATCTATGTTTACGGAAGGATAAACTATGTCCACTACTGATGTTTTAAAAAATAAAATGGCGCAGCTTAAAATCTCTCCAGCTAATATCCAGCAAGTAGCTTTGGATATGCTAGAAGAAATAAGTGATGGTGCCAAGTTAGTAGTTGATCCTACTAACCCATTCGTATTCAGTCTTGAAACGGCCGCTACTGCTTCGGCAGTAAGCATCGATAGAACCGAAGCCTTATTACGAAAAGCATATCCTCGTATTGCTCAGGACAAGACTGACCTATATAGTCATATGTCAGACGAAGATTACAAAGATCGTTTCTCCACTCCTTCTGAAAGTGTAACGATGTCTATCTGGCTTGACTTAGAAGAAGTAAAGGCTAAAGCAGTTACTGATATTTCAACCGGGCTACGTAAGTTAGTTATCCCTGAGAATACAGCATGGATGGTTAAGGACTATCATTTCTATAGTCATTTTCCTGTTATCATTAATGTTCTTCCCAATGATTCTATTCAGATTGTATTTGATCTAGAGACCACTTCTCCATTAAAGACTCTGGAATCGAACATTATTGATTTCACTACGACTTTATTTGATGGTCGTAAGATGCTTAACGTCAATATACCTGTTAGCCAGGTTCGTCTATATAACGAAGAGTATTCCATTACTCGCGCTACAGGTTTCAACGTTAATATTCCATTTCATGATCAATTCTATTTCTGCCGTGCTTACATGAGTGACGACGATGAGAATTGGGAAGAGATTGTAACAACGCATTCGTCGCAGGTTTATGATCCAAATGTCCCTACTCTCGTATTAGCAGTAGGGGAAGGCTTTTTAAATGCCTCTATCCCTGAAATTTATCTTACTAAGAATAGATTCAAAAGTTCTATTCGAATTGAAGTATATACAACCAAAGGTATGGTAAGTGAAGACTTGTCTGTACTTGGACCTGACGCCTATAGTGCTACGTGGAATAACTTCAATGGACGGTATAGCGAATTCGTTGCTCCGGTTAATACGCTAAGTACTATCCTTATCTTTAGTGATAGTGTCTTAGAGGGCGGTACTAACGAAATAAGCTTTGATGAACTTAGAGAGAAGGTCATCTATAACAAGTTTGGTAAAGACGTCCCTATGCTCTTTATAGAGCTTGAGAAACAGCTTAGCGATCTTGGATATCGATTGACCAGACTTCGAGACCATATCCTTGGAAGAATGTATTTAGCCAGCCGCTTTCTAGAGCCTGCTACCAACTCTATCTTCTCGGGTATTTCGGCAATGACTGCTTATTTCCAAGTAGACCCTAGTCTGAACGACAACCCTAGTTGGATGAGTGATAACGGTAATCGAATTACTCTTCATCCTGAACTACTATATAAACGCGTAGGTTTCGGTACGACAATTGTTCCTGACGCCACTCGTTCAGTGATTGTTGGGTTAGATAGCGATGGCATCACCGACGAGCTAAATGAGAATAACTATTTCTATTCTCCGTTTTTCACTATTATTGATGGTGACAGTGTAGCGACTAATATCCGTAGCTACTACTTAGACTCTCCATCAGTTAAAGCTCGTTCTTTTGTTGACAATAATTCTAACTTAGGCTATATCGTTAACACGAAGTCTACCTTAGTGACTCGAGTAAGTAATGGTTTCCAAATCGAAATCATAGCTGAAATTCCAGAAGGACTAACCGGCCTTAATCTTCAGGTTATTCTGAATAGTCGGGACACGGGTGAACGTTGGCTATGTGAAGCTATCTCTAGTGAAGTTATTGGCACAGAAGCTAAGTTTGTTTTCTCTATCGAAACTAGTTTTGATATTGATTCAGATAACCGCATTGAGCTAACTAACCTATCAGAGCTTGCCAGTGGGCCGAATAATATCTTTATGGCTATTGATGCTCCTATTGATATCATCTATTCGGTAGACAGTACTGTGGTTACTTCAACTACGTTCGATAACAAATTCGTTCGTGACATCTTTACCGAACCTCAGTCGGGCGTTACTTATGAAGCAGGCATATTGAGCTTTGGTGAACTTCTCGAACACTATTATTCGGAAGTAAAAGCAAATCTTAAGCCCGAAGTATTCGATACCTATTCTGCTGACGTACCTCTTCTACACACTAAAGACGTTTATGAGTCCGATGCTAACGGGCCTATATATACTCCTGACGGCAATGGCGGTATTACTATGAATAAACTTCATGCTATTGGAGATCCTGTTCTAGATGAATTTGATCAACCTATCATGAAGTATCGTGCAGGCGATATTCGTCTGGATAATGATGGTAATCCTGTTGTCCTCAATCCTCGTTCAGTAGTACATGAAGTTAAGATCCCTGTATTGGATGCTCGCTACATCTTTGCTAACACGTCTGACATTAAAGACTATGTAGTAGAGATTCCTAAGGTTATCTCTAAGTACCTTAAGGAAGACATTGCTCCAGTCTCAGATACACTCCTAGAGCGTACTGAGTTGCCTTTTGCTCCTGCTAGTACCAATAGCAATGCAGAAGTTCGTATGTCAAATGGCGCAACTACCTATATGGATACAGCACTTAGCTTTACGATTCAATTCACTATGACTCAGCGTGGTTATCGTGAAGACGATATTCGTAATGAAACTCGAACGTCTGCTCTTAAGGCAATTGCTTCTGAACTTACTAAACGAGAGATCTCCATGAGTTCTATCTTAAGTGCAGTTAAGCAAGCAGTATCCGATGAAGTTATCGGTATTGACATAAGTAACATTCTGCCGGAAGGTGGATATGCTAAGTTAATCAATGACTATGATGCATTCTCTTTGAAATCTAGATTGACCATTCTAAGTAATGGTAGTTTGGATATCACTGATGATGTTGTAGTTGACTATGCAGTAACGGCATAATTACTATACTCCCAGACTGATGTCTGGGAGTATAGCTTTTTCTGCTTACTAGAAATCTATCATTTCTAGAACTGGAGCACTATCGTTTTCCACTTCAGACTTGTCGTCTTTAGGGAAAGCGTCTTCGTCCAAAGTATCAGGTGTCTGTTCTTCAACTTCGTCTTCTAAAGAACCAGATAGCATTGCGCTAATGAACGCCTTTTTAGTTTCTTCGGTGGTTACCAAACTATCTAGTAAGTAATCCATTAGGATTTCAAATACTACTTCAGAATGAATAAAGGTACGATTAACAGTTCCTTTTACGCCAGCTAAATAACGAGCTACTTGGTGTAAGATAGACGAAGAACCAGAAACTAACTTCATTACTTCTTCAATCTCATGGAACTCTAACTTATCCCAGTAGCCGGAATCTGCGTTTTCACGGATAGCTTCTTCAAACTTCTCACGTAATTCATATTCAGAATTAGATGGGACGTCAGTAAGATTTACCGTCTTCTCAAATACTTGAATAATTGGATAGTAAAGAGAACGAAACTCTTCTAACGTCATTCCGTATAAAGACTCTTCTTTTGCATCCTTAATTCGATTATAGATCTTTTCTGCGAACGTCGGGATAAAGAAACCATTTAAGATTTCATTTAACATTCGGTTGCGGACTACGGACACTTGACGAGATAGTTCGATTGTAGAATCTAAACTAAATGCAGCCTTACCTTTAATGGATAATAGCTGACGACGAGTTTCAAAGCGACTATCTGTAGTCCAACGAGCAGAAAGATTGTTGTCTGACTCACGACCTAATAGACGGAAGTTACTGAAACTTAAATAGATAGCTAGCATCAAAGAGATACTAGAATAGCCACGGCCCGTTCCATAAGAACGAACAAGAGATGATGCACCAATTGCAGAGTTAATGTTCTTAAACATTGTTAAAATTCCTTATGCTTCTAAACGAGCGGCAAGCTCATGTAAACGGTTGTTGCCAACTTTCTCAAGTTGCTTTTGAATCTGTGCAAGCTTTAGTTTCTTGCGGTTCCATGGGGCCAGCTTCCAGATCACTCGACCTAGAGGTTCCCACTCCACGCTTTTCTCCCAAACCTTTTCAAGTTCATCGATATCGTCTAGGATACGCCTCACTTCTTCTTTAGGTAGACCTTCATTCTTCAATGACTTAGACATCTGCTGACGAATAACGTTAGCGCGAGTTTTATGACTATCGTAAAGATCTTTGCCATCATCAAAGATTAGAATTAAAGGAGCAGCCAATAAGTTTGCTGGGAGAAATAGAGTTACTTCTAGCACGTTAACGAACCAGCGTATGCCACGACTACGTTCTGGGGTATAATCTAGTAGTTTAGCCAGACCTGTACCTAATGCCTTACCATAGCCCATACGGATAGCAAAGTTATCTGCTAGAGCTTCGTAACCACGAGTATCATAAATATTCTCGCCTAGAGAACTACGACACTCTTCATATTCGGCTTGAGCCACAAGCACTACGGCAGCTTCTTTACTTTCTACTTTGGCTACTTCTTCTGGATCTTTAATATTAAACCCAGCCTTACGGTAATCACGCAAGATCTTAACGCGCTCTTCAGAACTATTGATATTCAATACACGTTCTGTAAGGTCAGTAAGAAGATAGTTCGTTGTAGTATTGCGATACAACAATTCAAAATAACAGAAAATATGTCCTAACTCATGCAGGATAATGGCTGTGGTTTCAGCTAAAGTAAATTCGCTATTACTTGTTAAGTGTGAAGTACCTACGCCAACCATACAAGTAATGTCACGGAAATCACCGGTAACGATACCTTTCTTAAGGTCTACTCCACCTTTAATGAAGTCTTTACGGTTAATCACCTCAATAGACTGACTGCTGTCCTGTAGCCATCCCGGGAAATGATTGATAAGCACATTGTTCTTGGTTAGCTTAGGAGGATAAACATAAGCATTGCCGCCAAAGGTAAGCTCAAAGTTTACTGAGATGCCTGTGATGGTTTTAATTGCGTCTACGATCCCATTAAGAGAGGAAGCTTTTATCTCTTTCTTAGAAGCTCGTATGATACGCAGCTCCTTCTCGATAGCGATACCTAACTTCTTATCTTTCTGGAAATCTATGGCTTCTAGACCGGCACGTAACATGCCTGTGATCTCACTCATTTGTGACTCCGTAAAAATTTAAATAAGTTTCAGATTGTATATGAATTATTGGGAGAAATATTAATGGAAACTCAACGCAATTGTATTTGGGTAACCCATCATCGCTCTAAACATACTAAACAAGATGACTTGTTAGTCATTAAAGAACGAGTTAAAGAACCGAACAAAGAAGAATACTCTAATGTTCGATACGTAAAGAATTTTAAACGACCATACTGGATAACTAAGAAAGCTCACCAAAGCACCCATGAGCAAAAGAAAGACTGGGAGCATATGGGTAACCTAGACCGCTATGAATGCACGCAAGCTGAGCTAGCTACGCACTCTGCTAAAAATCTAGGTATGTATCTGCATAATGGTTTTGCAAAACAATCTGATGTTAACCGGTCTCCATACGTCTATGGTACAGACGTTACCTCTCCTGTTATCGTTAAGAACAGTTACAGAGATAAATGGCCAGATTATGCCCCTGCTGCCTCTGTAGCAGTACTCGATTACGAGACAGACGTTATTAACGATCCAGACGATAAGCGAGTGGTATCTGGAGCACTAACCTTTAGAAACAAATGTTACTTAGCAATCAGCCAGGACTTTGTTGGGACGTTACCAAATCCAGAAGAAAAGATTCGGGCTTGCATAGAAAAGCATCTATCTAAATATATCCATGATCGTGATATAGAATTGTTCATTAAGATCGTTCCGGACTCAATGGCGGTTATTCGTTCTTGTATGAAAGCCGCCCATATGACTCAGCCAGACTACGTAGCAATATGGAACATGGTGTTCGATATTAACGTAATGATTGATGAATGTGAACGCTGCGGCATTGATCCTGCTGATATCTTCTGTGCTCCTGAAATCCCTAAAGAATTTAGAACCTTTAGATGGGTAGAGCAACCTAAGATCAAGCGTAAAGCTAATGGCGATACGATGAGTAAAGACCCATCGGAACTATGGCACCGCGTAGAAGCTCCTGCTAGTTTCTATTTCATAGATGCTATGTGTTTCTATCGAATCTCTCGAGTAATGCAAGGTAAGATTAACTCTTATTCTCTTGACGCCATTCTAGATCGTGAGTTGAAATTAGGTAAACTTCGTTTTGATGGCGCTAACGGTTTAACAGGCTTAGACTGGCACATTAAAATGCAGATGCAGTACAAACCTGAATATCTCGCATATAACTTATTTGACTGTATCTCAATGGAACTGTTGGATGAGAAGACTCAAGACTTATCTGTTGCCTTGGGTTCGTATGTGGGTATTAGTGAGTTGAAGTCTGTACCTAGTAACCCTAAGCGATTGGCGGATGCTTGTCACTTCTTCTTATTAGAACGCAATAAGGTTATCTGTAGTACGTCTGACGACATGACTCAAGAATTAGATAAACATCTACTTAGTCTTCGTAACTGGATCATTACACTAGCCTCTGAGCTTGTGGAAAATACTGGACGAAGTATTGTAGAAGGTATACCTGATTCTGAAAGTCGTTTCTCTGGACACTGCGGAGATATCGATATTGCATCGGGTTATCCATCTGCCGGTACCGCTATGAATATATCTGGCGGCACTACTCTATTTGAAGTAGTGGGCATTGAAGGTAAGTCTGAAGATACTCAGCGTCGTAATGGCGTAGACTTAAATGCTTGTAAGACTAACTGCGGTCAGTTAGGACGAGAGTTATTTGATCTACCTAGCTACACAGATGCCCTACAATATTTTTAAACAAAAAAAATAAAGATACCCTACTAGCCTGAGCTAGTAGGGTATTCTTTTATGCCTTTAGTGCAGCATCAAACTCCTTAAGGAACGGATCATCGGAAAATAACTTCTCTCCAATCTTTCGATTGTAAGCAATTATCCTTTCGACATCTCTATCTGAAGGATCTCCTTTACGAGCAAGTTCTGCCTCATAGCGTAGATCATAATAAAACTTCTCTCTAGTCATACCGGAGCCACTGGATTCGACATAGTCGTATTCAGCATTATAGGCCTCGATTTCATGGGGAGAAGAGAAATATTCTTCTAAGCTAGATTTTAGATTACCTTTGATATCGGCTACTTCCTTAATAGGTTTGCCTTTCCACAGTAATACCGAATCAGACTCACGGACTAAATCTCCACGCTGCATTTGTTTGATATGAGTAAGTTCATGTACAAACATGCGACGGACAAAGAAACGGGCACCGAAGGCACCGTACGCAAGAATGATCCTATCTAAAAACGTCATAGATATCTGTATAATGGGTTCGAAAACTCCTACGCTAAAGCTAGCGTAGCCAGCAACCGCAGACTCTTGTTTAGAAAGAATGCAGCCCACCGAGCGCTCTAGATCTTTAACTTGATCATTAAGCCACTCCAAACCAGTCAAAGCTACTAAGACATCTGCTTCAGTAGTATTAATCGGTACCATATCATAAAGATCGTGGTGTAGCGTAATGTTCTTAAGTTCATTCATTATATTTGTATTCTCCTAGTTATAATGAAAAGGCTAAGAGATATATTCTCTTAACTCATATAAGTAATATAGTACTATTTAGGTCTAGAACACGTTCGGCGGCATAAAGACCTATATACCCCGAAGAGTATATAGGTACTGAATCAAACTGTAAACGGGAAATTTTCCACAGCGATATGTAGACTATTAATGTAGTCATTCATATCTTTGTACATGCGACTATGAATACGACAAGTATCATGCATACGACGGAAGAAGAAAAGTAGACCTTTTAGATTGGCTTCTGCCGCATCTTCCTTCTCTTCTGCTTGACGAATAGCTTCACGAAGACTCTCTTCAAATGACATTAAGCCATTACTACCAGTAGGGCCGTGTGATGCAATTTCTTCCACCGCACTCTCAAATAATTGAGTAGTAAGTGAAAGTATGCCGCGAAGATGATGAATTTGGTTGGCAGTAGCTTCAACAAATTCATTATAGTCAGTTTGGCGCAAGGCAGGGATCGCTATAGGCTTGCGTAACTTTTTAGTTACTTCAAACTTAAATGTCGTATAGCTCTTAAGATCGCCATGAGTAATGGGTACTATATTCTTCACGAAAGTAATGTTACTACCCTTGGAATTTAATACTTTCCATTTAGCATTGTCGATACTTACGTTACTGCTATTAATCCACGCGAAGAACTTATGTCCTGCCCGAACCCAGCTATCGTAATCTTTAGCGGCAAATATATTAGCAACTAGCGTACGTAGACTGGTGGTATATTTTTCAATGGAGTTAACCATATCCGTAATTTCTTCGACTAGCAAAGTAATATCGGAATCGGTTTTGGAGCCACCAAATAGATAGAGATTTTCGGTTGATCTAGAACGAGCAATTTCCATTTCGTTATAGGCTTCTATCTGTTCTTCGGTGCCTAACCCAATATACATAGCCAGTAATTCGCGCGCTTCTCGAATGAGAGGAATGGCGTCTTGAGGGTCAGTCGCTTTCTTGATCGCAGCATCCATCGATCTCGTCTTGCTTTCAGCATCATCTTGATCTTCTTTAGGGAGGGTCTTAATGACGTCATTAGCTTTACGAGTATTTTCTTTGGCAATTGTTTTCGCCTTTGCTACGTCGGCTTCTTCTTTCAAACCGAAGTACTCAGAAATTTTGTCTACAATTTTCATAAAGAAACTATAGATTCGTTTCCAAATATTCTTTAGGGATTTACCTACTTCCGCTAGACCTTCATTACCAGCAGTAACTTCAATCTCTAGCATATCGCCGAATTGTTCACTCAAGGCTTCAGGTCTAATCACAGAGACATCAGAAGCTTCTAGATTCTGGTCTCGGATAGCCTCTAGTTGCCGTACACTCTCAGCGATACGACATACTTGAGATAACGAGCGCTCTAGTCCAGCCAGAGCAGCTCTTGATTCAGCAACAGATTCTTCTAACGCCAGAACTGATACCATTTCTTTTCTTCCTTCTTTTGATTCTTTTTAGCAGCATCGGAATTCAGCTTCCGTGCTTCTTCGAGCTGAGCATTACACTTCTCAATAGACTCGGCTTCTTTTACTCCCCACTTAAGGACTTCTTTATAGCCGAAGCCCTTAGCGAGAGGTTGCTCACAATCTTTCAGATATTTATCAGGTATCTGGACATAGGTGACTTTCTGCGAGCCTGAGCCCACACAAGACGTCACGAGCAATGCTGCTAGGAGAATCAGAAGGGTTTTCTGAAGGGGTGCTAACTTCATCTTCCACTACCTGTTCATTATCTGTTAAATTGTTGTAGATTTCTTCTAGAGACTCAGGTACTTCAATAGCGCCTAAGATTGGACTTTCGGATTCCAATTGCTTAAGTTTTTCGTATGCTTCGTCGTACTTGTCTTCTATTGCCTTGTGCTTTTGTTCCAAGCGTGCGGCTGACCTACGTTCTTCTTCCAAGCGATCAGTTAAGTCTTTTACGTCCTGCTGAGAATTTGCTAATTTAGTCTCAGTTTCGGCTAAAGAAACTTCTAAACTAATCACTCTAAGAATACCAAGGATAAGAAGGACAAATATCCCGATGGTAATCTTTCTTGAGTCAATTATCTTTGTTAGGAAGTCCATAGCTATACCTTAAGATATTTCTTACGCCAGTTATCGTCAAGTACAGCGCCGAAGATCCAGCTGATTAACAGATAAGTTGTACCACCAATTAAAGTGGCTACAGTTTGTTCGTGGATAGGCAAAACCTTCTCCACAAAGAAGCTTACTTTAAGAGTATAAACTAAGGTAACGATTGAGAATAGAACAATCGCTAATCGACGTAAACGCCAAGCATGTTTAACAGACAAGCCGTTAATGGTTCGTTCTTCTGCCACAACTGGCACTGCTTCATTAGTATTAGTTGAGTTGACTTCTGGTCTTAAATCGGATGCATTACTCATCTCGAGTCTCCTTACCTGTAAAAGTGAAAACAGTTTCGTTACTATTTGTATTTAGAAACAGCCAGATGAAAATGGCCAAGATCAAGAAAAGGTTTCTTACCCTGCTTGCGTTTTCGAGCAACATAGTTATCAACCGCAGACTTAATACAAGTAATGGTTCTAAGGTCTTTCCAACAACCGCCCCAAACGACCGGAATGTCATTTTTAACAGCTGATATCCGCATGGCCTCGGCAAATGCATAAAAGTACTCCGCTTTCCAAGTTTTGTTTCCATTCTCGTCAAACATGATAAAGTCTTGAGCATGACTCAGTTTAACTTTACCTAGTAGACGCTCCTTACGACTCTCTGCCATGTTAGTACGGATAACCTTAACTAACTTAGGGATATGGCTAGAAGCCATTGTCTGAGACGCACCGGTACGTACAAGCTCGGCCTGCTCTGCTTTAGTACGAACAGAACAAATAATGCCTGCATCAAATACAGTATATTTCGTTAAAGCGTCTGTAGATACCTTAACGAAATCTGGATGTGTTTGAGCATTGTGTTTCTTAGCCTGCGCCCCAAGAGAAATTT